>Ga0187878_1000203_pt1 | contig 75804 bp, 51 predicted proteins | sample June2016WEW_17_1_FD_132979 | JGI IMG/M metagenome (GOLD analysis project Ga0187878, IMG submission 132979) | Peatland microbial communities from SPRUCE experiment site at the Marcell Experimental Forest, Minnesota, USA - June2016WEW_17_150 | ecosystem: Environmental > Terrestrial > Soil >... | reverse complement strand
GCCACTCTGGCACAGTCCGGATTCCAGGCTCATCGACCATTCGAAACCAAGGCCGTTTCCAGGCTCAGCCTGTGTTGGAAATAAAATCAGATTCCAGGCTCATTCTTGGATTGGAAAATGCTCGCGTCACCAGCCGCGGGCGCGGCTCAACTACGTTACTGAGCCGCGCGCGTGAGCAAGCGGCTGACTATGCGGCATCCGCCGAGTTAAGCGTTCCAGACGCCTCAGTCTCCACCGGGGGTGGGCCGCCCCAGATCACGACATCGGGGCAGAGGTCCGCTCCGTTCGGCCAAACCAAGGTGCCGCCCTCGACTCGCGCCTGGCGGAACAGGGCCGGATCCGAGCGCAGAGCGGAGAAGATCGGTCCTGCCATCAGTGCGGCCAAGTCGCGCTCAACCGTCCTGCCGTCCGTCAAGACCAGGCGCACTCGGAGGTCTTGCAGGGGTAACACGTCACGAATGCGCGTCAAGCTCATCTCCAACCTCCGTCACTCCAAAGGCTCAATCGGCGCGGGCGGTTCCCCGCGTCTGGCAAGCTCCCAATCCCGACGAAGTTGTCCTCTCCTGAGGACCGCCCATTCCAGAACCATCGCCAGCGCCCGTCGAGGAAGCGTTCCCCGGTAGATGCCGAGCGTCTCAATCTCGATCAGTGCCTCATGCTCACCGTAGGCCGCGTGGAAGTGCGGCGGATCGTGATCGCCGAAATACATCCGGATGACGATCCCGAAGAAACGGCTCAGTACTGGCATGCGGCAGCGCCTCACTCTGCGGAGGCGTCGCGTGCTGCTGCCGGCACACCGAAGCCTCTCCTCATTCTACAGCCTCCAGTTATGGTAGCGCCTATCCGGCAGCCGCCCGGGCGCGAGCGGGCTGCTGGAAGGACAACCTCCGGGAACTTTGCTGAGAATCCCGCCGCGGAGGGGACACAAAGTGATGTGGCCCAACTACTTGCTTCGTCTCTCACCCGGGAGCAGGAACTGGACTGGCTGGCGCTACGGCTGGTGCCGGGGCTGGGCGCCCGCACCGCCGCCAAACTACTCGAGCGATTCCGAACCCCCCGCGCCATCCTGCACGCCTCGCGCACGGAACTCGAAGCCAGCGGCGTGGCGGGTAGCGTGGCGCAGAGCATTTCGAGCGGCTGCGCCTTCGAAGACGCGGTGGTGCAACAGGAGAAAATGATGCAGGCGGGCGCCGCGGTGGTGACCATTTCCGACCCCCGCTTTCCCCAGCGCCTGCGCGAAATCTTTGACCCGCCGATCCTGCTGTTCACCCGCGGCCGTCTCGAGCTGCTGGAGTCCCTGATGCTGGCGATTGTCGGCACGCGCCGGCCCACGCCTTACGGGCTGGCGGTGACCGAACGGCTCGCCGGCGACCTGGCGCGGGCGGGCCTCGCGATTGTGAGCGGAATGGCGCGCGGCATCGACACCGCCGCGCACCGCGGGGCGCTGGGCGCCTCCGGGGATACGATCGCGGTGCTCGGCTGCGGGGTCGACCTGGTCTACCCTTCCGAGAACCGGCGCCTGGCCGCCGAGATCGCCGAGAAAGGACTGCTGCTCTCGGAGTTCCCGATGGGCGCGCCGGCCTATCCCCAGAACTTCCCCATCCGCAACCGCGTCATCAGCGGGCTGAGCCTGGGCGTGCTGGTGACCGAGGGCGCGCAGTACAGCGGCTCCGCCATCACCGCCCGGCTGGCGCTCGACCAGGGCAGGGAAGTGTTCGCCGTACCGGGCAGCATCATCTCGAGGATGAGCTGGGGTCCAAATCTGTTGATCAAGCAAGGCGCGAAACTGGTTCAGGACTGGAACGACGTGGTGGTCGAGCTTCCGGCGGAAGAGCGCCGCGCGCTGACGGAGCGCAGCCAGATGCGGCTGTTCGGCGAAGGCCAGGAGACTGGCGCCGCGCCGAAGAGCGAAGATCCATCGAGCCCCATCGGCCGCCAGATCCTCGCGCTGCTCAGCGTCGAAACGCCCACCCACATCGACGATCTTCTGGAGCGTTCGGAGGACGTCTCCTCCTCGGAAGTGATCGCCGCGCTGTTCGAGCTGGAGATGCTGGGCGCGGTGCGGCAACTCCCGGGCAGGAATTTTGTTAAAGTGTGGTGAGAATCTCATTCCGGTGCCAGCGCGGCAGGATTCCTCGGATGTGCCGGCCAACTGACGGCGGACTTTTGTTCATATGCCAAATTCTCTCGTCATAGTAGAGTCTCCGGCCAAGGCCAAGACCATCGGCAAGTACCTCGGCAGACAGTACGTGGTCAAGGCCTCGCTCGGCCACGTGAAGGACCTTCCCAAGAAAGACCTGGCGGTGGACGTGGAGCGGGGTTTCGAGCCCACCTACGTCGTCATCGAAGGCAAGAAGAAGCTGATCCACGAGCTCAAGCAGATCGCCAAGAAGTCCGAGTTCGTGTACCTGGCCGCCGACCCGGACCGCGAGGGCGAGGCCATCTCCTACCACCTCAAGGAAGAGCTCGAGGGAAAGCGGAATAGCGCGCCCACGGTGCGCCGGGTGCTGTTCAACGAGATCACCGCGAAGGCCATCCACAAAGCCTTCGAGCACCCCGGCGATGTGGACATGCACCTGGTGGAGGCGCAGCAGGCGCGCCGCGTGCTCGATCGGCTGGTGGGCTACCAGATCTCCCCGCTGCTGTGGGACAAGGTGCGCCGCGGGCTCTCGGCGGGGCGCGTGCAGACGGTGGCCGTCCAGCTGATCGTCGAGCGCGAGCGCGAGATCCGGCAGTTCGATAAACGCGAGTACTGGACCGTCGATGCCCACCTGGCGGCGAAAAAGCCGCCAGTGCTCACGGCGCGCTTCTTCAAGCGCGACGACGAGGCCATCGAGATCGCCAACCAGGCCGCGGCCGAGTCGCTCATCGCGCAGTTGGAGGGTTCCCCGTACCTGGTCCGTTCGGTGGTCACGCGCGAGAAGCGCCGCAACCCGGTGCCCCCCTTCATCACCTCGACGCTGCAACAGGAAGCGGCGCGGAAACTGCGGTTCAGCGTCAAGCGCACCATGGGGCTGGCGCAGCGGCTCTATGAAGGCATCGCGCTGGGCAAGGAAGGCCCCGTCGGCCTAATCACCTACATGCGCACGGATTCCACCCGCGTGGGCGACGAGGCGCTCGGCGAGGCTCGCGGCTTCATCGCGGAGAAGTTCGGCGCCCAGTACCTGCCCGAGTCGGCCAACATCTACCGCAGCAAGAAGGACGCGCAGGACGCCCACGAAGCCATCCGGCCGACCGACGTGTTCCACGCGCCCGAGTCGATCGAGAAATACCTGGCCGAGGACGAGATGAAGCTGTACCGGCTGATCTGGATGCGGTTCCTGGCCTCGCAGATGATGCCCGCCGTCTTCGACCAGACCACCATCGACGTCGGGGCGCAGGGTAAGGACGGCGCCGAGTACCTGTTCCGCGCCACCGGGTCCGTCCCCCAGTTCGACGGATTCCTCAAGGTGTACGAGGAGGGCAAGGACCAGAGGGACGAAGAGGATGAGGAGCTGAAACACAAGCTCCCGGAAGTGAGACAGGGCGAGCGGCTGAAGTTCCGCGCCATCCAGCCCGAGCAGCATTTCACCGAACCGCCGCCCCGCTACAATGAGGCCACGCTGGTGAAGAAGCTGGAAGCCGACGGGGTGGGACGGCCCTCGACCTACGCTTCCATCATCTCCACCATTCAAGACCGCGGCTACGTGAAGAAGGAGGCGGGGCGGTTCTCGCCGACGGAGTTGGGCATGGTGGTGAACGACCTGCTGGTGGCCAGCTTCGACGACATCTTCGACATCACCTACACCGCGCGGATGGAAGAGGCGCTGGACGAGATCGAGGAAGGCAAGATCGAATGGCGTGCCGCCATCGCCGACTTCTACCAGAAGTTCAAACAGGATCTGGACCATGCCGAAGAGCACATGGAGGACATCAAGCGGATGGAGAAGCCCACCGCCCTGGTGTGCGACAAGTGCGGCAAGCCCATGGTCATCAAGTGGGGCCGGCACGGCAGCTTCATCGGTTGCAGCGGCTATCCGGACTGCTCCAACACGCGCGAGCTGGCGGTCGATCTCCCCGACGTCGATAGCGTCGATCTCACCGATCAGGCCGACGAGGAGTACTGCGAGAACTGCGGCCGGCCGATGGTGCTCAAGCGCGGCCGCTTCGGCACCTTCTTCGCCTGCTCCGGCTACCCCGACTGCAAGACCACCAAGCGCATCGGAGGAGAAGAGAAGAAGCCCGACGTGCTGCTGGAGGAGACCTGCCCGCAGTGCGCCAGCCAGCTCGCGATCAAGCAAGGGCGGTTCGGCGAGTTCAAGGCGTGCAGCAACTACCCCGCCTGCAAGTACGTGAAGCAGAAGACCGTCGGCGTGAAGTGCCCGGAGTGCGGGGAGGGCGAGATCATCGAGCGGCGCTCGCGGCGCGGCAAGACCTTTTACGGCTGCAACCGTTACCCCAAGTGCAAGTTCGTGGCCTGGTCCAGGCCGGTCGGCGAGAAGTGCCCGCGCTGCGGCAGCCCGTACTTGCTGGAGAAGTGGCTGAAGTCCGGCCACCTGGCGCAGTGCCCGAACGCCGAGTGCAAGTACAAGCACGAACTGGCCACGGCGGAAGCGGTGGTCCCGGGCTAGACGTCGTACAGAAACTCGACCGCCACCCGGATGTCCGGATGGAGCGATTGCTGCACCGGGCACGAGCGGGCGGCGGCTTCCAGTCTCTGGCGCTGTTCCTCCGGCAGCCGCGCCGGCAGGTGCAGCGCCAGCGAGAGAGTTCCGATCCGCCGGGGCGCGCTGCGCATCTCCTTTTCCACCCGCATGGTCATGCCCGCCAGGTCGATGCCCGAGCGCTCGGCCACGATGCCCATGATGGTCATCATGCAGGCCCCCACCGCGCTGGCCACCAGGTCGGTGGGAGAGAAGAAGGCGCCCTGGCCGGCGTTATCGCGCGGCGCGTCGGTGAGCAGTTCCGCTCCCGAGGGGCCGTGAATCAGTCTGGTGCGCTTGTTTCCGAGGTACGAGCCTTCGATGAGGACGCTCATAAACCACTCATTTTATCGCGCGATGCATTGCTGTTGCGGCGCCCGAACAGTCCGCCCCGCGTCCCCGTCCGCGAACAGGCACCCTCCCCACCCTCTTCCATGAAATACAGAGTGGATCTTCAGACATGATTCCCTGTTGAATTCTCGTGTTTCCGCCGACAGGAGTCTTTTTTGGGATCCTAGCGCTTTCCAGACGAAAAAAAAGAGACCTGGTCTGGTAGAATGGAGAGGAACCCAACTGGGGAAACAGGGAGCAAGCGATATGCCAAGAAGACCTAAGGAAGCCGGACCTTATCTAGCTGCCGGGAGTGGCGGCGCGGCGCCGGCGCCGGTCAAGCGCAAGAGAGCATTGCGAGCCAAAGCTGCCGTGGCCGCGAGCGGTGGCCAGCCGCGGGCGTGCGCGCCGAATGGTGCTGAGCCCCCAGCGGAATTCAGTGTTTCCGAGCAGGAAGACATCGCGCGTCTGGCGTATTCTTACTGGGAGGCGCGTGGCGGGGAAGGCGGCTCCTCTGAAGAGGACTGGTTCCGCGCCGAGCAGGAATTCCGCGCCAAGCGCGAAGATTCAACTCGCTGAGCGCCAACCTCGCCGGAAGAACAGCGTCTCCGGGCGATGCCCCAGCGGTCCTTCGCGCGGCCCACATTTCATTCAGCGGTACTTCCGCAGAACGGCCAGAACGCGCCCCTGAATCTGGAGATCGGCCAGCGGAACCCGAATCGCCTCCATCTCCGCGTTGGCCGGCTTGAGCAACGCCACCGCGTCCGGCTCCTGGTAGAACCGTTTGAGCGTGGTCTCCATGCCCCGCACCAGCGCCACCACGATGTCGCCGTCGCGCACCTGGTGCGTGCTCTCGACCAGCACCAGATCGCCGCTCATGATGTGATCCTCGATCATCGAATTGCCCCGGACTTCGAGGGCGTAGACGTTATCGCGATTGAGGAAGTCGCCGAAATCCAGCCGTTCGGCGCCCGCCACCGCCTCCACCGGTGTGCCGGCCGCGATCCGCCCCAGCAGTGGAATGTCCAGAGCGCCGGCGCCCTGGCGATGCTTGCGCACTTCCTGAAAGTACTTCGGCGAGAGGTCCAGCGACCGGCTCTGATTGATTCCCCGCTTGAGGTAGTGCTTGTTGTCCAGCGCCGCGATGTGCTTGTGCACCGTGGCCAGCGACGCGAGGTTCAGCCCGCGGGCGATTTCGTCGTAACTGGGGCTGTAGCCGTTCTGCTCGATGAAGCCTGCGATAAAGTCCAACACCTGCTTCTGGCGCCTGGTCAATGCCATGCCCTTATTGTGGGCGAATAAAAAGGGAAAGTCAATCTTTCTTTGCGATGCTCGCCGCCTGGGGAAGCTGGTGCGCACTCCGCACCGGCGACAGCGCCAGCCACAGCGCGGAAAGCAGCACGCCGAGCGCCCCGCCGGACAGCGTCGCCCGCATTCCGATCGCCTGCGCCAGCGCGCCGCCGGCCAGTGCGCCCGCCGGCAGCACGCCCCAGAACAGCAGGTGCATGGCGGCGTTCACGCGGCCCAGGAGATGATCCGGAGTGATCGCCTGGCGCAAGCTGGTTTCGTTGATGCTGTAGACGGGCCAGGCGATGTCGCCCAGTTGCGCGGCAATCAGAAATGCGGCCGAGACCGGTGCCGATCCGTGCGCCAGCGGCACCAGCACGCTTGCCACTCCGATCGCCACCGCGGACCCGATCAGCGTCCGGCCGCAGCCGAAGCGCCGCGCCAGCCGTTCCGCCAGCAACGCGCCGGCGAAACTGCCGGCGCCGCCGACGGCGATGATGAGGCCCAGAAGTGCGGGTTTCAACCCCAGTTCGCGCATGACAAACAGAATGTACAGGCTGCCGGGGAACCCCAGGAAGAAGGCAGCGGTGATCGTGCGCGCAGCCAGCGCCCGCAGCAGCGGATCACTCCAGGCGGCGCGCAGCCCCTCGGCGATCTCGCGCCCCAGGTGCGGTTCCGGCCGGCGTTCGGGTGGCTGCTCCGGCTTCCGGATGCGCCACAGGGAGAGCGCCGAGCACAGGAACGAAACGGCGTCGAACAGGATGGCCATGGGCGCGGTGAGCCACTCGACCAACACGCCGGCCAAGCCCGGCCCGGCGACCTCGGCGACAGACCCGCTCAAAGCCAGCTTGCTGTTTCCTTCGAGGAGGTTCTCGCGCTCCACCAGCGACGGCAGATAGGCCTGGTAGGCCACGTCGAACAGCACCGTCAGGACCCCGCTGGCCGCCGCGACCACGTACAGGTGGCCAATCGTCAGCCGGCCGAGGGCCGCCGCAAGGGGAATCGATCCCAGGACCGCGGTGCGCCCGAGATCGGCCGCGATGAGGATGGGCCGCCGGCGCAAGCGGTCTGCCCACGCGCCCGCGAACAGGCCGAAGAGGAGTACCGTGGCCGCGCCCGCCCCGCTGAGGATGCCCATCTGGAATTCCGAGGCCCCCAGAACCAGCACCGCCGCGAGCGGCAGCGCCGTCCGGCTGATCCGGGACCCGATCTCGGAAATCGCCTGGCCGGCCCACAGCCTGAGAAAGTCCGGCTGCCGCCATAGGCCCTTCCGACGCATCTCCCCAGCATCGCATGGAGGCTTCAAGTCCGAACCACCCCAGCCGATAAGAAGGGACGAGAGTGCTTGGAGTGTCCGGATCGGGCGCAGTGTCATCGGCTTACACGACTCCAGTGGCCGCTTCGTCCGTCCGGCAGCTCAGCGCCGAACAGCAAGCCGTGCTCGCCCAACTCCGAGCCACGGATCGCCACGTCCGGGCGCACGAGCAGGCCCACCTGGCTGCCGCGGGGCCTTACGCCGTCGGCGGCCCGTCCTACAGCTACGCTGTTGGCCCCGACGGCAACCTCTATGCCGTCGGCGGAGAAGTCGCTCTGGATGTCTCTCCCGATCCGTCCGGTCCGGAGGCGACCATCCGGAAGGCCCGCGTCATCGAGGCCGCCGCGAACGCCCCCGCCGACCCATCGACTCAGGATCGCATGGTGGCGGCGGCAGCCGCCCAGATGGAAGCCAACGCTCAGCAGGAGCTGTCAGCCGCCCAACAACGCATCCGCTCCGGTTACCAGCAGCGGGACGTGGCCCCGACGGGCCAATTCCTCTCCTTGATCGCCTGATGCTGGCACCCGCAACCGAGGGACTGCCTCCGCCGTCCGCCGTTGGGACGGCGCAAGCTGTCCCCGGTTGCCCCACACCGCCCAGCCTCCTAAAACCGCGTCACTTCGCTGAACCTGAAATCGCCCACCTTGAGCGCGGGCGCCACCATGTCGAAGGATTCCTCGCCGGTGGCGCGCTCGGCGGGCGAGAGCGCCTCGACGTTCCTCAGCAGTTCGATCAGGCTCTGGTTGAACCGGAAGTTCCGCACGCCGCCGGCCAGGCAGCCATCCTCGATGAGGAACGTCCCGTCCCGTGTCATGCCGGTCATGATCTTCTCGTAGGGGTCCACCTCGCGGATGTACCACAGCCGGGTGACCAGGATGCCCTGCGGCGTGCTGGCGATCATTCGCTCGAGGGTTTGGCCGCCGCCCTGGACCACGATGTTCATGGGCGCTTCGCCCGACTCGTTGGGCAGCGGGAAACCGTGGCCCGTGGGCTCGCAACCTTCGCGACGGGCCGCCTGCCGCGAGCAAGCCACCTCGCGCGGAACGCCGCCCGCCACCAGCGCCAGAGACCGCCGCGGCACGCCCTCGCCGTCGAAGGGCGGCCCGGATTGCAGCGGATGGTACACGTCGTCGGCGATATGGATGCCCACGCCGAACAGCGGCTTGCCGATGCGCCCAGTGAGGAAGCTGCGCTGGTCGCGGATGGCCGTGGCGCTGAAGTCGAAGAACATCTGGCCCAGCAGGTCCTGTACCGCCGAAGGCTCCAGGATCACGGTGTAGCGGCCGGGCGCCAGCTCGCGCGGACGCCGCGACAACGCCGCCTTCTCCGAGGCGCGCCGGGCCAGCGATATCGGGTCCACCTGGCTCGAATCCGGCGCGCTCGCCTTGGCCCAGCCGGAGCTGTCCTGGGTCATGGCGGTGATCGAAAACTGCGCCAGCGTGTCGAAGTAGTAAGCGCAGACGCCGCGCGAATTCAGGATCGCCAGCACCGACTGGCCCGCGGAGTACATCCCCGCCGCGTTCTGCGACGCGCGCTCCGCCACCCCGATGGCGTTGGCCACCATTTCGGCGCGGTCCTGCGGCGTGCTTCGGGCCGTCGAGGGATAGAAGCGGTTGGCCTCGCGCAGTTCGCCGGGCTCGGCCATGGGGAGCAGCTCCGGATCGGGTTCCGCGGAGCGCGTGATGGCCAGCGCCTCTTCCACCGCGGCCCGGACCGAAGCGTCGTCGAAACGGTTCGTGCTTGCGCGCGCGGTGCGGTGGTCCACAACCGTCCGGATGGAAAGAAAACGCCGGCGCTCGGAAACGTTCTGGTGGATGGCGTTGTTGGCGAAGCGCGTGAGCGCGGTGTCGGCCGCGCCGAGCGTCACCTCGACGTCGTCGTCGCCCAGCCTGCGCGCCGCCCCCAGCGCGCGGTCGAAAATCTCCTGGCATGCGGCCCTGGTCAACAGCTCGGATTCCGCCATTTCCGCTCACCCCCCGTACGCCGTCCCGATCTTGATGTTGCGGAAGCGCGATGGGCTGGCGCCGTGCCCGGTCCCCATCACCTGTTCCGGCTGCCCTTTGCCGCAGTTGGGAGTGCCCCAAAGCACCCAGTGCTCGGGGCCCGCGATGGCCGCGCAGGAGTTCCAGAACTCCGTGGTGATCCCGCTGTAACTCGGGTTCTTCAGCATCCGCGCGCGCTTCCCGTTGCGGACCTCCCAGCCGATCTCGCACCCGAACTGAAACTGGTAGCGCTTGTCGTCGATCGACCAGCTCTTGTTGGTCTCCATGTAAACGCCGTCGCCGTCGAAGACCTCCTCGAGCGACTGCGAGCCGGCCAGCAAGCTGACGTTGGTCATGCGGATCAGCGGCAGGCGCGTCCATCCGTCCGCGCGCATGGCGCCGTTCGAGCGTTCCAGGCCGATCTCGGCCGCCGTCTCGCGCGAAGTCAGGTACCCGGTGAACCGGCCATCGCTGACGATGCGCGTGCATTGCGCGGGAACGCCCTCGTCGTCGAACGCGAAGCTGCCTAGGCCCGGGCCGTGCGCCCAGCGCGCATCGGCCACCACGTTGACGATTTCCGAGCCGTAGTCGAGACGGTTCAGCTTATCGAGCGTGAGGAAGCTCATGCCGGCGTAGTTTGCCTCCGAGCCAAGCACGCGGTCCAGCTCGATCGGATGGCCGATGGATTCGTGGATCTGCAACCCCAGTTGCGAGCTGTCCAGGATGAGATCGGAAACCCCCTCCGGGCACTGTGCGGCCGAGTGCAGCGCCACCGCCTCCTCGGCCACGCGCGGCGCGTTTTCGAGCAGCCGCAGCTCCTCGATCAGCTCGTAGCCCTTGAGTTGGTGCTGCCCGCCGAACGAGTTCGGGTAGGAGCGCCTCTGAATCTCGTCTTCCTTGTAGCTGCACGCCACGAAACCCGCGCCGCTGGTGGTGCGCGTCTGGTCGATGCGGCTGCCCTCCGACGAGGCGAAGAACTGCCGCTCGCGCGTGAACGCCATCGAGGTCTCCGCCAGCGTCACCCCGGAGTTGCGCCGCAGCTCGGCGTCGATCCCGAGCAGCAGGCCCAGGTTTTCGTCGATGGGAATCGAGAACGGATCCACGCGACAGGGCGAGATCCAAACCGCCTCGTACTTCTCTTCGGGCGCCAGCCGCACGTCCTTCTTTTTCGCGGCGGCGCTCGAGCGGGCGATCTCCCGGGCCAGCGCCGCCGCCGCGGCCAGCCCTCGGTTGCTCAAATCGTCGGTAGCGGCGAACCCCCAGCAGCCCTCCACCAGCACCCGGATTCCCGCCCCCAGCGACTCGCTGCTGGCGAGGCCGCCCACCTTCCCGTTCTTGGTGGCAACCTGCCGCGTGCGGCTCTCCACCACCCGCACGTCGGCATAGGATACTCCGCGCCCCGCCGCCGCCCCCAGCGCCTCCTCCGCAATCCGCCTCATGCTTCGATTGTAGCGGGCGGCCCGCCGCCGCTGCCCGCGACTACTGCACCGGAATGTTCACCGCCGGCGAAGAGATGCCGCCGATCGTGACCACCAGAGGCTGAGTCCCCTTGGGGGTGTCCGAAGCCAACTGAAGGTTGAGCTGGTACAGGCCCGAGGTGGTGGGCGTCAAACCGCTGAACAGAACCGCGGCCGCTTTGCCGCCGATGGTCACCGCCGGCAGGATCATCGTGTTGGAAAGCGGCTCCGCCTGCGCCACGAAGCTGATCGCGGGCCGGTTGCTGACATCTCCCAGCCCATTCAGGTAAAGCTGGATGATCTGGTTCGCGTGCGCCGGATTCTGCGAAGAGATCTGCACGTTGTTGAGGTCCAGAGCCGCGGCCAGCGGCTGGCTGGTCACCGGGTCCGGGATCAGGTATACAGCGGGCGAGAAGCTCGAGACCGAGGCCGTGAACACCCGGCCCGGCGAATCCCCAACCGTGACCTTGATCATCACCGAACTCTGCCCCACCAGTTCCCAGGGCACCTGCACGTTCACCTGCCCCGGGCTGACGTAGAGCAGCCGGCCCGGCAGGCTCAGGTTCGCCGACGGCACGTCGAAACTCACGCTCACGTTCGAGTCCACGTAGTTCCCGGTCTGGTCCGGGAACATGATCGCCAGCGGCAGCGCGGCGGTGGTAGTGCTGCCGGTGTAGTCGCTCAGCCCGCTGCCCCATAGCGTGATGTAGGAACCTGGCGAGATGGGCCCCGAAAACAGGCTCGCGGAGTTCGTCACCGCGGCAATGGTGGGCAGGATTCGCGCCGTTCCGTAGAAGGAAAAAGACCCGAAGCCGGAGATGCGGACCGAGAACACCTGAGTTCCGACCGTGGGGCCAAGGGTCGCATCGGCCCCGGCGACGCCTTCCGTATTGGTCCGGCTGTCGGCGCTGAAGACCGAGCCGCCGCCGCTAACCACGCGGAACGACACCGGCCACCCCGCCACCGGCACGCCGGACGAGTCGATCAGTTTGAGCGCAAAGCCCCCGGTGGGAATCATCTGGCCCACGGTGCCGTCGAAACCGTCTCCCAGCGCAAGGAGGTCGTTCGGATAACCATCCCCGACCACGTAGAGGTAGGGCACGCGCACCGTCGCGCCCGCGCCCTGGATCACGATCCTGCCCTCATAGATGCCCGTGGAGGGCACGCTGCTCGGCAGCGTGAGCGTCACCGTGGGGTCCGCCTGCCCCGGCGCAACCGTCAGGATGGTCTTATCCAGCGACGGGGGATTGCCGTTCACGGCCACCGCCGCCAGCGTCAGGGTTGCGGCCGACGTGCCGGAATAGTGCAGCGTCATTTTCTGCGGAGTCGGCGTGGTGCCGCTGGTCAGCGCTCCGAAGGAAATGGTGGCCGGGTTCACGGTAACCGCCACCTGGAGGGCGTCGGCGGCGCTCAGCTTGCCGTTGCCAGCCGAGACCACCGAGGCGCTGCCGCCGTTTTCCGTCACATCCTGCGTCGCCGTATTCACCACCGCCGATTTCAACTGCCAGGTCGTGAATTCCGGGTGCGCCTGCTTGACCAGCGCCAGCGCTCCCGCGATCATCGGCGTCGAAAAACTCGTCCCGTCCGCCACCGTGTAGCCGGAGGGGTCGTACATCACCCCATTCGGATCGAAACGCTGCGCCGCCATGTACATATCCGTACCCACGGCCACCAGTTCCGGCTTGAGCCGCAAATTGATCGAGGGCCCGTGCGAGGAGAACCACGCCACCTCGTTGTAAGGGCTCACCGGGGATAGCGCCGGATTTATGCTGGCCGTCGAGCCGGGATTGGAAGCCAGGTAGCTCTTCAGCGACTGGCCGTCCGTATCGCCGATCATCACGGTGGGGGGCAGCGTGCCCGACAGCCCACCGGGAGACATAGCGGCGCCCTGGCCCGGTACCATATACAGAATGACCCCTACCGCGCCGGCATTCTGCGCGTTGAGAACCTTGGTGGCGAACAGGCACACGGAGCGCTCGATCAGCGCGATCGTCCCGTCGAGCGAGCCGGCCGGCAAGGACGAGCATGCGTAGCCCGTGCCGTCCAGCGCAGCCACGTCGCGCAGCGGCGCCGTCAGCGGAGCCATCCGCTCGGGGCCGTCCCCGTACTCGGCCGCAATGGACTGGAGGTTTTGCGGCACGTTCGCGCCCGGCACCTGCACGGTTAGAACCAGGGTGTGCGAATTGGTGGAGGCCCCGGCGGCAATCGCCGAGGGCGCTGTGGCCGGCGAGCTGATCGAGTTGAGGGTTGGGATGTTCGCTCCCGACTCGCCGTCGTTGCCCGCCGCCACCACCACGCTCATGCCGCTTTGAACGGCGGCCTCCACCGCCGCAGCCTCCGGATCGCAGAAATCCGAGCCGGTTGAATCCACGCACGCCGCCGCTTCGTCGAGCGGTCCCGAGAGCGCCGGGCTGCCCAGCGACAGCACCGCGATGTCCATGCCGTCGCTGAGCGCATCCTCGAGCGCCTGGATGATGATGTCGCCGTATGTGAAATCGTTGACGCCCGGCGTGCCGAAGACCTTGTAGCTGCCCAGGAACGCCTTGGGCGCGACGCCCGTGATGGCGGCCAAGGGTCCGGCATTCGTCATCCCGGCCGCGATCATGGCCAGCGCCGTGCCGTGGCCCATGCGGTCCCGCGGCGAGGGGTCGTCGGGCCGCGAATCCGCCGCGGGGTTGGGCTGCGTTCCGGCTGCCAGCGTCGGCACGTAGCTCCGCGCCACAATCACCTTGTTGGTGGTGAAGGCGCAGTTCTGCTGCAGGTCGCAGATCGGGAAGCCGGCCGGCCGCTGGAGTGAAGCGTCCTGAAAGGCGGGATGCGTCTGGTCGATGCCATTGTCTATGATCGCGATCTTGATCCCCGCTCCGGCATTAGTCGTGCCGCCGAGCTGGGACCAGGCCGCGGGCACATTCGTCAATTGGACCGCCTGATCCAGCAGCGCGCGGTACCGGTGCAGCGGCACCACCGCCTTGACGCCCGGCAGGGCGCGCAACTGCGCCGCCTCGTCCTTGGAAGCCACGACGAAAACCGCGTTTAGCAGCGTCTGCGCGGCCCCGGTCACCCGCAGGCTGCGTTTCCCGAGTTCCTTCCGCAGCGTCGCCTGGCTGGCAACAACCTGCCCGCGGTAGTTCGCGGCGGCCGCCCCGCGCGTTCCTCCGGGCGCTGCGACATGCTTAGCCACGGAAGGGTCGGTGAGGATTACGGCATAGCGGCCGGTGCCCAGGCTGGCCGCCACCAGCGTGCCGCCAATGGCGGCCAAAAGCAGCAAAACACGACGGTAGTGTCTCAGCATTCCTGTTCCCTGTAGATCAAGCCCAGTTCCTCTTCAAGCGGTTGCATTCGGCAGGCATTCCATTCCCACGCGATGCCAAGCCTCTGATTCGCGCGCACACTCCACAGGCGCTTACAACTGTATGGATGCGCGGCTGGACCGCGAGGTTACCTCTGCCCTGCGGGCCAGCGGCGGGCAGGTCGACGAAGTCCTTCGGAACTGAGCGTCAGGAAGCCGACGCCGCGGCCAGCCTGCTATGATAATAGCCATCGAACTCCCGCGCGTTTACCCGATCCTGGATACCGAGACGCTGGCCCGGCGCGGGTGCGCGGTCGAGACGGCGGCCGAGGCGATGCTGGAGGGGGGCGCGGGGATCTTGCAGTTCCGTCACAAGGGCCATTACTCCCGCGCCGTGTTCCAGCAGGCCGAACGGGTGGCCGCGCTGGCCCGCCGCTCCGGAGCGCTGTTCCTCATCGACGACCGCGCCGACATCGCCCTGCTGCTCGACGCGGGGCTGCACATCGGCCAGGACGACCTGCCGCCGTGCGATGCCCGCCGTCTGCTGGGCGCGGGCCGCATCCTGGGACTCTCCACCCACGATCCCGAGCAGCTCGCGGCAGCCGTCGCCGAGCCGGTCGATTACCTGGGGTTCGGCCCGGTGTTTGCCACCCGCTCCAAGCAGGACTCCGGCCCGGTGGCCGGTCTGCGGGCCCTCCGAGAAGCGAAGAAACAGGCCAGCCTCCCCCTGGTCGCCATTGGGGGGATTACCCGGGACAATGCCCTCGAGGTGCTTGCCGCGGGGGCCGATTCGGTAGCGGCGATTCATGATATCCTGCCGGAAACCTGCACGTTTTCGACCGTGCGGGCGCGGATGGAAGAATGGCAACGGCTCCTGAAGACATAACCGCGACCGGCCTAGTGAAGGGTCTCGGCCTGCTCGACGCCGCCACCCTGGTGATCGGCTCCATGATCGGCTCGGGCATCTTCATCGTCTCGGCCGACATCGCCCGGCAGGTGACTTCCCCGGGCCTGCTGATCGCGACCTGGGTGGTGACGGCCGTGCTGACGCTGATTGCCGCGTTGAGCTACGGCGAGCTGGCGTCGGCGATGCCGCGCGCGGGCGGCCAGTACGTCTACCTGCGCGAGGCCTTCGGCCCGCTCAGCGGGTTCCTGTACGGCTGGACGCTGTTCCTGGTGATCCAGACCGGGACCATCGCGGCCGTGGCGGTGGCCTTCGCCAAGTTCGCCGGGGTCTTCTTCCCCTGGATTTCGACCCAGCACGGGCTGGTAAATGCCAGGGGCCTCGGCCTCAGCACGCAGCAAATGGTCGCGATGGCCATGCTGGTGCTGCTGACCTGGGTGAACACGCGCGGCGTGCGCACCGGCGCGGTGGTGCAGAACACCTTCACTTTCGCCAAAGTCGCCGCCCTAGCCGGGTTGGTGGGCCTCGGACTGCTCCTGGGCCGCAACCCCCAGGCGGTGGCCCGCAATTTCGGCCACTTCTGGCAGCACGCGGACTGGACCTTCACCACCATTCGGATCGTCGGCGTGGCCATGGTGGGAGCGCTGTTTGCCTCCGACGCCTGGAACAACGTCACCTTCACCGCCGGAGAGACCCGCAACCCCTCGCGCAACGTGCCCCTGGCCCTCGCCCTGGGGGTGGGGATCGTCTCGGTCATTTACATCGCCTGCAACTTCGTGTACCTCAGCGTGCTGCCGCTGGAAGCGATTCAGAGAGCGCCGGAGGACCGGGTGGCGACGGCGGCGGCCGCGGTGATCCTGGGGCCGGTCGCGGTCAAGGTCATGGCGGTGGCCATCATGATTTCCACGTTCGGCTGCCTGAACGGGATGATCCTGGCCGGCGCGCGCGTCTACTACGCCATGGCGCTCGACGGGCTGTTCTTCCGCCCCGTGGCCCAGCTCCATCCCCAGCGCCGCACCCCCGTGGTGTCCCTCGCCGTCCAGTGCGCCTGGGCCTGCCTGCTCACCCTCAGCGGAACCTACAGCGATCTCCTGGACTATGTTATATTCGCGGTTCTGCTTTTTTACATCCTGACCATCGCCGGGGTGTTCGTGCTGCGCCGGACGCGACCCGGCATGGAACGGCCGTATCGCGCGTGGGGCTACCCCGTGCTTCCGGCCGCCTATATCGCGGTCGCCGGACTGATCGAAGTACTGCTGCTGTTATACAAACCGAAGTACACCTGGCCCGGGCTGATCATCGTGCTGCTGGGGGTGCCGGTTTATTACGTATGGCGGCTGCTGTCGCGGCCGGCAGCCGGATCGTTTTGAAGGAGACACTGGAATGGGGAATCCGCTGTTTGCGAGAAAGCCGCTGGAGCTGCTGATGAAAGAGGCGCAAGCCTCCGGCGAGCACAGCCTGAGACGCACGCTGGGTCCGTTCCAACTGACCGCCTTGGGCGTGGGCGCCATCATCGGAGCGGGCATCTTCGTTCTGTCCGGCTTGGGAGCGCACTACGCCGGTCCCGGACTGATGCTATCGTTCGTCCTCTCCGGGATGGGCTGCGCGTTTGCCGGACTCTGTTACGCCGAGTTCGCGGCCATGATTCCCCTGGCCGGCAGTGCCTACACCTACGCCTATGCCACGCTCGGCGAGTTGTTCGCGTGGATCATCGGATGGGATCTGACCCTGGAGTATGCCATGGGCGCCAGCACGGTCTCCTCCGGCTGGTCCAACCACTTCATCGAACTGTTGAACATGTTGCACATCAAGATGCCGCTGTGGCTGGCCTACGACCATTGGACGGCCTTGCGCACCGCCGAAAATGTCATGGCCCGGCAGATGGCCCACGTTCTTGACCCCAACCTGCTGGCCGGTACCCAACCCTACCTGGCCCGCGTGCAGGAGATCGTCTCCGCGCAATCGCCCGAGTTGGTTCAAAAGGCTCACGCTATGGTCGGCGCACCGAGCCTCTTCGGTTTCGAAATCGGGTTCAACCTGCCCGCCTTCTGTATCGCTCTGGTCATCACCGCCATTCTGTGCATCGGAATCAAGGAAAGCGCGCGTTTCAACACGGCCGTCGTTGCCGTCAAAGTCTCGGTGGTCCTGTTCGTGATTGGGCTGGGCGTGAAGTATATCAATGTGGCCAACTGGGGCAAGGACTGGAGTTCGTTCGCCCCCAACGGCTTCTCGGGCATCGGCGCGGGAGCGGCCTACATCTTCTTCGCCTATATCGGATTCGACGCCGTCTCGACCACCGCGCAGGAAGCCAAGCGTCCCCAACGCGATCTGCCCATCGGAATCATCACCTCCTTGCTCGTTTGCACGGTGCTCTACATCCTGGTGGCCGGGGTGTTGACAGGCATGGTGCCTTGGCAGGACGTCAACATCGAGGCGCCGCTCGCGCGGGCCTTCATGGATCGCGGGCTGACCGCCGCTTCGCACGTCATCACCATCGGAGCGCTCGCCGGGCTCACCAGCGTCATGTTGGTGATGCTCCTCGGCCAAACGCGCGTGCTTTATTCCATGGCCAACGACGGCCTGCTGCCACGGAAATTCTTCGCGGCGATTCACCCGAAGTTCCGCACGCCATGGAAGAACACCATCCTGGTGGGCCTGCTGGCCGCGATCGTGGGCAGCGTGACTCCCATCGACGACATCGGCAAGATGGTGAACATCGGCACGCTGCTGGCCTTTGTCATCGTCTGCATTGCCGTGATGATGCTGCGAAGGACCAATCCCGGGCAGGCCCGCCCGTTCCGGACGCCTTGGGTGCCCGTGGTGCCCATCCTCGGCATCGGCTTCAACGGCTACATGATGTACAAGCTCGGATGGGTCAACTGGGCGCGGCTGATCGGCTGGCTCATTATCGGGCTGGTGGTCTATTTCACTTACAGCCGGCGCCACAGCCGCATCCGTAACCCGGACGCCTCCGAGTAGGATGGGGCTCCGGCCTTATCCTACTCCGTCAGCAGCAGCGCGATTTTGTCGATCACCGCGCGAATCTCCGCGCCGGGCGCATTGAAGTTGTTCACCAGGATCGAGAACGCCACCAGGCCGCGGCTGCGCGACTCGGCGTAACCGGAGAGTGCCGCCGCGTGGGTCAGCGTGCCGGTTTTGGCGTGGATGCGGCGCGCCTCCGGTTTTCCCTCGAAGCGCGTGCTGAGGGTGCCGTCCTCGCCGCCCAGCGGCAGCAGCGAAATCCAGGTGTCGCGGTACTGTGACCGGTGCATGTGGCGCAACAGCTTCATCACCGCCGCGGGCGTCACCAGGTCGCTCGTTGAGAGCCCCGAGCCGTCGGCGAAGTGGCAGTCGGCTTCCTCGAGGCCGGCCTCGGCCAGGAACGCCCGTGCTTCCTCGAGGCCCGCTTCGCGGCTGCCGGTCCCTTTGCGCACCCGCGCCACCTCGCGGAGGACCATTTCGGCGTACAGGTTCTGGCTCGCCTTGGCGATGATCCGCAGGATCTCGACCAGCGGGGCAGAGCTGCGCCGCGCCAGTACCACCCCCCCGGGCGCGGGCGGCGAACCGCCCTGGTTCGCAAACCAGTGCCGCGCGACGGGCCGGCCGGCGATCTGGATGCCGCGGCGGCCCAGCGCGTCCACCAGCGCGAAGGCGGCGTACAGCGCCGGGTCGTCGATGGCCACCAGCAGCGGCACGGTGCTCGCCGGGTCGCTGGACATCGTCCCCCAGAGCCGCAATTGCCGTGAGCCGGGGAGCCGCTCGATGGACACCTTGTTTTCGAGGCCCGGCCCGCTGCGCACGCGGTTGTCGATGCTGTAGTACTCCAGGGCCGGCGACAGGAACAGCGACGGCGCCCGGCCGCCCGTTCCGGAGGCCCGCAGCGAGAGTGCAACCACGTTGTCGCCGACCGCCAGCGCGCTGACCGGAGCGCCGTAGTCCCAGACGGTGTCGTCGTGCGCCCAGCCTTCCGGATAGGGCGCCCAAACCCAGGCGCTGTCGTCGCCGGCGACGTCGCCGTCGATGCGTCGCACGCCGGCGGCTTGTACCTGGTCCGCCAGCGCCTCGATGGCCTGCAATGGGTCTCCGCTTGCCGGCCCCTTCTGATAGGGCACCGCCCGCGCGGACAAGGTCGGGTCGCCCCCGCCGATCAGGCCCAGGTCACCGGCGATTCGACCGGCGGCATCGGGCGCGACGCCCGCGCGAATCTCGGTCTCGAAGCGGTGGTCCGGTCCCAGCCGCACCAGCGCCAGCGCCGTCGTAAACAGCTTGGCGTTGGAGGCGGGAACGAAGAACCGGTTCGGGTTGGACTGGAACAGCGTCGTGCCGCTTCCCAGTTCCACCACCTGGATGCCCCAAAAGGCCCGCTTCGCCGCCGGCGACGATTCCAGAACGCTCTCGATCCGTTCCCGCAGCGATTGCGCGGGCGAAACCCGAACCAGGAGGAGGAGGAACAGAATGATCCATCGCATGGAAACTCGGATTATACTTCAGGTGTGGCCTCCCCCCGCACCGGCGCTGCTGTTTTGCTCTGCTGTTCCGCGCTGTGGGGGCAGCATGGAACGACACCCAAGGGTAGCCCGGCCGATTACCCCGCCCACGCCAACGACGGCGAGCCTGCGCTGGGCACCGAATATCTGGTGCACAGCGTCTCCAGCGGCCGCCAGACCTTCGTGGTTCCCAACTACTTGGTGGTCGAGGTGGCCCTCTATCCGGCCAGAGAGCAGCCCATCGAGCTCGCGGCCGGCCAGTTCTGGCTTCGTATCAACGGAAAGACGAAAGGCGTTCTGCGCTCTGAGACGCCCGCCTTCGTCGCGGCCTCCCTGAAACACCCGGATTGGGAGCCTTCCCGGGGCCTTCAGACCGAGGCGGGCATCGGTGGCATCATCATCGGGCGGCCCACCACGGTGGGGCGCGTTCCGGGCGACAACCGCGAGCCTCAGCCCCGCACGCCGCCGGGGGTGCCGGCCCAGAATCCGGCGGGCGTCGAGAGGCCGCCCAGCCTCACGGCCGAGGAAGCCGTCGTGGACGCCGCACTGCCGGAAGGCCGCGCCACCGGCCCGGTAAGCGGTCATCTCTACTTTCCTTACACAGGCAAGGTGAAGTCGCTGAAGTCGCTGGAACTCATCTACCAGCACGGCGAGCGTCAGACCATCCTGCGGCTATTTTAGAATCCTGGGCGCCGAGAGGAATTGCGCTTCCGCCCAAATCACCAGCAGCAGCAGCACCACCATCACCGTGCCCAGCAGCGGCAACCCCATAACGGCTCGAATGCCCCACGAATTGGTGAAGAAGCCCAAAGACCAGGGGGCCAGCAGTCCGCCCGTCAGTCCGACGGAGAAAATCCCGTTGAAAAGCCCGGGGTGGTAATAAGGAAACCGGCCCCCGATCTTCTCGACCACCAGCGGGTACACCGGCGCAAATCCCCCTCCGACCATCAGAATGCCCACCACCGCGCCGAACCAGTTGTCCGTGGAAATCAGGATGGTGCAGCCCAGCAGCGCCCCAACCGCGCTACCCATCAGGAGCCTGCCGTGATTCAGCCGCGGCAGCAGCGACAACACCGCCGTCCGACCCACCAGCAGCGCCAGCCAGAACACCGCCAGCATCACCAGCGAGGATTCCGGGCTGACGCCCAGCGACTTGGTTAGAAACAGCGGCAGCCACCCGGCGATCGACCACTCGTTCCCGAACTGGAAGAACAGCAGCAGTGCGAACAGGACCGCGGTGGGGCTGCGGAAATCGGTAAACGCCTGTTTCCAGGAGGGTTGCTGCTCGGATGCCTCGGCGCGGATGGAGCACCGCGCGTACATGGCAATGAAGAAGCCGGGGATCAGCGCGGTGAACACCAGGATGCTCGGGACGCTGTAGACATAGAAGGTCCCGGCCACCAGGATGGCCATCACCACGCAACCCAGCCCGAAGAAGGTGCCCGCCAGGTTGACCGTCGAGGCGGATTCCTGGCGGTACAACGGAGTGATGGCCTGAAACAACGCGGTGTTCAGCAGGCCGGCGCCACAGCCGATCACCAGCACGCCGGCCATCCGCCACCAGGAGGAAAACGTCTGCGGAACTGCCGCCAGGAACAGGAATCCGCCGCAGGCCAGGCTGCACGCCACTACCAGTGTCGTCCTGAGGCCCGTCCTGGGTCGCAGCCGGGAGGCGATCCATTGTGCCGCCCAAATGCCTATGTTGGTGCTCAGGAAGTAGTGGCCGACGGTAAGGTAGTCCTCGGTGAGGTGGTGGCCCCAGGCGGGAAGGATGGCTCCCAGATAGGAGAACAGCAGTCCGGAAAGAAAGAAGCCCGCCAGTGCCTTGCGCGCCAGCGCAATCTCCTTTCGGAACTGGTCGGGGGGGACGGCGGGCGGATCTCCCGAGATTTCGACCACCCCGGTATTGTACCTAAAACGGAGCCGCCAGCCGGCAGCCAGGGATCCCGGAATTCAGAATCGCGTATCCCTCTGGGGGTAGGGGATATGGAAAACGGAATGTACCTTCGGCCAATCCCAGTGGGTTGTTCGACTTGCGTTTGGCATCCGGATTGCTCCCGCAGGAGTGGGGTTATGTGAGGTTTTGAACGCTTTGGGGGTAGTTGCCTCTCGGCAACAAGATTTGCCTCACCCCGCCCATCGGCGGGGTATCTTTTTTTGACCCCATCCCCTTTCTGCTACAATAAGATCCCTTCATGTTAGGTGTCTACGCGCGCTGGATGGAGCGCTGGGAAGGCCGTCTGGCCAGCCGCGACAAGAATCGCGTGGTGCGCCCCTTCGAGTGGGGGTTGGACTGGCTGGGGATCCGGGATGTCAACGGCGGCGATCCGCGCGAACGCGTTCGGGCGCGTACCGCGGGCTGGTTGGCGGACTCGGCGGCGTTTTACTCGTACCAGCGGCCTTCCGACTACTCCCTCCGGGAATCGCATCTTACTTTCACCAGCCCGCTGGCCACGCCCTACCCCGAGAACAACCTCGTGCACGCCGACCTGTATCCGGCCCGCCGGGATCTCGGTCGGGCGGTAGTGGTTCTGCCGCAGTGGAACGCCGATGAACGGGGCCACTCGACGCTGTGCCGGCTGCTCAACCGGTTCGGCATCACCGCTCTGCGGATGAGCCTGGCCTACCACGACCGGCGGAAACCGCCCGAGACCCTGCGCGCCGACTATCATCTCTCCAGCAACATCGGGCGCACCATCCAGGCGAGCCGGCAGTCGGTCATCGATGCCCGGGCTTGCCTGGACTTCCTCGAATCTCACGGCTACGACCGCCTGGGCATCCTCGGGACCAGCCTCGGCTCCTGTATCGCCTTCATCGTCGCCGCGCACGACCCGCGAATCCGCGCTGGCGCGTTCAACCACGTCTCCGCCTACTTCGGCGACGTGGTCTGGACCGGGCTTTCGACCCAGCACGTCCGCAACGGCCTGAGCCAGGCTGTGAGCCAGGACGAGCTGCGCGATTACTGGGCTGTGATCAGCCCCGCCAGCTTTCTGGACCGCCTGGTGGGCCGGGACCTGGAAAGCCTGCTGGTCTGGGCCCGCTTCGACACCACCTTTCTGCCGGTCTATTCCAGGCAGTTGGTCGAGGAGTTCCGAGCGCGTGGGTTGAGGCATGAGGAACTGAAGCTCCCCTGCGGCCACTACACCGTGGGCGAGTTCCCGTTCAACATCCTGGACGGGCTGGCCCTGTGCCGCTTTCTGGCCAGGAAGCTCTAGCCCGCCCTTCTCACGCAGGATCGTGACGAGGCGCGTGAGGAGCCCGTGGATACGAGGCGGGCGAGGGGCGACGCCCGGAGGCGTACTTGACAGCACGTCGAGGACGTCGCCCGAGCGCAACGAAGTAGACCTGGGCTCATCGCGCGCCGCAGTAGATCTTGTGTGAGAAGGGCGGGCCTGGGGCCTGGTCGGATTGACAACCCGGCCGATCCCTTCTACGATGGAGGCATCACTGAGAAAGGAGGTGGTCCAGGAAAATGTCATCTGGCAGTAGTAAACCGTGTGAGGTGGCCGACTTCTGAGTCGACCGTTCTGACCTAGTCGGCCCCGAAATCAGTGGCGAGGCCAAAGTTCCTGTGGACCGGCCGCCTCACATTGGTTCGATGAGCCTCAGGCTCATCCTATTGGCTACCGACGCCCCCGCCTCACCGTGACGGAGTGAGGCGGGGGTTTTCATCCAGCCCGTCTGCTATAATGCTTGTTTAGCCCCATCAGGAAAGGATTTGTCTGCCCATGAAGGCCGGGATTCACCCCGCTTACAACGAACTGAACATCATCTGTGCCTGCGGGAGCACGTTCCGCACCCGTTCCACGCACAAGGGCGACATCCGCGTGGAAATCTGCTCCAAGTGTCATCCCTTCTTTACGGGCCGCCAGAAACTGGTGGACACGGCCGGCCGCATCGACCGCTTCCAGAAGAAGTATCAGAAGACCCAGGACATGAAGAAGTTGGCGGCATTGTCCCGGCCCAAGGCGTAGCCCCCACGAGGATCCGAAGTCAGCGCCCCGGGCCTCGCCGGCCTTCCTGCGGGTGTCGCTTTCCCCGTTCCTCTCGCAGCTTGTCGTACTCGGCGCGCTGCGCTTCGTTCAGGATGGCGCGAACGCTCTGAACGTGCTGCTCGTGGATTTCCCGCTCTTCCGGCCTGGTTTTCTCGTGCAGGGCGTGGATCCGCGCGCCCGTGGTCTCCATGATGACCTTGAGCTTCTGGACCTGGTCGTCGCTGAGCTTCAGGCGCGAGCTCATGTCTTTCAGGTACTGCTCTTGCATCCGCTGCGGGCTGGGCCTCTCGTCCGCCCACCGCTTCGAGTACAGCGAGAAACCAAAGCCGCCCACCAGGACGCCGCTCAGGAACACCAGGCACAGGTACAGGATGATCGAAAGGGTGGGGCGCTTCATCAGTTCCTTTCGTATCCGGCCGGGAGGAGGTCCTCGTCGGCGGCGCTGTCATGGGACTGGTCCGCGGTCAGAACATCCACGTAAGAGACAGAAGGTTCCGGTCTGGACAGGAACAGCCCCATGAGCAGGCACACCACGGCGGCGGCCGTGATGATGCCCCGGGACAGCCGCTTCAGCCGGTATGCGAAAGACCGGCGCGCTTCGATCTTCTCCCACAGCCCCGGCAGGAACGTCGCGCTCGGCTCCGGGTCTGGGCACGCCGCCCGGTATGCGGCGAACAGCTCGGACAGCCGGCCTTCGGGGTCTTCCGCCCGCGCCTTGTGCTGGTCCACCATATTTCCCCCTAACCCTCCGAACCCCCGGCGACGGCGGCCTTCCCCTCCATCGCCTCGTATACCTTCAAAACCCGTTGTCGGGCCCGGAACAGCCGGACCTTCAATGCATTCTCGTTCACCCCGTACACCTTTTCAAGCTCTTTCAGCGAAAGCCCCTCGATCTCCTTCAAGGTAAGCAAGATCCGGTCCTCTTTGGAAACCGAGCTCAGGAGCGAGTCGACCAACTCGCGGACCCGCTTCCGCCTTTGTGCCTCGTGTTCCCGCTCGGTGCCAGCCGCGGCATCCGCCCACAGGACCTGCTGCTCGGAAAGGTCCGACATCCGAGCCTCGGCCCGGCGCTTCCGGCGGCGCAGGTAGTCGTACGCCGCGTTGACGGTCAAACGGTACATCCAGGCCTCGAATACCTCCGGCGTACGAAGCTGATCCAGCGAATAATACAGGCGCAGGAACACCTCCTGGCCGACGTCTTCGACGTCCTCCGGCCTCCCAATCAACCTCGCAATCGTGCCCAGGATGCGCTTCCGGTACGCCTGCACCACTTGGCTGAAGGCGGCATCGTCGCCCTTCCTGGCACGCTGGATCAGCTCGAAATCTACCGCCATGCCGTCTCGTAGCCGGCATCTGGAGGTTCCTCACCATCCCTCAGACAGAATGGCGAACCGGCAAACTGTTAGGTTACAAAGCATTGGCAGGGAAAGCAAAGGCGTTGACCGCGCGGCATGCCGGCTCCGCCGGACCAGCGGGCCTCGTCAGGCGGCGTTGACCGCGCGGCATGCCGGCTCCGCTTACCGAAAACCCTCGACCATCATGATGTTGCTGCCGCTCTGGTCGTACTGAGCGTACAGCAGGTGCCGCCCGTCGGGTGAAACCGCCAGGCCAGGAATGGTCAGGTCCGGCGCTTTCTGCATCCGGCTGATCTCGCGGACATGCCGGGTCGCCAAGTCCATGAACTCGAGCCGCGGGCCGAGGGGTGGAGCAGCCGTGGCGTAGTAGATCCCGCCGCCCGCCACCCGCCAGCAGCGCCACAACCCGGCTTGATCGCGATGGATCACCGCAACCTCTTCGCCGCCTCCCGTTGGAACTCGCCAGATTCCGGGTACCGCACGGCCCTTCAAATAATACAAGTACCGACCATCGGCCGTTTCGAATCCCTCGAAACCACCCGTCCGGGTGACCTGCGCCGCCGCGCCGCCGCCGGCTGGCATTTTCCAGATCTCGAGATTTCCGCTCCGAGTCGAGGCGAAGTAGATCCAACGTCCGTCGTGCGACCAGCTTGGCGCGACACCCCCAGCCGGGTCGGTAGTCAGCCGCCGAAACTGGCCACCCTCGGCACTGATCGCATAGATACTCGGATTCCCCGCTTTGGCTGGGTCGTTCGAGCGCGTGTCGAAAGCGATCCAGCGTCCATCGGGAGACCAGCGGGGGCTCCCCGTGACGTAAGGACCGCCATCGAAAAGCAGCCGGGCATTGGTCCCGTCGCTGTCGCATACCCAGATGCCAAAACCTCCGGCGCGCCCCGAGGTGAAGGCGATCTTGCGGCCATCCGGCGAATAGTCCGGGTCGGAGTCCCGGAACGTCGAGGCGATGATCTGCGTCTTCGACGCCGCTCGACCGCTGGCGTCCAGCGCAATGCTCCAGATATTCATGTCGTCGAGCTGTTGGGTGTAAGCCAGACGATTGCCGTGAGGGGACAGCGCCGGGCTGACCCCGTCTTTGCCGATCGTTCGCACGCGCTGCGGGTTTCCTCCGGCGGCGGCGATCCGCCACAAAGCGTTGATGCTGCCGCCTCGCCGGGATGAGAAAACGATCTCACGGCTGTCGCCTGTCCAGGTCAATCCCTCAATCGTGAGGCCGTCGAACGTGAGGCGTCTCGGATGGTCGCTCGAGAGCGGCAGGACATGGAGGTCGGTGGCGGAGAAGCTGATGGCCCGTGCGAATGCGAGCTGCTTTCCGTCCGGCGAAAAGGCCGGGTAGTAGTCGCCGGTGGTGCCCGCGGGAGGCGAGGTGAGTTTGCGAATCTCCGAGTTCGCCAGCGAGAGCAGAAAGATGCTCGAGGGTTCCTCCAGCGAGCTCTTGTCGACGATCGCGAGGTACTTCCCGTCCGGCGAGCAATATGGGCTATTCCCGTCTCCGACGTCGAAATACGGGTAGATGTCAGCCAGCTTGCGCTCCGCTCCGCCAATGGCCGGGATCAGATACCAGGCGCGCCGGTCCGCGGACGTACGCAAGAACGTAATGTAGCGGCCATCGGGCGACCACGCGGGCTTGGAGTCGGCGGCTGGGCCGTGCGTCAGTTGCAGCGGAGTCTCGTTGCCAATCAGCTTGACGTAGATATGGAGGCTGTCGTTCTGAGGGCCGTCCCACACAAAAGCGATCTGATTTCCATCCGGTGAAAAAGCCACCTGAGTCTGGCGGCCCGGGAAGCTGGTGAGCGGTATGGTTCTCAGAGAAGGCGCAGGTGGGCTGGTACTCTGTCCGACGGCGAGCAGCCAGACCAGCACACTGACCCCTGCTCCCAGCGCCAGAACCGCTGCCACCGAAGGCCAGTGACGCACCAGGAACGGAGTTCTCTTTCGATCGGGGCTCGCCGGTGGAGGGGGCGCTTCCTGCGCCGGGGCGGACCAGCTTGGACCTGTCCGGTGCTGCTCGGAGACTGGAGCGGCATCCTCCTGCTCCAGAACCCGCACCTCGGCCACAAAACGATAGCCGCGCTTGGGTATGGTCTCGATGTACCGGTGCCCCTCGGATTCCCCGAGGATTCTGCGCAGAGTGGAGACGTTCTTGGCAAGGCTGGCGTCTTCCACGAACGTGTTCGGCCAGACTTGCCTGAGCAGTTCTTCCTTGTCTACGATCCTTCCCCCGTGCTCGACCAGTACGAGCAAGGTCTCGAATGCCTTGGGCGTGAGAGGAACGTACTGGCCCTCGCGCAGCAGCATCCGGTCGTGAGTATCCAACTGGAAGGGGCCGAACCCGTATAAGTGCTTAATTATCAGACCCATACAAGTACGCCCAAGACTCTGCCAACATTCTATCACAACTTCGTCAGGACTTTTTCAAGCCTTGGGAAAGACTTCCTTGGCAGCCTGGACACACAATCCCTCCCAGCAGCAAGTTTAACTCAAGCCTGAGTTTCAGGGAGTGAATGTCCGACATTGAAGGAGGATGGTATGCACGAGGGTTCAGCCCTCCTCCTTAGAAAGGCCGTCCATGCATAACCGCTTTAGATTGTTGCGCATAGCTGCGCGCATCCTTGTCGCACTCTCGGCGGCGTCTCTGGCTTTTGGCCAGGGCTTCGGAACCATTGTCGGCACCATTACCGACCCCACCGGGGCGGTGGTTCCCGCCGCGAAGATCAGGGCCACCGACGAGGCTACGTCGATTTCCCGCGAGACCGTGACCAACGGGCAGGGGTACTACGTCATCCCTTCCCTTCGTCCCTCCGCCTACACGGTGACCGTCAATGCTGGGGGATTCGCGCCTTCGGTACACAAGGGCATCGTCTTGCAGGCCGACCAGAGCCTGACAGTCAACGCGTCCGTCGTCATGCGGCAGACTACTGAGAGCATCGAGGTTTCGGCCCAAGGCGCGCAAGTCAACACCACCACGGCCACCAACAGCGAGGTCGTCGACCAGAGGCGCGTCACGGACCTTCCGATCAACGGCCGCAACGCCGCCTCGCTCTTGCAGATCGTGGCGGGCGCCATTCCCTCGCCGGTCAACGATGTCGACCAGGGCACCACCAAGACCTTTCCGGTAGTGGTGACCGTGTCCACGAACGGCGCCCGGCAGAACCAGGTCAGCTTCCGGCTCGACGGCGCCAGCAACACCGACATCTATACCAACGTCAACCAGCCGTTTCCTTTCCCGGACGCCTTGCAGGAGTTCAGCGTTCAGACGGCCAATTATCCGGCCAAGTACGGCGGACTGGCCGGTGGCGTGGTCAACGTGCTCACCAGGTCCGGCTCCAACGAGTTCCACGGGGGCGTCTTCGAGTTCTGCCGCAACGAGGTTTTCAATGCGCGCAACTTCTTCGCCTCCTTCCGCGACCACCTCAAGCGCAACCAGTACGGCGGGACCATCGGCGGTCCCATCAAGATCCCAGGCCTGTACAACGGCGCGAATAAGGATTTCTTCTTCTTTGGCTACCAGGGCACGAAGATCCGCAACGTGAGCGGGACTTCCAGCGCCTACTTCCCCCTGACGGCCAACCTCGGCGGCGACTTCTCCAACGTGCTGAGCGCTTCCGATCCGTCAAATCCCTTCGCCAAGGCCACCGCGGTCGTCGATCCGACCACGGGCCAGCCGTTCGCGAGCAACCGGATTCCGGCCAACCGCCTGGATCCCGCCGCGGTCGCCTTCACCAAGTACCTTCCGGTGGCTTCGAGCGGCAACGGCCGCATTTTCTATGCGCAGCCGCAGATGCAGGACTTCAACGAGTACGTCGCTCGCGTCGATCATTCCTTCTCGGAGAAGGACCGGCTGGCTGCCCGTTACTTCTTCGACCGGTTCCACCAAGTGCCGTTCCTGGAATTGAGCAACTATTTGGACAACGTCAACTATGCGGTGATCGACGCGCAGAACGCGCTGCTGAGCGAGAGCCATATCCTGGGCCCGGCCATGCTGAATGAGATCCGGCTGGGCTTCTCGCGCGAGACGGCGAACCGGGGAGCCGCGCCGGGCAGCCTCAGCCTCGCGGATCTGGGCGTCCAAATCTATCAGCCGGGTCAGAAAACCCTGGAAGGAATCAACGTTTCCGGCTTTTTCAACGTGGCCCAGACCGACCCGGCCGCGTTCATCCGGAACCAGTACAGCCTGGCGGACGATTTCAATTGGGTGCGCGGCAAGCACAGCATCGGATTTGGCATTTCGCTCCTCCGGGGCCAGGTGCTCCTTCGCAACCAGTTCCGCACCTCGGGATCGTTCGGCTTCACGGCGGACGTGACCAACGACGCCCTGGCCAGCTACTTTCTGGGCTACGTCCGGACGTTCGCTCAGGGCTACGGCGAGTTCAAGGACAACCAGCTCACCTCGTACAGCCTGTATGTCCAGGACGACTTTCACATGTCGCGCCACCTGACGCTGAACCTCGGCCTCCGCTGGGATCCATTCGTCCCCTGGCGCGAGATGAGGAATCGCACCGAGCTGTTCGACCTGAGCAAGTACAATGCGGGCGTGACGTCGCAGGTCTACGTCAACGCGCCTCGCGGGCTTCTGTTCCCAGGCGATCAGGGAGTGCCGCTCTCTGGCCTGAACGGCAGCTACAACAACTTCGCTCCGCGGGTGGGTTTCGCCTACGACGTATTTGGCGACGGCAAGACCAGCATTCGCGGCGGCGCCGGGGTTTTCTTCGACGCGACGCAGGCCGGCACGATGAACAACCGCATCGTCGATGTGACGCCGTTCAGCCCCCAGATCAGCCTCACCCAGCCGAAGGGCACGTTCAGCAACCCCTATCTCGGGATCGTGAACCCGTACCCGGCTCCCTGGCCGCCGCCCAAGGACTCCGCGTTTCCTGGACCAGTGCTGGTGATCACCTTCGATCCGGCCAACGGGGGGAAGGGGCTGACCCCGACCATCTACAACTGGAACCTGATGCTGGAACGGCAACTGCCCGGCGACTGGATCCTGCGCGCCGGCTACGTCGGTTCGCATTCGAGCCACCTGATGGAATCGATCGAACTCAACCCAGCCGTATACACACCGGGCAGCACGCTGGGAACGGATCAGCGGCGCCTCTTGCAGCCGTTCGGCTCGATCTCGGAGGTTGCGCAGGACATGAATTCCAGCTTCAACTCCCTGCAACTGACCGCGCAGAAGCGCTTCTCGCGCGGTCTGAGCGTCCTGGCCAACTACACCTGGTCGAAGTCGATTGACGACCTGCCCTACAACCAAGGCATCGCCGGTCCGGCGGGTGGGAACAACTCGCCCATTCCGTGGTACGCTCCGGGCCGTCATCAGTACGATCGCGGGCCCTCGGAGTTCGATCACGCGCAGCGCTTCGTGATGTCCTGGGTATACGACCTGCCAAAACTGGCGAAGTCGAATCCCTTGCTTCGCGCGGTGGCCGGCGGGTGGCAGTGGACCGGCATCTTCACGGCTCAGACCGGTGGGCCGATCACGATCTTAGCCGGCAAAGACCAGACGCAAACCGGTACCGGCCAAGACCGCGCGAACTTACTCGGCGTCAGTCCCTACGGCCATGGTGCCTGCGGGAGCTCGGTCCGCTGCGTGGACTACCTGGTTCCGTCCGCGTTCGGGCTGCCCGCCATCGGCACCTTGGGGAACGTCGGCAAGGGCATGCTCCGCGGGCCGAACCTGGTGAACTGGGACACCGGCGTGTTCAAGGAATTCCCACTGCGCGGCGAACACCTTCGCCTCCAGCTTCGCGGAGAGTTCTTCAACACACTCAACCGCGCGAACTTCAACAACCCCAACATAACCCAAAGTGCCGGCGGCTTTGGGAGCATTACCAGCGCCACCGACCCACGCATCAGCCAATTGGCGCTGAAGTTGGCGTTCTAATAGCGGCCGGCCCTGTCGGGGCAGGCGAAACCGCCTGCCCCACGGCACAAGGTTGCAGAACTGCGCGGCATTCCTGTGCCGGCAGCCGGGGCCAGCCTGCGGTCCACCTAAGGTGCGCTTTTCCCGGCTTTGCCGCCGCGATAGCTCTCGGGCGGGCCCAGGTAGCTGGGCTTCACGCCCCCCAGGTCCACCACCAGTTTCTGCAATACCACGCCGGGATCCACCATCCAGAACTTCAGCGTGTGGTAGCCGGACTGCGCCAGGCTGTGGCTGGATTTCACCTTGCGGACGCTGTCTCTTACGGATGTCTCCCAGTCCGCCAGCGAGTTCCGCGCCAGCGCATCGATGACCTGGGGTGGCTGATCGTCGAAAGAGATCGCGAACCGAAGGCCGCGGCCGGGAACAAAGTTCAACGTCGGAGCGAGAATCGCCTCGACCGCAACCTTTCCCGGATCAAACAAGTACATCCGGTATTCCAGACACGGAGAATCCTGGGGCGGGGTCACGCTCCTGGCGGTGGCGGGGAATACCGTCATGGACGAGAGGGTTCGCCCGTAATCCGCGATCTTCTCCCACCGAACTGGACCGGCATCGATCTTCTTGGTGAAATGCTCCGCTTCGATCGAGACATAGCCATTGGCCTCGACAAAGCCATCCAGGGAAGTTCGTGCCGGCTCCTCCGGGTTGAAGGCCCTGACCTTGACCGTTACCTCGTTGGCGCCGCGCCGGGCGATCCTCACCCAACCCTCCGTCCGCCCCCGCGGCGCCTTGGGCCAATCGACGCTCACCCAGATTCGCTGTTCCTTTTCGATCCTGCCGCGGGTGGCGCTGACCACGATCCAGGGAGCGCTGGCCGTCGCTGAAAACTCAAACGCGGCCTGCCCGCGGTTGAACACGTCGATGAACCGGGACTGCCGATTGAACACGTCGAACTCCGGGAGGGCCGGTTCGTCCGAAGCGCCGGGCCACGCCGACGCGGAACCCTCGACCGCAACGCCCATCTCCGCACCGGCGGCGACCTGGATCTCAGTCACCGCGGGCATCATGTTCGCGGGCGGCTGGTTCCAGTACGTGTATCCGAGATGCGTCTGGTCCATCATGTGGTTCCACTTGCCGTGGGCCAGCGTGTGGTTGTAGTAGTCCGACAGGTCCGCATCGGCCTGAAACAGCGCGCGCGCCTGCGCCGCCAGATCGTTGGCGCTGGCGCGGCCCTGGGTGGCGTACAGCCGGTTCTTCCCCGCGGTGACGTAGAGCTCGCTCACCACGGCCGAGGCTTTCGTCGGGTAGAGAACGAGCTGGTAGAATGCGTCCCGCGCGTTCTCGGGCAAGCGGCGATAGATCTGCTCCGCTTTCGCGGTAATGGACTTGAAGTCCGCCGCCACGGTGTCGGCCTCCTGGTAGTCCGTTAGACTGAACGTGGACGGCTCCAGCAGTTCCGGCTTGCGCCTTCCGTTGTACTTGGTGTATTTTGAGACGATCTCCGCGATCTCCGGAGCACCGGCGCCTCCGAACTCCCGCTCCGCCCACAGCCTCGCGAATTCGGAGATGCTCTCCTTCGGCCACCTCCGCGGGTCCCGGGCGAGATCCAGGAAGAACTCGATGGGGAATTCCATCGGCTTCAGATCGCCCACGTTCACGATCCAGATCCGGTTAGCGCCGTACCGATGGGCCAGGTTCATCTGCTCCCACACCTTGGTGATCGGGACGGTGTTGAGCCACTTGTACGAGCGCGGTCCGCCCACGTAGTCGAAATGATAGTAAATGCCGGCGCCGCCGCTCCGCTGCCGCTCCTCCGCCGTCGGCAGCCGCCGCAGGTTGCCCCAGTTGTCGTCGCACCACAGCAGCGTCACGTCGTCCGGGACGCGCATTCCTTTCTCGTAGTACTCCTGCACCTCTTTGTAGAGCGCCCAATCCTGGGGCACGGCCGACAAGTTGGGATTGACGCGGTCCGCGATGATCTTCCGCTGATCGGCCACGATCTTCTCCAGCAGCGCGATGTTGGCGTTCTCCGACATGGGCAGGTCGCCGTCTCCGCGCATGGCCAGCGTGATGATGCTCTCGTAGTCCTTGTTGCGCCGGATGCCTTGGTCCCAAAACGCGCGCAGAACCTCGGAGTTCCGGGAATAGTCCCAAGGGCCTTGGCCATGCCGCTTCCACTCCTGCTGCGCCCGCAGCATCGGCTCGTGATGCGAAGTTCCCATAACGATGCCGTATTCGTCGGCGAGCTTCGGATTCAGCGGATCGTCCTCGTTGAACGCGTTATTCCACATCGCCGGCCAGAGGTAGTTGGCCTTCAGCCGCAGCAGAAGCTCGAACACCTTCTCGTAGAACTGATGGTTGTAGTCTCCGAATTTCTCCTTCACCCAGCCCGTAAGCGACGGCGCCTCGTCATTCAGGAAAATGCCGCGGTACCTGACCGCCGGCTCTCCTTGCACGTATTTCCCGGCTTTCACGAACAGGGCGTCCTTATGCGCCGCCGGAACGTCCGCCCACCAGTACCACGGGGATACGCCCATCTGCTCGGACAAATCATAGATGCCGTAAATCGTCCCCCGTTTGTCGCTCCCCGCGATGACCAACCCGCTGGCGACCCCGGGCACAGGCTTCGGCACCACTTGGATGAGAAACGATTCCCACTTCCCCGCGATCGGGGCGGCATCAATCCTCCCCTCGCGGATCAGCCGGTCGATGAGGCGGCTCTTCCCAATCGTGCCCGCAATGATGGCGCTGGCTCCAAGGCCCTTTTCCTCGTGAGCGATTGCCGGAGTGCAGTTTGTGACGCGGGCTACATCCGCCTGGAGGTCGTGAATGGCGCGAACCACGCCCGCATGGTCCTCTCGATCCACGTAAATCGCCGCGGCGGTCCTCCCCTGCGCGATGGGGAAGCTGCCCGGGCCCCCGGCTTCCTGGACGTATCGGGCCTCGCCGATGGCCAGGGCATCGCCCGGAAACGCGAACATGCAGAACACAACCGGCAGCGCCGCCGGCCGGGAAGGACGCATCCATCCGGCGCGCTTGCCCCGTGCGGGGTGAGCAAGGGAGAAAAGAGACATGGCATCAACTCCAGGAAATCGGTTCGCGCTGAGCCGCCGGCATCAGCGTCTCGGCGATGTTTTGGGCGCCAATTGCGGCTGCCCCGAAGGGGGCCAGATACGGAATTGGCCGCTGCAATGCAGCAGGCCCAGCAGGTACAACACGCCGTCGTAGTAGCGCCATTGCCCCGCGGGAATCGGCGCGTCCCACAGCGCTTTGACAAAGCGTCGCGAGCGCGCATGCGTCGCCGCCAGGCTGGCCACGGCGTTCATGGCCACCAGACCGGTCGAGTGAACGCCGGCGAGCTGTCTGCCGTCGAGCGTGAACTGGTTCCCATAGGCCGATAGGCCTCGGGATTCGAAAAACGCTTGCAGCCGGTCGCTCAACCGCTTTTCCCGGGCATCCGCAGCCCACCAGGCCCAATCCACCGACCAGTTCATGGCCGTGCGCCACGCATCGAATCTGAAGTTCACGGACTGGTTGTCCCACGGGGCGGCCCATGGCGGCCCGCCGAAGTTGGCATAGTCCGGGGACAGCCCGGTGATGGGATGCGTCGTGCGTTCAAAGAAATCCCGGCTCTCCGCGGCGGCCTTGGCCCAGAAGGGCCGATCCGCTGCCGGCCCCCACCGCGCCCACAGCTCATAGAATGCCGGCAGATGGTAGGAGGGGTCCGTGTAGTCGCGCGCTTCGATGGTCGGCGAGAAACGCACCATCGCGTATTCGGGGTGAAAGAGATCTCCGGCCGTCCGCACGCCGTTCACCGTCGGGCCGGTGATCAGTTCGCGGTGTCTCATGTCGGCGACGAGCCGGTCGGCTTCCCCCCGGTAGTCGTAAATGCCCGCGCCAGTTCCCCAGCGTCCCGCGGCAAAGTAGAGGGACATGGCGAAGTACTCATCCCCATCCGGCACCGGCATCTCGTCGTTGGGGGTGCCGTCGGTCTTCATGGACCACGAGAAGAAGCCCCGGGCGGGGTGGCCAGGCGCGTCGTGGTACATGTATGTCCTAGCCCAGTTCCACAGCGCGTCGAACTCGGTCTTCTGGTCCATTTGCACCGCGATCATCATGCCGTAGGACATGCCTTCGGAGCGCACGTCGCCGTGGGCTACGTCAAGGATGTAGGCCAGCGCCCCATTCGCATTCTTGCCCGCGCGGAAGTAGACCGCCTGCGTGTCCGGCGAGCCATAGAACAGTTGCCGGAAGGTGGCGCTGACTTTGCCGGACACTTCTCGCGGGGGGCGGGCGATCTCGGCGAACGGATTGGGGTAGCGGCCAGTGGCGAACGCTCCCGAGCCGCGTTCCCCGCTTTCAGGAGGGCCGGCCTTGCCCGGAGGCGCGGCGTCCCGCTGTGCCGCGAGAGCGCCGCCCACCAACAGGAGAAGCAACGCGCCGCCGGTCTTCCCCAGGAACGGCGGCTTCAGAAACAGATCCCTGACAAACCCAAGCGCATCGATGGATCGAACCGTCATTGGGGGCCTCTTGCGACGCCGGCGTCGCGGTCTGCGAAACTGTGCCTCCCTTTCCGCTTATGGTAGCCGATCGTGTCCCCCAGGGGGGCTCCACCCCGGCGGCACAGGGCAATCTACCAATGGCGAAGCGAAGCGAGTCCCACCCGGGGCTTTGGTTGCGGGCTCCAACTGTATTCCAACTCTCATTTGAAATCAAGGCCTTCTGTGTCGCCCGTAGTCCGCCGCCGAGCCTGCCCGGCACCCCATCTGCTAGAATCGTCAATTGGGTGCCTGAGCATTCCCGCATGAGCTTGTTTTTTCAACGACTTTCATGGATTTCCTCGACGGTCTGAACCCCCAGCAGCGCGAAGCTGTGGCCCACGCCGGCGGCCCCCTCCTGATCCTGGCTGGGGCGGGCAGCGGGAAGACCCGCGTCATCACCCACCGCATCGCCCACCTGATCCACCAGCACCGCGTGCCGCCGGGGGCCATCGTTGCGGTCACCTTTACCAACAAGGCGGCCGACGAGATGCGGGAGCGGGTCGGCCGGCTCCTGGGCGGCTCCTACTCTCTGACCGGCCTGGTGATTTCCACTTTTCATTCCTTCTGCGTTCGGCTGCTTCGCCGGGACGGGCAGCTTCTGGCGGACCTGCGCCCCGGATTCACACGGAGTTTCACGATTTACGACGAAGACGACCAACTGAGCCTGGTCAAGGCCGTCTACCGTCACCTGGGGCTGGACGAGAAGGAATTCCTGCAATGCCGCGCGGCGCTCTCCCGGATCAGCCACGCCAAGAACCGCAAACAGACGCCGGAGGAATTCGCCCAGGCGGCCAAGGACCCCAAGAGCAGGCAACTGGCGGAAGTCTTCGAAGAGTACGATGGGCGCTTGCGGCAGGCCAACGCCCTGGATTTCGACGACCTGCTGCTGGAATCGGTGCGGCTGCTCCAGCATGACGAAGCGACGCGGCGGGCCTACAACCGCCGGATTGTGCACCTGCTCATCGACGAGTACCAGGACACCAACCGCAGCCAGTACGAGCTCATGCGGTTGCTCACCGAGTCCCACCAGAACGTCTGCGTGGTGGGGGACGAGGACCAGTCGATCTACAGTTGGCGCGGCGCGGACATTCGCAACATCCTGGACTTCGAGCGCGACTACCCGGACGCACGCACCATCCGCCTGGAGCAGAACTACCGTTCCACCAAGAACATCCTGGAGTCGGCCAGCGCCATGGTGGCGCACAACCGGGAGCGCAAAGGAAAATGGCTGTGGACGGCGGCCCCCGCGGGGTGCCGCGTCAGCGTCTACCAGGCGCCCGACGCCGAAGACGAGGCCCTGTTCATCGCCGACACCATCGAGCGGCTGCTTTCGATGAACCCGAACGACCGCGTCGCCGTTCTCTACCGCACCAACTTCCAGTCGCGGCAGATCGAGGAGGCGCTGAGGCGCTATGGCCGGAAGTACAAGGTGATCGGCGGATTCAGCTTCTACCAGCGCGCCGAGATCAAGGACCTCCTGGCTTACCTGAAGCTGCTCCTTTCGCCCCAGGACTCGGTCAGCCTGCTGCGGATCGTCAACACGCCGGCGCGCGGAATCGGCAAGACCACCGTCGAGCAGGTGGAGCGCTACGCGCTGGAGCATTCGCTCGGCATGTGGCACGCCATCGTGCGCATGCTCGAGGAGAACCGATTTCCGGCGCGGGCTGAAGCGGCCCTGTCGGGCTTTCGCAAGCTGATTGAGGAGCTGCGGGAACAGGCCGCCGGAGCGCCCGTCGACGACGTGATCGAGGCGGTGCTCGACCGCACCGGCTACCTGGCCACCCTCGAGCGCGACGATTCCCCCACCGCCGACGCCCGTATCGAGAACCTCAGGGAACTGGTGAACGCCGCCGGCGAGGCGGCCGAGCGCGGCGAAGGCATCGCCGAATTCCTCGACCACGCGGCCCTGGTCTCCGAGGCCGATTCCGTCGACGAGCGCGCCCAGGTCTCGCTGCTGACCGTGCACAACGCCAAGGGCCTCGAGTTTCCGGCGGTCTTCATCGCCGGCCTCGAGGAGGGCCTGTTCCCCCACGCCCGCTCGGTTGACTCCGAAGCCGGGATGGAAGAGGAGCGCCGCCTTTGCTATGTGGGCATGACTCGCGCCGAGAAGCAGCTCATCCTGACCTGGGCCCGCTACCGGCGCCGCTTCGGCGGCGGCGTGTCGGAGGAGTGCAAAGCCTCGCGCTTCCTCAAGGAGATTCCCGCGGAGTTGATCGAGACGCTGGGGCGCGAGCAGGCCGCGGCTGCGGAGGTTGACCTGGAGGCCGAGCGGTTCCTGGTGCGCGAGAGCGCGCGCAAGAACAGCTACACCGGGAAGACCTACAACTCCCTGGAAAACATCGCCGGGTTCTTCCAGGCCCGCGGCCTGCCGGCCAACCTTCCGCAGGCCCAGGCGCCGCCCCCGCCGGCGAAGTCTCCGCCGCCTCCGCGCGCCCGGAAGCTGGCCACCGGCGCCGCGGTTTTCCATCCGCGCTACGGCAAGGGAACGGTGGTGCGCCGCGAGGGCGACGGGGAAAATGCGAAACTGACGGTAAGCTTCCCGGGCTACGGCTTGAAGAAACTGGTAGAAAAGTACGCAGGACTGAAAACACGAGAATGAACACTACAACCATTGCAGATCGAGCAGAACGCAAGAAGGTGAAGCGGGCGGCCCGCAAGAAGGCGGCGCCCAAGGCCAAGCGGGCGGCCGGCGTGGCGCGCGGCTCCCAGAAGCACAAGATCCGCCACATGACCAAGGGGCAGAGGAAGCGGTAGATACCGTTTGTCCCAGCTACTCCGCACCAAGGATATCGACCAGCTCATCGAGGCGGCGGAGGCGCCCGAGAAGCGTCTCCGTAAGACTCTCGGCCCCTGGAGCCTGACCGCGCTCGGGGTGGGCGCCGTGATCGGCTCGGGGATCTTCATCCTGACCGGAACGGCGGCTGCCGGCGAGGTGCTCCAGCGCCACTCGATTCTGCACGCTCCCGTGCTGGACCTGATCCTCCACGGCCGGAACGCCGTCTCGACCATCGGGCGGCCGGGCGCCGGCCCGGGCATCGCGCTGTCGTTTCTGCTGACGGCGATCGCGTGCAGTTTCGCGGCGCTATGCTACGCCGAGCTGGCCTCGATGATCCCCATCGCCGGCAGCGCCTACACTTACGCCTACGCCACGCTCGGCGAGATCTTCGCCTGGATCATCGGCTGGGACCTGATCCTGGAGTACGCCGTCTCGAACATGGCCGTGGCGGTGGGGTTCTCCGCCTACCTTAACGATCTGCTGGAGAGCCTGTTCGGGTTGCATCTGCCCGCCAAACTCTGCAATCCGATGATTGTGGGAGGGCAGTTCACCGGCAACTGGTTCAACCTGCCGGCGCTGATCGTGCTGCTCATCCTCACCTGGATCCTGGTGCGCGGTGTACGCGAGAGCGCCGAGACCAACAACCTCATGGTGCTGATCAAGGTGGCCGCCATCCTGATCTTCGTCGTCGGGGCGGCACGCGCCGTGCGCACCGAGAACTGGCATCCGTTCATGCCCAACGGTTTCCCCGGGGTGCTCACCGGCGCGGCCATCGTCTTCTTCACTTACATCGGCTTCGATTCCGTCTCGACCGCCGCGGAGGAGTGCAAGAACCCGCAGCGCGACCTGCCCTTCGGCATTGTGGCCAGCCTCATCATCTGCACGCTGCTGTACGTTGCGGTGGCGCTGGTGCTGACCGGGATTGCCAAGTGGACCACGCTCGGCACGGCGGCGCCGGTGGCCGATGTGCTGAAACTGCTGGGCTACGAATCCATCCGCCGCTGGGTGGTGCTGGGCGCGCTGGTGGGGATGCTCTCGTCGCTGCTGGTGTTCCAGTACGGGCAAGCGCGCATCTGGTTTGCCATGTCGCGCGATGGGCTTCTGCCCGCCGCCTTCTCCAAGGTCCACGCCGTCCACCGCACACCGCATATCAGCACGTGGGTGGCGGGATTGGTGGTGGGAATCCCCGCGGGCATCTGGGACATCGGAACCTTTGCCGACCTGGCCAACATCGGGACGCTGTTCGCCTTCATCGTGGTGTCGGCGGGTGTGATCGTGCTGCGCCGGACGCAACCCGAGCGCAAGCGCAGTTTCCGGATGCCGGGCGTGCCCTGGTTGCCCGCGGTCTCGGTGGTCTCGTGCCTGGTGCTGATGCTGAGCCTGCCGCTGGAAACCTGGGTGCGATTCGTCGTTTGGCTTGTCATCGGGCTGGGGATCTACAAGCTGTACGGCAGCAAGCGCAGCCAACTGGCATCATGAGAGCACTATTCCTGATTCTCGCCGCCTCCCTCGCCGCCGTCCCGCAAACGGCGCACCAGCACCATCCGCCGGGTTCCGTGGAAGAGTACGCGCGCGTCCTCGAGGATCCTGGGCGCGACGAATGGCAGAAGCCCCACGCCGTCCTCGAGGCCCTGGCGCTCAAGCCCGGCGAGGTGATCGCGGATATCGGCGCGGGCAGCGGCTACTTCGCCCGCCGCTTCGCGCGCCATGCAGGCAAGGTGTACGCCGTCGACATCGACGAGGGACTGCTGGCGATCGTCCGCAAAGACGCCCCAGCGAACCTGCTGACGATCCTAGCCGCGCCCGACGATCCGCGCTTGCCCGAGAAGTCCGTGGACACCATCTTCTTCTGCGACGTGCTGCACCACATCGACCGCCGCGCCGCGTATCTGCCCAAGCTGCTCAAGGCGTTGAAGCCCGGCGGCCGCGTCGTCGACATCGACTTCTACAAGAAGCCGCTGCCGCTCGGTCCCCCCATGGCGATGAAGCTTTCCGAGGACCAGGTGATCGCCGAGTTCAGCGCGGCGGGCTTCCGCCTGGCGCAGAAGCTCGATCTGCTGCCCTACCAATACTTCCTGGTTTTCCAATAAACCTGGGGACAGTCACCATGTTTCCTGATTCGGGCGCGGAAACATGGTGACTGTCCCCAGGTTTATTTCCACCAGGAGGCCGGGGTTCGAGTTGCGGGCTGTGATGCGTCCCCGGTGCAGCTCGACGGCGCGGCGCGCGATGGCCAGCCCCAGGCCCACTCCGCCGCTCGAGCGGCTGCGGTCGGTATCCACGCGATAGAACGGGTCGAAAATGCGCGGCAGGTGCTCTTCCGGAATGCCCGGGCCGTAATCGCGCACGCGCACCGAGACGCCCGCGTTTTTCGTCATGCCGACTTCAACCGCCGTGTTGGGGGGCGCGTGGCGGATGGCGTTGCGGACCACATTCTCGATGGCGCGGCGCAGCAGCTCGGCGTCTCCGCGAACCTCAGCCGGCGGGTTCGCCGTCAACTCGATGCGGCAGCCTTGGGCTTTGGCTTCCAGGGAGCAGTCGTCGACCAAGTCGCGCAGCACCTCGTCCAGCCGAACCGGTTCGTCGCGCAGCGAAGCCGGGTCGCCCTCGGCGCGCGTCACCTCGAGCAGCTCGCCCACCAGCGAATTCAGGCGGTCGGCCTCCTTCTGGATGCGGTTCAACGCGGCCTCGGCGTCCTCGCCCGAACGCGCCAGCTCGACCGCGACGGCCAACCGCGCCAGGGGCGAGCGCAGTTCGTGAGAGATATCGAGCAGCAGGCGGCGCTCTGCCGCGAGCAGCGTCTGGATGTGCTCCGCCATTTGGTCGAAGCTGCGCGCAAGCTGTCCCATCTCGTCGCGCCGCTGCGATTTCACGCGCGCCGAGAGCTCGCCCCGGCCGAAGCGCTCCACCGCCTTTTCCAGGCGCCGCAGCGGCGCGCTCAGGCGCAGCGCCAGTACGTAAGACAGCAGCACCACCACGGCCACGATCCACAGATACTGCGGCAAGAAGAACGAGAAGCCCGGCCGGTCGACCGGCACGATCTGAAAGAACCAGTAGCGCCGGTCCTCGCTCTGCCGTGCGATGACCGCCGGCCGGAATGCGAAGGCCCGCGCCGGGTGGCCGGCCTTTTGGATGAGGTCGCGGCGGTCCGCTCCGCTCAGCAGATCGCGGCCCTGCTCGTCCGTGAGCACGCCCTCGGTCCGGAAAACGCTGTGAACGCGCTCGAGAAAAGCGGCCAGCGCCTCGCGCCCTCCCGTTTCGTAAGCGTGCCGGGCTTCCTCGCCCTGGAAGGACAGCATGCGCCCCCAGAGGTGCTCGCGCCCGCGGGTCGCGCTCATGGTCGCCGAAGTGATGAACACAAAACCCACCGCCGTCACCGCCATCACCGCCAGAAACCAGAGCAGGATCTTGACGAATAGCGACTTCATGCGGCCGGCTCGTCCTCGGGCGTGCGGCAGAACTGGTAGCCGACGCCGCGCACGGTCTTGATCAGCGCGCGGTTGCGCTCGAGCTTCTTCCGCAGATGGCTGATGTGCATGTCGATGGAGCGCTCGAACGGCGAGGACTTGCGGTTGTAGATCGCCTCCATCAGCTCGTCGCGCGACAGTCCCCGGCCCGCGGCGCGCATCAGCAGCTCCAGGATGTCGAACTCCAGCGTGGTCAGTTCCACGCGCTGGCCGTCGACGGCGACCTCGCGCGATCCGGGATCCAGACTGACGCCGTTGATCTCCAGCCGGCCGCGTTCGGCGGCCTGCGTCTCGGTGCGCCGCAGAATGGCGCGGATGCGCGCCGCCAGTTCCCGCGGGTTGAACGGCTTCACCAGGTAGTCGTCGGCCCCCAGCTCCAGCCCGGCGATGCGGTCCACATCGTCGGCGCGCGCGGTCAGCATGAGCACTGGCACGCGGCTCCGCTGCCGGAGCTGGCGCAGGATCTCGAACCCGTCCATGCCGGGCAGCATCACATCCAGCACCACCAGGTCGGAATCGCCGGAGGCCGCGCGCTGGAGCCCTCGCCGGCCCTCATACTCCACTTCGACCGTGAACCCCTCGCGCGCCAGGAACTCCTTGAGCAGTGCGTCCAGCTCCACGTCGTCGTCGATGAGCAGCACCCGCACGACACCGAATGTAGCATGACTGCTGGGCCCCGGAGCCTTGCCATTACAATTATTTACGGAGGTTGTGGCTTGTGGCCTGTGGGTCCCGCGGCTGTGCACCCGCTATCGCCCCCGGCGCGTAGCCCATAGCTCCGTCGCCGAATCTACTGGCCACAAGCCACAAGCCAGCAGCTACTTCAGCCGGCACAGCGGGTCGCCCACCACGATGTTCTGCCAGCTCAGCGCGGGGATGGCCAGGTAGAAGCTCTCCGCCAGGTTCCGGCCGTTCAAGTAGGCGGGCAGCAGGAAATCCGGGCGCGGCGTCAGGGCCAGGTAAGGCTCGTAGACGTGCCCGCTCGCACCCGTCGCTCCTTCGTCGAGGAAATCCGCCGTCAGGCTTTGCGGAGATCCGGCGAAGAAGCGCGACGGGTCCTTCCAGTTGCCGATGTTCCAGTCGTCCGGTGGACGCTTGAAGGTGCGCCCGTCGGTGGAAACGAACTCAGTCGCGATGGCGCCCGGCAGCCAGCGGAAGCCGAGCATCCGCCGCTTGAGGTTGTGGTCGTTCGAGCCCCAGCCCGCGTAGCCGATCACGTCGCGCTGGTCCAGCAGCACCCGGGTCGAGTCGTCGAAGATGACGCGGTCGCTGGGCAGCAGGATGGCGGTGTTCCGCAGCCAGTCGTTGCCCGGTTCGTCGTTGTCCGAACTGAGATCGATCACCACTTTCCCGCGGTTCGCCGCGGCCAGCGACCGGTCGATGATGCCCCGGACTTCTCCCACGTCGTAGGCCGCCAGCCGGCACACCAGGTACATCGGGAACTGCGGGTGGCGGAAGGGTTCGTCCCTGCGGCCGAAGAACGGATTCGGCAGCGGCCCGCGAACCGGATGCTTTGCGCCCCGCAGGTCCTGGTAGAGCAGCGTCAGCTCCGAGTCGACCGAGGCCTGGTCGCCCTCCTTCCCCGACGACCCCGTGATCCGCAGCGGCAGGCCCAGAGTGGTCGCCAGGTACTGGATCTTCTCCTCGAGATGGCGCGACTTGATGCAGGCGGCCAGCGGCGCGGCGATCGCTTGGTCGTACACTCCGCGCGAGACCGTCTCGTCCTCCACCACATCCAGGGCGCACACGTTGGCGGCGGGGATACGGCGCTTCTCGAGGTAATAGCTCGCGATTTCGCGCGAGACGGCGGAGGAGCGGTTCACCACCAGCAGCACGTTCTCCGGCCCCTGGCCCAGCGCGGCCGCGCCCAGCGTCACCACAGCCAGAAGCGCTCGCCGCATCCTAGCAATGCTACAATCCGGCCAGACCGAGGCGCAAGGGCCGCGGACCACGGTGTTAACGAGCGCGCCCCGGCGTTCGCTACAATGGTGGCTGATCCCGCAATTGAGGACAGATTTGGACCCAACCAACCCGGCCGTCGTCGAACAGCCGCCGGAACGCACGGCCTCCGGCAGGGGTGATCCGCCGCGCGGTACCATCGCCGAGTGGACGGTCACCGTCATCCTCCTGCTGTTTGGGACGACCACCCTGTTGCAGGCCTTCGTCATCCCCACCGGCTCGATGGAGGACACGCTGCTCATCGGCGACCATCTGCTGGTCGACAAGCTGAGCTACGCGCCGGCGGATCCCTTCGCCCGGCACTTGTTGCCCTACGATCCGGTCAAGCGCGGCGACATCATCGTGTTCCGCTATCCAGTGGATATCCGCCAGACCTTCGTCAAGCGCGTCATCGGGCTGCCCGGCGACCGCATCCGCCTGGTGGACAAGCAGCTCTACCGCAACGGCCGCAGGATCGACGAGCCTTACGTCTTCCACAAGAAACCCGAGTTCGAGCGGTACCGCGACAACTTCCCCGCTCCGCCGGATTACCAGGTGCTGGAGCGCGGCCTCGCCATGCTCGATCGCGATGTGGTCGACGGCGAGGTGGTGGTGCCCTCCAACAGCTACTTCGCCATGGGGGACAACCGCGATTCTTCCCTCGACAGCCGTTACTGGGGGTTCGTGCCGCGCGAGAACATCATCGGCAAGCCGCTGATCATATACTGGTCCTACGACGCGCCCACCGAAGCGCTGGCCGGGCCGACCATCAGCCCGGACCACTTCGCCGACCTGTTGCAGCATTTTTTCACCAAGACCCGCTGGCGCCGTACCTTCAAGCTGGTGCGCGGCTATCCGGCCAATTGAGAGCGAATCGGAATGAAAGACGCTAAGCAACGGGGCGCGCTGGAGCCGCCCCGCGGTTTCATCGCCGAATGGACGGTTACCATTCTCATCCTGGTGTTCGGAACCACCACCCTGGTGCAGGCTTTCGTGGTTCCGACCGGCTCGATGGAAGGCAACATCCTGATCGGCGACCATCTGTTCGTGGACAAGCTGGCCTACGCGCCCGCTTCCGGGCTGGGCCGCCATCTGCTCCCCTACGAGGAGGTCCAGCGGGGCGACATCATCGTGTTCCGCTGGCCGCCCGATCCCCGCCAGGACTACGTCAAGCGGGTGATCGGCCTGCCCGGCGACCGCCTCCGGCTCATCGACAAGCAGGTCTACATCAACGGCCGGAAGCTCCAGGAACCTTACGTCCAGCACATCACCTCGTACCTCGAGCCTTACCGGGACAATTTCCCTGGCGAGCCAAACATGCTGGTGAGTCCCAGCGGTCGGGAGATGCTCCAGGACCACGTGGTCAACGGCGAGGTGGTGGTGCCGCCGGGACACTACTTCGCCATGGGAGACAACCGCGACAATTCGCTGGACAGCCGCTACTGGGGGTTCGTGCCGCGCGACAACATCCGCGGCAAGCCGCTGATCGTCTGGTGGTCCTACGACGCGCCCACCGAGCAACTGATCGACCCCAACCCGGTCAGCCCGGCGCACCTCCTGGACCTGGCGCAGAACTTCTTCGTCAAGACGCGCTGGCGCCGCACCTTCCTGCTGGTGCGCGGCTACTCGGGGAAATAGCCGTGGCCGAAGAGGTGGCGGAAATCGTCGAGACCAGCGTGGCGCCACCGGTTGATTCTCACCGCTCCCTGATTGCCGAGTTCGCGCTCACTGTCGTGCTGCTGTTGTTCGCCATCACCACCCTGATCCAGTCCTTCGTGATCCCGACGGTCTCGATGGAGGACACGCTGTTGCGCGGAGACCACCTGCTGGTGGACAAACTGGCTTACGCCCCCGCCGGCATCCTCAGCAAGTACCTGCTGCCCTACCGCCAGGTGCGCCGTGGCGACATCATCGTGTTCCGCTGGCCCGGCGATATCCGGCAGAACTACGTCAAGCGCGTGATCGGCATTCCCGGCGACCGGCTGCGCATCGTCCAGAAGCAGCTCTACCTCAATGGCAGGCCGGTCCAGGAACCGTACGTGTACCACAAGTCGCCCGTGTTCGACTGGTACCGCGACTACTTTCCCGGGGAACCCAACGTGCGGCTGGCCGAACCGGCTCTGCAAATGCTCGCGGGCTGCGTGATCAACGGCGAGCTGCTGGTGCCGGCCGACCACTATTTCGTCCTGGGCGACAACCGCGACAACTCGCAGGACAGCAGGTACTGGGGATTCGTGCCCCGCGCCAACATCATCGGCAAGCCGCTCCTGATCTTCTGGTCCTACGACGCCCCCACCGATCGCCTGTCCGATCCCAACATCGTCAGCGGCGCGCACCTCAAGGACCTGGCGCTGAACTTCTTCTCGAAGACCCGCTGGAGCCGCACCTTCCACCTCATCCGCGGCTATCCGCTGAAGTGAGGTGGGGCGGAGGGGCCGTCATCGGACCGCCACCTGCACGCTGTTGCTTTCGACTCCGTTGATCGAGAGAACCAACGGCTGCGATCCCGCCGGCGTGTCCGCCGGGACCTCGACGTTCACCTGGTACAGCCCGACGTATCCCGGCGCGGCGCCCGAAAACGCCACCACGGCGATCCGGCCTGCGACTCGGACCTCGGGCTGGAGCACCGTCTGGGGCGGCGGCAGCGGGGGAACGCTGCCGGTCGCGACCGGCGTGCTCAAGCGGCCCAGGCCGGTGCAATAGATGGCGACCGCCTCGCCGGGGTGCGCCGGAGAGGCGTCGCTGACGGGGCTGAGGTCGCTGGCATGGAGGATTGCGCCTGGGCCGTCGCCCTGGGTGTTCATGGTGAAGATGCCGGGGCCGGCGTCGGCGACCGTCACGGTGAGGCTGGCGCTGTGATCCCAACGCGCGACCGAGACGGTGACGGCCCCGGGCGCAACCTCGAATGGAACCTGGGCGTTGATCTGATTCGGTGAAACGTACAAGAGCGGCGCTTGCACTCCGTTGAAGCTCACCACCGCGTCGATCAGCGTGTTGGGGAGCGGTGTTGCGCCGGCCCTTGCGACACCCGAAGCGAGGCCGGCGCCAAACAGCGAGACCAGGCCCCCGGGCGCGATCGCTTCCGGCCGGTAGCTGGCTGCGCCAACCACGGACTGCAATGCCGCCGCGGGCAACTGCGCATTGACGTCAATCTTCGCAACGAACGCGTCGTCCGGCCCGTTCAGTGCCGGTTGGAGCGCGTTAGCGATGGCGGAATTCGGCGAAGAGGTGACTCCCGCCAGGTACAGCACGCCGCTGTCATCGACGGCGAGCGCATTCACGTAATCCGCACCCAGGCTGCCGAAGCAGAGGGCGAATCCGACAGCGCCGGAGGGGTCGAGTTTCGTGATCTGCCATGGGGGGTCGATCGGACTGTACGGCCCCCCAAGACAACTCCCCGAAAAGTACGCATTCCCGGCCCGGTCCACCGCCAGGTTCTTAGTCCAGTCGGGCAGGAACGCCGCGTACAGCACCGCGGGCGCGAACGGATCGACGCTCGCAATCACGGTCTCCCAGTAGTCGTATGCCGCCCAGGCCTGGGGCGACGCGATCACGTAGGCGCGATTGCCTGCACCCACCGCGAGCGCCCACACGGGGCCGTCCAGATAGGTGGAGGAGAGCGCGCCGGATCCGTCGCCGGCCAGCACCGTGAGAAACCCGACGGTTTGCCCCAACTTATTGGGCTGCAACGGCTTGACCAGCGGGAAGTCCGGCGAGCTTGCGGATCCCGCGACGTAAACTCGGCCGCTTGGATCCACTGCGATCGCCTGCCCCGAATCTTCCCAACTGCCGCCCAGCAGGGTCGAAAACAGCACCGTCGAGCCGGAGGCGTTGATTTCGGTCACAAACGCCGCCGGCGGAACGTCGGAGTCGACCTGTGTATATTCCACCGGCGCGTACAACGTGCCGCTGGAGGGATCGATGGCCAGCGACGGGCTCAGGGTCGGCAACTGGCGTGCCACGGGCGCCCAGGTCTCGGCCCCGTTGGTGGTGACGGAGATCCCGCTGGTGGCCGCGGTGAACAACTGTGAGGGCGCCAGCGGATTCAGCACCAGGGCGATCGCGTCGCCCAGAAGCAGGCCCCCGGCGGCGGGCTGCCAGGTTGCGCCTCCGTCGGTGCTCTTGTGGACTAGGTTCCCCCCGGCGGCGTAGAGGATGCTGGGAGTCACCGGGTCGATGGCCAGGGCGCGGATGACCGCATGCGCGGTAATGCCGCTGCCCGAGAGCGTCCAAATGACGCCGGCGTCGGTGCTCTTGTAGATGTTGCTGGGGCCGGCGGCGTAGACGATGGCGGGTGTGTTCGGGTCTACCGCAACTACCCTGGCGGAAACGCCCGCCGCGGCCCAACTGGCGCCGCTGTCCGCGCTCTTATAAACCGGTCCCGCCGACGTCCCCACGTACAGAGTGGACGGATTCTTCGGGTCGATGGCGATGCTCGTGATCACCTGGGGCGGACCCACCCCAACCCACGTTTCACCGCTGTCGCTGCTCTTGAAAACGCCCGACCCGGTGCCCAGGTACAGCGTCGAGGAGCTGACAGGATCGATGGCAAAGGCAACGGCGGCGGGCTGTGCGGGCTGCGTGGGCACTCCGGGCAGGACGGCCGCCGACGAGGTCCACGTCCGGCCGCCGTCGGTGCTCCTGTGGACCATCGAGCGCGCTGCCGTCGACGACGAGTACCTGTCCCAGTCGTAAGTCACGGCATAGAGCTTCCAAGGCGACTTCGGGTCGACTGCGACTGCCGCAATGCCGGGCAGTTGGTCGGGCAAGGCGCCCAACGGCTGCCAGGCGGCGCCACGGTCGGTGCTCTGGTACAGAGTGGCGGGCGGAACGTACTCCTGGAGCGCCCTCACGCGGGGCCAGCTCGCGGTCGCGGCGCCGGTCAGCCACGCATTCCCGTCGGGATCCAACGCCAGGTCGTTCACCCAGGATTTTCCATCCGGCAAGGGTGTCGAATAGAGCAGACGGGAACCGTCGGGGCTGAGTTTGGCCAGAAAGTACCAGTAGGGCGCGCCAGGCTGTTGCGGAGGCTGGAACAGCGCGTTCATGACGGGGAAATCGAGGGAAAGCGTTTCGACCAGGACACAAACACTGCCCTGGTCATCCACCGCAATCCGCACGGGCTGCTCGCCATCCGTGCCTCCCAGGTACGTGGCGTATTCGAGCGCCGTGCCCGCGGGGTTCAGCTTGGCAATGAACAGGTCTAAGGAGCACCACTCCGACGAGGAGCAGCCTCGGGATGCCGGCCCCGGCTGCTCCGCGCCGGGTGTCACCGGGAAGTCGGCCGAGTTGGTGCTGCCGGCGACATAGGCGTTGCCGTCCCGGCCGACCGTGATGGACCAGGCCTCGTCCCATCCACTGCCACCGAGGTAGGTGGAGTACACGAAGACGGGATCGATGACCAGCGGGAGTGTGCGGTCGTACGGGCCAGTGCGGAAACCGACGCGGCGGCCATGAAGCTGGTAGGCGCAAGAGACCTCGCGCCGCGCGCCGTCCAGCGTCTGGTAGGCCAGCGGCTTCCGAAGACGCAGCGAGCCGAGGATGAGATCGCCATTGCCGCTCACCGTCAGGTTCTTCGCTCCCCCGATCTCGATCCGGATGGCGCGCGGATCGGCGCCGGGGCGCACGGTGAAATCGTATTCCAGTTGGCGTTCGTTTCCGTAATAAACCAGGTCGATGCCGGGGTACACGGAATGGTAGAGAACGCGGCCGTAGGTCTGCACGTTGGTGCGCCAGTGGGAGGGGTCGCGGCCAAGGAGATAGTGGACCGGCCACAGCGGCTGCGCCCCTTCGATCCGGGGCGAAGGAGAGGCGCCGACGAGCGTCATCCGGATGGCCTTGCCGCCGGCGCCGATCTCGGCGCTGTTCGCCGACAGCAGGACGCGATAGCCCGGGCCTTGCGCGAGGAAGCGGGTTTCCCGCGGGGCCTGCCCCTGGTTTTCGGCGAAGCTCAGCGGGAGCTTGCCGTAGGTCCGCGGCTGCTCTGCGCCGGCGGCCACCGCGATGGTGAAACATGCAAGAAGAATCGAGCGAGGCATGGCCTCCCTAGCGCACGGCAACCTGCACGGTGTTGCTCTCGACTCCATTGATCGAGAGAACCAGAGGCTGCAAACCCGCCGGAGTGTCCGCCGACAACTCGATGTTCACCTGGTACAGCCCGACGTAGAGCGGAGCGGCGCCCGAATACGTCACCACGGCGGTCCGGCCCGCGACTCGGACCTCCGGCCGCAGCACCGTCTCGGGCGGCGGCAGCGGAGGAGCGTCGCCCGTCGTCACCGGCTCGCGCAAGCGGCCCAGGCCGGTGCAGTAGATGGCGACCGCCTCGCCGGGGTGCGCCGGAGAGGCGTCGCTGACGGGGCTGAGGTCGCCCGCGTGGAGGATCGCGCCCGGACCGCTGCCCTGCGCGTTCCGGGTGAAGATGCCGGGGCCGGCTTCGGCGACCGTCACGCTCAGGCTGGCGCTTTGGCTCCCGCGCGCCACCGAGACGGTGACGGCCCCGGCGGCAACCTCGAACGGAACCTGCGCGTTGACCTGATCCGGCGAAACGTACAGCAGCGGCGCCTGCACTCCGTTGAAGCTCACGACCGCGTCGATCAGCACCTTGGGAAGCGGGATTGCCCCGGCCTTTGCGACGCCCGAGGCCAGACCGGCGCCGAACAGCGCCACCAGGCTCCCGGGCGCGATCGCTTCAGGCCGAAAGCTGGCTGCGCCGACCACCGACTGCAACGCCGGCGCAGGCAACTGCGTATTGGTGTCGATCTTCGCAACGAAGGCGTTCTTCGGCCCGTTGAGCGTCGGCTGGAACGCGTTGAGGGTGGCCAGATTCGGCGAACTGGCGCTTCCCGCCGCATACAGCCCGCCGCTGTCGTCGGCGGCGAGCGCCGCAACCCAATCGCTCGAGCTCCCTCCGATACAGAGCGAGGACACCGGGACGCCGGTGGGGTCGAGCTTCGTGAGCCATCCCCCGGGGGACAGGTAGGAAGCACACGGCCGGGAGTCCCCGTACCACCCCCATAAGTACGCATTCCCAGCCCGATCCACTGCCAGAACTCGATTCCAGACAAACGACGACACTGAGTAGAGCAGGGCGGGCGCGAACGGATCGACGCGCGAAGTTACGATGCGCAGATCGCTGTTTCCCGGAAAGGACGAGGGCGATGCGTTCATGAACACGTCGCCGCCGGCATCCAGCGCCAGCGCCCACGCGGCGCCATCCAGATAGGTGGAGGAGAGCACCGCGGATCCGTCGCCCGCCAGCACGGTGAGGAATCCGGCGAGATACCCCACCTTGTGCGGCTGCAAGGGGTTCAGCAGCGGGAAGTCCGGGGAACTCGTGGATCCGGCGACGTAGACGCGGCCCTTTGTATCCAACGCGATCGCCAACCCCGAATCTCCCGAGCTGCCGCCCAGGGGAGTCGAGAACAACACCTTCGAGCCAGACGCATTAATCTCCGTGACAAACGCCGCCGTTGGATCGGTGGAGCCGGCAGTTGGGGTTGCCAGCGGCGCGTACAAAGCACCGCTGGAGGGATCGATGGCCAGGGCATAGCTCGGAGTCCTCAACTGGCGTGCCACGGGAGCCCAGGTCTCGGCCCCGTCGATGCTAACGGAGATCCCGTCCCCCGCCGCGGTGAATAACTGCGAGGGCGCGAGCGGATTCAGTGCCAGGGTGTTGACCTCGCCGAGAAGCAGGCCTCCGACGGCCGGCTGCCAGGTCGCGCCTCCATCGGTGCTCTTGTGGACGAAGTTCGGCCGGCCCGTGCCCGCGGCGTAGAGGACAGTAGTAGTGATGGGATCGATGGCCAAGGTGTGGATGACCGCATTCGGAGTGATGCCGCTGCTCGAGGGCTTCCAGGTGGCGCCGGCGTCGGTGCTCTTGTAGATGCCGTTCCCGCCGGCGCCGTACACGGTCGCGGGCGTCCTCGCATCTACCGCAACTGCAAAGGCTGAGATGCCCGCCGCAGTCCAATTGGCGCCGCCGTTCGTGCTCTTGTAGACCGGTCCCGGCGCCTGGGGATCACCCGTGCCCGCGTACAACGTGGTTGGGGTCTGCGGGTGGATCGCGATGCTTCCTATGGGCAGGGACTGGCCCGCTTGCAGCCATGTCCCCCCGCTGTCCGTGCTCCTGAAAACGCCCGCTCGAGTGCCCAAGTAAAGCGTGGACGGGCTGACCGGATCGAAGGCAATGGCAGGGTAGGGCACTACGGGCAGCGCGGTCGCCGACGAGGTCCAGGTCCGTCCGCCGTCAGTGCTCCTGTGGAACGTCGAGCTCGAGCCCTTCAGCTTGTATCTGTCCCAGTCGGAAGTCACGGCATACAGGTTCAAGGGCGACTTCGGGTCGACCGCGACTGCCACAATCTCAGACTCCGGGCCGGGCAGGGCGCCCGCCGGCTGCCAAGTGACGCCACGGTCGGCGGTCTGGTAGATGGACGCGAGCGGGACGTACTCCTGGAGGGCGTGCACCCAGGGCCAGTTTGCGGTCCCGGCGCCGGTCAGCCAGACGTTTCCGTTGGGGTCCAGCGCGAGGCCGCTTGCCCAGCCGTGTGCGTCAGGCATGAGCGTGGAATAGAGCAGACGGGAGCCGTCGGGGCTGAGCTTGGCCAGGAAGTACTGCCAAGTGCCAATCGGTTGGGCCGGGGGCTGGAATAGCGGGTTCACGATGGGGAAATCGGGGGAAGCGGTCTGGCCAAGAACATAAACGTTGTGCTGCTCATCCACCGCAATCCGCTCGGGATCGTCGCCCTGGGTGCCTCCAAAGTACGTAGCGTAAACCAGCGCCGTCCCCGCGGGGTTCAGCCTAGCGATGAATGCGGATGCCAGCCCCGGCTGCGCGACGCTGGGTGTCACCGGGAAGTCGGGCGAGCTGGTCATACCGGCGACGTAGGTGTTGCCGTCCCGGTCGACCGCGACGGCCCAGGCCTCGTCCCATACGCTGCCTCCCAGGTAAGTGGAATACACGAAGACGGGATCGATGACCAGCGGGCGCGCGCGGTCGTAGGAACCGGTGCGGAAGCTGACGCGGCGGCCGTGAACCTGGTAGGCGCAGGAGACCTCGCGCCGCACGCCGTCCAGCGTCTGGTAGGCCAGCGGCTTCCGGAGATGCAGCGGGCCGAGCATGAGATCGCCATTGCCGCTCAGCGACATGTTCTCGGATCCCCGGATTTCGATCCGGATGGCGCGCGGATCGGCGCCGGGGGCCACCGTGAAATCGTACTCCAGGCGGCGTTCGTTTCCGTAATAGACCAGGTCGATTCCGGGGTAGACCGAATGGTAGAGTACGCGGCCGTAAGTCTGCACGTTGGTGCGCCACCGGGAAGGATCCCGGCCCACCAGGTAGTGTACCGGCCACAGCGGTTCTGCTCCTTCGATCCGGGGAGAAGGGGCGGCGCCGACGAGCGCCATCCGGATGGCCTTGCCGCCGGCGCCGATCTCGGCCGTGTTCGAGGACAGCAGGACGCGATAGCCCGGACCTTGCGCGACGAAGCGGATTCCCCGCGGGGCTTGTCCCTGGTTTTCGGCGAAGCTCAGCGGGAGCGTGCCGTAGGTCCGCGGCTGCTCTGCTCCGGCTGCCAGCGCGATGCCGAAACACGCAAGAACGATTGAGCGAGTCATGGCCTCCCTAGCGCACGGCAATCTGCACGGTGTTGCTCTCGGCTCCATTGATCGAGAGAACCAACGGCTGCGAACCCGCCGGAGTGTCCGCCGGCAGCTCGATATTCACCTGGTATAGCCCGACGTAGCGCGGAGCGGCGCCCGAATACGTCACCACAGCGGTCCGGCCCGCGACTCGGACCTCCGGCCGCAGCACCGTCTCGGGCGGCGGCAGCGGAGGAGCGCTGCCAGTTGTCACGGGCGAGCGTAGGCGGCCCAGGCCGGTGCAATAGATGGCCAGCGCCTCGCCGGGGTGCGCCGGAGACGCATCGGTCACCGGGCTCAGGTCGGTCGCGTGGAGAATCGCGCCCGGGCCGGTCCCCTGGGCGTTTAAGGTGAAGATGCCGGGCCCGGCTTCGGCGACCGTCACGCTCAGGCTTGTGCTCTGGTCCTCGCGCGCAACCGAGACGGTGACGACCCCAGGAGCAACCTCGAACGGAACCTGCGCGTTGATCTGATTCGGCGAAACGTACAGCAGCGGCGCCTGCACTCCATTGAAGCTCACGACCGCGTCGATCAAGGTATTGGGAAGCGGAATTGCACCGGCCCTTGCGACGCCCGAGGCGAGACCGGCGCCGAACAGCGCCACCAGGCTCCCAGGCGCGATCGCCTCCGGCCGAAAGTTGGCTGCGCTCACCACCGACTGCAAGGCCAGCGCGGGCAACTGGGTATTGGTGTCGATCTTGGCGACGAAGGCGTCCTGCGGCCCGCTCAGCGCCGGCTGGAGCGCGTTGAGGGTGGGGAAATTCGGGGAACGCGTGAGTCCAGCCAGGTACAGCCCGTCGTTGTCATCGGCGGCCAGCGCACTCGGGCGATCCGAATAGCTGCTGCCGTAGCAGAGGGAGAATCCGACGTTGCCAGTGGGGTCCAGCTTCGTGATCTGCCACGGCGGGTAAACCGAACTGTACGGCCCCCCGGAGCAAACCCCCGAAAGGTACGCATTCCCGGCCCGGTCCACTGCCAGATTCGTGCCCAAGGAGTACGCCAAGACTGAGTACAGCAAGGCGGGTGTGAACGGATCGACGCTCGAAATGACGAGCCCGGGAGAATTCGCTCCGCTCCAGGACTGGGGCGATGCGGTCACGTGCGCACGGTTGGCCGAGTCCAGCCCGAGCGCCCACACGGGGCCATCCAGGTAGGTGGAAGACAGCACCGTGGACCCGTCGCCGGCTATCACGGTGAGGAATCCTACCATCTGCCCCAGCTTGTTCGGCTGCACCGGGTTCGCGAGCGGGAAGTCCGGAGAGGTCGCGGATCCCGCGACGTAGGCGCGGCCGGTCCGATCCACTGCGATCGCCTGTCCCGAGTCTTGCGAACTGCCGCCCAGGGGAGTCGAGAACAGCACCGCCGAGCCCGCGGCATTGATCTTGGTGACGAACGCCGGCGACGCGGAGACCCGGGTATGGGCCAACGGCGCGTACAAAGCGCCGCTGGAGGGATCGATGGCCAGCGAACGGCTCAGGGCCGGCAACTGGCGACCTGCGGGCGCCCAGGTTCCAGCCCCGTCGGTGCTGACGGATATCCCGTCCCCCGCCGCGGTGAACAACTGCGGCGGCGCGAGCGGATTCATCGCCAGGGCGGTGACTTCGCCGAGGAGCAGGCCCGCGACGGCGGGATGCCAGGTCGCGCCCCCATCGGTGCTCTTGTGGACCAGGTTGGGCCGGCCCGTGCCCACGGCGTAGAGGATGCTGGGAGTAACCGGGTCGATGGCCAGGATAGTGATGACCGCGTTCGAAGAGATGCCGCCGTTGGACAGGTTCCAGGTGACGCCGGCGTCCGTGCTCTTGTAGACGTTGTTCCCAGCGGCGGCGTACACGATCGCGGGCGTCCTGGGATCTACGGCGACGATTGCGGCGAACACGCCCTCCGCCTTCCAACTCGAGCCGCCGTCCGTGCTCTTGTAGACCCGTCCCGGCGCCTGCGGGTCACCCGTGCCGAGGTACAGCGTGGATGGAGCCTGGGGGTTGATCGCGAGGCTCACTACGGGCATGGACTGACCCGCCTGCGCCCAGCTCTGGCCGCCGTCGGTGCTCTTGAAAAGGCCCGCTCCAGTGCCCAAGTAGAGCGTCGAGGAGCTGACAGGATCGAAGGCGATGGGGGCGTAGCGCGCTCTGGGCAGCGCGCTGGTCGACGAGGTCCACGTCCGGCCGCCATCCGTGCTCCGGTGGAACAGGGAGCGCGATGCTCCCAAGCCGGATGCGCTTAAGTCGGTGGTCACGGCGTACAGATTCAGGGGCGACTTCGGGTCGACCGCAACGGCGACAATGTCGGGCAACTGGTCGGGCAAGAGGCCCGCGGGCTGCCAGGTGGCGCCGCGGTCGGTGCTCCGGTACAGGGACGCGGGCGAGACGTAGTCTTGGAGTGCGTTCACGCGCGGCCAGTTCCCCTTGGTCTGACCGGTCAGCCAGACGTTGCCGTCGGGGTCCAAGGCCAGGTCGTTCACCGGCGAGTACTCTTCAGGCATGGGTGTGGAATAAAGAAGACGGGAGCCGTCGGGGCTGAGCTTGGCCAGAAAGTACATTGGTGTCGCAGCCGGTTGTTCCCGCGGCGGGAACAGCGGGTTCACGAAGGGGAAATCGGAGGATGAGGTGATACCAAGGGCGTAAACGTTGCGCTGCTCGTCCACCACGATCCGCACCGGGGTCGAATCTCCCAGGAATGTGGCGAAAACCAGCGCTGTTCCCGCGGGATTCAGCTTGGCAATGAACAGGTCCGATTTGGCCCCGGATGCCGGCCCCGGCTGCGCCGCTCCCGAGGTCGCCGGGAAGTTGGTCGAGTCGGTGGTACCGGCGATGTAGGCGTTGCCGTCCCGGTCGGCCGTGATGGACAGGGCCGAGTCATCTCCACTGCCTCCTAGGTAGGAGGAATACACGAAGATCGGATCGATGACCAGCGGGCGCGTGCGGTCGTAGGAGCCGGTGCGGAAGCTGACGCGGCGGCCATGAACCTGGTAAGCGCAGGCGACTTCGCGCCGTGCTCCATCCAGTACCTGGTAAGCCAGCGGCTCGCCAAGATGCAGCGGGCCGAGGATGAGATCGCCATTGCGGCTCAGCGACATGTTCTCGGATCCCCCGAGTTCGATCCGGATGGCGCGCGGATCGGCGCTGGGGGCTACGGTGAAATCGTATTCCAGTTGGCGTTCGTTGCCGTAGAAGACCAGGTCGATGCCGGGGTAAACCGAACGGTAGAGAACGCGGCCGTAGGTCTGCACGTTGGTGCGCCACCGGGAGGGGTCGCGGCCCACCAGGTAGTGGACCGGCCAGAGCGGTTGCGCCCCTTCGATCCGGGGCGAAAGCGCGGCGCCGACGAGCGTCATCCGGACGGCCCTGCCGCGCGCGCTGATCTCGGCGCTGTTCGCCGACAGCAGGACGCGATAGCCCGGACCTCGCGCGACGAAGCGGACTTCCTGAGGAGCCTGCCCCTGGTTGGCAGCAAAGCTGAGCGGGAGCTGGCCGTAGGTCCGCGACGGCTCCGTGCCGGTGGCTAGCGCGATGGCGAGGCAAGCGATAAGGGGTGAGCTAAGCATGACTTTGAGACCGAGCGAGGCGCTCTCAGGTGGCCGCAGGCGGGCAGAACACAATTCTATCCCAGGACCGCAGTTGCGGTCAATGCGAAGTACCTAGCGCGCACCGCCCTTGGTCCGAAACCCGTTGACTTGGCCACACATCAGGGCCATCCTAAGAAGGCGGATTCGACTCCGGGGACGTCTTATGCCAGTATCACGCAGGTGGAGACGGGTTTGCCTGACAGCCTTCCTGATGGTTCTTCCAGCGATCTCCCCAACCGCGGAAACGAGCCGGCCGCGGCCACCATCGATCCCGGTTCCGAACCGCGCACCTCAGGGCGCGCCGGTTCGTTCGGACGGCAACTACGGAAACCGGCCATCGGCTTTTGAGCCGAATCTCGGCCAGACGGCCCCCGAAGTGCTATTTCTGACCCGCAGCCGGGGGATGATCGTTTTCTTCACGGACACCGAGGCCGTCATGGTGCTGCACAAGAGCGAGAAGCGGCGGGAGGTCGTGCGGATGAAGCTGGCGGGAGCCATGAAACCGCGCCAGGCCGCGGGACTGGAAAAGCTGCCCGGCGTCAGCAACTATTTCATCGGTAACGATCCGAAGAAGTGGCGGACGGACGTCCCGCACTACGCGCGCATCCAGTACGAAGGCGTGTACCCGGGCATCGACCTGGTGTGGTATGGCAACCAGCGCCAGTTGGAGTACGACTTTGTGGTGGCGGCGGGGGCGGATCCGAGGCAGATCCAGGTGGCCTACGAGGGAGTGGAGTCGGTGGGAGTGGAGGCGGGCGGGGAGCTGGTGCTGCGGACGGCGCTGGGCGCGGTGCGGCAGCCGCCGCCGCGGGTGTATCAGGAGATGGGCGGGAAGCGGGTCGAGGTGGGGGCGCGGTACGCGATGATGGCGCGCAACCGGGTGAGCTTCGAACTGGCCAGCTACGACCGGAAGCGGGAGTTGCGCATCGACCCGGTGGTGCTGGCCTACTCCACCTACCTGGGTGGAAGCGGCGATGATGTGAGCGGGGGGATCGCGGTGGACGCGGCGGGCTCGGCCTATGTCACGGGGTACACCGCTTCGACGAACTTCCCCAGCCAGTCGCCGTACCAGGCGACACTCCAGGGAACTGCAAACGTTTTCGTGACGAAACTGTCGCCGGCTGGCAACGCGCTGGTTTACTCCACCTACCTGGGTGGAAGCGGATGGGATTGGGGCCGGGGGATCGCGGTGGACGGGGCAGGCTCGGCTTACGTCACCGGGTCCACGGACTCAGCCAATTTCCCCACCCAGTCGGCGTACCAGGCGACCTTCCAGGGAGGACCTTGCGACGCTTTCGTGACGAAACTGTCGCCGGCGGGCAACGCGCTGGTCTACTCCACCTACCTGGGTGGACGCGGCCAAGATCTTGGCTTTGGGATCGCGGTGGACGGGGCAGGCTCGGCCTACGTCACGGGGTACACGGACTCAGCCAACTTCCCCACCCAGTCGGCGTACCAGGCGACAAAACAGGGAGATTACAACAACGCTTTTGTGACGAAACTGACGCCGGCGGGCAACGCGCTGGTCTACTCCACCTACCTGGGTGGAAGCGGCGTCGATGGGGGCTCCGCGATCGCGGTGGACGGGGCGGGCTCGGCCTACGTCACGGGGGGCACCACTTCGCCCGACTTCCCCACCCAGTCGCCGTACCAGGCGACATTCCAGGGATATTCCGACGCTTTCGTGACGAAACTGACGCCGGCGGGCAACGCGCTGGTCTACTCCACCTACCTGGGTGGGAGCGGCGATGATGGGGGCGGCGGGATCGCGGTGGACGGGGCGGGCTCGGCCTACGTCACCGGGTACACCAGCTCGACCAACTTCCCCACCCAGTCGGCGTACCAGGCGACATTGCAGGGAAGTCAAGACGCTTTCGTGACGAAACTGACGCCGGCGGGCAACGCGCTGTCCTACTCCACCTACCTGGGTGGAAGCGGCGATGATTGGGGCTTTGGGATCGCGGTGGACGCCGCAGGCTCGGCCTACGTCACGGGGTGGACCTCTTCGCAGAACTTCCCCACCCAGTCCCCGTACCAGGCGACGAACCAGGGAGGAATTTACGACGCTTTCGTGACGAAACTGACGCCGGCGGGCACCGCGCTGGTCTACTCCACCTACCTGGGTGGAAGCGGCTATGATTGGCGCAGCGGGATCGCGCTGGACGGGGCAGGCTTGGTCTACGTCACGGGGGTCACCAGTTCGACGAACTTCCCCACCCAGTCGCCGTACCAGGCGACCTTCCAGGGAGGACTTAGCGACGCTTTCGTGACCAAGTTACAGCTTCCCGCTACCCTCGCAATCAACGGCGTTGTCGATTCCGCCAGCGGGCGACCGACCATCGCTCCCAATAGCTTCGTTTCCATTTATGGCTCCGGTTTCACATCCTGGACGGGGGATTGGACCGGCGCGATTCAGAACGGAATGTTGCCCACCACGCTGGGCGGCGTCGAAGTGCGCATCGACGGGAAAGCCTGTTTCGTCAACTACGTAAGTCCCAGCCAGTTGAACGTGCTGACGCCCTTCGATACGGCATCGGGCTCCGTGAGTGTGGAAGTCATCACGGCGCAGGGGACGGCGACGGCCACCGCCGTCATGGCGCCGGTCGCGCCAGCCTTGTTTGGCTACACGGTGGCGGGCAGGTTTTATGCGGTGGCGCAGATCGCGAACACGACCATCATCGTGGCTCCCGCTGGGACCTTCGGCTCCGCGCCAAGCCGCCCCGCACAGGCGGGCGACTACCTGACACTGTGGGCGCTGGGGATGGGGAGCACAAACCCAGCGCCGCCGGCCGGCCAAGTGCTGCAAACGGCGTACCCGATCTCCGACCTCTCGCGCGTCAAGGTGAGGTTCGGCTCCCTGGATGCTCCGGTGTCGTGGGCCGGCCTGGTGATGGCCGGATTGTTCCAGGTGAACGTGCTTGTACCCCCCGGCCTTTCCGGCGACGAGCCGGTAGTGATGACCGTGGATGGGCAATCGACGCAGGCAAACGCTTTCCTGAACTTCCAGTAAGTTGGCGTTGACGGGAATCCGTTGACGCGGCGACACATTAGGGGCATCCTATAAGGCAGATTCCACTCCGGAGACGTCTTATGCCGCTACCACGATGGGTTTGCCTGACAGCCTTCCTGATGGTTCTTCCAACGACCTCCCCAACCGCGGAAACCGGCCGGCTGCGGCCAGGCGCACCTCAGGGCGCAGCGGTTCGTTTCGACGGCAACTACGGAAGCCTGCCATCGGCCTTTGAGCCGAATCTCGGCCAGACGGCCCCCGAAGTGCTCTTCCTGACCCGCGGCCGGGGGATGACCACTTTCTTCACCGACACCGAGGCCGTCATGGTGCTGGGCCGGAGCGAGCAGGCGGTGGTGCGGATGAAGCTGGCGGGAGCCATGAAACCGCGCCGAGCCGCGGGACTGGAGAAGCTGCCCGGCGTCAGCAACTACTTCATCGGCAACGATCCGAAGAAGTGGCGGACGGACGTGCCGCACTACGCGCGCATCGAGTACAAGGGAGTGTACCCGGGCATCGACCTGGTGTGGTACGGGAACCAGCGCCAGTTGGAGTACGACTTTGTGGTGGCGGCGGGGGCGGACCCGCAGCAAATCCAGGTGGCCTACGAGGGAGTGGAGTCGGTGGGAGTGGAGGCGGGCGGGGAGCTAGTGCTACGGACGGCGCTGGGCGAGGTGCGGCAGCAGCCGCCGCGGGTGTATCAGGAGATCGGCGGGAAGCGGGTGGAGGTGGGGGCGCGGTACGCGATGATGGCGCGCAACCGGGTAAGCTTCGAACTGGCGCAGTACGACCGGAAGCGGAAGTTGCGCATTGACCCGCTGGTGCTGGTCTACTCCACCTACCTGGGTGGAAGCAGCGACGACCAGGGCTACGGGATCGCGGTGGATGCGGCGGGCTCGGCTTACGTCACGGGGTACACCAATTCGACGGACTTCCCCGCCCAGTCGGCGTACTGGACGACATACGGGGGAGGTTTTGACGTTTTCGTGACGAAACTGACGCCGACGGGCAACGCGCTGGTCTACTCCACCTACCTGAGTGGAAGCGGCGGCAAGGATGTGGGCATCGGGATCGCGGTGGACGGAGCGGGCTCGGCCTACGTCACGGGGTTCACCGGGTCGACCAACTTCCCCACCCAGTCGGCGTACCAGGCGACATTCCAGGGAGGAACCTACGACGCCTTCGTGACGAAACTGGCACCGGCGGGCAACGCGCTGGTCTACTCCACCTACCTGGGTGGAAGCGGCGATGATGAAGGCTTTGGGATCGCGGTGGACGGGGCGGGCTCGGCCTACGTCACGGGGTGGACCAATTCGACGAACTTCCCCACCCAGTCGCCGTACCAGGCGTCGTACCAGGGAGGGACTTACGACGCTTTCGTGACGAAACTGACGCCGGCGGGCAACGCCCTGGTCTACTCCACCTACCTGGGTGGAAATGACTTGGATTCGGGCCACGGGATCGCACTGGACGGAGCGGGCTCGGCCTACGTCACGGGGGTCACCGGGTCGGCCAACTTCCCCACCCAGTCGGCGTACCAGGCGACATTCCAGGGAGGAGATTATGACGCCTTCGTGACGAAACTGTCGTCGGCGGGCAACGCGCTGGTCTACTCCACCTACCTGGGTGGAAGCGGCGGCAAGGATGTGGGCATCGGGATCGCGGTCGACGGAGCGGGCTCGGCCTACGTCACGGGGTTCACCGGGTCGACCAACTTCCCCACCCAGTCGGGGTACCAGGCGACAGGCCAGGGAAATTACGACGCCTTCGTGACGAAACTGGCACCGGCGGGCAACGCGCTGATCTACTCCACCTACCTGGGTGGAAGCGGCTACGATGCGGGCCTCGGGATCGCGGTGGACGGGGCGGGCTCGGCCTACGTCACGGGGTACACCGCTTCGACAAACTTCCCCACCCAGTCGCCGTACCAGGCGACAAACCGGGGAATTTGGGACGCTTTCGTCACCAAGCTTCAGCTTCCCGCTACCCTCGCAATCGACGCCGTTCTCGACTCCGCCAGCGGGCGGCCAGCCATCGCCCCCAATAGCTTCGCTTCCATTTATGGCTCCGGTTTCACATCCTGGACGGGGGATTGGACCGGCGCAATTCAAAACGGAACGTTGCCCACCACGCTGGGCGGCGTCGAAGTGCGCATCGACGGGAAAGACTGTTTCATCAACTACGTAACCTCCGGCCAGTTGAACGTGCTGACGCCCTTCGATACGGCGTCGGGCTCGGTGAGCGTGGAAGTCGTCACGGCGCAGGGAACGGCGACGGCCACCGCCGTCATGGCGCCGGTTGCGCCGGCCCTATTTGGCTACACCGCGACGGGCAGGTTTTATGCGGTGGCGCAGATCGCGAACACCACCATCATCGTGGCTCCGGTTGGGACCTTCGGCTCCGCGCCGAGCCGCCCCGCACAGGCAGGCGATTACGTGGTGCTGTGGGCGCTCGGGATGGGGAGCACGAACCCAGCGGCGCCAGCCGGCCGCGTGCTGGACACGGCGTACCCGATCTCCGACCTCTCCCGCGTCAAGGTGAAGTTCGGCTCTTTGGATGCTCCGGTGTCGTGGGCCGGGCTGGTGATGGCCGGGTTGTTCCAGGTGAACGTGCTGGTGCCCCCCGGCCTTTCCGGCGACGAGCCGGTAGTGATGACCGTGGATGGGCAATCGACGCAGGCAAACGCTTTCCTGAACTTCCAGTAAGTCGCCGAGGGCAGCTTTCAGCGCGGACTACATGAACGGAAGCCAGTTACTTGATGTCCGTTTCGCTCGACCGCTCCGACGGTCGCGGCTCAGTAACAGTTTGCCGAGCCGCGACCGCCAGGGAGCGGTTGGAGTGGTTGTTTCAGGACAGTCGGAGTCATGGCGTGCGCGCCACCCCTGGGGATGAAGATACGTGCGAAGGGCAACCGGGGACAGCCTGGGCCGTCCCAACGGCGGACGGCCGAGGCAGTCCCTCGGTTGCGCGCGCCCGCTTCAGTCGGCCGCCTACACAGAACCGAGGGTCGGCGGCACGCGCACCAGCGGTGACGGAGCGAAGCGGTAGGAGCAATCCTCCGGCCGGGCGCCGAGGACCGTGATCTTGTCCAGGTTGCCCTGTCCCATGCCCGCCTTCGCCATCGCCGACAGGTACAGGATCTTCTTTGGGTCGAATCCCATGAGGCGGGCGCCCAGTGTGTCGGCGGCCAGCGGGTCGGCGCTGGCCAGCGCGATGCGCGAATCCACCGGTGTGCCGCGGGAAGGGCCGTCTCCTTCCATGCCCGTGAAACCGTCGATCACGGCGAGGTCGGGATAGACCTCCTGCGCCATGTGAAACATGTTGAAGTGGCACAGGTCGTTCGCCTCCCCGTGCGGGCCCCGGTGCATCAGCATCTTGTCGTTGGTCGTCTTGTAGTCGTTCAAGGGCGCGCCCAGCAGGATGTTCTTCAACGACAAGGTCACCGAAACGTAGCCGTGCGTCTTCAGGATCGCCGCGGAGATGATGTAGAGGTTAGGATCGAAGAAGGGAGCGCAGATCCGTATCGGAACGGGAGAGTTGGTCTCGTCGATGGTGTAGCGGTACTGCCACTCGCCGAGGTTCAGGTCCACCAGCTTGACCTTATAAGCCTTCTCCAGAGCCATGTACCCGTAGTTCTTATAGCCGGCAAAAGTGCCTTCCTTGGGGGCCGCCGCCTCGGCGACGATCACTTCTTTCTTGTAGTGGGGCCGCAAAAACTCCAGGATGCCCCGGATGGCGTCGACGTGCGTAGCCGCGAGCTGGCGGCTGGTCTGCACGAAGTTCGGCTTGATCAGGACAGTCTTGTGTCCGATCGCGCTGAAGACCTGGTCCTCAATGAGCTTGAGCGACTGGTAGATGTTCTCGCGGCGATCGTTTCCCTTGATCAGGCCGACGGTCGCGGCCTCGGCCGGCGGCTGGTACAGCTTGCGGCCTCCGCGCCGGCGAAAGGCCACTGGGGCGCCCGGCTTGGCGGCCGCCAGGACGGCGCCGGTGAGACCCGCGGCGGCCATCTTCAGAAGGTCGCGGCGGCTCGATGGCCCGTTTCCAATCATGCTTTCAGTCTCCCTCAATTCACCGGAGTTCGTTCCGGCTGGATCTCGATCTTCCATTCCCAACTGGCGCCGGGGGCGAGCGTAACCAGCCCCACTCCGCGGTTGAGCGAGTTCTGTAAGCCGAACCATGGCTCGGGGCAGAGGAAGCCCCGCTCGGGTCCGCCGTACACGTTGAACTGTACCAGAGGTTCAGGCAAGCGGGACGAACCCCGGTGGCTAATGCTCACGGCCAGGCCCCGCGGGTCCGCCAGGTGCGCCTCCGCCACACCCCTGTAGCCGGCGAGGGCCAGCGCAACCGTGGCGTCGAAATCATCCAGCCGCCGCGGTGTCGCGAACGAGCGCGGGCGTGTCTCGGTGGTAATGAAGCCGTGCGAATCCCTGCGGAGTTCCACGGTCGAAGGCGTCTCAAAGAGCATTTCCTTCGGGTCCGTTCCTTCCAGAAACGGCAAGCGGAACGCCACGTGGTTGCCGATGGAAAAGGGCATCGGGCTAGTGTTCACGCCGGAGGCCGACACCGAGTAGGTTATCGCCAGGCGTCCATCGGCAAGCGCGTAGACGGCCCGCAAGCGGAAGCCGAACGGGTACATGGCGCGGGTCCGCTCGGAATCGCGCAGCTCGATGGTTGCGCTGGCGCCGTCCTGGCCCGCTGAAACCGCAATGACGTCCCAGGGCAGGCTCTTCGCAAATCCGTGGCACGGCATTGGGTAACTGCGCCCGCCGGCCAGATAGGACCCATCGGCGCAAGTGCTCTCGGGAATCGTTCCCAGCGGATACTGGCCGCCCACCGCCGGCCACAGGAACGGCGCCTTGCCGCGCCAACCCGGGGCCGTCCCGTATTCGCGGGCGCGGTAGATCAACTCGATCCAGGCGCCCCGGAAGCGCATCTTCAGGCTGGTCAGTTCTCCGCCCTCGCTGGGCGCAAGCGCCGCCTCCACGCCAGCCGAGCGATCGCGGAGCACAACCACTTCCGGAGATCCGATGCCACCGGCGGGTTCTCTGGCGACTGAGTAGCGGGGGCCTTCGACCACGACCGGGGACAGCCCCGCGACGAACGCGATAGCGAGCATCACATTCCGATTATCGTATCCTTTGGGGGAGATGACGAACGGGCGTTCGATGGACAGGCGGGATTTCCTTCGCTGGACGGGCGCGGCGGGCGGCGCGCTGGTCGGCGGACCGCTCGCTGGGGGAACCGGCACGGTGGCTCTGGTTGTGGATCCTCCGGACGCCGTGGCTTCGGCGGCGCCGGCCCGGTGGGCAGCCCGCGAGCTCGAGCAAGCCCTGGCGGAGGCGGGCCTCACCGTCCGCCGGCGCGAACGACCTGAGCAGGCGCGCGCGGGTGAGTTCTCGATCGTCGCGTCGGGCATGCCGGGTGTACCAGAGAGTTTGGCGGTGCTGCCGTCCGGGAAGGCGCTCCTGGCGCGCGGCGCCGATGCACGCGGGCTCGCCTACGCACTGCTCGAACTGGCCGACCGCGTGCGCCGCGGGACTGATGCGCACACGGCGCTGAGACTCGACCGGCCGATTGTGGAGCGGCCCGCCAACAAGGTGCGCAGCGTCATGCGGCAGTTCACCAGCGAGCTGCTCGACAAGCCCTGGTTCTACGACCGCGAAATGTGGCCGCGCTACCTGACCATGCTGGCCGGGCATCGCTTCAACCGGTTTCATCTCGCCTTCGGGCTCGGCTACGACGCCTTGCGGCAGGTCGCGGACTCCTATTTCCTGTTCCCCTATCCGTTTCTGCTTTCCGTGCCTGGGCACGACGTGCGGGCGGCCAATCTTCCCGGCGCGGAGCGCGACCGCAACCTGGAGATGCTGCGGTTCATCGGCGAACAGACCGTCGCCCGCGGCCTCGAGTTCCAACTGGGGATCTGGATGCACGGATACCTCTGGCCCGACAGTCCGCGCGCCCGGAACACCATCGAAGGACTAACCCCCGAAACGCACGCTCCCTATTGCCGCGATGCCCTCACGGCCGTGTTGCAGGCATGTCCGGCGATCTCGGCGGTGGCGCTGCGGATTCACGGCGAGAGCGGAATTGCCGAAGGAAGCTACGCATTCTGGAAAACGATCTTCGACGGCGTGAAGCGCTGCGGACGAAAAGTCGAGATCGATCTGCATGCCAAGGGCATCGACGCCACCATGATCGACAACGCGCTGGCTACCGGGATGCCGGTGAACGTAGCTCCGAAATACTGGGCCGAACACCTCGGCATGCCGTATCACCAGGCGGCGATCCGCGAGCTGGAAATGCCCGTGGCGGGGCGCTCCGGCGCCGGCCTGATGACGCTCAGCGAAGGCGCGCGCAGCTTCACGCGCTACGGATATGCCGACCTGCTGCGCGACGACCGGAAGTACACCGTACGACACCGCGTCTTTTCGGGCTCTCAGCGGATTCTGCTGTGGGGCGACCCCGGCGCGGCCGCGGCCTACTCGCGGATGTTCCAGTTCTGCGGCTCGACGGGCGCCGACCTGATGGAGCCGCTGACCTGCCGCGGCCGCAGAGGAAGCGGTGTGCCCGGCAGCCGCACCGGGTACGCCGATGCGCGCCTCGAGCCGCGATGGGATTGGGAGAAGTACACGTATTGGTACCGCGTGTGGGGCCGGCTGATGTACAACCCGGACACCGCTCCGGAGGTCTGCGAGCGGCAGTTTGGCGGCGGCGCGCGGGCGCGCGCGCTCGAATCCGCCCTGGCCCGCGCCAGCCGCATCCTGCCCATCGTGACCACGGCCCATCTGCCCTCCGCGGCCTGCGACGCGTACTGGCCCGAGATCTACTGGAACCAGCCGCTAGCCGGCGAAGCGCCGGTCAATCCTTACACCGATACGCCCTCGCCGAAGACGTTTCAGCATGTGAGCCCGCTGGACCCCCAACTGTTTTCGCGCATGAGCGAATTCGCGGAGGAATTGCTCCAGGGGGAGCGCAGCGGCAAGTATTCGCCAATCGAGGTGGCGCAATGGCTCGAGGACTTCGCCGATGGCGCCATGAAGGCGTTGCTCGAAGCCGGAAAACCGGAGTCGCCGGAAGCGGCCCGGCTGGCGATCGATACAGAGATGCAGGCGGGATTGGGGCGTTTCTTTGCCTCGAGGTTTCGCAGCGGGGTGCTGTACTCGATCCACGAGCGTACGGGCGACCGCCGGGCGCTCGAAGAGGCGCTCCGGGCCTACCGGCGCGCCCGGGCCATGTGGGCGCGGGTCGCCGAACGGGCCAAGGGCGTGTATGCGGCCGATCTGTCGGCGAGCGACAGGGTCTCGGAGCGTGGCCAATGGGTGGACCGGCTCCCGGCGATGGACCAGGACATCGCCCTGCTGGAGCAGCGGTTGGCGCCGACCAAGCCAGCCGGTAACGCGCGCCTCGGCGCGACCATCGCGGAAGCGCTGGGGCGGCCGCTGCGCCGGCCGGCCGCATGCGATCACCAGCCGCCGGCGGGATTCCGGCCGAAGGAAGCGGTCGAGCTGCGGATCGCGGTGACGGACGGGCGCAAGCTGGCATCGGCCCGGCTCTATTACCGGCACGTGAACCAGGCGGAGCGGTTTCAGGTCGCGGAGATGGAAGCTCGCGACAACGTGTACCGGGCGCGCATTCCGGCTGACTACACGGACTCGCCTTATCCGCTGCAATACTACTTCGAGCTGAAGGAAGGGCCCGAGCGGGCGTGGCTGTATCCCGGGTTCGCGGCGGACCTGTCGAATCAGCCCTATTTTGTGCTGCGCAGGGCCTGATCCAGTGTCACGTTCGAGAATACTGCGGTCTCGAACGTGGCCGCCGCAGAGTCACAAGCCAGATAGCGGGCGGTTGAGCGGCGCCGTTGCCCCACTCTCAACGCAAGGGCCGGAAGGGGTCGGGGCCCGAGGCTTTCGGGGCCGTGATCACTCTCTCGATCTTGCGGTCCGCTATGGAGAGGGCGAAGATCTTGTCCTGTGCCTGTACGGACGAAAACGCCGATCGCTGGTCGGCCGACAATGTGAGCGAGACAGGCTGACCTGGAAGAGGGATCTGTTTCTCTTCTTGGAGCGTTTTCGTATTGGCGAACCCTACTGCCTGTCCGGCCTGTAGCGCGTAGATCACGGTGTTCCCGTCGGGCGTCACCGCCAGCCGAACCGGACCTCTCCCGGTGTGGATTTCAGCGATGCGGCTCTGGCTCCCGGTATCGATCACCGTGATCGAGTCCCCGCCGGAATTCGCCACGTAGAGGCGCTTGAAATCCGGGGAAAACGCCGTGCCCTGCGGCCGCCGGCCAACCGGGATCACCTTCACCTCATCGCTCGCCAGGTCAACGGCCGCAAGTGAGTTGGTATTGGTGTTGCTGACGTAAGCCCATCGCCGGTCGGGACCCAGCAGCACCATATGCGGAGCTTCGCCGTGAACGGCGTAGTGCCTCAGGATCGTTCTCGTGCGCGGGTCAAGGACCAAGAGGGCGCTCGGCAGCTCGGTGGTTACCAGTATGTTCCCGGTTTGTGGATCCACATCGATGCCGTGAGGGCGCCGGTACTTCCCGAGGTCGATCGCGCCCACCTTGGTGCGAGTCTTCGTGTCGACCACCGACACCGTGTTTCCGCCCTGACCGCCCTCTGTCATCCAGAGTACCCCGTTGTCAGTCACATAGACGTAACGCCCATCCGGGGAAAAGGCCATCTCGTGAGGGTGTTCCCCCAGCTTGACCTCTGTGACACAATTGCCGTTTGCATCAAAAAAGCCGAGGTGTCCGGAAATCTTCTCGACGGCAACAAAACCAGGCTCGGCCGAACTTCGAGCCACCAATTTCGCCGCCCAGTCCGTGCCGGCGACATCCCGGCCGCCGGGGAATGCCGGTAACTGGATCTCTCCTTGGGCGCCGGCTGTCAGGTCCGAAGCGGGTTGCCATTCTCCGGTTCGCGGGTCGTACCAGGTAAAGCGGTACGAAGCATAAGGAGTCCACCCGGCCGTCCGCGCACGGAGTGCCCGGTTCTCGAAGTAGAAGAACCCGAGGTCCCTCCGCCCGGTGCGCATGAGAAACCCCCATCCCTCCAGGCTGTGTTCGGCACTGCCTTCGGCTGCGCGCGGCAGCAGACTCTCGGAGGCAAGCTGCAACTCGCGGTAGCGCGGTCCCTCGGAAAGGATAAAGTCCCGCATCCAACGCATGGCTGCGGCCGACTTGTACCCCAAGGCCTGCCAGAAGTAAGGCCGTGGTCCCGGAGGCTCGGAGTCCGTCGTGATGTCGTATGCACCCGTGCCATGCACATGTCCCGCCAGCGCGCCGGACAGCACACACCCGTACATCTGAGCGCGGGAGAAGTAGTTGTCGCGGTCCGAATCGGGCTCCGGCTGCTCCCCTCCGACGACGTTGTTTTGATGCAGCCAGCCAGTGAAGTGAGGCTCGAGGTCGATGGCGGGATAGGGAGGCGACAGGCGGAACAGCATCTCTATGGCCGCATAGATGCCGTGATCCCGAGGCTTGTTTCCAGTGGCGTGCAGAGTAAGCCAGGGAACCTTGTCACCGTGCCCGAAGGTCGTATAAGTAGAGTGGTCGATCAACGTTGTTACCGGCTGGCCGAAGGGCATCGGACCGTACTTGCGGAAATGGTAGTTGAGAGCCTCGCCAAACTCCTCTGCTGTAAGACTGTAATTCTTGAGGTAAATGTCGAAGTGAAGCTTGCTGAGGATGAGATTATATGCACCGTAGCGCGCGACCATGTACTGGACGAACCGCGAGTAGGACTCGTTGAAGTCGAAGTAGGCTTTCCAGGGCGGACAGACGTCGCGGCGCACCGTTTCCAGTATGGGAATGAAGCCTTCCTCGTTCAGGAGTCCGATCTTGCGGTCGAGACTCTGGAAGTACGGCGGGACGATGCGTTCGAAGTCCGCCAGCCCTTCGTGATTGGGAACCATCTCGAAGGGGCGGTAGCCCCGTTCGTCGTGCATGGCTTTTGCGGTTGGCGTGCCGGCGCGAACTGTAATACCGAAGGCCTCCCAGGCGTTCCGGTAGAACACGCCGCTCTGGTCGGCGTACGTGGCTGAGTATTGGTCGGACGCCCACGTGGGAAAGGCCGCGATCATGCTTACGGAATTGAAGCCCTGCCGCTTACGCAGAGCCACCGCCTGCTGGAAAGTCACGCCGGGGCCGGGTTCGTAGTTCGGGTCGGCCGGCTTGTCCGTCAAGGGCAGCCGCCACGTGGATGCACCAAGCCAGGTGTCCCCCACCAGGAAGAACGGCGTCCCATCGGCGTATTCGAGCGCATGGCCGTTGGCCGACGAGCGCAGGAACCCCCGCCGGTTGGGGTTCAACCGCTTCTCCTGCTGGGTCCAATCCTGAGCGGTGAAGGCGCCGGTTTTCCCATTCAGGCCGCTGCCGGCGGGCTGGTTGGAGCCGCTCGTCCAACTCCACTCACCCGGCGCGGTTGCGACGACGCGGACCCGGAAGACGTCGCCGCCGTCCCAGAAACCGTACACCCTTCCCGAGAACCCGGGGCCCTTAAGGTCCACCCAGCAGACCACCTCCACGTAAGGGTTGGCGTATTGCCTGGCGGCCCGCAGTTCGAGCTCCTGCAACTCCCAAACGTGCGCCGCCGGCTCAGCGGAAAGCGCACAGCAGAACAGGTACAGACAAACATTCGCGACGATCGGCCTGAGCATGCGTCATAGCTTAGCGCAAAGCGGAACGCCCCGCGCTGCAAGAACCGGGTTTGCGACTGGCGACGAGAAACACCAAACCGTCCGGCGCCGGGCGGTTCTCCAGCGCGGTGCGGCCGGCGATGAGGGCGCCAGGTAGATAAGCCGCGACCAGCGACCAAAGATCGCGCAGCACGATCTGTTCCAGAGGGTCTTTGAGATTGCGGGTGTAGAGGCGCGACCCGAGCTTGCGCGGCGAGATCCGCATTGGGGAGTGCGGCGGGGCGTGGCCGTTACGGCCCGACGTGGAGCGTCCCCACCACGCTCAGACTCGCGCTGGCGGAGGAGTTGCCGAGATAGACGGTGTAGTCGCCCGGCGCGGTCCGCCAACTGCTCGAGCTGGTGTCCCAATAGCTCATGGGATGAGAGGAGTCGTTCTGATCCACCTCCACCGTGACGTGCTGGAGGGCGCCGGATTCCAGGAACACCTTCTGCCATCCGACCAGGCGCCGGGGCGGCTCGCCCGTGCCGGCCGGCAGCCCCAGGTACACCTGAGCCACCTCGGCGCCGGCAACCGGCCCAGTGTTCTTCAGGTCGAAGGTCACCCGGAAGTTCGGGTTGCTTGAGGCCAGGTTGTCGACCAGTTTCGCATTCGAGAATGAGAAAGTGGTATAGGACAGTCCGAAGCCGAAGGGGAACAGCGGCGTGAGGTTGTTCGAGTCGGACCACTTGTACCCGACGTTAAAGCCTTCCGAGTAATTCACCGGGAACGGCGTGGCCGAGTCGGGCGGAGAGGCGATGGTGGGGTGAGGCAGATCGGCCACGCTGGCGGGAAAGGTCATGGGCAGCTTGCCCGAGGGGTTGACCACGCCAAACAGCAGATTGGCGATGGCCTCCCCGCCGCGCTGGCCGGGATACCAGGCCTCCAGGACCGCGTTGACGCTGTCCAGCCACGGCATCACCTGCGCGCCCCCGTTTTCCAGGACCACGATGGTGTGCGGGTTCGCCGTCGCAACCGCGGCAACCAGTGCATCCTGATCGATCGGGGGGGCATTGATCACGTCCGTGAAATTCAGGCTGGGAAGGTCCATGCCCTCGCTGGCCCATTGGCTGACGACCACAATCACCACCTGGTTCTGCCCCGCGACGACGGAGGCACGGGTCAGATTCGTTCCGTCGTCGAATCGCACGGCGGCCCGCGGCGCCATAGCCTGGATGGCGCTGGTCATACTGGTGGGATCCCAGATCACCCAGGCCCAACAGGGTGGGCAGGGTTGGCCATCTCTGCGGGCCCAGCCGCCGGTGGGCCACACCTGCGCCGACCCGCCTCCGGAGAGCACCCCAATATTGGCGTGAGACCCGATCACCACGATCGAATTGATGGTTGAAGCGTTGAGCGGGAGTAGCCCGCCGGCGTTCTTCAGCAGAACCGCGCCCTGCTCTTCGGCTTCCCGTGCAATGGCCTCGTCCGTGGCCGTATCGACTGGCGCGAGCGCCTCGGGAAAGTCGAACAGCCCGGACTGGTACATGGCGCGCAGGATGCGGTGCACCATGTGGTCGAGGCGCGACTGCGGAACCTGGCCGCTGGCGATGGCCTGCCCGAGGCTCCCGAAGAAGGCGTTATCGGGCTGCTCCTGGTCCAGGCCGGCCAGCGCCGCGGCCGCAGTGCTGTGCGTGCCCCACCAGTCGGACATGACGAAGCCCTTGAAGCCCCAGTCGCCCTTGAGGACCTCGTTCAGAAGATGCTGATTCTGGCACGAGTACGCGCCGTTCACCAGGTTGTAGGAGCACATGACCGACTGCACATTGGAGTCCTTGAGGCCGATCTCGAAGCCAGCAGGTCGCTCTCCCGCGCGCCACGTTCCTCGATTTGTACATTGGCGGTGGTGCGGCCGGTCTCCTGATCGTTCAGCGCGTAGTGCTTGATGCCTCCGACCACATGCTGGTCCTGGACGGCGCGAATATGCGCGGCGGTGATCTTGCCCGCCAGAATGGGGTCCTCGCCCCTGGTCTCGAAGGTGCGCCCGTCGCGCGGCTCGCGGCCGGTGAGGTTGACGTTACCCCCGAGATTGACGTTGAGGCCGTAAGCCCTCATCTCGGAGCCAATGACCGATCCGAACTTGTAGGCCAGGGCCGGATCCCAACTCGCGGCACTGGCGATGGAGGAGGGAAGCGCGGTCGCCGGCGCGCTCGAGTCGGCGAGTCCCGTGCTGCCATCCACGAAATAGAGGGCGGGAATTCCGAGCCGCGGAATGCCTGGGATATAGCCCCCGGCTCCGCGCGGGAGCGGGAAGATGTTGGTCACCGGTCCTCCAGCGCCATGCACGAGCTGGAGTTTCTCAGCCTGCGTCATCTGCGCCAGCAGCAGGCCGGCTCGGTAGTCGGGGTCCATCTGCGCGGGGGGAGCCTTCACGGCGATGGTGGCGGCGTTCGATGTGTACCCGCCGGCGGAGATCGTCACCGGCACGGCATCTCCCGTCGCCGAGTTGGCCGGCACCAGCGCATTCACCTGGTATTCGCCCACCATCCCCGGCACGAGGCCGGCAAAGAGCACCTGGGCGGGCGCTCCCCCGATGCTAACCGCCGGTGTGATCGTCGCCACCGCCAGCGGGTTGACCGACGAGGCCGAGGCGCTCGCGGGCCGATTGGTCACGGCGCCCAAACCGGTGCAGTAGATCACCACGATGCTGCTGCCGGCCGTCGCCGGGTTGGATGGCTCGACCAGGCGATTGGACAGGTCCAGAATGGCGCCCTGGCCGCTGCCCTGGCTGTTGGCGGTGAAGATGCCCGGCGCGTAGGCCACCAGATCCACGGCTTGCGCAGGGCTGGTCTGGCCGTTCACCGTAACCGTCAGCATGGCTTGTGATCGCCCGGCCAACTCCCAGGGAATCTGAATGTTGACCTGGCCGCCGTCGGCGTAGAAGAGAGGGGCGGCGAGCGCTCCGTCGAACTGCATGGAAAGCTCGGAAAGGTGAGTCGGGAGCGGCAGGCTCGAAGCCGAAGACGGCGAACTCAGCAGGAAGTTCCCGAACACTGCGGCGATGCTTCCGGGAGCCACCGCGGTCCCGTAACTGGCGGCGCTCACGATGCCACCCGGGGTGATGGCGGGTGCGCCGGCCGCTTGCCCGAAACAGGGCCCATCGAGTGGCAAAAGGAGCCATGCGCCCAGGAGGAACCTGATTCCAGATCGTGGCGATAGCCAGTGCGCGTTGCCGGCCCCCATGTTCACCTCCGTGACCCAACACGATATTACACGACTTGGCGTTAGAATGGGTGGAGTTGCGAATGGTTACGCAGAGGAGTCCTATGAGAAACGTTCGGTTGTTTATGCCTTGGATTGCCGCGACGATCCTTCTCGGCCTGTGGTCCGGGACTGCGTTCGCGCAGGGCCAGTTTCAGTTGGTAACCGGCAAGGCGTTCGATTCGGCCCTGCCCAAGGATTTCTACCTCGAGGGGAACGCCATCCCCACGGCGAAGCGCAACGCGACGCTGGTGCTCCTGCCCTCCGGGGCGCGGGCCCTGTTTTCGCTCATCGATACGACAGGCTATGCCTCGGACGTCGCCGCCAAGTTCGTCGGGATGATCATTACCGAAGGCGATCTCTCGATCTGCGGGCAGAAAGTCGCCGTCGGCAGCTACGGTTTTGGTTGGGAGCGGCCGGCCAGAGGAGAGGAAGGGCCCGGCACGTTCAAGCTTTACAACCAGGCCGGCGCGAAGCTGATCGAGTGCACCGCCCCGCGGGACGCCAAGCTCAAGCAGCCCCGGCCCCTGCAAGTGATCGTGATGCTGAACGGCACGGCGCGGCTGTACTACGGCCGCCACGGCGTCGAGCTGCGGTAGCGGGCCGCGCGGGTCCTCCGCGGGGCCACGAGGCGACTGCTCCGCCCGTTTTGCGGGGCCGGCTCCCGCGGGCTGCACCGGGTCGACTGTATCCGGCTGCGGCGGCAAGGGTTCGGGGCCAAGTGGCGTCCCAGTTTGGCTTTGCTTCGTCATTTTTGTGCCTCGCGGGGGCGGGGGTGACTGGAGCTCGCGGAGGGCTTTGTAGTAGGCGCGGCGGATGGAGTTCTCATAGCGGTTGAGCTTGGTGAAGGCCTCGCCGCCGCAATGCTGGCGGAAGGCCAGACCGAGCAGGCGGGTGTTCTGGTCGTGGCGCTGCTCCTCGGGGGTGCGGTCGGGCGATGGGGCGGTGTTGCGGCACCTCTCGTATTCGCGCACCTTTTCCATGGCGGTGACAAAAATGCCAGTCTCCAGGCGGACAACGCGGCGGAGACGCCATTCGGCGGAGGCCAGCTCGCGGACGTGAGACTCCTCACGGGCGTTGGCGGGCTGGAATTCGGAGAGCAGACCCGCGAGCAGGGCCTGGAATTCGTCGGGGTCTTCCTCGGGGAGGATGGCGTTGCGGGAGCAGAGTCCGTGGGTGCAGGAGTTGGTGGCGACCCTGGCTTTGCCCTCGGGGGTCTTGGGGCCGGTGGAGAGCTGGGCGTTGCGGCGATTGGCTTCGATTTTCAATTCGGATGACATGAGACACCTGGGGCGGGTCGGAAACCCACCTCCTAGGCCAGGCTTAGCATGGGCTTGGCGCGTGCCGAGGTCAGGAATGAGGCAAGCGGTTGAGGGGGTGGGAGATGGAGTTTCGGGAGGAGCGGGACCGTCCGATCACGCAGTTCCGCACGAGGCGTCGCCGGAAGTGCTGCGAGTGGCCTCCGAGCTTACCGATTCGTTCCATGGGTAATGGGTCGGTTTCCAGTGTGGCGACTAGGGGTCCAAGTGGGTTGTTTCCGAGTGGCCGACGATGCGACCTTGATGACAGGAACACGAGGGCGCTGCATGGTCTAAACTGAGCACATGGCGATGGTAGACCCGTTTGATCGGATTACGGTTGAGCCGGGGAAATGCGGCGGGAAGCCTTGCATCCGAGGGATGCGGATCACAGTTCGTCGCGTTCTCGAACTGCTGGCGATTTATCCCGACCGCGCTGCGCTGCTCGCCGAGTACCCCTTTCTCGAACCCGAAGACCTCCAGCAGGCCCTACGTTACGCAGCAGCGACTGTCGATGACGAGCGATTGAGCGTCGATCACGTGGCATGACATGAATCGGATTCTGCTGGACCAGGGGCTCGCTCCGCGTGCGGCAGCGATCCTTCGTCAGCATGGGCTAGCAGCCCGTGGATAAAGTCGCCAAAACATATTGATGTGGAAATGTTTTGGACCGATAATTGGGTATGGCGCTTGGCAAGCGTAGGCAGAAGCAGACTTCCTTCTGGGTGGAGACCAG
>Ga0187878_1000201_pt1 | contig 75904 bp, 53 predicted proteins | sample June2016WEW_17_1_FD_132979 | JGI IMG/M metagenome (GOLD analysis project Ga0187878, IMG submission 132979) | Peatland microbial communities from SPRUCE experiment site at the Marcell Experimental Forest, Minnesota, USA - June2016WEW_17_150 | ecosystem: Environmental > Terrestrial > Soil >... | reverse complement strand
TTAGTGGAGCTATCCACCGTAACTAATATGCCGTTCATTTTCACGTCTTCGGTGGCGACCTCAAACGGCACAGGCATTCGCGTCCTGAACGATTTGAGCACGCTTTCAGTGCTCCTTCCAATCACCGAATCGTGCGAGCCGGTCATACCAATGTCGGTGATATATGCGGTGCCCTTCGGCATTATTTTTTCGTCGGCTGTCGGAACGTGGGTGTGAGTCCCAAAGACGCAGCTCACGCGCCCGTCCAGATGATAACCCATCGCAACCTTTTCGCTCGTTGCCTCCGCGTGAAAATCGATAAAGATAATATCCGCCTGCTGCTGCACTTTAGGCAGCAGTTTATCGATTGCGTTGTAGGGACAATCAGCGGGCTTCATAAACAGCCGGCCAATAAGAGGTATCGCCGCGACAATGGGGCCTTTGCCCGTCTTATAAATCGCCACACATCTGCCCGCCGCCTGCTCCGACCAGTTGACGGGCCGGGCGATATTCTCCTGCGTCTCGAGCGTCGTGACTATCTCTTTTTTGCGGTAGGTATGGTCGCCCAGTGTTACCATGTTCACGCCATAGCGCAAAAGCTTGTCGTATATCTGAGGCGTAAGGCCCGAGCCGCCCGCGGCGTTCTCGGCGTTGGCTATCACGCAGTCAATCTCTCGCTCGGTGATAAGCTGCTTTAGCTTCTCCGCCACCACACGCCTGCCCGGCCTGCCGACTATATCGCCGATACATAAGATGTTCAGTTTCATAAATCTTTACGCTATATGCTAAACGCTGTCCGCTGTTACCTTGCGTATTCGATGCAGCGAAGTTCTCGCAGCAACGTTACCTGTATTTCGCCCGGGTAAGTCATTTCCGCTTCTACCTTCTTGGCTATGTCGCGCGCAACTTTCGCCGCCGACTCATCAGGGACTTTTTCGGCGTTGACGATTACGCGAATTTCCCGGCCCGCCTGAATCGCGTACGCGTTCTCAACGCCCGGGAAGCTGTTGGCGATTTCTTCGAGTTTCTCAAGCCGTTTGATGTACCTTTCGAGCGTTTCTCTCCTGGCGCCGGGCCGCGAAGCGCTTATGGCATCGGCGGCGGAAACCAGAGGAGTATATGGATTGTCGGGCGGTATGTCCCCGTGATGGCCTTCTACCGCGTTCAGTATCGTCTGCGACTCGTTAAACCTCCGCAGGAAATTGGCGCCTATAACCGGGTGGCTGCCTTCAATATCGTGGTCGAGGGCTTTGCCTATGTCGTGCAGTAACCCCGCCCTGCGGGCTATTGAGCCGTCCAGGCCAAGCTCATCTGCCATAACCTGTGCCAGGAACGCGACCTCGACACAGTGACGAAGCACGCTCTGGCCATAACTTGTCCGGTAATTCAACGCGCCAATAGTGCTAAGTACCCGGTTACTCAGGCCTCGAATGTTTGTCTCCACCGCCGCATCCTTGCCCAATTGCAGGACCTTGGCGTTGATTTCCTTTTTCACCTGCGCAACAAGCTCTTCGATTCGCGACGGGTGAATTCGCCCATCCTGAATCAGCCGTTCCATCGACAGGCGGGCAACCTCGCGCCTGACAGGGTCAAAGCCGCTGACCACAATCATCCCTGGCGTATCATCCACAATCACGTCCACGCCCGTTGCCTTTTCAAACGCCCTTATGTTGCGCCCTTCTCTGCCTATAACCCGGCCTTTCATATCGTCGTTGGGAATCTCGACCGTCGAAACCGTTACCTCGCAGGTTTGCTCGGCAACGTACCTTTGAATCGCCGTGGTGATTATCTCCCTGCTTTTATCGCCGGCGGTTTCAGTGGCCTCCTCGACCTTGCGCTGAATCAGGGCGGACATCTCAAGCTCGCACTCGTCCTCCAGTCGTTTGAGAAGCATTTCCTTCGCTTCCTCGACGCTCATAGTCGACATCTTCAAAAGCTGGTTTTTCTGCTGAGCTATAACAGTCGTGAGTTGCTTGTCCTTCAGGTCGAGATTGCTAATCCGGCGTTCGACTTCCTTGTTCTGCTCCTCAATGGCCTTTTCCTTCTGGCGAATCTGCTCAATCTGCTTATCCAGGACATCCTCGCGCTTGGTGAGTCGAAGCTCTGTTTCCCGCAACTCGGCGCGAACCTGGTTGGCTTCGCCGGTAAACTGTTCTTTCTTCTTGATGGTCTCGGACGCAGCTTCTATCTGTGCGGCCCTGATTATGTTCTCTGCTTCCCTTTTTGCGCCGTCCAACTGCCGGTCAATATCTTCGTGGAAGGTTTTGTTCTTGGCCTTGTCGATAACCCACACAACAATCCATGTAATAGAAACCCCAACCAAAATCCCGGCAATTACGGCTAAGATAGCTTCAACGTCAACTTGCATCAGTATCGTATCCATATCTTTCGCCTTCCTATGCTCAATTGCACAATGTTAGAACACCGTCTTCAGACGAACCCAATCGTGGGACAAAAGGCAGGAAAACTACGACTCGACTTAACTAATCGCGGTCCAGGAAATGCAATTACGGAGAAAACCCGTCGCTTCAGCGTAAAACCGCCCGCCATTCGGCAGGCACAAAATGTCAAAAATCAAATATCAAAATCACAGTCAAACCTGCTGTAGCACCGCGATTTCATCTGCGCGGTGCGGCAATTGTAAATTTCGATATGTCGTTGTGATTTTTGCATTCTGAATTTCAATATACGCATGGGCGAAACGTCAATTTCTTATTTGTTCTCCGCACTATTGCTCTTCTGACCCCGATGTTATCGGAGCTAAAATGTAGCTTAACTACCTTTCGGGCAGGCACCTAAGCCCGCCTCTCGCCACCCTGCTAAAACATCAAAAGTTGCTTCCTCTATTATTATACAGGGCGAACCACAATAAGGTTCTCTACTCGTGCTGCGTAGCAACCTTTCCCCTGTCCGCCACGACCGCCGTGACAGGCCACAGAGGAGAGATGCTGCTTCACACTGTAGCATCGGCAAACTCGAACAGATGATAAACTTTTTTTGGTATCTACGTCAACAAAAAAACACACAAAAAACCCGGGCCGCAGCAAAATTCCGTCCATTTAAGGGTCGGCAAACCTGCCACAGCCGTCAATTAGCCGGATTTAGGGTTAAAAAACAAAAATCTGCCGATTAATCGGCTGTTATGCTAAACTTGGGGGATGGACAACCAAAAATTCGACTCCGAACCTTGCCCGTCCGGCAGGCGGGCGGCTGGTTTATACGTGCATATTCCCTTCTGCGAGGCAAAGTGCCGTTATTGCGGTTTTTACTCCGAACCGATAAAAAACCACGCCCCCCAGCGCCTTGTTTCGGCCATTATCGCCGAACTTAGCGAAAAAAGGGGTCAGGAGTCGTTTTTTACGATATATATCGGCGGGGGAAGCCCGAGTTGCCTGCCGGCAGAACAACTGCTGAGGTTAATCCGGGAAATCACCTCCCATTGGCCAAAACCGGAGGAATTCACAATCGAGGTTAATCCCGGTCAAGTCGGTAAAGATATTTTGAGCCAATTGCGCACCGCAGGTGTTACCCGCATTTCAATCGGGGCACAATCCTTTAATCCGGATGAGTTGACCTTCCTCGGCAGAAGACATTCGGCCGGCGATATCGGCCAGGCGGTTCAGTCGGCAAAAAATGCGGGCTTTGAAAACATCGGACTGGATTTAATTTTCGCAATCCCTCACTCGACATTGGAATCGTGGAAATACAGTTTACGTTCAGCGATTGATTTGGGCGTTCAGCATATCTCCGCCTATGCACTTACCTACGAAGAAGGAACGCCTCTGCAAAAAGCGGTTGAAGCGGGCGAGGTTGCGCCGCTGGACGAAGAAATTGACCGCCAAATGTATGAGACGACAATCGACGAACTCGAAAAGGCCGGCTTCGTGCACTATGAGATATCGAACTTCGCAAAGCCGGGATTTGAATGCAAACACAATCTCAATTACTGGGCGAACAAACCCTACATCGGCATCGGCCCCGCAGCCGGGTCATACTGGAACGGGAAACGAACTCTTAATATCGCCGACATAAAAAAATATATCGAGGCGATTGAACAGGGAACAACCGTAACCGAGGAAAGTGAAACTCCTGATAATACTCAGATTGCCTGTGAAACCGCCGTCCTGAACCTTCGCAGACGATGCGGAATAATCCTCGATGAATTCGAAAATCAAACCGGCTTCGACGCGATGAAACTGTTCGCCGAGCCGATTGGCAGATACAGGGAACTTGGTCTTATTGAAGCAACTGACGGCCGATTATTCCTCACGCGCGGCGCACTGCCAATCGCCGATTCAGTCCTGTGCGATTTTTCAACTACCTGATAAGGGTGTCTTTTTCTGCCCGCCTATGCTATATTGATTGACTTATGAGCACGGAGCTAATACGAAATTTTTCGATAATTGCGCACATCGACCACGGCAAAAGCACGTTGGCCGACCGCATAATGGAAATTACCGGCGCCGTGAGCGACCGTGAGAAGAAGGACCAGCTTCTCGACGATATGGATATCGAACGGGAGCGCGGCATTACAATCAAGGCCTCAGCGGTAACGATGAATTACGAGCACGCCGGCAAAACCTATATGCTGAATCTCATCGACACCCCGGGCCACGTCGATTTTCATTACGAGGTCTCGCGTGCCCTTACCGCCTGCGAAGGCGCGCTCTTGGTCGTTGACGCAACGCAGGGCGTTCAGGCACAGACCGTCGCCAACGCGTATTTAGCGACCGAGTCCGGCGCGGAGCTTATCGGCGTAATCAACAAGGTTGACCTGCCCTCGGCGCAGCCGGAAATCACCGCCGAGGAAATCGAGCACGTCCTCGGCATAAGAAAACAGGACTGTTTCCGCATCAGCGCAAAAACCGGCGTCGGCATCCGCGAGCTTCTTGACGCGGTGGTGACATTGCTCCCGCCGCCTCCGGACGACGGCGATAAGCCGACGGCGGCCCTTGTCTTCGATTGTATCTGCGATGACTACCGCGGAGTTATCTGCTACGTCAGGGTCTTTGCCGGCAGCTTGTCCGTTAAACAGAAAATCAGGTTTATGGGCGTAGGCAGGACGCACCTTATAACGGAGCTTGGAAAGTTCACGCCTAAGATGTCCCCTGTTGACCGGCTCAGCGCCGGCGAGGTGGGTTACGTCATCGCCAATGTCCGCCAGTTATCGGATGTCACCATAGGCGACACGATTACGGACGATTCGAAACCCGCCGAAAAACCGCTGCCCGGTTATGTCCCGCCTATGCAGATGGTCTTCTCGGATTTTTATCCCGGCAACAATACCGATTATCCAAACCTGCGTTTGGCCTTTGAGAAACTCGCACTCAACGACGCGAGCTTTTCGTTTATACCCCAGAATTCGCCGGCGCTTGGATTCGGTTTCAGATGCGGCTTCCTAGGCCTTCTGCATATGGAAATCGTCCAGGAACGCCTCGAACGCGAAAACAACATCGACGTTGTTCAAACCGCGCCGACCGTCAGCTATGAAGTCATTACAACCGACGGCAAGATCCTGAAAATAGATTCGCCCGCCGACCTGCCGGATGTCACCCAGATAGAGGAGCTGCGCGAGCCGTTTGTCCGGCTGGAAGTTATCACCGGCACTGATTCAATCGGCGGGATTATGAAGTTGGCCGAGAGCCGGCGATGCAAACTGCTCAAAACCGATTACCTCAGCCAGAACCGCGTGATACTCGAATACAAGGCGCCGCTGGCCGAAATCGTTTATGACTTCTACGATTTGCTCAAGGGCGTCAGTCACGGTTACGCGACGATGGATTACGAGTTCACCGGCTTTGAGGTCGGCGACCTGGTCAAGATAAACATCTTAGTCAACAAAATCCCCGTCGATGCCCTGTCGCTGATTGTGCATCGAAGCGTCGCAGAAAACAGGGGACGTAAAATGCTGGTTCGCCTGCGTAAAGCCATACCCCGTCATCAGTTTGAAATTCCGCTTCAGGTTGCCATCGGCGGGAAAATCATCGCAAGAGAGTCAATCAAGCCGTTCAGAAAAGACGTTACCGCGAAACTCTACGGCGGCGACGTCACCAGAAAAATGAAAGTGCTCAAGAGACAAAGGGAAGGCAAGAAGCGGATGAAAAACATCGGCTCCGTGCAAATCCCCCAGGAGGCCTTTATGAGCATCCTCGACACCTCCGATTAATCGACTCTCAATGCTCGGCTTCGGTGCGGTGATGGCAACCAGAAGGCGGTAAAAATACCTCTTTTTTCCCCTTGACAGACACCGGCAAAGGAGTATAATTAAAGCTGTCTTTTGCCAAAAGCAAAAGGCATAGAGGAGTGAGAGTGATGCAAGGAGTTCATAATCCATTTGGGTCTGCATACGACTTCAGCGGAGCATTTCTGCGCAATCGGTGCGCTAAGAATATTATCGTGGAATTGGAATGCAGGGCAGTGTGGCCATGCATTTTGCATTTAATGTGGGAAACGTCAGTTTAAGGAGGTAGAGAATGAGAAAATTGTTTATTCTAACATTGGTCTTTATTATGGCAGAGCAGGTTTTGGCAGGTTTTTCAATTAACCAAGTTACCATAAGCCCGGCTAGTCCGACATCTTCGGATTCTATTACAATCGATGCAAATGGGCCGGTAAATTTTGGCGGCTGGACTTTTGACCACAGCAGCTTTACAGCAAACGATAAAAACCTGACATTGGATTTTTACTTCGATGTTCCAGATTACGTTTACTGGGTAATGACAACATGGGATGAGTCAAAACAGATAGGCACATTGTCAGCCGACGACTATAATCTGACTGTCCATACTTACAGCATTAAATCATCTGGAACAGGACTTGACGACACATTTCAGACGTCCTTTACGGTTACACCTGAACCGATGACAATTGTCCTGTTCGGCCTTGGCGGGCTGGCAATCGTGAGAAAACGCAGGGCATAGTTACTTGGAAAGATTGGGTTAGACGGTTAAGGTTGCGCAACTCGTCGTGGTTGCGTCTGACGTCCCACGACAGACGAAACGAGCATCGCAGGCGTGTTGAGTTTTAAGGGGTGCGGAGGGAAATTTCTGCGCGATTGTGCCTCGGCCTCGGCGCGATGATTTTAGGAAAAAGGCGAGGAATTGAGCCGAGACTATCTTTGACCGGCACTGGCAAGCAAGGATATAATGTAATCGCCTTTGGGCTCCGGTGAGCTGACCTGTCTTGAGCGAAGTCGAAAGAGTCGAACCGCTGGGGGGCAAAAGGCAAGAAGGAGAAGGGTATGAGAAGTAAAACACGTCTTACCGCATTGTTCACATTGTCCGTGCTGGTTTTGGGATTGCCTGCACGTGCTTTTGGTGTTCAAGTCATTGATTTTGAGAATCTGTACCCCGGCTATGAAACCTCTTTCATCCAAATTCCAAACGGATACATGGGCTTCGACTGGTCTTACGATTTCCGCGGAGTAACATCAGAATATCGGCCTGGAACCGGATACGAGTACGGCACTATCGGCCGCATGGCTGCATATACTTCAAATCACCGCGATATTTCCATGACAAGCGCGGATCTTACAACGTTTAACTTTGTCGGCGCTTATATCACGGCGGCATGGCTTGATAATGAACCTTTTACTGTGGAAGGCTGGCGAGGGGGAACTTGCCTTTATACCGAAAACCTTCACACTTCGACGAACGGACCTTACTGGTTCGTTTTTAATTTTCAGGATATTGATACGCTATGGTTTAAACCCATAAACGATCCCGGCAATCACCACATCGTTATTGACAATATCACAATCACTCCCGAACCCGCGACGTTATTGCTTCTCGGCCTCGGTGCGGCGATTGTGAGAAAAAGGCACAGATAGAGAGGTTCGTCGTTAGTATTTCGATAATATAATCGCCTTCGGCTGGGGGCAAAAGGCAACTTAGAGAAGGGTATGAGAGAATGACTGGAGAAGGGTCTCAGTTCATCATTTTCAATCAGCCGGAATTGGTGCGCGCGGCGCACGCCTGAAATAAATAACTACTTTTTTTAAGGAGAGAAAAAATGAGAAACCAAATTATGTGTGTAGCGGTCTTGTTGGCTGCTGTTTTGTCGATGCCCGCTCTGGCCGAGTGGACCACTCCCGTGCCGGTGACAGCGGGAATTAACACTCCGTATGATGAGTGGACACCGTATTTGTCCTACGATGGTCTGTCACTGTACTTCTCGCGGCTTTACACCAACACTTACTTCGATTCCCGCATCTTCGAAGCAACACGCAGCCAGCCGTCAGGTCCATTTACATCGGTTCAGGAGGTCTTCAGTACCTCTGGGCATGCCATTTCACCATGGGTATCGCCCGACAATCTTAGAATGTATTACCACCAGGAATCAAACACTTGGCAGATAAAGGTCAGTCAACGGGCATCTGTCAACGACCCCTGGCCCCAGGGAACGGCGGTATCTGGGCTTCCCAGCGGTATCTGTTTTCCATCGCTGTCCGCGAACGAATTAACCATCGTTTTCAACAATCCCAGCGTAGGAGGTTGGGACATGTACATTGCCACTCGCCCGGACAAAAATTCGTCGTTTAGTAACATAAGAAATCTAAGCGAGATTAATACTGCCGGGTACGAAGGCAGTCCATTTCTCTCACCTGATGCACTGAGTATTTACTGGTCCAATGGGGTGCAAATTTTCGAAGCAACACGCGGTTCCCTGAACGACCAGTTCGGCAACGTTCAGCATCTTTCGACATTTGACATACCGGGGGGCTCTAGCAGTCAACCCGCTATAAGCAGCGACGGAACAGCTTTTTATTTTTCCGGAGGGTTGTCTGGTACGCGGCCGGACATTTACGTTTCCTACAACATCCCCGAACCCGCCACGTTATTGCTTCTCGGCCTCGGTGCGGCGATTGTGAGAAAAAGGCACAGATAGAGAGGTTCGTCGTTAGTATTTCGATAATATAATCGCCTTTGGGCTCCGGTGAGCTAGTCGAGCCGCTGGGTGCAAAAGGCAATGAAGAAGAAGGAGAGTTGAGTATGAAAACATTACGCGAAGTATTATTTAAAACAGTATTATTGCTGGCAATATTACTGCCTATCGGGGAAACCGCCGCCGAAAACCTTATCGTTCCCGCCAGCGGAATCACCGTTGTGTCTTCGGTATTGAAGGCGGGCAAAGAATATCAAATCAAGGCCGAGGGAACCTATATCTATTCTTGGGCTAATTTGCCGGCCGATGCGGAATGGCATCTGCGATATGGCGCAACCAATTGGGAAGAAGATTATTGGGACACAGCAGGTGGCTTTTATCGCTACAGCGAGCTCGATCTGCTCGTCAACAATACTGAGTATGATTGGCTGGGAACGACAGACGGAACTAATTTTGCCCCTCATACCTATAGTCCGCTCCATACTTACATGATTGATTCCTTCATTGGCAACGGACAGGCCGTAAGCTTCCGTATTCAGGATATAGATCCCAGCGACAATAGTGGCTACCTGACCGTGTCGATTACCCCTGAACCCGCCACGCTTCTGCTTCTCGGCCTTGGTGCGGTAATTTTAAGAAAAAGGACCTGATTCCCGTATTGTCAGCGGAAACTGTACGCTATACGCTGCACGCTGTAACTGTACGCTACCCGCTGAACGCTATACGCTGAGTTTCGCGTATTTTACGGCGTTTGTGAAAATGGTCATGCCATCGGCCTGCCCTGAGCTTGCCGAAAGGGCGCCTTGTGTCTGTGGTCTTGCGTCTTGGGTCTTGATTCGTGTCCAGCGTGGATGTTGTGTGAATCTAACGTGTCTTTCAGGGTGAGGCATAAGGCCGAGGACTCGTCCGGTAGAATCTGTTAGTCCGGCAATCGACGCCATTGAGCCATTGGGATTTACAGGGTAACCGCCTTCATTTCCGTTTTCATCAACGTATTTGAACGCGACAAAACCGCCTGACTTAAGTTTTTCGAGGGTCGGCTGATCTTTAGTAACAATCTTGCCCTCGCCGTGCGCAACGGGAAGGTAAATTTGTCTGCCTTTTTCGATAAATACGCACCTGTCGGTCTGCGGCGCCAGATTCACCCACCTGTCTTCGTATTTGTTGCTGTCGTTATAGGTTATTGTGAGAGATTGCTGTGCCTGTCCGTCGCCCGGCAAAATGCCTGCTTTTACGAGGACCTGAAAGCCGTTGCAGATACCGAGAACTAATTTGCCTGCGTCGATGAATTTTCGCACCTGCTCGTAGAGGTGATGCTTTATCTGGTTGGCCAGGATTTTGCCCGCCGCGACGTCGTCGCCGTAGCTGAACCCGCCGGGGACAACAAGTATCTGGTAGCCATCGAGTAATGATTTGTCCTCGATGATTCTGTTTATGTGAACGCGGTCCGCCTGTGCACCTGCTAATTCGAAGGCATTCTGCGTCTCAAGGTCGCAGTTAATCCCCGCCGCCCGCAATACGATTGCTTTAACGTTGTTCATACCAATTCCCGATTGAATTGAGAATTTAGAATTAAGAACTTAGAAACAGGAATCACACTGAACAATTCTAAATTCTTCATTCGTAATTCTAAGTTTTTTCGCACTGGATTTTCGCAAGTTGTTCCATAAGCAGGTAGCGTTGTGCCGCGTCGCCGTTCGCCAGCTTCATCAGTTGCTCCGCCGCTTCAGGTTTCGACTTCAGCAGCGACTTGTAACGGTTCTCGTTATAAGCATACTCGTCGAACCTGATTGTCGGCGCCTTCGAATCAAGCTGCAGCGGGTTCTTGCCCTCCTGCTTAAGGCGCGGGTCAAAGCGATACAAAGGCCAATGCCCGCAGGCCACCGCTTTCTTCTGCTCCTCGTAACCCGTCGTCATATCGATGCCGTGATTGATGCACTGGGCGTAAGCGATTATCAACGATGGTCCCGGGTATGCCTCTGCCTCGATAAATGCCTTTACCGCCTGATTGGTGTTGGCGCCCAACGCTATTTTGGCAACGTAGATATTGCCGTAGGTCATCGCCAGCAGGCCCATGTCCTTTTTCGGCGCCGTTTTTCCGCCCGCCGCGAACTTTGCAACCGCTCCGCGAGGCGTCGATTTCGACATCTGCCCGCCCGTATTCGAGTAAACCTCGGTATCCAGAACGAGCACGTTTATATCCGCCCCGTTTGCCAGCACGTGGTCAAGACCGCCGTAGCCAATGTCATAAGCCCAGCCGTCGCCGCCCAGTGCCCAAACCGACTTGCGAACAAGATAATCCGCCATCGTCGCCAATCGTTTGCACTCGGCGCAATCGCTCTTCTTGCACAATTCCTTGAGTTTTGCTACCCGGCCTCTTTGTATTTCAATCGCGTCCTGCGACGGGTCATTGGCAATCACAGCAGCGCTTATTTCGCCGGCAAATGCCGCATCAACGCAACCCTTCTTGGCGACTGCATCGACCAGCTCAACCGCCTGCTGTTTGAATCTATCGACCGTCAGCCGCATACCCATCGCAAATTCCGCGTTGTCCTCGAACAAACTGTTGCTCCAAATCGGCCCTCGACCGTCTTCGCGAGTCGTATATGGCGTCGTCGGGAGGTTGCCGCCGTAAATCGATGAGCAGCCCGTGGCATTGCCTATCATTGCCCTGTCGCCGAACAACTGCGTCAAAAGTTTCACATAAGGCGTCTCGCCGCAGCCGGCACATGCGCCGGAGTACTCGAACAACGGCATAATCAACTGGCTGCCCTTGACGCTCTCGCGTTTGAACAGTTTCGAATCGGTATTCGGTATCGACAGGAAGTATTGGAAGTTCTCCCTTTCCTGCAAACGCAGCGGCTCCTGTGGGGACATATTTATCGCCTTGCGTCCCGTGGGTTGTTTATTCGCGTCCTTTTCCTGCACCGGGCACATCTGCACGCAAACTCCGCATCCCGTGCAGTCCTCAGCGGCCACCTGAACCGTCGCCACCATACCCGCAAATTCCTTGCCCTTCGCTTCCGCGCTCTTAAATGTCTTCGGCGCCTTGTCGAGATACTTCTTGTCATATGCCTTCAGGCGAATCGTCCCGTGGGGACAAACCAGCGAGCAGGTTCCGCACTGGATGCAAAGCGACGGCTCCCACACCGGTATATCAACCGCGATATTGCGTTTCTCATATTTCGTCGTTCCCGTCGGCCACTTGCCGTCGTTCGGCAGTTTGCTGGTGGGCAGCTTGTCCCCTCGCAACGCCATAATCTCCGCGGTTACTTCCTGCACAAACTTCGGCGCATCCTTCGACACAACCGGCGGCTTTATCGTTTTGCTCGTAACCTTGCCCGGCACCTTGACCTCGTAAACCCTCGCCAGTGCTCCGTCAACCGCCGCGTTATTCATCGCGACAATCCTCTCGCCCTTATTGCCGTAGCTCTTCTGTATCGCCGCCTTGATTGCCTCAATCGCCTTCTCAATCGGGATAATGTTGCTTATCTTGAAGAATGCCACCTGCATAATCGTATTGATTCTCGCGCCAAGCCCGATTTCCTTGGCAAGCGCGATTGCGTCGATCACGTAGAACTTCAGCTTCTTATCGATTATCTGCTTTTGCACTTCCTGCGGCAGCGTGTCCCATACCTTGTCCGCCGGGTACATACTCGTCATCAAAAACGTTGCTCCATCTTTGGCCGTCGAAAGCATATCGTATTTTTCGAGGAAGCTCGGGTTATGGCACGCGACGAAATCCGCCTTGGTTATCAGGTATGGTCTGCGAATCGGTTTTTTGCCGAACCGCAGGTGCGATATCGTAATCGCGCCCGCCTTCTTCGAATCGTAAACAAAATAACCCTGCGCGTTGTTGTCTGTCTTCTGGCCGATAATCTGTATCGTGTTATGATTTGCCCCGACCGTGCCGTCCGAACCCAGCCCGTAGAACATCGCGGTATAAATCCCCTCCATCGGCAGCACAAACGACTCATCAAAATCCAAACTCGTATTCGAAACGTCGTCGATGATGCCCACCGTGAAACCGTTCTTCGGCTCTTGGGCGTCAAGATTATCGAACACCGCCTTGACCATCGCGGGCGTAAACTCCTTCGAGCCAAGCCCGTATCTGCCGCCCACAATCACCGGGTATTTTTCAAATTTCAAATTTCGAATTTCGAATTTCGAGTTTTGCCCACCCATCGCCTCGCCAATCGCCGTGCGAATATCCATATACAATGGCTCGCCCAGCGCGCCCGGCTCTTTGGTCCTGTCTAATACCGCGATTTTCCTCACGGTCTTTGGCAGCGCGTTAATGAAATCCTGCCCGCTGAAAGGCCTGAACAATCGAACCTTCAACACGCCGATTTTCTGCCCCTTCGAATTCAGATATTCAACCGTCTCGTGAACGGTATCCGCGCCTGAACCCATAATTATGATAACCTTCTCGGCGTCCGCCGCCCCGACGTAATCGAACAAATGATACTGCCGTCCGACAATTTTGGCGAACTTGTCCATTGCCTTTTGCACAATCGCAGGCGTCGCCGTATAAAACTTATTGACTGTTTCTCTTCCCTGGAAATACACATCCGGGTTCTGCGCCGTCCCCGCAATCATCGGCCTGTCAGGCGACAACGCCCTCGCCCTTACCGCCGCAACCAATTCATCATCTATCATCGCCCGCATATCATCATAGCTCAGCTCCTCGACTTTCTGAATCTCATGGCTCGTGCGGAACCCGTCGAAGAAATGCAAAAACGGCACTCGGCTTTCAAGCGTCGCCGCCTGTGCAATCAGCGCAAAATCCATTACCTCCTGAATACCCGACGAGCAAATCATCCCCCAGCCCGTCTGTCTGCACGCCATCACGTCCGCGTGGTCGCCGAATATCGACAGCGCATGCGCCGCCAATGACCTCGCCGATATATGAAACACCGTGGGCAGCAGTTCGCCCGCTATCTTATACATATCCGGTATCATTAAGAGAAGGCCCTGCGACGCCGTAAACGTCGTCGTCAACGCCCCCGCCGTCAGAGCGCCGTGAACCGCGCCTGCCGCTCCGCCTTCCGACTGCATTTCCGTTACAGACGGAATCGTGCCCCATATATTGCGTTCGCCCTTCGAGGTCTTATCATCGGAAATCTCGCCCATCGGCGAACTCGGCGTTATCGGATATATCGCTATTACTTCATTCGTCGCGTGCGCTACGTGTGCCGCCGCCGTATTACCGTCTATCGTTACCATCCGGCGTTTCGCCTGCCCTGAGCTTGCCTGTGGTGAGCTTGTCGAACCAGTCGAATGGGCCTGCCCGGAGCTTTGTCGAAGGGTCGAATCATTCGTGCCATTCTTTTCGCGTGCCATAATGCCTTACCTCTCAATAAGTTACAAATATGTGAAAAATTTAGAATTATTCAATGCGGTTCTCAATTCTAAACTCTTAATTCTTAATTCGGTCTGTCAAGACGGTTGTTTATACTACTTTTGACGCCACGCGTCAACAAGTTTACCCGCCGTGCAGTGTGGCGGGTTTAGCTGTCGCTGCACCGGCGACGCACATTGCAGGCCGGGGTCTGTCATTCCTATACTTCTGGTTAATATTATTTTAAGATCACCACAGGATTGGGTAGATTATTGAAGATATCACAAGAAAAAATCAGCGGTACTTGTTCTGCAATTGTTCAGAAACCTCTTTCCAATCTCTTGCGCGAAAAATACAATCCGTATTAGCAGTGACATTCCAAGGATGAGCAATCAAATAGGCTGGTGTCCCTTGCTGTGCAAAATCTCTCGCTTGTTGAAGGTCATCTTCTATCATCGCAGAGAATACTCCGAGAGCGAGGTGCTTTTCTCGATGATTAACAAAATGTAACCTGTGGGGTGGAAATCTGTATTTGTCAAGCCATTTTATGGTTGGTATCCATGCTTGATGCAATCTCGACGTCGCAAAGTGCAATTGAAAACCATAATCAACCAGAACTCGCAGATAATCTTGTGCCCCTATATAAGGAGTCAATTGTAAAATGTTTTTTTCTTCTGAAAACTCGTTGTGGACTTGCTCCCATTCTTCACCAGTGATTCTATTGCCTTCAGAGTCATGGCATTTCCTGTAGTCGAATTCAATAATATCCTCATATTTTAGATCTACCCTCCCACCTGTACGCTTCAGAATTAGACTGCGCATCATAGTATCTGTTTCTGCTATGACGTTATCAATATCAATGCATATTTTCTTAGCAAATATAATATTAGAATTTGGTTGTTCTTTCATAATCGGAATCCATTTGGAAGTAATTCATCAATGGTCTTTTTGTCTCGTGAAGTGTCAGTGCATGCAATTACCCGGAGTTTAGGACCTCCAATTTCAAATAATGATTGTCGGCACATTCCACAAGGGAAAGACGCCTTGTCCCCAGATGTATATACTATTATCACAATCGCCTCTTTTTCCCCGGCTCCCACAAAACCACTAATGGCTGCTTCTTCTGCGTGGATAGTATTAGAATAGTTATCAAACTCAATGTTGCAACCGCTATACTTTTTACCGCTAGATGCAAGAATAACTGCTCCAACTACATATCCAGAAAGTGGCGCTCTCGCATGGCTTGCTGCATCTTTAGCCAAGGCTATAAGTTCTTCCTCTGGTATATCGCTATCCGTTGCACTTTTATGCAAGGTTATCACGTTATCTTTGTAAATCATGTGAATCAAAATACGATATACGAAGATCGATATCAATAAAAGTAATACGTAAATACCGTCCCTCATTGATACTAAGGTTCTACTGGCTAACAAAACCAAAACCAAAAAAAAGAATAGGCGATTAACAGCCTTTGCTCGAGCAATTTTACTTTTATCATCCGGTTCCATGTTTTGCTTACAATCTCGTACCGATTCCCAAGCCCAGTATAAAAAGAACATTGCAACATATCCCAAAAGGACATATGTGATTGGAGATCGGACATTGATCATATACCAATAAACTACGACTAATAAGCAATCGATTACGTAGTTCAAAATGTTTGTCTCTTGGGGTCCTCTGATAGTTCCCCAATGGTATCCCCACCAGCTTAATAAAACGGCGATGTACGCAATGATTAGTATGGAACGATCATAAATACCTTGCCACTTTTCTAGTCCCGAAAAACCTATACCTAACACTACCGCAAATAGAATACCGACCAGCTCACGCAATGAAGAATAAAACTTTTCACCTCGTTTTTGGTCCGTGAAATTGACTTCACATTTATTCGCAAGTTTCACGAGAAATCCGCACATTAGCTATTCCTTTCACATAAGTCGCCGTAAAAAACTATGTCCTGACAAATTTAATCTCTATATATACTTTGCACGCCACTGTTTTATGTGCATTGGATTCGCATTCTACTTTTATTTGCCCATTTTTCAACATATAAAATTGCTCCCTGGCTTGAGAAAATAGAGTCATGCTCAACTCGGCAAATCATGACATATCCATGTGCCCCTCTAATCGAAACCATGGTTTTGTGTTATTCCTCAAAAGGTCTATCAAATGGGTATTAATCTAGATGAAGTCCACATGGTTATGGCTTTTATCGCATGAAAAACTTCTTTTTTTTAGAAATACGATTGTATTTGGAACAATATGCTGTATAATCGAAATAGGATATACATCTGTGTATTACAAGCCCATTGAGGGCAGGAGGCTTTCGTTGGTTTGTATTGGCACATTTGTGTTTGGTGAGATTATTGTCATTCTATAGAGGTAGCTATGGATTATAAGCGATTCCGAATACCTTTTCGTGATGTCAAATTAACAGAATCCGAGGTCGCGATAACGCAAACGCGAACTTTTCAGCGTCTTTTCTATCTGAAACAACTTGGGCTTGTTTATCTCGTTTATCCATGTGCCACCCATACACGAGCAGGACATAGCATAGAGTGTCTCGACGAAGCAAATAATCTATTGGCATCAATCGGATTGAGAGAAGGTTCTGACTGGGAAGAAGTTCGTATAGCAGCATTGTTGCATGATATAGGACATGTACCCTTCAGTCATACGTTAGAAGACGAGAATTTAGTTTTACCGAATCATGACAAGAAAGAACGAGTCATGCAGGTATTGGAGAAAATTAAAAGCGAAGTGGATAATCAAACTCGCTCAATGATAGAACGAGCTACTCCCATTCTTTTGGCCATCTCATCTACGGATGAACGGCAGCGGGATTGGCGCAGCGATCTTGTTGGTAATACGGTGTGCGCAGATTTATTGGCCTATATTAAAACAGATGCTGCATGGACCGGGATTGAAAAGGTTGCCGGTTATTACCGCGTATATGAGTACTTCAAATTAGAAGAAAAACCACTTGGCGATCAAACTTCTAAAAAGAGGCTGTGTATTTGTTTAACAAAAGGTGGTTTACGTACAGATATAGTTTCATCAATTATAGACCTTCTAGATATGAGATATGCGTTGACCGAGCGTGTAATTTTTCACCATGCAAAGGCAATAGCAAGCGCAATGCTTGCTCGTATTACCCGTCTCGTGAACCTGCAATATAGTTCAGAACTTCTGGACATGGGCGATGAAGTATTCCTTGACCATTTAGACCATCTGATAGCTAAACATGGGGATAATGAATCAAAAAATGGCGCAAAAATGCTTTTAGATCATCTTCGTTGTCGTCAGCTTTATAAGCGTGTTTTTAAAATTCAGCGGCAAGCTATGGAAGAATGGGACCGGAATAATAGTAAGACAGATAATGATACTTTCTCTGTTCTTTGGCGAGATCCTTACAGAATTGAACAGCTACTTTTAAAAATCGAAGCAAGGGTCAAGTTGCCTAGAGGATCATTAGTGCTGTGGTGCCCAGAAGCACAGTCTGGTATGAAACTTGCGAAGGTTAATGTAATATGGGAGCAGTCATCGGGCGGATGGCATAGCCCCGTGGAACTCCGGAGTGCAGAGCTTAAACAGCAATTCCCCGGAGTTCATGAGCGTGTGGATACCATAGAGAAACAGTACTTAGATTTATGGAAGTTCTGGGTTGGCCTTTGCCCAGAACAAATCGATAAGACACAAGATGTAATAAATGCATTGGAAGACGAATTGAATATTAAATGCGATTCTGTTTTCATTGAGACATACTTAAAAAAAAGATTGCCAGGTTACAAAGATAGAGCAAAATTGGATAATAAAGTGGAAATATTATGGCGTACTGAATATAAACAGGATGTTGCAGACAGTATTATGAATATTGCCGCCCGTGATAATAAAAAACCAATTAATCCGGTAACTATTAATGAGGCTATTCATATGGTGTCTGAGGAGAAAAGGTCTTTAGCATTGAAGAAATACGATGAGGAACATTCCGGTCAACTCGACCTTTTCAAGTCGGCCCAATCACAGAAACCTCGGGAGGATAATCTCAAAAAGTGAGCGATGAGCGCATCAATATGGTTCAAAAATGGTTGGCGTCGGCGGGACAATCTTGGGTGGAATCAGTCGAGTCTGCGTCTAGTTTTCTTTTACGCGATTATCTGAAAAAATGGGAGCATTTGATCCCTGTTGAGCTTCATAGACTTGCAAGCACTCTTCATGCCGAAGTAGTTCGATTGAATGATTTAGAAGGCGAGGCCGTCATCATGCCAAAGAATGGAGGATTTCGAATTCTCGTAAAATCGTCTATGACGACTAGCCGTTACAGAACATCTGTTGCTCATGAATTGGTACATACGCTATTTTATACAGACTCTAATGAGGGTACGCCACAAAGAGCTATTCCTCACAGTAAACGAGAGGAAAACTTCTGTTTTGATGTGGCACGATATTTACTAGCACCAAAGGAACATCTGGAAAAAATTGGAGTTTTTCGCGAGAGCGATCCGACCATTGTGTTTAATATGTTAACACAAACTTTACGTCTTAGCCGGCCATTGGCTGCTCGCGTTATGCTTGCGGATTACCCACTCGCAACCGGAATCGGTGGACGATGGATTTTAAAACCGATTGGATGGAAGTTGGAACCAGGTTCTTCAACAGCATCGCCATGTCTTTCAGAACGCGAGAAAACTGAATTGCGAAAGGTGGCTAAGGGTTATCTTGAACATCCCGAGAAACGAATAGAGAATTTAAATTTCTTTGCTATTAATGAGAAGAATCAAAATGGGGTTTTTCTGCTTGTATTTACAAAATGTGGCATTGAAGAGAAATCGGAATCTTGTCAGTTAAGGGCATTTCAATCCCTTTTTCCATTCTGAGCAAAGTCGAACCAAGACGAGCCCAACCTCGCTTTTCCCTTAAAAATCCATCGCTTTGATTAAATCCGCAATCTACAATCTGAAATCCGCAATTACTAATCCGTGTTTTTCGGCCAAATCCGTTTTGTTTGTATATTTCGTTATTTGATGCTTTGAATTTGCTTAGGACCTGTCCGCCATAGCTTTAGCGAAGTCGGAAGCCGCTCCGGCGAAGAAGGGTGTTATTTGCTCGGCTTCATTTAATAGTTTCAGACAGCTTATAAATAAGGACAATGTAATTGGCCTTGTGGGCGAAACGAGGCCTCGCGCACCCCTTAGGGGGAGCATAGTTTGGCTCGGCTTAATAATGAAGGCCTAAGGCCTTCGCGGACAAGGCAATGGCCTTTTGAAGAAGTGTACTTCGGGAAAAAGGCCTTGCCGAGAACGCAAGCCGAGCAAAAGCAGTGTTAATCAGTGTCTAAGAAAAATTCTCTGTGTTTTCTGTGTCCTCTGTGGCTAATAAAAAAACAGCGTAACCAGCGTAATCCGCGTCTAAAAAATCTCTGCGGTCTCCGCGTGCTCCGCGGTAAAACCCCAAAGCGCCCAGATTTACAATTAATTCCGCTAATATATCGAACTCAAAAAAGGCCTTCAAAAACTATCAAAACGCGCGCATTTTGGCTCACTTTTTGTCAAAACAGCCTCACTTTTTATCATTTTGACCCCATTTTGGACCACTTTTTGAGTGCTTTTTGAATGTAAAATATTTTTTCACCCTACCCATTTTACCCTGAGCAAGCGCAGCACGTCGAAGGGCTTCTCCATCTTGCCCATCTTAGCTAATATAGGTAATATATGATGTTTATCCGCCCATTTCTTCCCAAACTTTTTTCCGAAAATCGTAAAATGATAAGTCCGCACTAATACTATTTTCCCCCAACTCAAAACTCAACACTCAAAATTAAAAACTGTCCTCCGTTTTCCGCCTGCCCTGAGCAAAGTCGAGAGGACTCTACGCCAAACACCGATTATGCGTTATAATACGCGGGTGAAAAGAAAAGAACCGACAATTAGTGGTGAGCATCGTCGAACCATACTAACCGAGCGAATTGACCGCGAATTCCTGCCCTTTGTCCGCAGGCCGAGCAGATACATAGGCGGCGAAATCAACCAGATTAAAAAGAACCTCGCCGATTGCGCATTAACCGTCGCGTTGTGTTTCCCCGATACTTACGAGGTCGGGATGAGCTATACGGGTATGGCGGTAGTTTACGAGGTTCTCAACAGGATGCCCGATGTCGCCGCAGAGCGGGTTTTCGCGCCATGGTTAGACGCCGAGCAAATCCTGCGAGAAAAGGGTATCCCGCTTTTTTCACTCGAATCGAGGGCCGCCATAAGCTCCTTCGATGTCATCGGCTTCAGTTTGACCAACGAATTGTGCTATACCAACGTGCTGAATATGCTGGATTTGGCGGGTTTGGCTATCCGCAGTGAAAACCGAAGTGAAGCCGACCCCATTATTATCGCGGGCGGCGGGATGGCGAACTGCTGCGAGCCGATTGCGCCGTTTATCGACCTTTTCGTTATCGGCGAGGCGGAAAACGCGGTCGTCGATTTGGCTCGATTGATTATTGACCTCAAAAAAGCCTCTTCTACGCTCCGCTACGAAGGGCAGGCTGGGAAAAAAGACATCCTGCTTGCCGCCGCGGGAAAATTCGACTGGGCTTATGTTCCTTCGCTTTACAAATTCGAATACGACCCTTCTACGCTGCGCTACGAAGGGCAGGTAAGCAAAATAAAATCGTTCGCCGCTGTCAAAGAAAACCTGCCTACACGGTTCAAAAACGCAATCGTTGACGACCTTGATAATGCGGCTGTTCCGATAAAACCGATTGTGCCATTCGCCGAGGCGATTCACGAGCGTGTCAGTATCGAGATTATGCGGGGCTGTCCCGGCAGGTGCAGGTTTTGCCAGGCGAGTTTCTGCAGGAGGCCGATACGTTATCGCAGCATCGACAAAATCTTCGAGACAGCCAAATCCTGTTACGAGGCGACCGGCTTCGATACAATCAGTTTATTGAGCTTATCAACCGCTGATTATCCCGATATCGAAAAGCTGATAGGCCTGCTGCACAGTTATTTCACGGATAAATACGTGGGGCTGTCGCTGCCCAGTTTGCGGGTTGACCAGCAGTTGAAACTCCTTCCAACGCTTGCAAATGAGGTGCGAAAATCGGGCCTGACCATCGCGGTCGAGGCGGCATCGGAACGGCTGAGGCAAATAATCAATAAGCCGTTGAAAGACGAGGACCTTTTCGCCGCGGCATCAGCTGCGTATCAGGCGGGCTGGCAGAAAATTAAACTATATTTTATGACCGGCCTGCCCGGCGAGACCGAGGACGACATTAAGCAAATCGTTCATCTCGCGGATAAACTGGCGAAACTGCGCAGGGATTTTGACGGCAAAACCGCCTCGGTCAACGTCGCGGTGAGCTGGTTTGTCCCCAAGCCGCATACGCCATTCGGCTGGCTGGCGCAAAAACCACGCGAATACTTCGAAAACGCCAAAAATCTCATCATCGCCGAGAAAAGAAAAATCAACGCCAAATATCTCCAGTTCAAATTCCACGAGATTGACCAGTCGATTCTCGAATCGGCTATCGGACGAGGCGACAGGCGTTTGGCGGACGTTATCGAATGCGCCTGGAGAAACGGCGCAAAATTCGATTTGTGGAGCGAGACATTCAAGCCGGAAATCTGGGAAGATGCGTTTAAAAAACACGGTATGAATCTCGACGCAGTTGCGCAAAAGCAATTCGCAACAGACGAAATTTTGCCATGGGGACACTTAGGCGGCCCGGAAAAGGACTACCTGCTGAAGCATCTGGCCGAGACGACAGAAAAAACCTGCCTCTCGAGCAATAACACAACTATGTAGTTTTCATTCCGCCGGGCAGTTGCAGGCCGCCTGGTACGGCGCTTTCCCTGAACCTGACTATGATTTTAGCCACTTCCTGCGGGTCATCGACCAGTGAAAAAACGTTCAAATCCTTCGGTTCTATGCATCCTTCCTGCAGCATCTTGTCGCTCATCCAGTCGATGAGACCTTTCCAGTAGTCCCTGCCCATTAGTATGACGGGGAAGGACGCCTGCCGGAGGGTTTGAATCAGCACAAGGGATTCACTGAACTCATCCAGTGTGCCGTATCCGCCGGGGAAAACGACAAAGCCGTGGGCGTATTTGAGGAACATAACCTTGCGAACAAAAAAGTACCTGAAACGCAGTGAGATATTCTGGTATTCGTTCGGTATCTGCTCTTTGGGAAGCTCGATATTGAGTCCGACGCTTTTGCCTCCCGCGGCGGCGGCTCCTTTGTTGGCCGCCTCCATAATACCGCTGCCTCCGCCTGTTATGATGGTAAAACCCTCTTTGGCTACCTCATAAGCGGTTTTCTGCGCGAGTTTGTAATATCGATGTTCACGGCCGAACCTCGCCGAGCCGAAAATCGACACCGCCGGGCCGACGGTTGACAATTCCTGAAAGCCCTCGACAAATTCGGACAGTATCCGGAATATCCGCCACAAATCCTCAATCGGCTGATTTGTAATGTTAGCCATCACGCGAAGGTCTCCTTCAAATTTATTCGCCCATAATCACGGCCTTTACCACAAGGCCGGGTTGTTCGCCGAAGGACAATACTTCGATATCGCACAATTATCACAATCCGGTTTTCTCGCCTGGCAGGTATTTCGCCCGTGCAAAATCACCGTGTGACTGAATATCGTCCAGTACTTCTTAGGGATTATTTCGGCCAAATCGAACTCAAGCTTTACCGGATCGCTGTTTTGCGATAATTGCAGCCGACGACTAAGCCGAATGACGTGAGTATCGCACATTATCGCCGGCTGACCAAAGGCGTTGGCTAAAACGCAATTAGCGGTCTTTCTGCCCACGCCGGGCAGTGTTACAAGCTCATCCATCGTTTCCGGCACACGGCCGGCAAACTTTTCGATTATCGTCCGGCAGGCCCCCTGGATACTGACCGCCTTATTATGGTAAAAGCCAGCGCTTCGTATATCATTTTCGATTGTTTCAAGCTTTGCTTTAGCCCAATCCTGCGCGGATTTATATTTTGCGAACAAAACGGGCGTAATCATATTCACCCGCTTGTCGGTGCATTGTGCTGAGAGTATCGTGGCGATGAGTAATTCAAGCGGATTGCCAAATTGTAACGCTACTGATGCGCCGGGGTAACGCTTTTTGAGAATCGGCAGTATTTTGCCGACACGCCGAGCAGCTTCTTTTGTATCGACTTTGAATTTTATGGCTGGTTTTTTCGCCATAGGAAGGGCTATTGATTCTTTAATTGCTCAAGGGCAGATTTCAGCTCGTCGCCGAATGACAGGCCTCGCCAGCGTTTGGGTTCATCCTGTCCCGGCACAAGTAATATGTTCACCGGCACACCCGGCTCGTTGTAAAGTTCTTTAAGGGCAATCGTAGCCGGATAATCACTTACAGTAGTGTCGGCCTTAATCGCCAACACGCCTTTTTGCTTTATCAGGTCGGCGATATCCTTGCGGGCGTAAACTTTTTTATCAACTACCACGCAGTTCAGACACCAGTCAGCGGTAAAATCCATAAGCACAGGTTTGTTCGCATTCCGCGCTTGCTTTATCGCAGCCGAATCATATTTCTGCCAGTTAATAAGCGACGGCTTCGGCGCGGGTAAAAACGCAAAACCCGCCGCAACCGCCAGCGCAACCGCGATTATCCTGACAATCCATCTTCGCGAGGCAGGCGCAGCGTAACTAACCCAGCCGCCCCACATCCAGACGCAGAACCCGAGGACTACCGCGAAGTACAGGACGTTCATCCTTCTATCGGCGGGAAGAGCGGCAATCAACTTGACCGCGATAACAAGAAGCACAAAGCCGATGGTCTGCTTGAATAATTCCATCCAGCGTCCGGGCCTTGGTGTTTTACTCAATAACGCAGGCATCGCCGTCAATATCGCATACGGCGCCGCCATCCCGATTCCAATTACCATTATCGCCAGCGTCGCCAGACCAAGCGGCTGCGCCTGCGCCCAGGCGAACGCCGCCGCCAGTATCGCGAAACTGCAGGGCGTGCTGAGTATCGCCGCTAAAAATCCCATACCAACCGCGCCGCCGAATCCTTTTCCCGAACCACTCCTGCCTGATATCGACGAGGGAACGGTAATTGTAAACAGGCCAAACATAAATAACGCCAGCACCACCATCAGCATCGCCATCCCGGCGACAAACGCCGGGTTACGGAACTGGTCGCCCCACTGAAGAGTGGTGTTGTAAACGAGTTTCAAAATGATATTCGCGCCGGCCAGGCACGCGAAGAAAAGCAGAACGCCCGTGCAGAACGCAAGTCCCATCGTAACCGATTTGCTTTTGCCCTGTTTTGCCTGGTCAACTAATCGCATTACGATTATTGGCAATACAGGCCAGACACAAGGCATAATGTTCAGCGACAGCCCCGCGACAAACGCAAGGACAAGCGCCGCCCAAACCGAATAATCCGCCAATTGGCCCGTTAAAGCCGGCGATTTCTGTGGTTCGGGAAGAGTAAACTTCGGCTGAGCAGATACATCCCCCGGCTTGATTTTTACTTCAACTTTTATACTGCCGAAATCAGGAACGCGGCATTGAGTGTTCGAGCAAACCGCCCCGACAATACCAATATTAACAACAACCGTCTTCTCGTCTGAAGATTCGGCAACAGTAAACGGCAGATACACCGCGAAGTCACCGCCAATTACATCTATTTTCTTGCCGAGCGCCTCATCGTAAATCCAGCCGGATTTGGGAAATATCGGCTTGCCAAACGACAGGACTTTTGTCCCCTGCTCATTGGGTTCGAGCTTGAGATTCATACCGCCCGGCGCCGAATCGGCAGAGGCGTAAAAATGCCAGTCCTTTTCCAATTCAAAATGTATGGCAATTGCGCTCTTGCCGGCAGGTGAAACCACGTCGAATTGTTGTTCGGCCCAGAAGGTAACAACATTGATTTTTTGCCGCTGCGGAGCCCCGGCAGCGACTGCACAGGCCGACAATAAAGCAAATGCTACAAGTATCCCGCTTGTTTTAATCCTCATATCCGTATTGAAGGATTATAAAATATCGAAACGCCCGCCGTTTATTTCTTTTCTTCGGCGGATTTCTTATCCTTCGCCTGCTCGGCCGCCAGCAAATCCGCAACCGTCGGCTTATCAAGGGTACCGCCCGCCAGAATAATCTTCACATCGTCCGCATCGAGCGTCTCATACTTGAGAAGCGCCTTTGCTATCTGTTCGACTTTCTCCCGGTTATGCTCAATAAGCTCCCTGGCCTTGTTGTACGCCTCGTCGGTTATCCGCTTGACCTCGATATCTATGGTTTCCGCGGTTTTCTCCGAATATTCCCTCTCGCCGGGCATCATATAATATGCATCCTGAATTCCGGCCTCCGGCTCGTAACTGACCGGCCCAAGACGGTCGCTCATCCCCCACGTCAGCACCATTTGTTTGGCTATCCGGGTCGCCTGCTGTATATCTGATTGTGCGCCGCTCGATATGTCTTCGCAGAACATTTCTTCGGCGATTCTGCCTCCGAAGCAGACCTGCAACAGCGCCCCACAATATTTCTTTGTAAACAGCGTGCGGTCTTTTTCCGGCAGCGCAAACGTCGCCCCGCCCATCGGCCCCCTGGGAATGATGCTGACTTTGTGCAGGGGGTCCGCATCTTTCAATATTGACTGCACAAACGTATGGCCCGCCTCGTGGTATGCGGTGATTTTGCGTTCTATCTGGTCGATGACCCTGCTTTTCTTGGCACGTCCCCATCGCACCTTGTCTCTTGCCTCCTCGAGGTCCGTCATTTCGATAGAGTCCTTGTTGGCCATTGTCGCAGCCAGGGCCGCCTCGTTGATAATCGCCGCCAAATCCGCACCGCTGAACATCGGCGTCCCGCGAGCCAGCCGTTCGAGAACCGCGTCGGAACCGAGTTTGACCTTCTTGGCGTGGACCCTCAGTATCTCAGCCCGGCCCTTCAGGTCAGGCAAAGGCACCACAACCTGTCTGTCGAAGCGGCCCGGCCTGGTCAATGCGCTATCCAGTATGTCCGAGCGGTTCGTGGCCGCCATCACAATCACCTGGTCGTCCGTATCAAACCCGTCCATCTCAACGAGAATGGCATTGAGGGTCTGTTCCCGCTCGTCGTGTCCACCGCCGGCAAAACTCGCGCTGCGTCTGCGTCCCACGGCGTCAATCTCATCGAGAAATATTATGCAGGGTGAATTATCCTTGGCCTGTTTGAACAAATCCCGCACGCGCGATGCGCCGACGCCGACGAACATCTCGACAAAATCGCTGCCGGAAATGTTGAAAAACGGGACATCCGCCTCGCCTGCTATCGCCTTGGCAAGCAGCGTCTTACCGCAGCCCGGAGGACCAACAAGCAACACTCCGCGCGGTATCCGCCCTCCAAGACGCTGGAACTTTTTGGGATTTCTCAAAAACTCGATTATCTCCGCTACCTCTTCTTTGGCCTCGTCTATCCCCGCGACGTCCGCAAAGGTGATTTTGACGCCGTCTTTGTCGTGTAGCCGGTGTTTGCTTCGGCCAAACGACATCAGCATCCCGCCTGCTCCGCCGCGAAGATTACGCGCAAACATCATATATAAAAACAGGCCCAGAAGGATAAGCGGAAACATCGTAAAGAACAGATTCTGCAGCCAGATGCGTTCCTTTGCCTGCTCAACCTTCAGGCCGCCTTTTTCAATCTGCTCGGCCAGCAGCTTTTTCAACTGCTCATCCAGGACGCCGCCCGACCTGTATGTAACGACAAAATCCTTCGCGGCTTTTTGCCCCCTGCCGGCCATTCCTTCCTGATTGAACTGGCCGCTGATATCGGTATCACTGAGCACAACTTTCTCGATGTGCCCCTCGTGAAGCTGCGTTACAAACTCGTCATACCTAAGCGTTTCAACTCGCTGCTGCCACTGCTGGACCACAAACATTATTGTAAATATCAGGACACCCAGCAAAAGCAGGTTCAATGGACTGTTTCGGTATGATACCGGCCCTTTGCCGGGGAGTCCTTTTCCCTCAAACATGTTTGTGCCGCGTTTTTTGTTTCTATTTTCACTCATTCCTGGCCGCTTAAAATTTTTTCGCCGATTGCCGGCAAAAGTCCACGATTACCAGCCCGACCTCATCAGTTCCACGATTCGCTCCGCCAGCGAGTTTGCGGCAAGCGTCGAGCCATAAGCGAAACTCTGGCTTTGCCACTCCGAGTAACTGGCGGACGCAATTACCGTTTTATTATCAATCAAAAACTCTCCAGTCCGCAGGTTCTTCCAACTGACCACGGCCCGAAGCTCGATATTTTTCTCCAGCACCCTGCCTATCTGGCGTTCGGTGGTTAACACCGACTCTTTGGCCTGCACAATCTGCCCACTTATTACGGTGTCGGCTTTGTCACGGTTCGTAACTATCTTGTAGGGCGTCTGCGCCTCTATGCGCTTCGCCAGCGCGTCGGTAAGCTCAAATTCTATCCCGCGTCTGAAACTCTGGTTATCAAACATTTCCACGTAAACGGTCGCGACATCCTTCGGGTACAGGGATGTATTGCTGTAGCCCGCGCAGCCAGCAAGAGTCAGAAGACAGAAGACGGAAGACAGGCAGCAAATTAAGAATTGAGAATTGAGAATTGAGAACGGGAGAGCGATTCTTCCGCCTTTTGATTTTTTATTCCTAATTCTAAATTCTGAATTCTTCATTCTAAATTCTTAACTCTGTTTACTTTTTACTTATCTTCTCTTTCGCCGTCTCGGCTGCTTTGGTATTCGGCCAATTATCAACAACCATCTGGTAATACATATTGGCAGGCCCGGCGCTTCCTGTCCTGTCGTAATACATCGCTATCCGCAGATTCTTCTCGGCCAGTTGCTCGCTAATCCGCAACAAAATATCATCCACCTGCAGCTTCTTCGCCTCCTCCGGGTATCGCAACCTGAAATTCTCATAATAGGTCTTTGCGCTGATTAAGCTCGACCCGTCATATACGGCCCCGCGATAAGCCGCGTATTTGGTCCTGGCCATTGAGAGCAGCGCATCCCTGGCTATTTCGCCTGTGGGCCAGCGCGTCGATATCTCCGACCACTTGAGGTACGCTTCGTTATACTGTTTGCGTTTTTCGTAACTCTGCGCAACGGACAGCAAGGCATTTTTCGCTATATCCGCGGTGCCTGTCCGGTCGCTGATTTTTTCCATTATCTTCACGCCGTCGTCAAAGGCGCTAACCCTGAATATCAGGACCGTTTTCTTGCGACCTGCCAGAAACTCCGTTGCAATCTCAAACTGCCGGTTAAGCGCCGCATCTTTCAGGGGACTGGTGGGGTATTTATCCAGAAACTTATCGTATTGCTTGACCGCCTTGGTCAGCTTGCCCCTCGCCAGAAGCACCTCGGCTTTCATAAATGAACCGAAATCCTTACCGGCAACGCCGGGGTAATCTTTCTCCATCTTGTTAGCGGCCTTTTGAACCTTATCCGGCTGACCCGCGTCCACAAGTTTCTTTATTTCCGCAACACGCAGCAGGTACTGTTCATCATTGCTGTCCGTCGCCTTTTGCCACTGACCCTGCTCATCTAATCGCAGTGTCTCTGCGCAAAGCGCAACTGGCCCCATCAGCAGGGCCAAACTCGCTGCTATCAAAATTGCCAATATACCGAGCTTTCGCACAACTGCTTTCCCGCTTAATAAAATCAGCATCCCGTAATAATAACCCATCATCTGGCAATTGGCAATCACGATTCAGCCGGATTTATCGTAGTTTGGATAGCGCAAATCCATCCCTTGCGTAATCCAACCGCCTTTTTCCCAAAATTACCCCTTTTGCCTGGTTTTAACTTGATTAGGCCGGCGTATTATAATAAACTATTAGTCATAAGGTGAAAAACGGAGTCAAATGTTGAAGTGTGCCTACTACTACCAGCACACCCTAAGGGGGGATGGTTGTTTTACACACTTTTGAAGCCATATCGCAAGCCGGCTTGACCTTTTGGAGGTTAGAATGATGAAGAAGAGAAGATTCACTCAGGCCGTTATCGTATTGGCAGGATGCCTCTTCATCGGATTGACGACACTGGCTGCGTCGGCCCAAACGCCGGCATACGGATGGCATAACGTGCAAATTGTCGGCGGCGGCTTTACAACCGGCATCATTTACAACCAGACCGAGCCAAATCTCGTTTACATTCGCACCGATATGGGAGGCGCCTACCGCCTGAACCCCGTGACCAACAGGTGGATACCGCTTCTGGACTGGGTTAACTGGGATAACTGGAACTTGACGGGCGTCGAAAGTTTGGCCACGGACCCGGTGGACCCTAACCGTCTTTACATAGCCGCCGGCACATACACAAATTCGTGGGCGGGTAACGGCGCTATTTTGCGCTCTGCTGACAGAGGAAAGACCTTTCAGATATCGAATCTGTCATTCAAGCTCGGTGGCAATATGCCCGGCCGCTCGATGGGCGAACGACTGGCGATTGACCCGCACAAGAACAGCATCGTCTACTTCGGCGCCCGCAGCGGCAACGGCCTGTGGCGAAGCGCCGACTATGGAGCAACTTGGGCACGAGATACAAACTTTACTGCCGTGGGCACTTATTCAAACGGCGGCGACGGCGACCTCATCGGGGTAGTATGGGTAACATTCGACACCAATGGCACGCCCGGAAATCCGACTCAGACAATATACGTCGGCGTGGCTAATACCACCGGCAACACCATTTATCGCAGCACAAACGGCGGCGCTACCTGGGCGGCAATTCCAGGCCAGCCAACAGGTTATCTGCCCCATCACGGCGTGCTGGCCTCCAACGGCATTCTCTATATAACCTATAGTAACACCTGTGGTCCGTTTGATGGTTCAAAAGGCGACGTCTGGAAGTTCAACACATCAAGCGGGGTATGGACCCAAATTAGCCCGATTCCTTCCAGTAGCTCCGACGACAACTTTGGTTATGGCGGCCTGGCTGTGGATGCACAGCACCCGGATACGATTATGGTTACAAGTATGGAGTTATGGTGGCCCGATGATATTATCTTCCGCTCGACCGACGGTGGAGTAACCTGGAAGCGAATCTGGGAAATAGGTGTATATCCCAATCGCATAAACTATTACACACAGGATATTTCGATTGCGCCCTGGCTTGACTGGGGCATTACTAAATCGCTTCCGGAGCTTTCGCCCAAGCTGGGCTGGATGATAGGCGATATAAAAATCGACCCGTTTAACTCAAACAAGATGAGATATATAACCGGCGCTACCATTTATGGCAGCGATAACCTCACCGACTGGGATACCGGCGGCATAGTTTCGCTTTCGGTAAAAGCAAAGGGGCAGGAGCAAACCGCAGTGCAGGATTTGATAAGTCCGCCCGCCGGCGCGCATCTGTTAAGCGCCGTCGGCGACCTCGGCGGTTTTCGTCATGACGACTTTAATTCGGCGCCTGCCAGAATGTCCATGCCCCCCTCGTTCACCACGGGCACGTCTCTCGATTACGCCGAGCTCGACTGCAACTTCATCGTTCGCGTCGGCAGCGGCGCCAGCATCAACTACGGCTGGTCAAATGACGGCGGCATTACCTGGACGGCAGGCGTGACCCAGCCGTCAGGCGCCAGCGGAGGCATTATTGCCCTGGACGCCAATGGAAGCAGGGTTGTCTGGATGCCGTCAGGCGCAGTAAAATATTCAACTAATATAAACGGCACGACCTGGAGCACCTCCACGGGTATCCCGGCCAATGCACGGGTGGCCTCAGACCGTGTGAATCCGAATAAGTTTTATGGGTTTAGCGGCGGAACGTTCTACGTGAGCACCAACGGCGGAGCGAGCTTCTCGGCAACCGCGGCAACCGGTCTTCCATCCTCCGGCAGCGTTCAGTTCAAGGCGATGCCAGGTATAGAAGGAGATATATGGCTTGCCGGCGGCTCGGGCTCCGCTTATGGCGTGTGGCATTCTACCAATTCCGGAACCAGCTTTACGAAGCTATCCAACGTAACGGAAGCCGATAATATTGGTTTTGGCAAGGCAGCTCCCGGCAAAAGCTATATGGCTCTTTACATAAGTGCTAAAATCGGGGGCATTCGCGGTATTTATCGCTCCATTGATGCCGGGGCGAATTGGGTTAGAATAAATGATGATTTACATCAATTTGCATATACTGGTCCTACAATTATCGGCGACCCGCGAATCTACGGACGAGTTTATTTCTGCACTAACGGCCGAGGAATCATTTACGGTGATTTTTACGGCGATTTTACTGGCGATGGCAAAGTAGATATTTATGACTTATATGAATTTTGCGATACCTGGTGGCTGAACAAAGATTCTAGTCAGAACATCGGAATAGATTTGAATAACGACGGTTTAATTAATTTCTACGAGTATTCCGTTTTTGCTCAGAACTGGTCCACACAATAGCTTTATCGCAGATTGGGACATAAGACACATTGATTTATGGAAGACATTGAGATGAAGACGAAGAGAAGATTCGTTGAAGCCGTTATCGTTTGCGCACTGCTTTGTTTAGTTTCGCCCCTTTATGCCGTTACCCCCTGGCTGCATACGGACGCCAATCTCATAAAAGACCCCAATGGAAATGTTGTTGTCCTGCGTGGTGTCGATACGATTGATATAGGTGCTGTCCAAAACTGGTATAGTGGAGGTATGACCGGCCTGATTGACCGGGTAACAAATAAAAGTGATTCACAGGGAAGCTCGCCGGGCTGGTACACCAGGGTCATTCGCCTTGCCGTCTATCCGTCCGATGAGGAGGATTTTTCAAGTCCTTTTACCTTCACCCCCGGCAATGACAATTACTATAACCAGCTCCTCAGACCCGTTGTTGATTATTGCAAGACCAAGGATATTTATGCCATTATCGACTGGCATTACGTCGGGAACAACACTTTCGACAAGGTTTCCCAGACAAGCGCATTCTGGTCTTATATGGCGCCGAAATTCGCCAACGATTCACACGTTCTTTTCGAGCTTTTCAACGAACCGGGAAATACTTCCGGGGGTAACGATGCAGCCAACTGGGCAACGTGCAAACCTGATATGCAAACGTGGATTAATATTATCCGTGCTTCCGCACCTAACAACCTCATTCTTGTGGGTGCGCCGAGCTGGTCTCAGCAGGTTGGGCCGGCGGCGGCCAGTCCCCTCGATGGAAACAACCTCGTTATGGTAGTCCACATTTACCCGGGTCACTGGCTTGGCGGCAGCCAATCTTATTTTACGAATAATATTAATACCTGTCTTACTCGCTATCCTATTTTTGCGACCGAATGGGGGTTCCGCGGCAACTTAACAGGAAATCTACAGGGGACGATTGCCAATTACGGCCAGCCGCTGATGGATTTTTATGAAGCACGTAAAATCAGCAACAGCGCCTGGGTTACCGATACTTCATGGCAACCACAGATGTTTGATTCGAGTTGGAATCTTCTGGTCGGCCCCGGCGAAATGGGTGGTTTTGTAAAAGATACGCTGTATGCCAAGAGGTTCAGCGACCAGCCGGGCGGCGGTGATACCATTGCTCCCGCTGCGCCGACAGGCCTGACGGCAACGGGCGGCAATTCGACTGTTTCGCTTGACTGGAACGACAATAACGAAACCGATTTATCCGGCTACAACGTGTATCGTTCGATAACTTCCGGCAGCGGATACAGCAAGCTGAACAGTTCTATTGTGAGCAGCTCCAATTACAGTGATAACAGCGTCAGCGGCGGTGTGACTTATTACTATGTTGTCAGAGCCGTTGACACATCCTTGAATGAATCAGGCAACTCCAACCAGGCCTCTGCAACTCCGACAGACACAATACCACCAGCAGCACCTACAGGCCTTTCAGCAACGGCAGGCAACCAAACCATTTCGCTTGACTGGAGCGATAACGGCGAGCCGGATATAAACGGCTATAATGTCTATCGTTCGACAACCTCAGGCGGAACCTACACAAGGTTAAACGCAACGTTATTGACCAGTTCCAATTACACCGACAATAGTGTTTCCAACGGCACGACCTATTACTATGTTGTCACAGCGGTCGATACCTCTTCAAATGAATCCGCCAACTCAAGCGAGGTCTCGGCAAAGCCACAAATAGCCACAGATGTTAACCTCCTTGGCTCTTGGGCATCGGGCCTGACGCACGCAAAAGAATCGGGGAGCAAACGTACACTTGTATTCATTGCGCACGCAGAACATACTGCTACGACAAGTTTAACTGCTGTGACCTACGGTGGTCAATCAATGACCAAGGTCATTGACAGGATAGTCAGCAGCAACAATACATACGCATATGTTGCCGCGTATGTCCTTAACGAAACGGGTGTCGCCGCCGCAACAAGCAGCACGTTTACTCTCACCTGGAACACAACGCCAAGCGCCCCAGGATACGCCAGTGTATTCCTAACGAATGTTAACCAGACAACGCTTACAGGAGCAAGTGACGGAAATACGACAACAACACTGAATCCTATCAAGACCAATCCGCTTTCCACAAACAATGGAGATATGGTTATTGTCGCAGCTACATGCGGCAACTCGGGTTCATATACACTGGGTTCTGGATTTACCGAAGGTATCGACCAGACAATGGCTTCGACGGCTACGGGGGTAACCGGACACAAACATGCGACAGGCACACCTGAAACGCCCAGCGCAACACACACGAGCCTTAACCGTCAGGTGATTATTGGTTTTGTGGTCAAAGCCCCGGTGAATACTGCTCCTGCGGCGCCGACAGGACTTGTCGCAACGGCAGGCAACAATACGGTCTGGCTCGACTGGAACAACAACGGCGAAAGTGATTTAGCCGGCTACAACGTATATCGCTCGACAACCTCGGGTAGCGGCTATGCCAAACAGAACAGTTCGTTATTAACCAGCTCGGATTACAACGACCCTAATGTTTCCAACGGTACGACTTACTATTACGTCGTCACCGCAGTTGATACAGTAGGCCTTGAATCCAATTATCCCAGCGAAGTCTCCGCCACGCCCAATCTTCCTGTCACTGGAACCGGAGCGATTCTCCGCGAATGGTGGACAGACATTCCGGGAACGGCGGTAAGCGACCTTACTTCAAATGTTAATTACCCCGACAATTCCACCGGCAGGGAGCTGATTACTAAATTGGAGGGGCCGACAAACTGGGCGGACAATTATGGCACGCGTGTCCGAGGGTATGTTGTTCCGCCTGCGGACGGCAATTATACCTTCTGGATTGCCAGCGACGCCGACAGCGAGTTGTGGTTAAGCACAGATAATAATCCGGCAAATGCCGTGCTGATTGCGTATATACCGGGCAACTCGCAGTCATCGCCAAAATCGCTTGTCGCGGGTCAGAAATATTACGTCGAGGTACTGCATAAAGCGGGTACAGGCAACGATAATATATCGGTATTCTGGCAGGGGCCGGGCATCAGTCAGCAGGTTATTGACGGGTTATATCTGTCGGCCTGTTGTCTCGATTTCAGGGATTTCGCGGATTTGGCTCAGCAATGGAACCGCAACGACTGCAACGCAGGCAATAACTGGTGCAGCGGGGCTGACCGCGACCGTGACGGCAATGTCGGGATTGATGACCTGCACACATTTGCTGAGGAATGGCTTTTATTTTAGGAATCGAATAGTCCTAAGGTGTCTAATTGCTGCAACATTAATGCCGGCAGGCACTTACGCCTGCCGGCATTATTCTTTTAGTTTGCCGTGCAACAACTTAACTCTTGAAAACGTAGATGGTTTTATGGTAAACTTATATTGAACAGGTAAACGGAGTTACTGACCGATTGCGGCCCATCATTACTGTCTCCACACATACCCAGTAAATAGGGTTTGCGTCCTTTTTTTGGAGGTTAGAATGATGAAGAAAAGAGGATTGACTCAGGCTATCATCGTTTTTGCGCTTTCCTGCTTCGCGAAACCCCATGTTTTCGCGAAGTGTTTCCGGACGGCATTGCTTTTAGCGTTCTTTCCCTTTACGCCGCTGCTTGTCTACGCCCAGCAGGTCAGCAGCAGTTTGGCCATCAGCAGTTTAATAATGAGCGGACAAATTGGACTTATCCGCCCGCCGAAAACACTCACGGACCCTAATGCCACAAGTGAGACGAAATCGCTTATGTCCTTTTTGGTGGATTATTACGGACAGCAGGTCCTTTCCGGCCAGCAGGATATGAGCGAAATGAACTACATCCACTCTGTTACCGGAAAATGGCCCGCCGTCGGCGTTCTTGATTTAATGGATTATTCGCCCTCTCGTATCGCGCATGGCGCTAATCCGACCGGCACAGTCGAAAGCTACATAAGCTGGGCCAACTCAGGCGGCGGGATTCTCAGTTCGAGCTGGCACTGGAATGCGCCAACTGATTTGATTGATGGGAATGGCACGGAATGGTGGCGCGGGTTTTACACGTTTGCCACCACGTTTGATATCCAGGCGGTTCTTGCCGACCCCAATGGCTATAGATACCAGTTGCTGATTAGCGACCTTGACGCGATTGCCGTACAGTTAAAAAAATTCCAGGACGCGAATCTGCCTCTTCTCTGGCGGCCTCTTCACGAGGCATCCGGCGGATGGTTCTGGTGGGGAGCCAAAGGACCGGGGCCTTTTATTCAGTTGTGGCAACTTATGCACGACCGCTATGTCAATTATCACCACCTGCACAATCTTATCTGGGTCTATACAGTCGGCGACCCGGCGTGGTATCCGGGTGACGCATATGTTGACATTGTGGGAATGGATATTTATCCGAGCGACCCAAACAGCAGTATGGTTGGGTTTTGGCTGGATACCCAGAGTCATTTTGAGGGAGTTAAGCTGGTCACGCTGTCCGAATCGGGAATAGTTCCCGACCCCAACAAAATCAGAGCCGACAAGGTCTGGTGGAGCTGGTTTTCTGTGTGGGCAGGCAGTTTTATTGAAGACGCAAATCGAAGTTTTCTCAACGCCGTCTATCACGATGCGGATATTATTACCCTTGATGAGCTGATTGACTGGAAGCACTATCCCGTTACGGGCGGCGCTCCCATTGTATCGATTACACAGCCAGCCGAAGGCGCAGGATTTACTTTCGGCGCCAATATCACAATTTCCGCTGATGCCTGTGACCCCTGCGGTGCTGTTACCAAAGTGGAGTTTTACAAAAACGACATCAAACTGGGCGAAGACGCCAACGCACCTTACAGCTTTTCCTGGACCAATGCGCCCGTAGGAACTTATGTCCTAAGGGCTGTAGCCACCGATAACAACGGGCTAAGGAGCGATTCTCAGGAAGTTAATATAACGGTCGGGACCCCATTGCCGACGAAGATTGTACGCTATGAAGCGGAAAACGCCGTAAGCGACGGACCTACCCTCAGCACGAGCTTCCCCGGTTATTCCGGCACCGGTTCGAGATATTTTAATGCCGCCGGCGGAACGGGAATCAATTTTAGCGTTACTTGCAACAAAGCTGGAAGTTACCCCTTGACCATCAGATATCTGATACCGAGCGGCTGGGGCGACAAGACAAACACAGTCCTGGTTAACGGCTCTGAGATATGGTCGCCTGTTTTCACAAATACTAACAGCATCTGGACCAGTTTCGCGTTCGGAAATATATCGCTAAATGCCGGCTCCAACACTGTTCGTATCCAGCATAACTGGGGCTGGTTCTATGTTGATTATATCGAGATTGAATTTCCCAGGGCAGGCAACTTTAAGGATTTTGCCGATTTCGGCCAGCAGTGGAATCACACCAATTGCGGCCCGGCCAATAACTGGTGCAGCGGTTTTGACTTCAGCCAGAACGGCTCTGTCCTTCTCGACGACCTGAAGTCATTTACTGAAAGCTGGCTCAGCGGCATTTAAAGTTTTTATAAAAAATTATGAGGGGGTTGTAATGACGAAGACGAACAAAAAGGCCATAAAAGTCGGTATTTTATGCCTTCTTGTTTGTTCGCTCACGCCGGTTTACGCGGCTTCGAATCGCATCCACTACAACAATCAGGACCTGTTCCTCAACGGCGCCAACCTGGCCTGGCAGTATTTTGCCAACGACATCGGACCCACTACCTACTCGCCGGACATGGCCCACTTTGACGATGTTTTCAACCAGTTCCAGGCCAACGGAGGCAACTGTATGCGGCTGTGGCTTCACACAACAGGCGCCTACACCCCGGCATGGAGCGGCTTTACGGTAACCGGTCCAGGGGCAAACACCATCGCCGATTTGCAGACCATTTTGGATGACGCCTGGTCACACAAGGTGAGCGTGATGTGCTGCCTGTGGTCCTTTGATATGCTGCGTAAGTCCAACGGCGCCACCATCAACAACCGCGCAAATGCCATACTAACAGACCCCAACTACCGGCAGTCATATATCAATAATTCACTCGTCCCAATGGTTACTGCTCTGAAGGGGCATCCGGCAATCGTCGCATGGGAGATATTCAACGAACCTGAAGGAATGAGCACCGAGTTCGGCTGGAGTGATATCAATCACGTGCCGATGGTCAATATTCAGGCGTTTGTCAACAAGTGTGCCGGTGCTATTCACCGAGCTGACCCGAATGCGAAGGTAACGAACGGTTCGTGGTCCTTCTACGCCGCCACCGACAAACCTGCGGGCTCCGGAAACAAAAATTACTATACCGATGCCCGGCTCATCGCCGCCGGTGGAGACCCGAACGGGTATCTGGATTTCTATTGCGTCCACTACTACGACTGGGCGGGTACGGCGCGTTCACCATTCGATCATCCATATTCCTACTGGGGCCTCGACAAACCGCTCGTCGTTGCCGAGTTCTATCCACCGCCCCCGGGTTGCAGTACCTGTTGCACGGACTGCGGAACAACTCCGTACGAAAACCTCTATCAGAACGGCTATGCCGGGGCGCTAACGTGGTCCTGGACGGACAGCGACCATGCATCTATGCTGGGGCAGATGCTTGCTATGTGGAACGCCCATCAGACGGATGTCGAGATTATCAAAAGCAATAACTTCAAGGATTTCGCCAGTTTCGCCGCCCAGTGGCTTAGGACTAACTGCGCTGCGGCAAATGCCTGGTGCAGCGGTGCCGACTACGACCGTGACGGCAATGTCCAGATTGATGACCTGCACACATTTGCCGAGGAATGGCTTTTATTAGGAATTGAATAGTCCTAAGGGATCTAATTGCTGCAACATCAATGCCGGCAGGCACTTACGCCTGCCGGCATTATTCTTTTAGTTTGCCGTCAACAACTTAACTCTTGAAAACGTAGTAGGTTTTGTGGTAAACTAATATTAAACAGGTAAACGGAGTTATTGACCAATTGCGGCCCATCATTACTGTCTCCACACATACCCAGTAAATAGGGTTTGCGTCCTTTTTCGGGGTTAGAATGATGAAGAAGAGAAGATTAACTCAGGCCATCGTGGTTTTCTCGCTTTTCTGTTTGGCAACCCCACTTTATGCCGCCACTCCCTGGCTGCACACAGACGGCAATGTAATCAAAGACCCTTGTGGTAATACTGTAGTTTTGAGGGGCGTTGATTTGATTGATTTGGGTTTCCTTCAGGATTGGGAGGGCGGCGCAATCACTATGGTTGACCGGCTGACAAATAAAAGCGACCCCTGCGGAAGTTCTCCCGGCTGGTACCCCAGAGTTCTCAGGATTATGATTGCCCCACCCGATTCAGTAAGCGGCTGGCCACATCCGTTCGACCCAAACAATACCGATTTATATAATCTTCTCAGAACGGTTGTTAATTACTGCAAAACAAAAGACCTCTATGCAATAATCGACTGGCACTATGTTGATAATACCTACAGCCATGTTGCATCAACAAACCAATTCTGGACATACATGGCACCAAAGTTTGCCAACGACAGCCATGTTATTTTTGAGCTTTTCAACGAGCCGATAAATACCGGTTTCGGTTCGGATAACGCCAACTGGATAAGCGTCAGAACAGATATGCAAAACTGGTTTAATATCGTGCGGACATACGCGCCCAATAACCTTATCCTTGTAGCGGGGCCGAGCTGGTCTCAGGCGATTGGGCCGGCAGCCACTTATCCCCTCACGGGAGACAACATTGCTATTGTTTCGCACATTTATCCCTATCATTGGCTTGTCAGTCCCGCCGGCAATAACTGGTACACGACCCATATTAATAATTGTCTTACCCGCTACCCCGTTTTTATGAGCGAATGGGGATTCTACAACGACCCAAATGACTATCTTGGTTACGGCTCAATTACAAACTATGGCCAGCCGCTCCAAAATTTTCGTGAGGCGCGTAAAATCAGCAACAGCGCCTGGGTTTCAAGCTATGACTGGACGCCCACGATGTTTACAGGCAATGCGACGAACTATATACTTCGCGTAGGCGAATATGAAATGGGCGGCTTTGTGAAGGATACGCTTTATCTGAAGAGAAGCGACAACCAGCCCAGTGACGGAAACACCATACCGCCGGCTGCGCCGACGGGATTGACCGCGACACCCAGCACGGGAACGATAACGCTTGACTGGAATGACAGCGCCGAGGGCGATTTATACGGATACGATATTTATCGTTCGTCAACATCGGGCGGCCAAACCAACCGGCTTAATCTCGTGCGCTCGAAAACTTCCGCTTACACCGATACCAATGTCGCTGGAACAAGGACTTATTACTATGTTGTAACGGCGGTAGATACAAACTTTAACTCATCCGCCGATTCAATCGAGGTATCAGCGACTGTTCCTGCCGATTCGACGCCTCCGGCGGTCCCTTCGGGTGTATCCGCGACGGCAGGCGACACAATTGTTTCGCTTGACTGGAACAATAACAGTGAGGTAGATTTTAATGGTTACAACGTATATCGTTCGACAACTTCCGGCGGACCGTACACGAGGTTAAACGGGGCGCTTTTGACAAGTTCGGATTACATCGACAACAGCGTTACCAACGGGACGATTTATTATTACGTCGTCACAGCGGTAGATACCTCTTTGAACGAATCAGCGAACTCGAGCCAAGTTTCAGCGAGACCTCAACTCAACCCAATCGTTGGAATAATCGGCTCATGGGTGACCGGAACAACCCACGCCAAAGAAACCGGCACCAACCGTGCTTTGGTCTTTGTCGCACATGCAAAAGGTCCAACCACCACCACGCCAAGCTTGACCGCTGTTACCTATGGCGGACAAACGATGACAAAAGTCATCGATAAAATTATCGGCTCAGGTTCCACCAAAGTGTATGTCGCAGCGTTTATCCTCAACGACGCCGGCATAACTGCCGCAACCAATACCACTTTTACTCCCACATGGACCAACGCACCTACCAGTATTACATACACCAGTGTATTCCTCAAGAATGTCAACCAGACAACTCTTGTAGGGGCCACTGCCAGTGCCGGTACAACAAGCGGCACTACGGTATCAACTTCTGCGCTTGCCAACAGCAACGGTGATATGGTGCTTGAGAGTGCCGCCAGCTCCGTCGCGGGCACATACACCGTAACGAGCGGCTGGACTAAAGACATTGACCTTTCCGTGTCTGGTTACGATGGTATGGGTGGGCACAAACCCGCAACAGGCGCCAGCGAAACGCCGAGTATAACTCAATCGAGCGGCAACCATTCGCTTATCGGGTTCGTAGTCAAGATGGCGCCGAATGTGGCCCCGGCTGCACCGACGGGACTGTCGGCGGCGTCGGGCATAGGAATTGTTCTGCTCAACTGGAACGACAACAGCGAACCAGATTTCAACGGCTACAATGTTTATCGTTCGATAACCTCGGGCAGCGGCTATGTCAAATTGAACAGTTCGCTGTTAAACAGTTCGGATTACAACGATACCAATGTATCTAACGGAACAACTTATTATTATGTCGTTACCGCGGTTGACACAGCCGGTCTTGAATCCGTTAATTCGGGCGAGGTTTCCGCTACGCCGTGCAATCCAGCGGCTGGAACCGGCGCAATTCTTCGCGAATGGTGGTCAGGTATAGCCGGGACTAATACAGGTGATCTGACCTCTAATGTTAACTATCCCGACAACCCAAGCGGCAGGCAACTGATTACAAAACTGGAAGGGCCTTCAAACTGGGACGACAATTATGGCTCCAGCATTCACGGTTATTTGAACCCGGTGACCACCGGCGATTACACGTTCTGGATAGCCAGCAGCGACAATAGCGACCTGTATCTGAGCACGGACCCCAATAATCCTGCCAACATCGACTGGATTGCTTATGTTAGTGGGGACACAGACCCTTGCGAGTGGAATAAGTACGAATCGCAACAATCGACCCCTATTTCACTCGTTGCGGGCCAGAAGTATTATATTATGGTGATACACAAAGCATCCGTCGGCAACGACAATATAGCCGTGGCATGGGAAGGACCAGGTATCAGCCAGCAGGTCATTGACGGTATATACTTGTCGCCTTGCTGCCTGAAATTTGTGGACTTTGCGGGATTTGCCGATCAGTGGAACAGAACCGACTGCGATGCAACCAACGACTGGTGCAGCGGCTCCGATTTCAGCCGCGATGGCGCGGTATTGATTGATGACCTGGCGGTGTTCGCTGACGGCTGGCTGATAGGAGATTATCACTGGAACTGGTAGGAAATTGTAACTACTGAACCGGTATTGTTATACCAATAATAAAAAGGGCCGCAAGATAACTTGTTGCGGCCCTTTTTTATTCAACGCCTTGTAAATTTTATCTTAAAAAAACCGGAGACGAGGTCCCCCCCGTTGTGCTGGGTATTACTCGGTCAGCAACCCCGTCTCCTTCGAAGAAGAGAGGAGAAGAGAAGGCGTTAATTTCTCACTTACTCCAATTAGAATATAAGTTACTTTTCGGGGAAATCCAAATACGTGGAGCTGATTTTTGATTTATTATTTAATATTTTCGATTTTTGGGCCCGACCGCCCATATGTAGAGCGGATGAAAATAGAAAATCGCAAATATAAAATAAAGACGCGGGACGGCTCAATCGGTGTTATTCTTTATAGTCGTGGGGTCTTTTTGCTCTTCAATAGCCTCTATTTTTCGGACCCTTCTAAGATGTCTGCCTCCGGCGAAATCGGTGCCGAGCCAGACCTCGACCATTTTGCGAAGAAGAACCTCGCCCAAAAGCTCGCCTGAAACGCAAAGGACATTGGCGTCATTATGATGACGCGAAATGCGTGCGCCAAGCTCATCGTAACAAAGAGCGGCGCGGACACCTTTGACCTTATTGGCGGTGATGCTCATTCCGATACCGGTACCGCAGGCGAGAATTGCCCTGTCAGCTTTTTTCTCAGCGACGGCCTTGGCGGCAAGATAGGCGGGGTCTGGATAATCAACAGGATTACCGTTAACAGTCCCGACGTCAATGCATTCGTGACCAAGCTGAATGACTATGGTCTTAATCAGTTCCTTTGCCTTGTAACCGCGATGGTCGCTTCCAACCGCTATTTTCATATAACCATCTCTTCAATTCTCTTTCTTATTGCTCTGTCAATCCGCTCGGCACAATTGTCGTAAACCGCTCGTGACTGCCCTATCGGGTCCGGGATATCGGCCCCGTCGTCAAGCAGCGAACATTTACTTGCGGCCCCGGGGCACATTTCCACCACTGCTTCACGATGTCCCCGCGTCATAGCAAATATCAAATCGCACTGCTCAATCAGGTGTATCGTCAAAGCCCTGCTTCTGTGGCCGCTGATATCGACGCTCTTTGCCGCACAGGCCTCGACGGCCTCATCGCTGGCGGGAAACCCGACTATCCCAAGCGTGCCCGCAGATGTAACTGTATATCCTTTTTCTACGAGCCGGTCAATGGGGCAGCCCAATTTTTCCGCAAGATGTTTTTTGAACAGGCCTTCGGCCATAGGGCTTCTGCAACTGTTGCCCGTGCAGACAAAAAGCACTGTAACCTGCGCCATTTCAAGGAGTTGCGATTCAGAATACACACCCTGTCTGAGCACTTCAATGCCCGTTTTGCTTATTTTGGCGACAGTGCTGCTTTTGGCATATTTACAGGGGCCGGCATCCAGCACCATATCAAGTTGTCCTGAGAATTGCTCAATGACCTGTTTTGCCTCAACAGCCGGCGACTGCCCGCTGATATTTGCACTTGGTGCGACAACGGGATATGTCGTCTGCGATAAAAGCATCGAGGCGATAACATTATCGGGGCACCTGATGCCGATTGAACTATCGCGGTAAAGATTGTCAAACACCTCACGAGGCAGTTTGGTTTTTTGCTGAACAATATCCTTACTTTCAAGCCCGAACACTACCGTCAACGGTCCCGGCCAAGCATTCTTAACAAGTTTTTTTGCCCGCAGGCCCATTGTGGGGACATACCGCAAGGTATCAGAGGAATTGGCGATATGAAGGGTATAGTATTTGTCCGTCGGCCTGCCTTTGAGCTGATTCAGCCGGGCAAGCGTTTCATTGCTCACGCGACAGCCAATGCCGTAAACAGTTTCGGTGGGAAACGCAACAAGCCCGCCGGCGTCTATTACTCCCGCTGCCTCTTTTATCGCCGCCGCGTCAACATTGCCGGCATTAAGTTTGATTACCTTCGTTTCCACGAAGGCCAAAATACACTAAAGCCGGCGCGGTCGCAAGAAAACTGTTTGAGGATTGTATCAGCGGAATTGAGCGGCAACTATCGACGGTCAGCCGCTGAATCTATGTAACGCATCAGAATATCGAGGTCGCTGATGTCGATAACGCCGTCGGAATTTATATCGCCAAACAGATAGCGGTCTGATGTTCCCATGCTCGCAATCAGGTTATCGAGCAAAACGTTAACATCGAGGTCATCAACTACGCCGTCACCGTTGAGGTCGAACCAGAGCGAATCGTCCCTGACGGGTTTGGGGCCGACATTCCAGGCGACTGCGTATGGCGGCGATACCTGCGGCTGATTGACGTCGTGCTCGTCGCTGAACAAAACGACGATTTCGTAATCGGTGAAGTTGGCGTCCGCCGGCGTATAAATATGCTCGACGTTGTCGGTTCGGCTATCGGAGTAATCGAGCAGGTAATCTTTATTGGAGTCATTGGAATCAACGGCCCAAAGCTCAAGACGAAGGTCGGCGTCTTTTTGTATCTCGTGCTCAAATGGGTATGTAAGGGAAAATTGTTTGTTCCAGGTTACTGTCGCGGTAATCATTTTGTCCGCGGACTCTGTTATCCTGATTTTATAGACGTTGGCGGGCGTGTTGTCGCGGTTGAGTTTATTGAGGTCCCAGCCGGCCGGTGGGCAATCGCCGGGTAAATGCTGTCCGGCCAATAACTGGCTGCTCGCTGCGACCGCGTTGACCATTCCTGCTCCCTGCAGATAATCGAGAGGGACATCGTGGTCGTCATCTTTGGTCAGCCGGCCCTTATGCCAATAAGGCAGCTTTGTGGCGGAATTCAGCAGGATTGATTTTACGACACAGTTACCACCGTCGCGTGCCGTAACCTGCTGAAGATTCGGGTCGGCGGACGCCTGCTGGATGAGCAGACCGGCAGTCCCGGCGACAATCGGCGTAGCGAAACTCGACCAAGTACCCGTCGGCTCATAAAGGTTCGGCTCGCCCGCTATGGCGGCAAGGCAGTTACCGGGGGCAACGATATCCGGTTTGCAGCGACCATCGGGGGTCGGACCGATGCTGGAATATTCAGGATATACAAGTGCGAAACGCGAAAGGCCTGTGTTGATATCGTTAGATTCGACGGATTTCACTACGCCGACACCAATGACGTTGCCGCCCGCGCCTGGGAACAGGACAGGGTCGGAAGAATTGGAGCCGTTGCCTATGCCGACGACAACCGTCAATCCATACTTCTGTGCTATCGCCTCGATGCCCCGCGTCCACCAGTCCTCAAACTGATAACCTATGTCGGCGGTGATAACATTAGCGTCGAGAGCCGAGCAGGGAAATACGTTGTTGATGAGGAAATTCCAGAACTCATACACATTGGCCTGCGCATCGGGGACTACACCCTCGTAACGGAAACCGCCAATTTGTTCGTTGTATGCGTTTGGGTCCCGGCCTAACAGAATCGAGCATACGGCGGTCGAATGTGCCGAGATACCCGCCGGCTGAAGCTGCCGGTCGTGGAAAATATATTGCGTATCTTTGAAACAATTGTGGTCGCTTGCGGGCCGGTAATCGTTTTGCGGCTCGCCATCGATATAGGTAATGCTTCGGCTGACAATGGCAAACTTCACGCCCGCGCCGGTAAGATTGGGGTCGGTTTGCTTAAGCTGATATATCCCGGCATAATTAAGGCCCTGCGGCTGAAAATCCCCAACAGCCGGCTGCTCAGCAACGGCGACACTGCCCAATAATAGGCCCAAAAACCCCATTATCAGGGCTGATAATCGAGCTTTTGCAGGAAACCAAATCACCATTTCCCCCTAGGCTTGGCCATCCCTTTCGGAAACGGTCAACCGCCGAGTAACACCAAAAAAGTTAATAACACAAGTACTACGCTCAAACAGCCGTTCCAGATTATCTACTATACCATAAAATCCACTCATTTTCAAGCTGTCCAGCATTTTTTTAAGTTATAACTTATATTTCGGCATACGGGCAAAACCAGGCCACAAAATACACAGGTTTTTCAGCAAAAAGAGTAATCATCGCTGCAAACCTTACATCGCGCGGCGGTTGTGAAAAAAAGGTGGATGAAATACTAAAACGCAAAGCAAATCTAAAAGCAAAAACTATTGAAAACAGAAACGAATTTAATTCAAAGGCATCAGAAACCGGATGCCAGAAACGTCAACCAAAACAGGCATCTTTACTGTCTCATTAGGGCTGACGACATACACCTTCAGGGACAACGCGGTTGTGTCGTTGACGTCGGTTCTGTCCTTTATCGAATAACCGGCGAAGGAGGATGTAATGTCAAATGTAGGGGTGCCTTTTGACAGGTCATGACAGGAATTGCACGAACTTTCGTAGCTGCAAATTTTTGTCGTTTTTACATCACCGGTCAGAATAATACGGCGTCCATTGGCTGCATCTGATATGACCCACTTTGCCTTTGTTGGGCTTAACGACGCATGCTCAAAACCTAATGTGCCCCAGTTTTCACCCCTGCAATAATTTTGCGTTTTGCCGTTTGGGTCCTTAGCTTTATAGGTATAAACGGCCCAGACGTTGGTTGAACCGCCACTTGGCAGCTCGAAGACAACAAACGCGGTATTGGTATCTTTAATCTGCCCCCGGGCATTTGAATCTGATGAATCTGAATTATACTTGTATTCCGCGTTGCTCGCCTTCATGTTATAGACAAGCACATTGGCACTGGCCGGCATAGACACCCCAAGCACCAACAGAACCAGTGACAATTGTTTCATTTTTCAACCTGTCCTTTCAAAAACAATCGGACAATAATATCTCACGCGGCCCATATCGTTCGGCTGCTATGAATATGCTTTTCCGGAGGCGACAATATAACATATAAGCCCTGTTTGTCGCAAGATGCCTGGAGGTTTAATACATTGGTCTTCAATCCCGGCCAGACGGCGGAATGAAAATCTCCTCGCTGGATTGGGTGTTCTAAAGCATTTCTGATTTGCGACTTGCCTGCCCTGCGTAGCTTTAGCGAGGCCGCCAAGGGCGAACAGTTATATGTTTTTTCCGACAGAATCTCTTTGCCGGGATTCTTCTGTTAATTTTTTCAAAAGAGTTAAGGCCGACTCGTAAACCGCCGGGCTTGCGACCACTATCTCATAAATCAGAGGAGCAGTTAAATTCTGCCTCATTCCTGACTGTTTGTCTTCGCTTATTTTTCTAAGCCCAAGATTCCATATTTCCCTGAATCTTTGTGCATAGCTTTCTTTTATTCCTCTGCCCAAATCCTGGTTTTTAGTCCATTCCTGAATTGCTTCCTTATAACCTGTTTTTTTATTACTTCGCTTGCCTAAATCCCAGATAAAGTCCTTGATAGCTCCATACTGGCATGCTGTACAATCATCAGGGAAAGCCCTCATTGCGGCATATTTAATGGGGCAAACACCGGCATAATTTTTACCGCAGGCATATTCGATACTTACCCTGTGGGCATGGCTTTGCGGGACGGGCTGGTCAAGAACCTTTATTTTTCTCTGCTCTTCGCCGAGGATTTCCTCGAAAATACAATAATCACATCTCTCGGGGCGGCAAATCAAATCTTCTTTTGAGCCGTTGAATTTTACTTCCATTTTATTTTTACCTTGCAAATTCCTGCTCAGCTACGCTGCTGTGCCTTATTACCAATAGCATATCAAATCCGCACTTGAAAATCAATATTTTCAGCTTTATACGACTGTCCCCTAAATTCATCCACAATCTTTTGCTTAGTTTGAACCGTCCGCTGAGCTTTCTCGCCTGTTCAACTACTCAACTTTCTACTGCTTGCCCAGGTTTTCTCACTTGGCTGTCACCTGCAAAAGCAAATCTATTTTTGGTTTTTTGAAGCACGTAATTTCGGGGTGATACGTATATATCAATAGAGGACGAGTGATAACTCGTCTGGGCTGCCGGTTTTGGGTGTGGGTCGGCAGCCCTGTTTATTTTCACAGAAGTTTACCCGCCGACCTGTACGCTGTTCATTGTCTTGTGTCTTTGGTCCGGCGTCTGTGGTCCCGCGTTAGCGTTCCTCGCTGGAACAGGAGTTCTAAAGCATTTCTGTCCGCCTCGCTAAAAGCGAGCGAGACCTCGCCACATGGCTGGATTGCCGTTCTGTCACTTTTTACGTTCTTTCCCTCTTGACTACTACCTGCAAAAGCGTATAATATAATCGCCTTTTGCTGGGGGGCAAAAGGCAAAGAAGGCAGGAGAGTGAGAATGAGCAATATCTGAGAGAGAGATTTTGCAGCGTTCACTCCGCACGTGTAATTTCCTGCCTTGTAAACTTATCGCTTTTGGAAGAAGGAGAAGAGAGATGAGAGCGCAAAGTTTTTTGGCAGCGGTTCTGGTTATGGCTGCGGCTAATTTTGCTTCGGCTGACACCATACGCGGAATCAATATGGATTTTGTAACCATCGGCCACGCCGGCAATCCAGGGGATACCAGGGCAGAAGCGAATCCATACGGTTGCGGTGCGGTCAGTTATAATTACCGTATCGGCAAGTACGAGGTGACCAATGCTCAGTGGAACACTTTTACAGCCGCCGCCGGTGCCCCCACGGGCAATGGCGCTGGTTACAGCAAAAGTGCCTATTACACCGGAGCCCAGCAGCCGACCAATTGTGTAAGCTGGTACGAAGCGACACAGTTCTGTAATTACCTGACCAGCGGAGATAAGAGTAAAGGCGCTTATCAGTTTAGCGGCGATAACACCAATCCCGGTGATTTTTTGGGAATAAACCGTGACGCGGCTATTTCTTCTTATGGCATAGCTTATGTCATACCAACTGAAGATGAATGGTACAAAGCAGCTTATTATAAACCGGACGGCAGCGGCTATTCTCTCTATGCCAATGGCACAAATACCGCCCCTATTGCTGGTGTGCAATCGAATTATAACTATGCTATCGGTGCCCCCTGGAATGTAAATACTGGTACACAAGAGCAGAATGGCACTTTTGATATGATGGGTAATGTCTGGGAATGGAACGAAACACTTGTGCGCGATTCTTTTCGTGGCATTCGCGGTGGGTCGTACTACTACGGCGACGACCACCAACTCATATCGTCCACCCGTTTCTACTACAACCCCCTCTATCCGTATAATGAGGACAGAAATTTCGGGTTTAGAGTTGCCTCCATCCCCGAACCCTGCTCGCTTTTGTTGTTGGGCCTTGGTGCGGCGATTGCAACAAGAAAGCAAAAATAGAAAAGTAAAACGCGAAATTGCGGAATTAAATTGCCTCGCTGGATTGGTAGTTCTAAAGCATTTACGATTCAACGTTTTCTTCGCAAGGCGAGGCCGCCGAGAGCGAACAACAAAAGCGTAACCGGTTCGGGAGTAATGAGAAAAGCACTAAAACTAGAAGATGAGTGAGAATCATACCCCCAGCCTACAATCCATCCATTATTGTTTATGCCGTATGCTTCAATTAATGTCCAGCCGGATGAAGGATTTATAAGGGTATTAAGGTCAATATTATTGCCCTGGCCTGTTGGATCAAAAAAACAGGCATGTTGATAACTATTGTTCGGACCATTGGCGTATCCTACAATCTGCCCAAGGTCGTTGATCGAATAAGCCATACTATCCCCACTATACCCACCGAAAGACCCAAGATCTATATTAGCCCCGCCACCAGTAGGATCAAAAAGCACAGCGTGCTCACTATAACCGGAGTTCATTGTCGAAGCGCCGACGATTTGTCCAATGTTATTATTTGAAAAAGCCTTGCTCCAATCACCTCCGAGAGTTCCAAGATTGATATTAGCTCCCCCTCCCTTAGAATCAAAAAGACAAGCTCGATAACGATTGGAATTGTTAAAAGCCCAGCCAATAATCTGGCTGTTGTCATTGATTGAATATGCTGTGCCCAGATTTGGATTTCCGCCGAGTGAACCGAGGTTTATATTTTCTCCCCCGCCGGTGGAATCGAAAAGACAAGCCCCACCATTGCTTTGACCAACAATCCGACCATTATTGTTGATGGAATAGGCAGCACCGGCACCAAGAGTTATATTGGCTCCTCCGCCGGTAGAATCGAAAAGACAAGCCCCATTATTCTGACCAACAATCCGACCATTATTGTTGATGGAATAGGCCCAACCCCAACTCGTATTATCTCCAAGAGTTCCGAGATCGATGTTAGCCCCTCTGCCCGTTGAGTCAAAAAGACAAGGGCGTAGAACATTGGAGCTGTCATAAGAAAAGCCCACAATCTGACCGTTGTTATTTATGAATAGGGCTTCGCTCCCATTTCCGCCGAGGGTTCCGAGGTCGATGATTGGGCGGTAGGCGAAAGCGGAATTACCGAGGATGAAAAGAATTACCGCTGCCGTGAAAATAGACGTATTTTCGCTCTTCATACACTCTCCTCTTCTTGTAACGCCTTCTTCTCTTTTGGCCGATTTTTGCCCCCCGGCAATCAGCCAACTCATTCTCAAAGTATATTGCCAGATATTAGGTTAGATGTCAAGATGTTTTGTTAAGATTCCGCACGGTTTTCAAGACCTAAAAGGCAAGGTTTCTCCGCCGGGGGGTTGCTGATTTTGCCAAGGCACTGGCAAAAACGGCGTATCCTGATGGAATATCGGCGATGAAGAACAAAAAAGAATTCCCTTCGACTTGGTTCGACTTCGCTCACCACAGGTCGCTCCCCTCGACACTGCTCGGGACGGGCGGGGCGGGCTGACCTCTTTTCCCCTTTTCCCTTAAATTTTTTTGTCGCATTTTTGGTCTTGAGCCGCTCTTAATATACAGAAGCGCTTCGATGTGGAGATTTTCAGGTGCAGGCGGATTGTGAACTGATAAAAGCCGTGTTAGACGGCGAAAAAGAGGCCTTCGCAGAGCTTGTGAGCCGTTACGAGCGTCCCGTCCGGGCGATTGCAATAAATATCCTCGGCGACCATCACAGTGTTCAGGACGCCGTCCAGGATGCGTTCGTGGCCGGCTACCAGAATCTTTGTATGCTGCGCAACAGGGACTCATTCGGCCCATGGCTGATGAAGATAGCCCAAAGGTGCGCTTTGGACTGGGCAAACCGGAGGCCAAAAGAGGATACGCTGGAAACAACTCCCGCCGCGGCAACTGAAAAACCGAATGGTCAGCTTGATGAGGAGAGCGAAGGTCTTCTGTCTGCCGTCGTCAAGCTACCCGAGGCCGAAAGGCAGGTTGTGATGCTCCGCTATTTTGCTGAGCATAACGTCAAAGAAGTTGCCGAAATTGCCGGCAGAAATATCGGCACGGTAACAAAACAACTTTCACGGGCGCATAAACGCCTGCGAAGGATATTGAAGGAGTCAGAAATATGACTGCCAAAGAACCTATCGAAAGTCGGCTGGAGAAGCTGGGCAGGGCAATCGGCTCTAATGAGTCGCTCGTTGCAAACGTGATGAGCCGGATTGACTCAATTAAAGTTGACCAGCAGAAATTCGCGGAATTTAAGAGCAGTTCGCTGCTCAGGAATTTTATTATGAACCGTTTCACTAAATTTGCCGCAGCAGCAGTATTTGTGGTTGGGGTGGTCTTCGGTTTGAAGGTCCTGATGAATGATTTGGCAAGGCCTGCGTACGCGCTGGAGCAGACGCTTGAGGCGTGTAAAAATAAGCAACAGGTACACTTTACCTTCAGCAAGGATGATAAGCTGAATAAAGCCGCATGGGTCGAATACGATACCGATGGCAACATAGCGAGAGTGCGAGTGGACATGGGTATAGACAGCAATGGTGAGCCGTGCCAGGCGATTGTCTGGCAAGGGGGACATACAAAGGCATTGGATGTGCCTCAAAAAAATTTGCGATTGTTCGATGACGAGGACTACACAGCCAGGATTCTCCATTTTGTGCACAGGTACGACCCGAGACAGGCGGTTGAATACATTCAGAAGATGGAGCAGAAAGGCGACGTGAAAATCGGGATTGAGCAGCCGCCAGACCGGTCTAAGCCGATAGCGGTGACGGTCAACTACGAACCCAACACCTTTCTTATTGATAGCAATTACCCACCAATGCGAGAGATTATGCTCGTTGACCAGGAAACCAAGCTTGTAACAGCCGTAGAGGTTTGGGGGCCCGGAAAAGATTTTGGGCATAAAGAGAATGAATGGACATTGCTGGGTATATACAGATATGAAGGGTACGATGAGCCGTTTGAAGAAGAACTCTTTGACCTTGAAAAAGAGATTGGCGAGGACGCAAACATTATTGATTTGAAGACAGTTGGTGCTGGTCGCGGTCTGGAGTTCACAGAGCTTAACCTGACCGATGAACAGAAGGCCGTGGCTACAGTGCGAGCACTGTTCGAGGCACTTATAGCAAAGGACTACAATGAGGCGGTGCGGCTTTGGAGCGCCACTGACGAGGACATACCCAAGGTTCGAGAGAAACTGAAGCAATTGGAGGAAGCGAATATTAATGTTGTGGAGATAGTTTCGATAGGTGAGCCGCGGTTTCCCATGCGGGAATGGATGCGTATGATTGTGCCGTGCACCGTGGCAGTCGAGATAAATGGCCAGCGAGTTGAGAAAAAGGTGGAGGAAGTTTTCGTGCATCGGTGGCTGGGGCACCCTAACCGGCGGACAGCTAATATTAACCTGGATGCCCTTATTAAGTAGTTAATGGTTATAGTGGATAGGCCGGAATTGATGGCCGGGCGGGTTCGTCCGGCCTTTTTTATTGCCTGTGCCTGCCGGGTAGTTTAGCATTATAATTATGAAGATACCGTTGACGAGATATGGCTGGCCGCAGGTGGTATTTTATCCGGTGATGCTGCTTGTATTTATGATTGTGCTGTACTTCGGCGCAAGTCCGACGACGCCCGTCTGGATTGTTCAATACGTCGAGATTGCTCTGGGGATAGTCCTTATATGGATGTTGTCGTTTTTCCGCGACCCGGAAAGGATTGTGCCTGAGGATAAGGACATATTATTAGCACCAGCGGACGGGACAATAGCCGATATCGAAATAGTTGAGGAACCCGAGTTCATCGGCGGCAAGGCGATGCGGGTCGGGATATTCCTTAGCATTTTTGACGTGCATATCAATCGCAGCCCCTGCCGGGCAAAAGTCGAGAAAATCACATACCGCGAAGGCCAGTTCCTCGACGCGAGAAACCAGGAAGCAGGTAAGGCGAATGAATCGAACGACCTGTGGCTGACAAGGATTGAATCGCCGAATGATAAACTGATTGTCCGCCAGATTAGCGGAGCGATAGCCCGGCGAATCGTATGCAGGGCAAAGGAAGGCGGAGAATTAGTTAGCGGCGAGAGATTCGGTATGATAAAATTCGGTTCGCGGACCGAGTTATATGTGCCGGCCCGCGACGAGGTTAAGTGCTTAGTCAAAACTGGAGACAAAGTAAAGGCGGGGTTAACGCCGATTATAAGGTTATGAACGAACCAGAGCCGAACAAGCCAATCATTCAAAAGCCGACGCGATGGAGGACTGATGCGTCAAAGGAAAGTTTCCTGCGGCGGATGCGGAGACAGCGGCTCAAATACATCACGATTTTGCCCTCATTAGTTACGATTATAAACGGCGCATGCGGGTTCGCGGCGATTAGTTTTGCCAGCCAGGCGATTACTTCGGAAACAGGACAATTCGCATACCATCGACTTGTCGTGCCTTATTTCGCGATGTCGGGTTATATGATTCTGCTGGCAATGGTGGCGGATATGCTGGACGGACGGCTGGCGCGCATGAGCCAGAGCACGTCCAGTTTCGGGGGACAATTGGACAGCTTGTGCGATATAGTCAGTTTCGGCGTGGCGCCGGCGTTTCTGATGCTCAAAATTCTCGAACAAAAACTCACAGGGCTGACGGAGATCAATCCTGTCATAATCAGTTTCATTGAGCGATTTATCTGGCTTGCGGCAGCGACATATCTGAGCTGTGCGGCGATTCGGCTGGCCCGGTTCAACGTCGAAAACGAGGAGGACGAGTCCGCCCATATGAGCTTTGTGGGATTGCCCTCACCTGCCGCGGCGGGCGTCATCGTCAGTTTGGTGATATTCAATCAGGAGACGGTGCCGGATTTTCTATCGCACCCGGGACGTGACTGGGCCGCGGGATTTGTGAGTTTTCTACTTGATGATTTGGTGATTTATTCGCTACCGATAATCGCCGTCGGCATAGCGGTGCTGATGGTCAGTCGAATCAGGTACGCACACGTGCTCAACCAGTATATAAGAGGCAAAAAACCCTTCGCACATCTAATCAGGGCCTTGCTGTTTTTCGCGCTGATAATATGGAGTCGTCAGGTCGCGTTTATTCTGATTTTCTGCGGCTTTGCGGCCAGCGGGCTTGCAAAGTGGGTTTATTACAGATTCTTGCACAAGGGCCAGCAGGCCCTCGACGAGTCAGCCGCCGCCATCTTTGATTAGACAAAGCGCCGTATAACGCAGTTGGAACTATTTTTTTGATTTGCCGTTTACTGTTTCTTTTTTTCAAATCACAACTTGAAAATCAACGGTAATCTTATGGTCGATGAAAACAAAACAGGAAACCACATAGCCAGGACAATTGCGCTGCCGGCTCTTCTGGTTATTTCATTGCTGGTGGCCCAACTGGTAATACATTTAAAGGCCGGTATCCGAATGTCTGCGCCCATTGAATTGAGCCGGTCGGGACTGTCACTTTCGATGCCTTCGGGCAACGGCTGGAAATGTGAAGAGAAATGGACTTATGAAAATAATGTCTTTTCGGCCAGCAGTATCCTTGTTGCCGGCGGCGTTACGAACCAGTCATACGCCCAGTGCCGTTACCTGCTGGCGACACGCGCGGGGACACCGCAGGAGCGACTTGACGAGGAGCACGCTGAAGCCAAGACGACTGAGACGGGTCAAATAACGGCAGACCAGCTTACCGTCAACTGGGCGAGGATAAATACCGACGCTGGGATTGAGATAATTTTGGGCGTCTGCGAACTTGCGGGCGGGCGACAACTTGAAATCGAGGTATTGCAGACGGCAGCAGAACAAGGCATAGCGAAACAGGTTTTCGAGAAAATTGTCAAAAGCATCCGGTTCAGCGACAACGGGTTTTTGCAGGCGGGAGCACAACTCCTCAGCGAAATCAGGGAGGAAGGAGCGAAAGGCGTTTTGGCCGGCGATGCTGATGGAGGAACGGTTTCGCTTTTTGCCGTAGTTGACCCTGGCGGCCGGACAATCGGCTTTACGATGGACGCGATAGCGGCAATTCAAACGGACGCTAACACCAGCATCAACGCGGCCGATTATTACTATTTGCGAGAACCTGTACCCGATGAGCAAGTCAGCTTTTTCCGCGGAGGCGCCGACCTGCAACAGTTCACCTGGCGGGTCGAGGCCATATCAAGAATGGGCAGCAAAGGTATCGAAATGACGGCTGACTCCGGCGTTCTGGCGGTTCGCAGGTCGCGGGCCGGCTTATCCGTCAACCGGCAAACGGGCAGAGAGACAAGCGAATATGAACTTGGCGAGGCGGCTGTCCCGGATATTATTCTTGGCCCGGTTTTGACAAAGGTGCTGGGCAGCAACGAGCAGGCCATCATCATCGACGTAATCAGGTCGGAAGGGATTATTATGCCGGCGTATGTCGAGAAAATGCCCCCTGCCAAAGTGCAGACGGACAGCAATTCCGTCAGAATGGAATGGCTGGATGGGCGCGGCTACTGGCAGCAAACTTATTACGACAGTTCAAAAAAAGCGACAAAGATAATGCTCGGGCAGGAAAGCACATATACACTCAGCCCTGCCGACGCCAGCGAGATAATGAGAATTTTCCCTGAGCGTGCCAACCTCGTTCGCGACAAAAACCAGATTCTCGACCGCAAACTTTGAAAGGCAATAACGCCTCACCTGGGCAATGCTTTTTCGTAGGCGGCAATGGTGCGGTCCATAAACTTGTTGTAATCATCATCCACCACACATCGCTCCCGGTCGGCCTCGAACCAATCAACCGAGCGTCTTACGCCCTGTGAAAAAGGAACCGTAGCGACAAAATCAGGAACGAGACGTTTTATTTTGGTGTTGTCGAAGACGGCACAGCAGGATTTGTCGCCCAAAAGCGTGCCTGTGTGCTCGGGGTCGATTTTGGCGATAAAATCAGAGGGGATATAAACAGGGTTATGCTTTACGCCCGCGGCATCCGCGATTGCCTGATATATCTGGTTCCAAGTAAGAACCTCATCTGATGTGATGTGAACGGCGTGACCGATTGATTGAACGTTGCCCATCAGGCCGAGGAAACCTTTGGCGAAATCGGTGTTGTGCGTCATCGTCCAGAGAGTCAGACCATCACCGTGGATGATTACTTTTTTGCCCTTTCGCATACGGTCAACAATCGTCCAGGGCTTTTGCCAACTGTTAATCGCCGCGGGTATCATCGTAATGCCGTATGTCAGCGATGGGCGGACGATTGTGATGGGAAAGCCATTGTTGCGGTATTCCGCCATCAGCCGGTCCTCACAGGCGATTTTATCTCGCGAATACTGCCAGTAGGGATTGGCAAGCGGCGTCGATTCAGTTATGAGCCAGTGAGTCGCTGGCTTTTGATAGGCCGAAGCGGAACTGATGAATATGTATTGGCCTACCTTGCCCCTGAAGAATTCGATATCGGCCTCGACGTGCGTCGGTATGTATGCCACCCAGTTGACAACAACATCGAAGTTGTGCGGCTTGAGAAGTTTGCTCGCGGAAATCCTGTCCCTGATGTCACCCTTGATGACCTTGACGTCGCTGGGAATCAGTTTTCTGCTTTGCCCGCGATTGAGGAGATACAGGTCTATTCCTCTTTCGACCGCCAATTGCGTAACGCCTGTGCTTATTATCCCGGTCCCACCAATGAACAGAACTTTCATTTTTCTACCCCATCTCTACAACAACTTCATTTTCTTTTTGCATTTTGGAAACAGGAATCAGGTTGCCTTCGATGAGCTGGCCGTTGAGGGTAATTTTCTTAACGCCTTTTTGTACGCCATTCAGATTTATGACCTTGATATTCAGCATCTTGTTGCGGAATCGACGCGTGGCGGTAAATCCCCTCCAGTCGGTCGGGATGCAGGGGTCAATGATAAGGCCTTTGTAATCGGGGCGGATACCGAGAATATATTGTGTCGCTGCATAATACGCCCAGGATGCGGCGCCACTGAGCCAAGGGATACGCGATGCACCAAAACGCGGGCTGAAAATGCTGTGAGTATATTGCGAGTAAACGTATGGCTCGCTGCCGCGAATTTCTGCCTTGTCGTTGAACGAGGCAGGCATATAGCTTCGGAAATACTTGAACGCCCTGTCGCCGTGGCCAAGCATAGTTTCCGCCATAACCGCCCAGCCCTGCGTGTGATTGAAAATGCTGCCGTTTTCCTTTGAACCCTTGTTGAACAGAATCGCGCGGATTTCCTGGCAGTAGATATTCTCATAAGGCGGCGCACAAAGCATAAGGCCATAATCCGTTGCGAGCTTTTCATTGACGGATTTCATCGCCTGCTCGGCACGTTGTTTGTCGGCGTGGCCGCTTATGACGCCCCAGGATTGCGGGCTAAGATAGATAGAGCCCTGCTTATTTTCCTTAGAGCCGATTTTCTCGCCGGATTCTTTATATGCGCGGACGTACCATTTGCCGTCCCAGCCGAATTTGTCGAGTTTCTTGTCGATTGCTTCGAGCTGCTTTTTCGCCCATTTTACTTCCGCTTGCTTGCCGAACATCTCGCAAATCTCGATATAGGTCTTCAGGCCGTAACGCACCTGTAAAGCGACGAATACCGATGTCCCCTTCGTGCCTAATCGCAGGCAATCGTTCCAGTCAGCCAGAAGCCCGCTGGGCAGACCATTTTTGCCCGTGCGTTTGAGATTGAATTCAATCGCCCGGCGAAGATGGCCGAGCACGGTCGCCTTGCCCTTATCGGCGTACGGCAAAACCTTATTATAAAAGTCAATGTCGCCCGTCTCTTTGACGTAAGTGGTAACCGCGTTAAAGAGCCACTGGCAGTCATCGGAGCGGTATTCGTTTTCCTTCGGCAGTTTTTCTTTGCCCGGCTTGTGCGTGAACGCCATCACAATCTGCATCGCGCCGCCGGTGGAACACTGGCCGGTAATCATAAGCTCAAGGCGTTTGACCGCCTCTTTGGGAATCAGGTGCATCACGCCCATAAAGTCCTGAACGGTATCGCGGTAGCCCAGGCCGTCGCGTTCGCCGCTATAAATCAAGCTTGCCATTCTCGACCAGGAGTAGGTGGTGAGACAGTTAAACGGGCTCCACATATTCATCATACTGTTGAATTGCGCATCGGGCGTGCAGATACCCAGTCCTTCGAGACGGTTATGCCAGTACTGGCGGACCTTTTCAAATTCCTCTTTGACCTTGGCGATATCGCCGAACTGCTTGACGACCTTTTTGCCCTCGACGGCCGCTTTGCCGATACCCATCAGGACGACAAACTCCTTCGACTGGCCCGGCTCGAGGTCAATATCGATTTGTATCGAGCCGCAGCCGTCGTCGCCATACGCCTTTGAGCCGGTGCATTTTCCTTTTTCGACGACCATCGGATTGCCATAGCCGCGATACGGGGTTATGAAAATGTCGCGGTCGGTATCGAAGCCGACGATTTCGCCGCCTAAAAACGCGAGGAATGAGTGCCTGTTCTGGTCACCTTCGAGAATACTGTTGCCGCTGGGCAGCGCGTAAACACTACTGCCGTAATCAATCATTCCGTCAACAAAATCCATATTCACAATGCCGTGCGAGTATTGCAGGTTAAGGAAATCATTGAAGCAGTGCCACGTGCCCGGATATTCGACGAAGGAAAACAAGCTGAGGTTCCTTTTGACGCTGTCTTTATTCGTAACCTTCAAAAGCCAGCATTCGAAGTGTTTGCCCAGAGGGACAAAGTAAGTAGTCTCGGTTTCAATCTTTGAATACTGGGAATTGATGATTGTGTATGCCGTGCCGTGTCGGCAGGTGGTTTTATACTGGTCGAGGGGCTTGCCAACCGGCTGCCAGGCGTTTGACCAGTAGTCGCCCGATTGTTTATCGCGGATGTAAATATATCTCCCCGGCTGGTCGATTGGGACATCGTCGAACCGCAGCCGCGTAAGACGACCCTGTGCCGCCGACGTATAAAAGCTGTAGCCGCCCGCGTTATTGGTTATGATTGCACCGTATTCCGTCGAGCCGAGATAATTCGCCCACGACCTCGGCGTATCGGGTCTCTCAATTACATATTCCTTGCTGGCATCATCAAAATAACCGAATCGCATAGATTCCCCTCTCAAAAATGAGTTGTGTCCCTATATCGGCTTGTCAGGGTACAACTAAAATACTTCCGAGTTATTCTTGATATAGTCGATTAACTCATCAACCTGCGTGAACGCGATGGCGGTGCAGGTGTCGGCGGCGCCGTAATAAATGGCGATTCTGCCTGTGTCGGCATCGTATATATTAGCACAGGGGAACGCCACGTTCGGCACAAAGCCGGTTGTCTCATACGGTTTTTCCGGCGTGAGCAGATAATCTCGCGTCCTGTAGAGCACCTTCCATGGTTTATCGATATCCAGTATCGCCGCCCCGTAGCTGTAAACGAAGCCGTTGCAGGTAAACGATACGCCGTGATAGAACAACAGCCACCCTTCGGTCGTCTCAATCGGAATCGGGCCTGCGCCGATTTTCGTGCCCTGCCACCAGCCCTTGCCGCCCTTGCCCATAACGTATTTATGATTGCCCCAATAAATAAGGTCGGGGCTTTCACTCATATATATATCGCCGAAAGGCGTGTGGGCGCTGTCGCTTGGCCGGCTCAATAACAGATATTTGCCGTTTACCTTTCTCGGGAAAAGAACCCCGTTCCTGTTGAAGGGCATAAGCGGGTTAGGCATACGGATAAAGGCCTTGAAGTCCGTGGTCCTGCCCAGGCCGATTGACGCCCCGTGCATATCGTCGCACCATATAATATAGTAGGTATCGTCAATCTTCACGAACCTCGGGTCATAGCCGTAGCTAATCGGATTCGGTTTACCTTTTTCGTTAACCCAGTCAATGGGGTCAGGCCCGATTTCCCATTTCAGGCCGTCTTTACTCTTGCCGAAAAACAGCGTCGCACGCCCGTTTCTCTGGTCAGCCCTGAAGACCCCCGCAAATTCATTTTTATAAGGCAGGACCGCGCTATTGAAAATACGCGCTGCCTTGGGTATCGGGTTCCAGTCGAGAATAGGATTGCCGCTGTATCTCCACAGCACATCGATGCAACCTTTCGGCTTATCTTCCCACGGTATGTTCGGTAGTGACTCGCCGATGATTGTCTTCTTTTTCATTTTTCGCCCTTTTTCATTGTCGAATAGAAAACAACTTTTTAAGCGGTTGCCGCGCCTTCGCTGGCTTTGCGTCTTTCATCCAACTCCGCTTTGACTTTCGCCATAGTCGTTTCATCTAATCTGTAGAAGAACATAAGAATGATTAACGCAACCACTCCTATCGCGACCGGTATTACGCTCATCATCGCCTTCAAGCCATTCAAAACGTCTATGTTTTGGACCACATTAGCCACGAATCCGGTCGTAGCAAGAACCAGGCCCGCGAGCATACTTCCGAAAGCCCAGCCTAGCTTGTTCGACATAATTGAAGCGGAGAACACAAGCCCGGTGGCCCTTCTGCCGGTCTTCCATTCGGAATAGTCGGCCGTATCGGCGTACAGAACCCATAACAGGACCGAAATCGGACCTCCCACAACCGAACCGACGGTCTGAAATACGAAAATCAGCATTAAATCTTCCGGTTTGAAGAAATAGAACGCACCGGTGGAAATAAGAGCGGCCATGAAAAGAATGACCGTGGCACTTTTTCTTCCAACAAGTTTGGCAAAAAAGGGAACAAGTAAAACGCCTATAAGGGATACCCCCTGCCCAATAACATTGAAAGCTGATGCCAGAGTTTCCCAACCGAATTTATGAGTCCCCTCGAACAAGGCAACAGCCGATTTCCCGAAAATGCCGTACAGGGGATTAACAATATATTGTAACAGGAAGTTAAAAACCTGCCCCAGCAGCGGACTTGCCTGTTCTCTGACGTAATATTTGAAATAGAAAGTAGTTACGCTCATACGGATGCATACGAACAGGATAAAAAGAATTGTCACGATAAACAGCCATATCCAGGGCACGTTCTTTGACAGGTCCTTCAAGTCGTTTTTTATCGACGTTTTTTCTTTCGCGATTGGCTGAATGCGTTCGTGTGTTGAAAGGAAAGTTATCAAAAGGAAAACAACCGCCGCAACAGCGTAAATAGCCATCGTCGTTTGCCAGCCCTTTGCCGCATTACCCTGCCCAAAATGTGCCGCGAACGGCAAAACCGTCAGCGAAACGATAATACCGCCCAGATATGCGCCCACGAACTTAAAAGATGAGGCGCTGGTTCTTTCGACAGGGTCCCCGCTTATAACGCCAAGCAATGCCGTATAGGGAATGTTGACGGTCGAATACAGGAACATAAAAACGATAAATGTGATATAGGCGTAAACAACTTTCGCTGGGTATGCAAAATCCGGCGTTGTAAACGCGAAAACCGCTGAAACAGCTAATGGAACAGCCCCGAATAATATATAGGGCCTGAATTTGCCCCACCGGCTTTTGGTGCGATCCGCCGTCATTCCGATTACCACGTCAAAAAAGGCGTCCAGCACCCTTGAGACGAAAAACATTATTCCGGCGGCAGCGGCGGATAGGCCAAATACGTCTATATAAAAGAAAAGCAGTTGCGACATAATCGTCGCCCAGAACAGGCAAGACGCTAAATCACCGAATCCGTAAAACGCTCGTTCTCTCAGTGAAACTTTCTGGATTTCGTTGCTCATAAGGTCCTCTCTCATAAACTGTTTGGTTTATTTACCAATACCCATATTCAGGCGTGATATGCTACCGGGGCTTGTCGGCCTTTGCAAATCTTTTTCGCCGGCCTTTGAACGACGGATTGCTATTGACGAGCCGGCTTAAAATGGGTAATTTTGTGGACTTTGCGAACGGCTAAACCCGCCCGCGGCGGATAAACTTGAGAAGCGGCAATTGCTTTGAGAAAGAAAGGAAGTAAGTGAGATGTTCACAACGATTGTTGGCATAAAGGGGAGAGAGATATTAGACAGCCGGGGCAACCCCACTGTTGAAGTTGATGTTCTTTTGGAAGACGGTTCATTCGGACGAGCCGCGGTGCCTTCGGGCGCAAGCACGGGCGCTCATGAGGCGGTTGAGCTGCGCGACACCAAAGAAAAGCGGTATATGGGCAAAGGCACAGCCGGCGCGGTAAAAAACGTAAATGAAAAAATAGCGCCGAAAGTTACAGGTATGGACGCAATGGCCCAGGAAGACATCGACCGGCTGATGATAGAGCTGGACGGCACGCCCAACAAGGGCAAATTCGGCGCAAACGCGATATTAGGCGTATCATTAGCCGCGGCAAAGGCAGCAGCAGCATCCGCCTGCCTACCCCTGTATCGTTATCTCGGCGGCTGCAACGCGAATATCCTGCCCGTTCCTATGATGAACATTCTCAACGGCGGCAAACACGCAGACAACAACGTCGATTTCCAGGAATTTATGATTATGCCCGTCGGGGCGCCAAATTTCGCTGAGGCGCTTCGTATGGGAGCCGAAACCTTCCACACACTGAAAAAAGTTCTGAAAGAAAAAGGATACAACACAAGCGTCGGCGACGAAGGCGGTTTCGCACCGTCGCTCAAGAGCAACGAAGAAGCACTCGAAGTGGTAATGGAGGCGATAAAGAAAGCCAGCTACAAACCGGGCAAGGACATCGCTATCGCGCTGGACCCGGCAGCCAATGAACTGTTCGACGGCAAGACGGGCAAATACAGCTTCTTCAAATCAGACCCTAAAAACAAGGTCTCAAGCGACACAATGGTCGAGCACTGGGCCAAATGGGTGAGCAAATACCCCATCATTTCAATCGAAGACGGCCTGGCAGAAGACGACTGGGACGGGTGGAAAACGATGACCAATAAACTCGGCGGCAAAATCCAAATCGTCGGCGACGACCTGTTCGTCACCAATACCGAACGCTTAGCCAAAGGCATCGAGCTTGGCAGCGCAAACGCGATTCTGATTAAGCTCAATCAGATTGGCACGCTGACCGAAACCTTCGAGGCAATCAATATGGCCAAACGCGCCGGCTGGAATGCGATTATAAGCCATCGAAGCGGCGAAACCGAGGACTCGACAATCGCCGACCTGGCAGTGGCAACTGGCGTCGGACAAATCAAGACGGGTTCCGCCTGCAGGACCGACAGAATCTGCAAGTATAATCAACTGCTGCGAATCGAAGAGGAGCTTGGCAAATCGGCCAGATACGCCGGCTTTATGCTGCAGAAGAGTTAAAAGGGTAATCAGGTGAGCAACGGCAGGTGCGACAGCCCGACAGATAACGGATGATTGCACCTGCCGATTTTTTTGGACGGGACTATGCAAAGCGAGCGAGTCATTCGAACCGTTGCGTTTGTAGTGTTCTTCAGTATCGGCGCGGCCGTGCTGTCGGCAACGACACTGTGCGACGACCTGCTCGAATATTATTACTACAAAGGTCTGCTCAACCAGTCCGAAGAACACCTTAAAAAGCTCGAATCCCTGAACGCCGACTACGACACGCTGCTTGCCCAGGTTGAGGGCAACCCCAAAGAGCTTGCTCGTCTGGCCCCCGCGACGCTCGGCATTGAGGCCAACGAGCCAAGCACCGCGTACCCCCGCGCGACCGCCGACAAACTTGCGGCGGCAAAACGCGCCTTAGCCGAAGAGCCAAACCAAACTACAATCATACAGGGTGTCCCGCCGTGGCTTGGTTTGTGCTGTCAGTGGCCTCGCCGGCACATCCTGTTTATCTCCGGCGCCATTTTGGTGCTGATTTCGTTTGTTTTTTTCGGACCTACAAGAGACCCGTCCCGCACAATGGCGGTAACATCCAGCGGTGAGCGCAAAGTCGAACCAAGTCAAACCGCCAAAACCGAACCCGAACCGCCCCCACCCCCCGCCCAATAATCCCTTCATCAGTACCTTCGCCAAAAAGAGCGAAAACACGGTCAGGCCTGTCCCAAACAAAGTCGATGGAATGGCCGTATCAAAGGCAGTTAACTGGTAAATCACCTGCCCGGTATGACTGATAATTACGAAACTGGCGAAACCTATGGACAAAACCGTTGAAAATGTTAAAATGGGAAAGATTATTGGAAATTCACCCCTAATATTGGACGATTACCGTATTATTGAAGATGTTAGCGAAAAAGTTTTTAATATTTTATAAAACCGCGATAACACTCGGCTTGCTGATGGCGATGTGTCTGCTCAGTTCGTGCGCCGAACCCCAAGCAACTGATAATCAGGATTATATAGGACCATCCGATTCGCAACCAGCTATTCAGCCGCCTCTGGAAAATGAAAAAACGCAGGAACCCAATTCTTCGCCGATAGTGAAAATCGAGCCGACGGGACCTATTGATATAACGATAAATGATGCGGTCCTGATATCTCTGCAGAAAAACAAATCGCTGGCAGTTGAAAAACTAAACCCGCAGATAAAAAGAACCTTCGAGGAGCAGGCGTTATCCGTATTCGACCCGGATTTAAAAGGGACAGTGTCGCAAGGCAAAACGCGGTTAGAGTCGCCTCCGGCGCCCGGCTCGGGACCTGTTAAAGAAACCGAAAAGGCGTTCGGTGCAGACGCTTCGTTAAGTGAGTTTTTGCCTACGGGCACAACATTGTCGCTCGACGGCAGCACAAGCCGGCTCGATGATTCGTTTGCCGCCGACCCGTTCGTATCAACGCGGCTGGGTGGGAGCGTAACGCAATCACTTTTGAGAGGTTTTGGCACCGCGGTAAATCTTGTCTCGGTAAACCAGGCCAGGATAGATACGAAAATATCGCAATATGAACTTCGAGGATTCGTTGAGTCGCTGGTGGCGCAGATTGAGGAAGCATACTGGAATTGTTCGCTGGCGGAAAAGAGCATAGAGATATACAAACAATCGATGCAAGTGGCGGAAAAACAGCAACAGGAAACCGAGGAGCGGATTAACATAGGCTCGCTGGCACGGAGCGAGCTTGCCGCGGCCAAGGCGGAAACAGCGCTTAGACGACAAAACCTCATCGTGGCGGAAAACGACCTTGCCCAGGCCCGGCTCAATCTTTTGCGGCTGCTGAACCCCAGCGGCAACGAAATCTGGGACAGAAAAATAATTCTCAAAAGCGAGCCGACAACGCCAGCAATCGAGCTTAGCCCCGTGGAGACATACGTCCTGCGCGGCCAGCAGATGAGGCCGGAGCTGAACCAGGCGAGACTCCAGCTCGACCGCGATGAGCTTGAAATTGTAAGGACTCGCAACGGCCTGCTGCCGCAGCTCGATTTTTTCATTACTCTCGGCAAAACGGGATACGCCGACTCATTCGACGATTCGGCCCGGAACATTTTTAAGAAAAATTATTACGACGCCACGGCCGGTATAACTTTCGAGTACCCGCCGATGAACCGCTCGGCACAGGCGAAAAACCAGCAGGCCACACTGTCGCGCCAACAGGCGCAGGAAGCGCTCGACAATCTCGAACAATTAGTCGAGGTCGATATAAGAGGCGCTTATTTACAGATTACAAGCGTTCAGCAACAGGTTGTCGCGGCAAAAGCGAGCAGAGAACTACTGGAGGAAAAACTCAAGGTCGAAACCGGTAAATTCGAAGTCGGCAAATCAACGTCGATTCTTGTCGCGCAGGCACAAAGAGATTTTCTGCAAAGCCAGATAGCCGAGCTTACGGCCGCAATAAATTATCAGATAGCGATAGTGGAGCTTCATCGGCTTGAGGGAACGCTCTTGATGCGAAGCGGGATTGCCAGTCCGGGCAGCGAACCGGTGAAACAATCGAAAATCACATCGAGCTAATTTGGGTTGGTAAATTATTTATGAATAAGAACAACTATAAAATAAAAACCTGGTCGGCAGCAGCACTGGCGATTGCAGCCCTGCTTACCGGCTGTTCGCGGAAAACACCCCCGGCCTCGCCGGCCGTGCCGGTATCGGTGGCGCAGGTAACACAACAGACCCTGCCTCTCGAACTGAGCAGCTTCGGGATAATCGAGGCGAATATGAGCGCTACGATAAAATCGCAGGTAGCCGGCATTCTCACGACAGTCCATTTCAAAGAAGGCCAGGAGGTAAACAAGGGCGATTTGCTGGCTTCGATTGATTCGAGGCCGTTCGATGCGGCGCTTAAGATGGCGCAGGGAACTCTTGAAAAAGACGAGGCGCAACTGAAGAACGCCGAAAAAGAAGCGTCCAGGCAAACGGAATTGCTGAAGAAGGGCTATGCCTCGCAGAACGATTATGACAACAGCGTAACGGCGGCGGATGCGCTCAGGGCCACCGTGGTTTCCGATAAAGCGGCGGTGGAAAACGCGGCGGTACAGGTTGATTATTGTTCAATCCGCTCGCCCATCGACGGCGTCATCGGGTCGCTTTCCGTTGACCAGGGCAATTTGATTAAGGAAAAAGACATCACCATCGCGAGCATAAACCAGATAAGCCCCATCAGGATAAGCTTCACACTGCCGCAGCAGTATCTGCCTTTGATACGCAAATATATGGCCGGCAATACACTCGAGATAATCGCGAAGATTCCCGGCGCAGAGGGGCAGGAGCCGGTGAAAGGGGCTTTGCTTTTTATCGATAACTCGGTAGATACCGGCACGGGAACGATTCGGCTGTGGGGCATATCGCAAAATGAAAAACGCGTACTATGGCCCGGGCTGTTTGTAAACGTTGTTCTTAATCTTGCGCAGGAACCTAACGTCGTGGTTGTGCCTTCGCAGGCAATTCAAAACGGCCAGCAGGGTCAGTTTGTTTACGTGGTGAAGGCGGACAACACCGCTGAAGTCCGGCCGATTACCGTGCAGCGCACAGCAAATAACAGTTCCGTTGTCGAAGGAGTAGAGCCGGGCGAAACAGTGGTAACGGACGGGCAGCTCCGGCTGGTGGCCGGCACAAAGGTTCAAATAAAGGAAACAACGGGCACCAAAAACTAAGCGGATAAAAGATGAATTTCACCGCGCTATTTATAAATCGTCCCGTTATGACAACCCTGGTGATGCTGGGGATATTAATCTTTGGCATCACGGCGTTTTTCGCCCTTCCGGTCAGCGATTTGCCGAACGTCGATTTTCCGTCGATACAGGTTTCCGCGTCACTTCCGGGGGCAAGTCCTGAGACGATGGCTTCCGCGGTGGCGACGCCCCTTGAAAAACAGTTCTCGACCATCGCGGGTATCGATTCGATGACCTCAACGAGCACACTGGGCAACACACAGATAACGCTTATATTCAATCTCAGCCGAAACATCGATGCAGCAGCGCAGGACGTTCAGGCGGCAATAGCGCAGGCACAAAGGCAATTGCCTCAGGATATGCCGAATCCGCCGACTTACCAAAAGGTCAACCCGGCGGACCAGCCGATTCTTTACCTGGCGCTGACCGGACCGACGCTGCCGATGTATTCGCTGGATGAATATGGCGAGACCCTTATGGCGCAGCGGATTTCGATGGTAAGCGGCGTGGCACAGGTGCAGGTCTATGGCGCGCAGAAATACGCGGTCCGTGTATGGCTGAATCCGTCGGCGCTTGCCAGCAGAGGCATTGGAATCAACGAGGTTTCAGACGCGGTCGCGAGCGGCAACGTGAATCTGCCCACAGGAATTCTTTACGGGCCGTATAAGGCCGTTACGGTGGAGGCGACGGGCCAGCTCAATGACGCCGCTGAGTATCGGCCGTTGATTGTTGCGTATCGCAACGGCTCGCCCGTCCGGCTGGGAGACCTGGGCAAAGTTGTGGACAGCGTCGAAAACAACAAGACCGCCGCATGGTACGTGACTTCAAGCACACAACATCGGGGAGTAATTTTGGCGATACAGAAGCAGCCCGGGACAAATACAGTAGCGGTGGCGGATGCCGTTATAAAGCTTTTGCCGAGCTTCAGGGAGCAGATGCCGGCAGCGGTTTCGCTGAATATACTTTTCGACCGGTCGATGTTTGTCAGAGAGTCGGTAAAGGACGTTGAGTTTACGCTTGTTTTGACGCTGGCGCTAGTGGTCCTAGTGATATTCCTTTTCCTGCGGAACATCTCGGCGACGGTAATACCGAGCTTAACGCTGCCGATGTCGATAGTGGCAACTTTCGCCATAATGTATCTTGCAGGATTCAGTTTGAACAACCTGTCGCTGATGGCGCTTACTTTGTCGGTTGGATTCGTGGTCGATGACGCGATTGTGATGCTGGAAAATATCTTCCGGCACATGGAAATGGGTAAAAGCGCGCTCAAGGCGGCCGTGGACGGGGCAAAGGAAATTGCGTTTACGATTGTGAGTATGACGCTGTCACTAAGCGCTATTTTTATCCCGGTTATTTTTATGGGCGGCCTGATTGGCCGATTGTTCCGCGAGTTTGCGGTAACCATCGGGGTTGCGGTGCTCTCGTCCGGATTTATCGCGCTTAGTTTGACGCCGATGCTGTCGAGCAGATTTTTGAAAAGACCCGAAACGGCCAAGCACGGTCACGTCTATGCGTTTACCGAAGGATTATACCAAAGGATGGTGGCATTTTACGAGCGGACGCTGAAGTGGGTCCTGATACACAGACGCGGCGCTATGATTTTCTCGGCTTTTATCCTGGCGGGGACAATTTATCTGTTTATCACCGTCCCCAAGGGATTTTTGCCGAGCGAAGACCGTTCCCAGATATTCGGATTCACCGAGGGAATAGAGGGAATATCATTCGACTCGATGACGGCGCATCAGAAGGCGGTGAGCGCCGTTTTACAGAAACAGCCCGAGATAGGTTCGTTTATGTCGAGCGTCGGCAGAGGCGGGGGCAATATGGGAGTGGTGTTTATCCGGCTGAAGCCGAAGTCGGAACGCAAACTTTCAGCCGACCAGCTTATCCAGAAATGGCGTGGTATGCTGAGCAATATACCGGGAATGAGGGTTTATCTGCAGAACCCGCCGCCTATCCCACTGGGCGGACGGCTAACCAAAAGCCAGTATCAATACACGCTGCAAAGTTACAACCTCGACGAGCTATACAAGTATGCCGGTATAATGGAAAAAAAGATACGGGATATGCCGGGACTGCTGGACGTAACAAGTGATTTGCAGATTAAAAACCCGCAGGTGAACGTTGGAATAGACAGGGACAAGGCGTCGAGTATGGGCGTAACTGCCCAACAAATTGAAGACGCCCTGTACAACGCCTACGGCTCACGCCAGATATCGACAATACTGGCACCGAACAACGAGTACCAGGTCATATTGGAGCTTGAACCAAAATACCAGCTCGACCCCGCCTCGCTGGGGATGCTCTATATAAGGTCCAACGGCGGTCAGCTTGTCCCGTTGAAATCGGTGGCAAATCTGACTGACGGCGTCGGGCCGCTGAGTATCAATCACCAAGGGCAGTTGCCGGCCGTAACGATTTCATTCAATCTGCCGCCTAACTTCCCTCTCGGAAACGCCGTCGATGCCATAAATCTTCTGGCCCGCGAGAATTTGCCGGAAACGGTGACAGGAAGCTTCCAAGGAACGGCACAGGCGTTCACATCGTCGATTAAGGGCCTGGGGCTTCTGCTGGTACTTGCCATACTGGTGATTTATCTTGTCCTAGGGATTTTGTATGAGAGCTTCATTCACCCGCTGACTATATTGTCGGCACTGCCATTCGCGGGTTTTGGGGCGCTGCTTACGCTGATTATTTTCGGCGAAGACCTTTCGATATACGCGTTCGTGGGCATAATTATGCTCGTGGGTCTGGTGAAAAAGAACGGCATTATGATGATAGATTTTGCCATCGAGGCGCAACATCAAGGGAAAAGCCCTTATGACGCGATAGTCGAGGCAAGCATCATTCGTTTCAGGCCCATAATGATGACGACAATGGCGGCTCTTATGGCTGGCCTTCCCATCGCTATCGGGTTCGGCGCAGGCGCCGAATCGCGAAGGCCGCTTGGTCTGGCCGTAGTCGGCGGGCTGTTGTTCTCGCAAAGTATTACGCTTTATGTCACGCCGGTATTTTATCTTTATATGGAATCACTGCAGAAAAAAACCGCCAGGTGGTTCAAGGCCACACAGGGACAATCCGTCTCAGCGCAGGCAACGCAAAAGTAACAGAAGAAACAAACAGCCGGAAACTCAATAAACCATCCGATGAAGTTACAGGGCTCCTTTTCGCCGGAGCACATCCTGAATCTGCTCGGCCAGGCGGTCTCGCTCGATTGATAAAGCAAGCTGGTCGGCCGCCATCTCCAGAATTTGCCTCTGGTCCGGTGCATTAAATCTGCCCGGCTCACCGGACTTTAGACCCAAAACACCAACGGCCCCCCGCGGACAGGTCATCGGCACGTATATAGCATTAGCATCCGGCAACGTATCGGTTCCGGCGCCTGCTATCCGGCCATGCTCATATACCCACTGGGCAACGGCAATTTCTTTTTCCATACCGGCGAAACTGCTGGGTCGGCTGACCGCCGCTTTCATCCGGCCTGTTTCATCGGGCAGAAATATCGCCGTCTCGCTGGTTAAACTTTCCGATAATAACTGCTGGGCGACAGCCACGAGCTGATGGGTACCTGCGGTGGCGGCCAGCTTCCTGCTCAAACGATACAGGGCCTCCGTGCGCCACTGCCGCTGACGCAGCGTCTCCACCTGCCTGCGAACCCGAAACGCCAGCGTGCTAATCAGAATCGCAATGGTCAACATAACGGCGAAGGTGATGAAATACTCGGTGTCGGCAACATTGAAACTATAGTAGGGCGAAACGAGGAAGAAATCGAACGCCAGCACGCCAGCAACTGACGCCAGAATACCGGGCCCGAGCCCATATCTTGCGGTCACGAACACTACGCCCAGAATAAATACCATTGCCTGGTTTGTTTCGCTAAGGCCCGCCCTGCTTATCAGCTCGGCAATAACGGTGCTGATTGCAGTAATCACGATTGTCTTGACGTAAGACAGGTAATTAATTTGTCGCCGGCTGACGGGATATCTGGTCTTGCTTTCTTCGACGGGGTCTTTTTGGCCTCTAATCACATATACATCTATGTCACCGCTATGACGCAACACTTTACTTACGATGGAACTGCCTATTAATTCACGCCAGCGCGGCTCGCCGGTCTTGCCGATGATAATTTTCGTCACGCTTTTGGACTGAGCATACTTTACAATCTCCTCGGCCATATCTTCCCCGCCAAGCGTCGCTGTTTCCGCGCCAAGTTGCTCAGCCAAATTAAGGTTCCGGGCAAGTTTTTGACGAGCGGCATCACCCATAAAACGACCTGTATCCACATAGGCCGCTATCCAGGGCGCTCGCAGCGCCATTGCCATCCGTTTGGTAACCCGAATTAATCTCGCCGATGTCGGACTGGGACCGATACAAACAAGCAATCGCTCCCTGGTTGCCTCTATCCGGGCGCCTCCCGCTGTCTGAGCTTGCGCGCTCAAATGGTCGGCGGTTCGTCGCATAGCCAGTTCACGCAGGGCAGTCAGATTGGGCAGCTTGAAGAACTTCAGCATAGCCCGCTCGGCGTCAGCCGGGAAATATACCTTGCCCTCTTCGAACCGCTGCAATAAATCTTCCGGCGTCAGGTCCACCAGCTCAATCTCATCGGCCTTGTCAAAAACAGTATCAGGGATTGTCTCGCGGACCGCGATACCGGAAATCTTCGCCACAATATCATTCAAACTCTCTAAATGCTGAACGTTCAGCGTGGTATAGACGCTGATGCCGGCATCTAATAATTCTTCCACATCCTGCCATCGTTTTGTGTGTCGCAGGCCGGGGGCGTTGGTATGGGCAAACTCATCGACAATTATCACCGCCGGCTTGCGGACCAGCGTTGCATCGAGGTCGAACTCCTTCAACTTTATGCCTTTGTATTCCAACTCTTTGAGCGGGAGAATTTCCATCCCTAGCATAATCGCCTCGGTCTCAGGCCGTGCGTGCGGCTGAACATACCCGATAACAATATCCACATTTGCGCTGGCCTGCTCTCTCGCGGCCTCCAGCATCGAATAGGTCTTGCCGACACCCGCCGCATAGCCGAAAAATATCTTCAGCTTGCCGCCGGCCTTCGCCTTTTCCTCTTTGCGGATTTGCACAAGCAGCTCATCAGGATTTGGTCGCTGGTTAGCCATTCGTTATTAGTATTTCATCACGTCTGCCGAAGTAAACATCATCCGGCGTAACATTGCCCGGGACCTCATCTTACCGCCCGGAGTTATACCATGCAACAAAACGCGATACTTCTTTAACTCCTTATTTTACAGTGAATCTTTTTCGGGGTTGTCGATGCCGAGTTTCTTTTCGAGAAGTTTGATTGACTGCAAAATGATATAGGTCTCATCGTTTGTTCTTATGTCGGAAGCGATGTCGGCTTTTCTCAATAGTTCGGTTATTCTCTTTGATAAGTAGGAGACAGCATTAGAAACATAAAAGGGGAAATACCAGAAATAGCCGAAGGCCAAAATGATGCACAATGCAGCTGTTACGGACATACGGGTTTTTACGTCAGCAGACTGCTGTTTTGCTGTCAGATTTTTTCGGACAACAGCTTCCATGTTAAGGTCATTGATGCTGAGGATGGATTGTTTGAGTTTTTCATAACAAGGCAGAACTTCGTTAAAATACATTGAAGTAGTACCTAAACCGTTTTTAACCTTATCGCAGAGGTTCATATAAACAGCATAATCGCGATTGAGCGTGTCAACGTAATCTTTTTCGTGAATTTCCGTTATGTTGTTATTTTCGGCTTTGAGGTTTTTTTCGAAATCGGTTCTGCCGGTTTCGAAAAGATGGGAATAATAATCGGATAATTTTTTGCTGTCGCCGGGATTGAATATAGTGCTGCTGATGGAAGTTCTGGTGTCGTCGAGTGCGGAGAGCATATTTTTTGAATAGACAATGGAATCATAATTGTTTTTGAGAATGCTGTCGGCTTCTTCGGACAGTTCGCCAACGTAATAAGAGCAGAAAAATGTGAGGGCAAAAATGACAGCGAACAGAAACCCCAAACCAATTGAAAGCTTTGTTTTAAGTACCATAACGCCTCCAAAATTTAATTAAGTCAAGATATAACCTGGCATTTCCCATGTTAAATGCGATACTTTTATATGTGAAACCCGGGCACATAATTCTCCGTTACAATTTTTCGAGGAGCTCATCAGGATTTGGTCGCTGATTATCCATTCGTTATCTGCCTATTTGTTCTGCCCCTCGACTATGCTCGGGGCGGTGAGCTTGTCGAACCGAAGGTTGTCCAAAGCAAGATTAACCTCCAGAACATTGACCCGTGGCTCGCCAAGAATACCAAGTTGCCTGCTTTTGGTTAATTTAACCACAAGCTCCCTTACTTTGGTTTCATCAAGGTTTCTCATCTTTGCAACGCGCGCAACCTGATATTGGGCCGAAGCGGGACTTATATCAGGGTCGAGGCCGCTGCCTGAAGCCGTTACCAAATCAACCGGAACCAATGGCTTACTCGCGGCATCCGCGGCCTTCAATTGCGTAATCCTGGCCTTGACGTTTTCGGTCAAAGCTGGATTAAGCGGCCCCAGGTTCGAGCCGGAAGAATTGGCGGCGTTATAAGGCATCGGCGATGTCGCGGAAGGTCTGGCCCAGAAATACTTCGGACTGCTGAATGATTGCCCGATAAGTGAAGACCCGACAGTTTTACCGTTGTCAATAAGCAAGCTGCCGTTGGCCTGACGCGGGAATACTAATTGAGCAACGCCGGTAACAATTAACGGGTAAATGACGCCTGTAATCACAGTGAATACCACTATACAGGCAACCGCTTGTCGCAGGATACGCATCATATTCTCACCTTCATCATTTAATCAAACTAAGTGCAAAATTACCAGCAGCATATCAATCAATTTGATTCCGATAAACGGGATAATTATTCCGCCGACGCCGTAAATGAGCAGGTTCTTTCTCAGCAATTGCGTCGCGGGCATCGGGCGATATTTCACTCCCTTCAGTGCAAGCGGAATCAGAAAGACGATAATAATCGCGTTAAAAATCACAGCAGATAAAATCGCGCTATTGGGCGTTGCAAGCCCCATCACGTTGAGCGTATTAAGCGACGGGTAGGTCAGGGCAAACGCCGCCGGTATGATTGCGAAATACTTGGCCACGTCGTTGGCGATTGAGAAAGTCGTCAGCGCCCCGCGAGTCATCAGCGTTTGCTTGCCGATTTGAACGATATCGAGCAGCTTGGTCGGGTTGGAATCGAGGTCAACCATATTGCCCGCCTCTTTGGCCGCCTGCGTGCCTGTATTCATCGCAACCGCCACGTCCGCCTGGGCAAGTGCCGGCGCATCGTTGGTTCCGTCGCCTGTCATCGCCACTAAATGTCCCTGGGCCTGATATCTTCGAATCAGCTCGAGCTTTGCCTCCGGCGTGGCCTCCGCTAAAAAGTCGTCCACACCCGCCTCAGCGGCAATCGCGGCCGCGGTCATCGGGTTATCGCCGGTAATCATCACCGTCTTGATGCCCATTCTGCGCAAATCGCCGAACCGTTCCCTGATGCCGCCTTTGACAATGTCTTTGAGATGAATTACTCCTAACGCCTTGGTGCCGTCTGCCACAACTAAAGGCGTGCCTCCATTTTTAGCAACATTCTGGCCGGCCAGCCGGACTTTGTCCGGAATCACTCCGCCCTTGCTTTTGACAAATTGCTCAATCGCGTCCACCGCGCCCTTGCGAATCTGCCTGCTGTCGAGGTCCACGCCGCTCATTCGCGTCTGGGCGGAAAAAGGAACGAATTTGGCGCCTAATTTTTTAATGTCCCTTCCCCGCAGGTTGTATTGCTGCTTTGCGAGCACGACAATGCTTCTGCCTTCAGGGGTTTCATCCGCCAGCGACGCAAGCTGGGCGGCGTCGGCCAAATCCTCCATCGACACACCGTCCGCGGCGATAAATTCCGTTGCCTGGCGATTGCCCAACGTTATAGTTCCGGTTTTGTCTAACAGCAGCACATCCACGTCGCCTGCCGCCTCTACCGCCCGGCCGGACATAGCCACAACGTTGGCCTGGCTTAGCCGGCTCATCCCCGCTATTCCAATTGCCGAAAGCAATGCTCCTATGGTCGTCGGGGCAAGGCAAACCAGCAACGCCACCAGCACGGTAATCGTTACAACCTCGCCCTGATGCGCCTGCAGAACGCTGTAATATGAAAAAGGAAGCAAAGTCGCCGTAACCACTAAAAAAACAATAGTCAATGCCGCCAGCAGGATAGTCAATGCGATTTCGTTGGGCGTCTTTTGTCGTTTGGCCCCTTCGACCATCGCTATCATACGGTCTAAAAATGTATTGCCCGATTCCACAGTAACACGGATAACCAGCCAGTCCGAAAGAACGCGTGTTCCACCTGTAACGGCTGACCTGTCTCCGCCGCTTTCGCGAATGACCGGCGCGCTTTCACCTGTAACTGCGCTTTCATCCACCGAGGCCACACCTTCTATAACCTCTCCATCGATTGGAATAAATTCGCCCGCCTCAACCAGGACCACGTCGCCTATCTCCAGCAGCGACGCCAAAACCATCTCGAAAGAAGAGTCACGCCGAGGATTAGCGAGTTTTCTGGCAACCAGGTCCTTGCGGGCCTTTCTTAAACTGTCCGCCTGCGCCCTGCCGTGTCCTTCCGCCATCGCCTCGGCGAAATTGGCAAAGAGGACCGTAAACCACAGCCACAGCGAAACGCCCAGGATAAACCATGGGCCGGCTTCGCCTTTGCCGAAAACGGCCTGGACGAACAGGACGCTGGTCAGAACACTGCCGACGAGCACCACGAACATCACGGGATTGCGGAATTGCCTGCGTGGACTGAGCTTGCAGAACGAATCCAGGATAGCAGGCCGGACGATTGCCCAATCAAACATTTTTTTCCCTTTTGCAATACTACTCATATTTTCCTCAGCAAATTCTCCCAGTTAATATGTCTTAAAACTGCGTTCGATATTCCGACATCAACGCGGACAGTATCGCTTAAAACTTGAAATTAATATCCAGTTGGATGGTCCATAACATATCGCCGTTTAGGGTTTTGTCATTAAACCAGACAGGACCCACAAGAAGGCTGATATCCGGCGTAAAATAGGTATAAATTCCCGCGCCGCCGCCGCCAAGGGCGTTT
>Ga0187878_1000200_pt1 | contig 76327 bp, 78 predicted proteins | sample June2016WEW_17_1_FD_132979 | JGI IMG/M metagenome (GOLD analysis project Ga0187878, IMG submission 132979) | Peatland microbial communities from SPRUCE experiment site at the Marcell Experimental Forest, Minnesota, USA - June2016WEW_17_150 | ecosystem: Environmental > Terrestrial > Soil >... | reverse complement strand
TGCCGCTTCCGCCGGCCCTCCGCTTCAGGCTCATCATGCCCTGGAAACAAACCGTCGCTTCAGGCTCATTGACCATTGGAAACGGACTCCCCGTTCAGGCTCATCCTGTATTGGACAATTCTGACGGTTGACTTCCCCGCACCGGCGTGCCATCGTAGTCATGATTGGCATGAGCTGGGATTGAGCGAACGGGAGGGATGAATGAGCATGAAACTGAGTGTGCGTCAAGCGGGCGACGTGGCGCTAGTCGATCTGAGTGGCCGGATTACCCTTGGGGAGGCGGCCGGCGAGTTGCGGGAAAACCTCAAGGAACTGCTTGCGCAAGGCCACGGCAACATTGTGCTTAACCTCGCCGACGTCAGCTACATCGACAGCTCCGGCCTCGGGGAATTGGTCGGCGGCTTCGCCAGCGTCAGCAGTCGCGGCGGCCGGTTGAAGCTGCTGCACCTGAAAGGGCGTGCGCTGGAGCTCATGCAGATCACCAAGTTGTACAGCGTCTTCGAGACCTTCACGGACGAGGCCGAGGCGGTTCGCAGCTTTCCGTCCCCTGCGGCGTCGGCATAGCCCCGAAATCCGAAGGTACACCGAGCCGTTCCATCCATCGCAGGGCGCTTGAAGAAGCCCCGCCCATAAAGCCCCGCCCAAACCGGCCGATTCTCAGAGTGCGGATTCCATCAGAGCCGCCTGTGGCCTATAATGCCATTCAACATGCCCGACAAGCCTGACCTCATGCTCAACCGCCGCATCGGACACTACCGCCTCACCGAACGCATCGGTGAGGGCGGCATGGGCGTGGTCTACCTTGCCGAACGCGAGGATGAGTTCCGCCAGCGCGTGGCCATCAAGCTGGTGCGCTGCGCCGCCGAGTCGCCCGAAATCGTCGCCCGCCTCCGCGCCGAGCGCCAGACCCTGGCCGCGGTCAGTCATCCCAACATTGTCGCCCTGCTGGACGGCGGAGCCACCGAGGACGGCATGCCGTACCTGGTGATGGAGTACATCGAGGGCGCCCCGATCGACGAGTACTGCCTGGCGCACTCGCTGGATCTCGCCGCGCGACTGCGCCTGTTCCTGCGGGTCTGCGCGGCGGTCGAGTACGCCCACCGGCACCTCATCGTCCACTGCGACCTCAAGCCTTCCAATATCCTGGTGACCGCCGACGGCACGCCCAAACTGCTCGACTTCGGGATCGCCAAGTTGCTGGCGCCGCAGCCCGGAACCGGAGCCTACATGACGATGGGCGCGCAACGGCCCTTCACCCCCCAGTACGCCAGCCCCGAGCAGTTCCTCGGAAAGCCGGTCACCACCGCCGCCGACGTGTACGCGCTGGGCGCGATTCTCTTCCAACTGCTTACCGGTCACGGGCCCTATCGCTTCCAGACGCACTCCGACGCCGAGATGATCAGCGCCGTGTGCGTGCAGGAGCCGCAGCGGCCCAGCACATCGCTGGAGACCGCACCCGAGGCCCGCCGCCTGGAGGGAGACCTCGACGCCATCATCCTGAAGGCGCTGCGCAAGGAGCCGCAGAACCGCTACAGTTCGGTCGAGCAACTGGCGGAGGACATCCGGCGCCACCTGGACGGACGGCCGGTGACCGCCCGCAAGGGCACCTTCCGTTATCGCGCCTCGAAGTTCATCCGCCGCCACCGCGTCACCGTGGCCGCGGCCGTGGTCGTGGCGCTGGCCCTCCTGGGCGGAGTCTCCGGCGTGGCCTGGCAGGCCCGTGTCGCGCTGGCTGCCAAAGCCCGCGCCGAGCGCCGCTTCAATGACGTTCGGAAGCTGGCGAACTTCCTTCTGTTCGACTTCCACGATGCGGTGCAGAAGCTGCCCGGCTCCACTCCCATCCAGGAAATACTGGTGGCGCAATCGCTCCGCTACCTGGACAGCCTGGCCCGCGAGGCGGGTGGGGATTCGGGCCTGGAAATCGAGCTGGTGGAGGCCTACTCGAGGCTCGGCGACGTGCAGGGCAATCCTTACACGCCGAACCTGGGCGATACGGCGGGCGCCATGGCCAGCTACCGCAAGGCGCTGGCCATCGCCGAGCCGCTGGCCCGCTCCGAACCCGGCAACACCCGCGCTACCCGTGCGCTGGCCGGAGTCCACTTGCACCTGGGCGACGTCCTTCTGCTGACCCGGCAGACTCAGGATGCCGCTGCGCATGCCCGCGAAGCCACCAATGCGTTCCAGAAGCTGGCCGCGGCGCACCCCGCCGACGTGGAGGCGCAGGCCGACCTGGCCAGTAGTCTCGAGGGCCTCGGCGACCAGCTCGGCAGGGGACTCGGGGATAGCACCGGGGCCCTGGACGCCTACAGGAAATCGCTCTCCCATTGGGACACCGCCCTGGCTCTTGATCCCACCCACGTCCGCGCCCGCCGGGCCACCGCCGGGCTGAGCATGAAGATCGCCGATTTCGAGGCGGCCACGGACCAGCGGGCCGCGCTGAGCAGGCTGGAGAAGGCTCTCGGCACCCTCGGAACTCTGCCCCCCGACGAACAGGCATCGGTTGCTTCCCGGCGTCTCGAAGCCAGCATTCGGCGGCACATTGCCGACTGCCTCTGGGAACTGAACGATGCCAAGGGAGCGCTTGAAAGCTACCGCCAGGCCACCGCCAGTTTCGCGGCGCTTGCCGCGCTCGACCCAGCCAACACCCGCGCCCAATTCGATCTCATCGTCGTCCTGAACAACGCGGGTGAGGCTTTCGAGGCCTCCGGCGACCTGGCTGGCGCGCTGCGCAATTACGCCCAGGTGGCCGACAACCTCGAACGGCTGGTGAAGACCGATCCTGGCAACATGGGCTGGCGCGCGCACCTCGCGGAAATCCTGGTGCGAATCGGCGGACTGCTCGTGAAGACCGGGCAGCCGGCGGATGCCCGCCACCAGACCGGCCGCGGGCTCGACGCCGCCCGCGAGATCGCCGACAACCCCGCTGCCCCCGCCGGCGAACTCGTCCGCGCCGCCCGATTACTGGTGTCGTGCGAGCCCAAGGAGCTGCGCGCCCCAGGCGCCGCTCTGCGCTACGCGCAGCGCGCGGTGGATCTCACCAAGGCCGGTGACGCCTACGCCCTCGACACGCTGGCCGAAGCCCAAATCCAAAGCGGCCGCCGCGACGCCGCGGTCGAGACAGTCACAAAGGCGCTGGCTCTGGCCGGAGCCGCGCAGCCCGCCCCCTGGATCCGGCGCTCGCTCGAAGCCAAGCTGACTCGTTTGAAGTGACCTGGCTCAAGCAGTGGGAATCTCCAGTTTCCCCTGCCGGTACGCGCGGAGGTACTCGACGCAGTACTCGTCGCGCCCCAGCAGCGCTTCCGCGGCCGCGACGTTGGCCATCAGTTGCCGGTCGCAGGGATCGACAATGGCCGCATCCAATCCCCGCGCCATCAGCAGCATCAGGAAAACCTCGTTCACCAGTTTCCGCAGGGGCAGGCCGTAGGAGATGTTGCTCAGCCCGGCGCTGATGTGCACGCCGGGGTAGCGCCCGGCAATCCGGCCGACCGCCTCCAGTATCGAGGGGCCGTGCTCGGGGCCGGTCGAGATTGGCAGCGCGCAGGGGTCCACAAAAATGTCCTCCAGCGCAACGCCTTCCCCCGTGAGGCGGTCCACCAGGCGGCAGGCGGTCTCCACCCGGTCCTCCACGCCGGTGGGAGTGCCGGATTCCCCCATGCAAAGCGCGACCACCCGCGCCCCGTATTCCCGTACCAGCGGGAGCACCGCCTGGAGCCGCGCCGGTTCGTCCGTGATGGAGTTGATCAACGCCCGCCGCTGGCACAGCGGCAGCGCGCCCCGCAAGGCCTCGGGATCGGAGCTGTCGAGCGACAGAGGCAGTTCCGACACCTCCTGCACGATGCCCACCAGCCACGCCAGGCACTCCGCTTCGCGCCCCGCCAGGCCGCCATTGACGTCCAGCATGTGCGCCCCGGCCGCCACCTGCCGGAGCGCGACCTCCTTGATGAAATCCGCGTCTTTCTTCTCCGCTGCCGCACCCACCTTCTTACGGGTGCAGTTGATGAGTTCGCCGATGATGATCATGTCTCTTCCTGTTTGCTCTCGCCTGATTGAAGCTGCACTCGGTTCGGGAGGTTGTCCAGCCCCGCCAAACGGTTCACCAGGGCGTTGGTCTGGTCCAGGCGCCAGTCTCTGGGCGGTATCAGGGTGCGCGCGAACTTCCTGGGGTCGTCGCCCAACGCTCGCGCACCAAGATAGACCTGGTTCCAGATGCAGGCCAGCTCGGGGCGCGCTTCGCAGGTTCCATCGATGCGCGAGCCGCCGCAAGGACCGTTGCGCAGCTCCTTGTAACACCACCGCATCGAGCAGCCCACATAGTCCAAGTGCTCCTGGATGCAGTCGCCGCAACTGGCGCAGCCCAGCGCCGCCTTCCTATATAAGGACGACGGCTCCAGCAGCCGGCACCACAGCCCCTGCCGCCAGGCATCGCCGGCCCCCGGCTGCTTCAGCCGCTTCCCGAAGAAGCGGGCTCCCAGGGAGCCCTCCGCGATGAGGAGCCGATGCACCGCGCGCGAGATCCGCTGCGTCCAGGACGGCCGCCGTCTGCTCTCGGCAACCTGGTAGCTGCCGCTAGAGTCACTGAGACCGTCGCCGCCGGGGGGCAGAAGGTAGAACTCACCGGGTTCGGCAAAGACCAGTTCCTCCATCCGCTGCCGCCACTCCCCACCGATCGCCGCGGCGCGCTCCAGGATGCTCATGAAATCGCCGTGCGACAGTCCGAAGCCGCCGATGTGAGCCCCGGCGAACCCGAGCTCCTTCGCCGCCGCCACCATCAGTGCGGCCCGCTCCAGCCGCTGCGGCTTCTTCTCCTTCTCCAGCCGCCGGACCAGTTCCTCGCTCACCACGCAACCCGCCAGTTCGCCGCTTCGCATCATCCGCGCGATGGTGGCGGTCGGGACGTACACGTTGGCCAGAACCGGGATGTGCCCCAGACCCTCCCGGCGCATGTACTGCTTCAACTCGTCCAGCTTGCGAACGTTGAACCCGATCTGAGTGATGATGAACCGCGCGCCCGCCGCGATCTTCAGCTCCAGCTTGTAAAGCTGCATCATCAGATCCGGCTCCCGTACCTTGAACGGGTTCACCACCGCTCCCGGATAGAATTCGAAGGGCGTGGTCTGAGCGGCCCGCGAGCCCAGCCGGTACTCCAGGCCGCTGCGCAGAGCCCGAATCAGCCACAGGATCAGCACCGAGTCCAGGTCGTGGACCGGCTTGGCTTTCCCGTGGAAGCCATCCTTCTGCGCATCCCCGGTCAGCGCCAGGACGTTGGCCGCGCCCAACCGCGCCAAAGCGTGCAGACGGCCTTCCAGCAGGGAACGGTTGCCGTCCTTGCCGGTGAGATGCGCGATCGGCGTGAGATGGCGGTCGATCACCGCGCGCACGAAGGCTTCCGGCGGCAGGGCCGGGTTGCCCCCCGGCAGATCCGTCAGGCTGATGACCTTGATCCCGTCCTGTTGCCGGGATGCCGCCTCGACGAAGTCCTCCGCCTCGCTCACCGTGTGGTCCCGGCCGAGCACCAGTTCCGCGGAGCAGACGAACCGCCCCTCGTCCAAAGCAGATCGCAAGCCGTTATCGTTCGCCACCGTTCGAAACATGATACCGCATTGGTCTCCGGCGGCCCCGATCTGCTATCATTCGTGCGCATGGGCGAATACTCGATTGGAGTCGATTTAGGGGGCACCAACCTCCGTGCCGCGGCCATTGACCGCGCCGGAACAATGCTCGAAAAAGCGGAAGGGGCCACGCCGCTTTCGGCGGGACCGGATGCCGTGGTCGCCGACATCGTGGCGTCGATTCTGAAGGTGCGCGCGAGCGGTGGCGCCGAACGACTGGTCGGCGTCGGCATCGGCACGCCCGGCTTCATCATCATGGACAAGGGCATCATCACCGAGTCGCCCAACCTGCCCGGCTTTGAGAATTTCGCCATGCGCGACGAGATCGAGCGCCTGCTCCAGGCTCCGGTCCTGCTGGAGAACGACGCCAACGCCGCGGCGCTGGGCGAGAAGTGGATGGGCGCGGGCCGCGACGTTGACGACCTGGTCCTGCTCACCCTCGGCACCGGCATCGGCGGCGGCATCATCTCCAACGGGGAGGTGCTTCACGGCTTCGTCGGCATGGCCGGAGAGCTCGGGCACATGACGGTGATCCCGGGCGGCAACCCGTGCGCCTGTGGGAACAACGGCTGCCTCGAGAAACACGCGTCGGCGACCGCCGTCACCGCCATGGCCAGAATGATGGGGCTCGGGGAGAACCTCACCGCCAAGGACGTTTGTGAGCTGGCTCTCGCCGGCAACCTCAAGGCCCAGGTGGTCTTCGAGAGGATGGGCGTCGCCCTCGGCATGGCCTTGGCCACGCTGGTCAACATCTTCAACTTCCCGCTCTATCTACTGAGCGGCGGCGTCCTTCCCGCCTGGGAGCTGTTCGCCCCCGCCATGTTCGATGAGATCACGCGGCGCTCCCTGGTTTTCCGCCACACCACCACGCGCATCGAAAAGGCGACTCTCGGCAACGAGGCCGGGCTGTTCGGCGCCGCCTACCTGCCCTTCCAGTCGCGCATCATCGCCCCGTAGTGGGGCAGGCGGTTTCGCCTGCCACGCGCTGGACCACGGCCAATTCCTCCGGCTTGCGCACCCAGTGATCGTAGGATTCATCCTGCCAGAAGGCTCGGCCGGTCCGCCCCAGCAGCAGGTTGGCCCGACGAGCGGTACAACCCTTTACCCACCGGGTGATCGCCCGCATCTGCCGTCTCGGTCCCCAAAGGACGTGGACGTGAGCAGCCCCGGCACTGGCCGGTGGTTGTCTTCGCGGCAGCAGCTAGTCAGGGGACAGCGGAAGGCACGCATCCAGACGCCAAGTGACGAAAACCCAGGCGCCGTCCGGATGCACGTGAGGGAGCCGTCGAGGCAGGCGAAACCGCCTGCCCCACGGCCCTGGTCAGCGCTCGGGCCACCGGTGCCGCGGGTAGCGGCGGCTGAGTTGCCGTCGCAGTTCCGGGTACAAGCGCTGCCAGAAACCCGCCAGGTCGGTCGTCGTCTGCACCGGCCGGTTGTTCGGCGCGAGCAGATGGATCACCAGCGGCACCTCCCCGCCCCCGATCCGCGGCGATTCTTCCATGCCGAAGAATTCCTGGAGCTTGGCGGCCACCCAGGGCGACTGGCCGCGTGCGTAGTTCACGCGCACATGGCGTCCGCTCGGCAGACGCACCCGCGCCGGCGCGTATTCCTCGAGCAGACGCCGGCCGTCAGGCGCCAGCCGCTCCTCCAGCGCGCGAACGAGGCCTCCCTGCCGCGCCGCCGCCTCCAGTTCCGAGAAGCTCGCCCGGCCGCGGCATAGCGACGCCAGCGCTGCCCGAACGTCCTCGTCGCCTAACTCGGGCAGGCTCGAGTGCCCGGCCGCGAACGAAGCGCGCGCCAGAAACTGCTCCAGTTCCTCCGCGTCCGCAAAGCGCGCGATCCCTTCGTCCAACGCGCGCGCCGCCAGCATTCGCGCAGCCTCCTCCCGATCCCGCGGCGCACCGCGGCTTTCCTCGATGACCAGCTTGTCGAACAGAAGCAGGCTGGCCTCCTCGACGCGCTCGGCCGCGCGGTTCCACTCCAGGCCGCTACGCTCCGTCACCCGGCCCGCAAACTGGTCCAACAGCCACTCTGGCTCGATCCCGCTCGCCAGCCGCACCAGCGGCAGCCCGTTTTCCCGGCGCTCTTCGATGTCCACCGCGACCAGGTACTCGCGGTCGCGAACCACACTCGCCGGCGACAGCACCGCCGATCCGCCCGACCCGAGTAGCAGGTCGTTGCCTTTGCGCCGCCGCGCCACCCGGTCGGGGAATGCCGCCAGCACCGCCTCCATCAGCGCTTCGTCGCCTCCGCGCCCGCGCCGGCCGCGTGGCGCCGCCCGCCGGATCTGCTGATACAGTTGCCGCGTGCGCGGTTCCCAATCCGATTCGAGTAGCAGCAGCAGGTCCGACGGCCCCGCGCGGTCCGTTTCCGGCGGGAGCCTCTCCCCGGCGCTCAGCAGCGCCGCCAGCGCGCACCCGTCCTCCACCGCGCCGCGACCGGCGGCCTCCAGAATCAGCCGCGCCAGCCGCGGATGCAGCGGCAGGCGGGCCATTTCCCGTCCCGCCTCGGTCAGGCTTCCACCGCCATCCAACGCGCCCAGCCTCTCGAGCAATTCGCTCGCCGCCTCGACTGCCGCCTTCGGCGGAGGCTCGAGCCACTCCAGTTCCTGCACCCCCAATGCCGCCAGCGTCAACACCACCTGGGAAAGCTCCGCCCGCGCGATTTCCGGCGCCTCCTGTGCCGGACGGCGATGGAAGTCCTCCGCCGGGTATAGCCGGATGACGCGCCCCGGCGCGGTCCGCCCGGCGCGTCCCGCCCGCTGGGTCGCCGACGCTTTGCTCACCCGCGTCACCGCCAGCCTGGGCAGCCCGGACCACGGCGACTGGCTCGCCACCCGCGCCAGCCCGCTGTCGACCACCGCCGTGACTCCCTCGATGGTCACCGAGCTCTCGGCCACGTTGGTCGACAGGATCACCTTCCGCCGCTCCGCCGGCGCAACCGCGCGGTCCTGTTCCTCCGCTGGCAGGTCGCCATGCAACGGAAGCAAGAGCAACCCCGCCCTTTGCGCCAGGCGCTTGCAGGCGCGCGCCGCCCGCCGGATCTCCGCCGCGCCCGGAAGGAACACGAGCACGTCCCCGTCCAGGCCCTCGCGCACCAGTTTCTCGACCGCCGCGGCCACCTGTTGCTCCAGCGGCTCCGGCGACGACGGCCGGTATTCCACCGAGACCTCGAACCGCCGGCCCTCCGAGCGCAATACCGGACAGCCGCCCAGGAACGCCGCGACCGGCGCCGTCTCGATGGTCGCCGACATCACCGCCAGCCGCAGGTCGGGCCGTGCCGTCTCTTGTAGACGCCGCAGCAGCGCCAACGCCAGGTCCCCTTCGAGATGCCGCTCGTGGAATTCGTCGAGCACCACCACTGCGACCCCGCGCAGCTCCCGGTCCGAGAGCAGCCGCCGCGTGAGCACGCCCTCGGTCATGAACTTCAGCCGGGTGCGCGGTCCCGCCACTTCCTCGAACCGGACCTGGTAGCCGGCGGTCTCCCCCACCCGCTCGCCCAACTCGGCGGCCACCCGCCGCGCGGCCAGCCGCGCCGCCAGCCTTCGCGGCTCCAGCACCAGCACCTCGCCGCGCACGTCGCCGAGCAGGGCCGGGGGAACGCGCGTCGTCTTCCCCGCCCCCGGCGGCGCTTCCACCACCACCGCGCGCCCATGCTGCAACTGTTCCGACACCTCCGGAATCAGCGCATCAATGGGTAGCCGCGGAACTGGCATCGCTCTCAAATCCTGCCGCGGGCCGAAAACGTCGAGGGGAATCCTGGGTGCGGGCGGGATCCGCCGCCCGCATCCGTGGCAGAGGAAACTAGCGGCTCTGCGTGGCTTTGAGCATCTGGCTCTCGACCTGCTTGAATCCCGCCGGCACCTGGAACTTGGAAGCGTCCACCGCAGCCGAGGAGAACCCGCTCAACTCGGTGGTCGTCTCCATCATCGACGCCGGGCCGCCCGCGCCCTGCGCCTGAGGCTGGCCGCTCGAGGCCTGCTCCTGCGGCTTCTTCCTCCCCAGTCCGCCCAGTCGTCCGCCCAACCGGCCGAGCGCGCCGCTGACCGTCGGCTTTTCAAGATCCACCTGCTGTTGCTGGGGCTGCTGCTGTTCGACCTGCTGCGGAGGCGGCGCTCCGGCGCCGGCCTGCTGGTCCCCTTGCGGAATCGCGCCGCCCAGGTTCATTTTCGTGACCTGCCGCACCGGCACCCCGCTCAGCTTGGCCATTTGCTTGTATAGCTCGGCCATGCCCTGGGCGGAACTCTGCCCTCCGCCCATCATGCTGCCGCCGGGCGCCCAATCCAGCTTCTGCGCCATGCGCACCTGGAAGTTGCGCACCTCCGCGTATCCGGGCACTTCAGGCGCAATCCACATGTCGGAGACCATTATCATCATGGTTCCGCGCTCGTTGGTCTTCGGGTCGGTTCCCTCGAATTCCAGCGTCATCACCATCTCGCGCGTGCTCATGCCGTTGATCTCACGCGTCTGCCCGGTCTCCTTCACCGAGGGTTTGATCGTGAAGTCGGACTTGGACTTGGCCTGCATTTGCTTCAACGCCTCGGCCATTTGGGCGAAGGTCATCACCGAGTAGGTTTTCTTCTGGAAGTTGACTTCCGTGATCGTTTCGGCCGCCAGATCGATGATGTGGCCGCTCAACGGCGAGATCGTCGCCATGCGGTCGCCCTTGACCACCACCGTGCTGCGGATCGGCTCACGCAACTGCTTGGAGAGGACCGACATGCTTTTCAACATGCCGCCCGTTATGGTAGTGGTCTGCTCGTAGCTGAAGTCGGCCAGCAGACAGGCCGACGCCAGCACGGCAATCGTAAGGCAAACAGAAATTCGTTTCAGCATTGTGCATCCCTCGATGTCACATGATAGCACCCGCGCCACGGTCGCTGTAGAATAGCCTGGAGGCCTCATGGCGGACCTAGTCGTTCATCCCACCAGAAAGTGGCTCCGGCTCCAGTACACCACGGTGTTCATCCTCTGTTGCGTTGCGGTGTTCCTATGCAACAACTTCGGCCTGAGCGCATGGCTGCTGGTTTTCCCGGCGCTGCTGTTCCTGTTCCCCATCGCCGGGAGCATCCGCGTGCGCTTCACCAGGATGACCATCTCCGGCGACAAGCTGCGCTTCGAGCTCGGCATGCTGTCTAAGACCACGCGCACCATCCAGATCTCGAAGATTCAGGATGTGACAGTCATCCAATCCCTGGCACAGCGGCTGATCGGTGTCGGCACGCTTTCCATCGAGACGGCGGGCGAGACCAGCCGGCTCACCATCGCGAATATCGACGCCCCCCGGGCAGTGGCCGAGGAACTTCTCGATGCGGCGCAGGGGCACCCCCCGCTCGGGGAACGCTCCTCCGCCGGAGGCGGCAAGCCGGTCCAGCCCGGACCAAAGAGGAAAGGCGAGCGCGGGTGACGCCCGCGGTCGTGTTCTCCGAATCCGAGGCCCGCGATTTCGGGCGGCGCCTGCTCGAAGCCGTGGGTGTGGCCCCCGAGAAAGCCCTGCTGGTGGCCTCCGTCCTGGTCTACGCCAATCTGCGCGGCGTCGATTCCCACGGTCTGCAAGTGCTGCCGCACTACGTGGGCCAGATTGAGGCCGGGGACGTAAACCCCGCTGCCGAGGGGCGCGTCGTCACCGAGGACCATGCCTGCCTGCTCTACGACGGCGACCACGGCCTCGGCTCCGTCACCGCGGAAATCTGTTGCCGGCACGTCATCCGAATGGCTCGCCAGTATGGGATCGCCATCGCGCTCACCCGCGAGACCAGCCATTTCGGAGCCGCGGCCTTCTGGACCCAGCGCATCTCCGCGGCCGGCCTGATCGGGATCGCCATGTGCGACTCCTCTCCGCAGGTCCCGCCCTGGCAGGGAAAGGCGAAGCGGGTGGGAACCAACCCCATCTCGGTTTCGGTTCCTCATCCGGGGGGCCGCGGATGGCTGTTGGACATGGCCACCAGCACCGTCGCACTGGGCAAGATCGAGCAGGCCGCCCTCAATCGGAAAACGGAACTCCCACCGGGTTGGGCCATGGACTCCGAGGGACGGCCCACCACCAGCCTCCAGGCGGCGCTAGCCGGGTTCCTGATGCCCCTGGGCGGCTACAAGGGCAGTGGCCTGGGCCTGATGGTGGAGATCCTCGGCGGCGTGCTGGGCGGTGGCGGAATGGCTCCCGACATCGCCGGCATCCGCGACCACGGGCGCGTCGCGCGCGTCAACCACACCTTCCTGGCCATCGACGTCGCGCGGTTCCTCCCGCTCGAGACCTTCTACGCGCGCATGGACTGGCTGGTCGAGCACATCCAGTCCGCCCCGCCCGCCGCCGGCTACGACGAAGTGCTGGTGGCTGGCGACCCCGAATGGCGCCTCCAGGACCAGCGCCGCGCCACGGGCATTCCCATCCTGCCGGGTCCCTGGGAGATGCTGGCGCGCACCGCCCGCCGCCTGGGCGTCCCGTTGCCACGCTGACTGTGGCTCCCCTGTAGTCCTATCCGATCCGGGGTAGTACCGAGTTTTTCTCAAAATGTTACCTAAGGTCCCACCTCTCCCCTGTCGATTCCTCCTCCCAGAGGTGATCTATGAGGAGCACATTCCTTCTGCTCGGAGTCATCCTGCTGGCAGCGGCGGCATTTGGCGACACCGTCGTGGTGGCGAACCCAGCGGCGTTCTACGGCGGCTGGACCCCCAGCGAGAGCGGCACTCAGTTCTGGAACCAACACTCCTGGGACGGCAGCGCCTGCGCCGTCGGCTTCTACATCTACGGCAACACGAGCGATGGCTGCGGCTCGATCCAGGGAAACCCGAACGGGGGGCCGCAGGCGGCGCTGCCGTACCTTGGCGACGCCAGCGACCCGGACTCGGCGGTAACTGATTTCTATTTTGGGAACAGCTCGGGCGAAAGCCTGACCTTGAAGCTGGAGCTCGCGGGATGGGCCGAGTCCAACATCCTGGGCGCCTACTTCCTCAATCCGGACGGGAGCATCGCCGGCACCGAGGTACTGTTTTCCGGTCCCGATCATCCCGAGACGACGACGGTGTTGTTCAACCCCCAGCAACGGGACTTCGGTTTCTACATCGTCAACGGCGATGGCCAGACCCTGTACATAGTTGTACACACGGTATTTCGGACAGGGTGGCGGTAGGTGTGCTGGGGCGGCGGGCAGTGGGTAGGTCGTTGGTGGGGCTGGGTTTAGGGCGTTGCGGATGGGCGCGCCGGTGTGAAAGGAAAACAGATATTTATTTCGGACAATTGGCGAAGAAAAGGCGAATGCCGAACGAAGAATCAATAGGTTAGCGGGAAAGTTAGTTTCTGAGTGGCTTTAACGATGTAGTACGCTGATTTATAAGGGCATGTCGAACTGGAACCGCTAAACCGCCCGCTCGGCCTCGAATCTCGGTTTGGGGTCGCAAAACTCAGTACTTTGCAGTATAGAGTGGTTTGCTATCTAAAGAGCAAGGTGGTGGGAAGCAGGGGAACCAAACCTTGATTCCTGTTCAGCTTGCCGCCTCAACTGAGCAGGCGAAAACTCGGCGCGGCGGTAGAGTTTTCCAGGGGTGGCGGCGCCGGCGAAGCCTCTGGCGGTTGGGCCCAGGGGGCTTTCCGCTGGATCTCCAAGAGCTCGCCCAAATCATCTCGGATGTGTCCCAACAGGTAAGACGAGAGTGTCAACAAAGCCAGGCCGAAGGCGAAGAGAACACAGCCGACGATGGCGATGACCAACAGCACCAAATTGACGAGGGCGCCGTCCATAATCCACACCTCAGCCAGCCATCCTCGCTGAGCGATGCCCGGTCTTGGTGGTGAGCGCGATCTCGAGGTACTTTGCAGCATCAGTGAAACACTCGCGGACAGTCGGATCCAAGACATCGTGGTCGAGCCATAGGCGAAGGATCCGAACGATCGATGCATCCACCTCACGCTCACGGGCCAACAGGTACGTGACCAGGTGGGCAAGATCCACCAAGTTGGGCCGCGTCCTCCGGAGATCCTCCCATTCGCGCTTCTCCCGTTCGGATGGTAGGAGGGCTCTGCGCCCGTACATGGCATCGACCTCAGCCATCGCGGCAGAAATGGCCAAGTCTTCCTTGCTGCGGCCGAGCAGTTCCCCGAGCCGTTCCAGAACAGGGTTCCTCTCTGTGCCCTCCGCCAACTCCAATAGACGCTTCAGCACCAGAAAACCCGGTGATGTGCGCCCCAACTCATACTTGCTGATCTGGCTCTGGTTAACCCCGAGCGCCCTGCCCATTTCGGTAGTGGTCCAGTGCTTCCGTTCGCGGATCTGTTTGGCTATATCCCCGATTTTAGTCACGATAGATTTAGGCTTGACGCCTTGTCTAGTTATGGTGCATAATGTTTGTGATGCCTACCGTTGGCGATCGCGGATTCCAGATCACCGATCTTTCGAAGACGATCTGGGCCATCCGGAAACGCGCACGAATAGGACAAACCAACTTTGCCCGAGAACTTGGCGTAAACCAGACCCAGATCAGTCGATACGAACGCGGCGCCACAAAACCGGAACTCGGCCCGCTTGTCCAGCTTCTGGGCATGACCGCATTGCCGGCAGAGCGGCGAGTCATTCTCCGCGAGCTGAAGAGGCTGGGGATAGATTCGTTGATCGGCCGCCTTGTCCAATCTGGCCTTGTGTTGGATCTCGGAGCCATGCCTACAGTATGCATGGAGCAGGTTTCGGGGGCAACATCTTCTGAGGTTGCTATTCCTTCACCAGAAGGTCCGGAAACACAGGCTGAGAACCTACCAGGAGAGGTTGTTTTTCCGGAGGCGAGCGCGGGGGTTCGAGGGCAATGAGCGCGCTCAGATCCAGATTCCTCAGATCAGAGAGGCGGACTCGATCTGACCGCAAATTGAGCGCGGCGGCGATGGCGCTGCTAGAGACCGGTTTCGCGCGGAGGACACCATATAGGCAACTCGCCGGCGAGCTCGCGTCCATGGGTGAGGGCCTGGACTTCCGGCGCGTGGGAGAGCTGGCGGCGGAATGGAGGTGCGCTCGAGAACGGCGGAGATCGCGCATCGAGTTGGTCGGCATGTTGCTGGGGGTGGCGAAGAGCGACCGGGATCTGTACGACAAGTTGCTTGAAGCCCTCACGGCCATGGCGTTGCCTCCCGATTTGCTCCAGGAGGTGATGACGTTGGCGGATTCCGAGGGGCGTGAGGAATGAAAGCGACCGGACGGAATCTTCAACTTCCTCGGAAGGGGAACAGGATCACCGACAGGTTGAGCAAGACCGCAACCGAGTTGCTGAAGGATGGATTGCGCCGCGGTTTGCCTTACCGCGATATTGCTAGTGGACTCTTGGCGTTGGGCGAGCCTGTGGCCGAGAGGACCATCTGCCGCAGGAGCTTGGAATTCAGAGCGGAACGGGCGCGATTCCAGGCGTTGAAGTGGCTCGGGCGGGTTCCGGTGGGGATATGGCCGGTCGAGGATTTCGTTGCGCTCATTGAGCGCATGGACTTGAGTGATGGTTGGTATTTGCGCGCACGCAAACGCGCGCTCAAAATACTGCGGCGGTTCTTCGACGAACCTACCGGGCAAACCATCCGGAAGATGGAGGAAGAGCTGTTGGCTTTCGCCGTCCAATCCCATATTGCTCGGCGCCGGCCGCGGAAAACGGATCGTGACGGTGCAGTGCTTCTACCCGAGCGAGGCTCGGGCGGAATCTCTGCGAGTTCGAGGCTTTCCAAGGAAGGGGGACTACTTGGCTAAAACAAAACGCACTCCTGCTGTGAAGCTCGGAAGCGGTGGGGTGCCTGCAATTGCGTGGTTCGAAGAGACTGATTTTGATGACGAGCGATGTAGGAATCCCAGATTCTGGACGTCCAGGAGGGACGTCGTCGTGGGGCTGGCATTTGAGGAAAACAACCCGGCTTGCCGGGTCGATCAGGGCCAGCTCAGCGGCGCCCGGTTGGTGGTCTGTGGCACGGGGGGCGACGACACCGGCTTGAACGTGTATATCGGCCTGCACTTCCTGGGGTTCTTCTGGGGGCCGTGGCTGCAAGAGATTTTGCGGCGGATCCTGGACACCTGGACGGATGAGACCCAGCATCTGAGAATTGGCATCCCCGAGTCATATCCAGCGTCTGGGCCGCTGCCTATGAGCGGCGAGTTGCGCTTTCTCGGGGGTCAGACCTCGGAATTGCGGATCTTCGTTGGTGAACATTGTTTCGGGGTCGCGAGAGGTGCCAACCTGAAACAGTTTCTACGTCACGTTTCGATTCGTGCATCTCGCGGCATCCAGGCAGACAAGACCCTGTGTATCGCGAAGGGCCGGCGCCGGGAAACGTCGAAGCAAGATCTACCAGTCGCGGGCTGAAGGTGGGGTGGGGCTGATGGAAGCGGTGGTGACGGCCGAAAAGACGGAAATCAGCGACGGTTGCGCGCGCAGGCGCGTCACCTTCATCGGCCCCCCGGCCGACAAGCGGGCGCGCGACGAGCGGATTCCGCAGCCGGGCGATGCCGACGTGGCGCCTCCAGGAACGTCTCGCGATCCCATCGAGGGCATGGCCACGCTGGCCCTCCAACTTAACGCTCCTGTCGGGCAGAGGTTCACTGAAGAGGACCGTGAGCAGGCCCTCCAGCGGTACGCGGTGATTGAACCGCTTCTGTTCCCGGAGCGGTTCGAGAAACTGTGGTCGGATGCTGGCGGTCGCAAGGGATCAATGGTGGGAGCGCTCTGCAAACAACATCAGGTGTCCCGCACGACGCTTTACCTGTGGCTGGATTCCTGGCATCAAAACGGCCTCGCAGGATTGGCGCGGAAAAGTCGCAGGGATGCTGGACAACCGCGCTCCCTCAACCCGGCGGCGCTGGATTTCTTGATCGCCGCCGCGCTGCCATGCAAGGGCATCTACGGGCGGCTCAGCGTCAAGGAAATCTACCGGGCCTACCAGGAAGAGCGCGAATGGCGTAAGTGCCATGCCGGATACATCGTCGCAGAATTCGAGCAGAGTAAGTATGCACGTTACTTGGATGCGGCGGGCCGGCTTTCGCAGGATGCCCTATTGCCGGAATCAAGTTACGAAACCTTTCGAAATTGGCATGACCGGATTCCCGAGGTGTTACGGATTTACGCTCAAGAGGGCGTGGAAAGTTACGCCAACACTCAAGAAATCTTGTCTTGGCGCGCCATCGCCGAGATAAAGCCTCTCGATTTTCTTGTGATGGATCATCGAATGCTCGATTTGCTTTGTATGATCCCCATCCGCGGGGGCTGGAGGCTGGGGCGCCCCTGGCTCACGGCCAGTCTCGATATGAGGTGCCGGAAATGGCTCTCATGGCGCGTGGTCGAAACGCCTTCTAGCGATTCCATCGCCGCGGTGCTCAGGAGCGCTTTCGTCAGGCACGGCTTGCCTAAGGCGGCATATTGGGACAACGGACGCGATTTCCGCGCGGTGTGGTTCGAGGGCGGGCGCCCTGTGGAGCGCCAGGTCGAGCGCATCGGCGAAATGCCGGCGCCTTGGAATGGCGTCCTTGACGCCCTTGGTGTGCGAATTCACCACGCCATCGTCCGGAGGGCCAGGTCCAAGTTGATCGAGCCGGCGTTCCGGGCTACGGCGCTGTTCGATGAGACGCTGCCCTGGTATTGTGGCAACAAGCCCAGCGCGCGTCCGGAGCGATTGGATGACTTGATTCGCGAGCACGAACGTTGGTTGAAGGGCGAGGAATCGGAGTCGCCATTTCCGACAATCGATCAGATCTCCGAATTGTACGACCGCCTCCTCGAAAGCCTCAATGAGCGTGAGCATGTCGGCGAGGGGATGCGGAAGATCACGGCCACCGGATGGGGCTGGTACTCACCGAACGAGCTCTGGGAGTCGCTTATCGCGGGTGTCGAGCAGCGATCGGTGCCTTCCGATGTCCTCCACCTGGCCTTCGCCAAACGCAAGGTGTTAACCGTCCGCAACGGCGAGCTGCGGGTTACTCTTGGCGGGCGATTGTACCACTACAGGCTGACGGAAAATCCGCTCGGCCTGATGGGGTTGAATGGCTGCGAGGTGGAACTGGCTTACGATCCGATCGATATGGGGTTGGCCGCGGTATATTTCGAGAATCGTTTTCGCGGTTTTGTGTCGGCAGTAGAACTGAGGCGCATGGGCGAGAAGGATTTTGTCGCGGACGAACGTGACCGGCGGGCTGCGCGGCGCACCGTGCGCAAGTATATCGAAGCCGTTCACGCCTCCACGCCCATTGCCGGCCCCGTCGAGCGGCTTCAGCGCTGGGTTGAAATCGCGCGGCCGCGTGTCGATCCTCCGCGGGTCGAGATCATGGTCGCGGTGCCGGATGCGATCCTGGACGCTGCGCAGGCAGCGAAGCGAGAGTACGACAATTCGACGCCCGAGCCCGATCCGACGTGTGTGCCTATCGAACGCCGCGCGGTGGATCCGGACGAGGGCGCTTTCTCGTTCTTCGGGGGCGCCGATGATGAGTGAGCTTTCCGACCGCGAGGTAAGCCAGGTGCGCGAGGAGTTGCGGGCGTTCCTGGCCTTGCGGCCCGATCTTTCCCCGGCCGATCTGACTCCCCACACGACCCTTGGGGACGCAACGATACGCAGCTTTTTGAACAGGTCCATCCGCGGGGGGCGCCAGGTAGTTACGCAGATCAGGGCGATGATGGCACGCGCGAGGACCGGCGACATTCTTCAACCGCACCGCGACGCGGGGATCGTGATTGCACCCGAGCAAGAACAGCGAACGCAGGGAATCGCCCGGTTCCAGAATTGGTACGAAACCCAGACTGTGCGCAGGGTCGCCGAGGTGCTCGACTACTGCGCCGCGCACGCGGCCATCGGCATCATCACAGCGGAGTTCGGGGTAGGCAAATCGGCGGCGGTCAGGGCCTGGAGACTGGGCAAAGGCCGAAAAATACCAACTGCGGTTTTTGAGTTCGACGAGTTCTCGAGCGCGAATACCGTCGAGTTCATCTGCTGTCTGGCGAAGCAGCTCGGGTTGGAGGTGTCAATCGGATCCCAGAACGCCGGCCGCGTGTTTCGGGTGGTATGTGAGAAACTCCGCAGCGAGCCGGTACTCCTCGTCTTCGACCAATGCGAAACGCTGCGTACGCGCGTATTCAGCGTGATTCGGCAGTGCTGGGATCGATCCCATGAGGCCGGAGTCGGGATCGTTCTCCTGGCAGCTAAAGTTCTGATGACCCGGATGCTTGGATCGCGCATGGCCGACCTCGGGGCGCTTACTTCTCGGGTTGGTGTATGGGCCGCGCTGAACGGATTCACGAAGTCCGAAATGGCCGCGATCATCAGGCAGGAAGGCGTCACCGATATCGACGACATGGCCTTTGAACTGTGGTACCGCGCGACTGGCGGCAGCATGCGCCGGTTGATGTGGTCCCTAGAATTGTTACAGGCCAAACATTCCGGCAAGCGGGTCACCGAAAAGACGATCCGGGACGTTGCTGGGCATCTCTGGGGGATGCAGCTTTCAGGCGGGGACTCCGGCGTACTTCGGCAGGGAGAAGACAGACCGGCCGCCGTAAACAGAACCATAGAAGAGAGCGCGGTGGCGCGCGCGGTAGCGTGAGGGGGATGGTGTGGACAAGAAGACGGCTTTCAACGACCTCGGCAAGATGGATGTGTTTCTTAACGGGATCGTCCAGGACCTGATGAAGGAACGGGGAACACCCTATAATCAAGCGCTGCGGAAGGTTCGGCACCTGTATCCGCAGATCATACAACTGCGCGAGGCTCTTTACCAGAAAGAGCAGGATTCCGTCCACGACGTGAAGCACTACCACCTCATCAATGGGCAACTCAAGGAGGCGGACGACCAAATCGAGAGGTTGACGCAAACGGCGATCCAAGCCCATCCGGGACTGGATTATAGCCAGGCTCTTCGGATCGTAGCCAGCGACAATCCGGAATTGTTCCGGCGCCGCGAGGAGCTATTCAGCTCACGACACTGACACACCTTGCCGACGTGAGGCGCGCGGGTTCTCTTTCCTCCTTTTCGTCCCGCCCGCGCGCCTCAAAAGGAGAATAGATCGATGTTGAATTTGAGATCACTTTTGCCGGGAGACCAGAAGGCAGAACCCGGTTTTGATGATGCACTGAAAGTCCTCCTGGCGGAGGCGGGCGGCGCGATCGATGAGCGGGCGAAACTCCTCGCAACGATCGCCCAGGGCCAGACGACATTGACCGAGGCGCAGCAGGAGTTGTCGGCCGCCAAGAAGCGCCAGGTGGCGGAGGAATACGAGGCCGCGCAGACTGAAGGCGGGCTGGCGATCGCAACTGCCGCAACGGAGCGAGCGGTGGCCGATGCCGCTCTGAAGGTCAAGTCGGCCCAATTGCGACTGAAAGGCCTGGAGACCGGGCGTGCGCGAACTGATGCGGCGCTCCTGGAGGCATGGCGCCGGATCGAGGGCTGGCGGAATCAGTTCGTTGAAGCGCGGGTGGCGGAGGTTCAAGCTGAGTTCGGCGCCGCAATCTCGGGTTTTTTCTCCCTGCTCTGCAGGGTCAAAGCGCTATCGCTTCACCACGCCATCCAGCACTTCAACGCCTCCCAGACCTACATTATGGATCCGACCCGAATGTCGGGTCCATCGGTATCCGGGTCTGGTGGTGGTGTCTGTTTGAGAATCGAAAAGGAAAATCACTGGCTGGAAAACTGTTGGTCGGAGGACGGCTCGGCGAGTGATCTGGACATGACACTCCGCTCCATCGAAGCTCAGATCGCGTCGGTCGGCGAATGCGTCAAGGGGATGCGAGCGTAACTGGAGTTCCCGGGGGACACTGGGGGCTGACATGGCGAGGGGCAAGCGTTTGGGCATCACTCGTGGACGCCCGGCGTGCGGCGGGCGGTTCGACACCACCAACCGTCCGCCGATTGAATACACCATCCGCGATCTGGCGCTGTGTTTCGGCGAACTTCCCTCCACGATCATGGCCTGGATCAAGGCCGGCCGGTTCGGAAAGGCAAGGATGCGCGGGGACGCTGCGCGTGTGCCCGAACAAGACGTGATGCGGTTCCTGCTGGCGGCGCCTCCGCAGTTTGACCTGGCCCGAGTGAATCAGGAGTGGTTCAAGCGGCTGATCTTCCGGCATAGGGGGCGGCGGAATGAATTGGCGTAAGTGGTTCGGATTTGCGGAGAACACTCTTCCGGAAGCGAAGGCGCCGGGGCCGGATCTGGTCGAATACGGCGCGACTGGGACGCCGGTTTTCTCCGGCTATCTACGAGATCTGGGCGAGTACAATCCGACGCTGGATGGGCTGAGCGCCTTCAGCACTTACGAGCAAATGCGGCGGAGTGATGGTCAGGTGGCGGCGACGCTGGCGGCCATGAAGCTCCCGATCCGCTCCGCGGAGTGGATCATCGCAGGTCCGCAGAACCCCGCACCGATCGAGCAGGAAGCCACGGATTTCATCCGCCAGCAGCTCTTCGAGGAAGAGATCGATTGGGGCGATGCCCTCGAAAACGCACTGCTGATGCTGGACTTCGGGTGCTCGGCGCATGAGGACTGCTACGTCATCGATGGGAACCGCGTGAAGCTGAAGAAGCTGGCGCCGCGGCTTCCGATCACGTTCACGCGATGGCTGCTGAAGGACGGCGAGGATTTCGCCGGCATCGAGCAGCAGGGCTATGCGGGTGAGAGATACCTCACGGCCACGGTTCCCGCAGAGAAACTGGCGCTGTTCACCCATCAGCGGGAGGGAAACAACTGGGCCGGCCGGAGTGTCATGCGTCCAATGTACCAGCACTGGTACATAAAGAAAAAGTTGTATCTCATCGAGGCGATCGCCGTGGAGCGAAACGGCCTGGGGATTCCCAAAATCACAATGGGCGCGGACGCGAAGAGGGAGGACATAAGCACGGCTCGGGAGTGGCTGGATTCGATCGCAACGCACGAGAAGGCGGGGATTCTGCTGCCGAGTGGCTGGGAGTTCGGGCTGGAAGGGGTCACTGGGAAGGTCCGCGATCCGAAGGATGCGATCGCCCATCATAACATGATGATCTCGATGGCCGGCCTGGCGATGTTCATGCAACTTGGGCAGAGCGAGAGCGGGAACCGCGCGCTGGGCCAGACCCAGAGCGACTTCTTCGCGCTGGCCCTGGATGCGACGGCACGACACATTGCGCGCGCGATGAACTGGTCCACGATCCCGCGGCTTGTGGATTTCAATTTCGGCGGTCTGAAACGTTACCCGGAGTTGGTTGCGCAGAATATCCTGAGCATCAAGTTCGAATCGTTGGTGGCGGCCTTGAAGGATCTGGCGGTGGCGAACATGGTGCAGGCGGACGACGACCTGGAGAAATGGCTCAGGCAGAAACTTGGGGCTCCACAAAAAGGCAACAATCCGCGCGCCAGGATAGTTCCGCGGACCGTTCCCGCCACTTTGGCGGGCTCGGGATCTAGAGGGCGAATTCGTCGGTGTAGGACTTGGTAAAAATCTATGGATTCTAAAGAGAGCGGCAGGGATCGCAGCGAAGTGACGGAACTCCGGTTGCCCACCGGGAGAACCTTGAAGTTGCGGAAGCCGGAGGCTTTCCTGCTGGAATGCGTTGGGATGGTTCTCGACTTCACCGACAAGGTGCGCGGCGAGCACCGATTCGCTGCTCTGAAATCGGCGAGCGACGCGCAGATCCGGGATCTGGCGTGGGCTATAGACCAGATTCTGAGCCGAATCTTGGTCGAGCCCCGTTTCTCGAAGGAACCGAAATCTCCGGATGAGCTTGACCCTGGACGTCTATCACCCGAGGACTTTCTTTTCCTTGTGGGTTGGCTCTGCGACAACGTATCGAAGGCGAAGACGCAAGTCTCGCCGCGCCATTGGCATGCCCGCGGCGGAAGGCGACGAAAGAAGGGCGCAAATGGGATTTGATTCAGCAGCGGAGCTGTTATTCAAGGTTTCCGCCGACCCGAGTGACGCGACGGGGAACCTGCAGCGATTCCGTGCGCTGTTGTCGAAAGACCTCTCGGACATGAGCGCGGAGTTCGGGGCCTGGTCCCAGAAAGTGTTCGGGGATGTGAGCACGGTCGGCGGGGCGATGACGGCGCTCGGTGCGGGGGCGCTGGCCGGGTTGACGGTGGCGGCGGGCGCGGCGGTGGCGCTGGGGAAGGAACTGTGGGACCTCGCGGAGAAGGAGGCGAAGTACGCGGGGGAAATCGAGGAGGGAACGCACAAGACCGGATTGAACGCCGAACAGATGAGCGGATTGCGGTACGCGGCGAAGAACGCCGGGATGGAATACGAGGGATTGGTCCAGGCGTTAGTCAGATTCTCCACGAACATCGCCGCGGCGCAGGATCCGACTTCGAAGCAGGCGCTGGCATTCGGACGGTTGGATGTCAGCCAGGCGGCAGTGAAGGCGGGGACGGTGGATTTACTGCCACTGCTGTATGCGACCGCGAACGCGATGCGGGATCACGCGGACGGGACGATGAAGGCGGCGGCGGCGCGGGAACTCTTCGGCCGCGGCGGCGCAGAGATGATCCAATTCCTGAACCAGGGCGAAGAGGGGATGAAGCGGTTCACGGCCGAGGCCGAACGGCTGGGATTGGTGTTGAACGAATACGACCTGGTCGCGGCCAAGAGTTTCCGGCAGGAAATCATCGCGCTGAATGCGGAGATGGAAGGGCTGAAGTTGCACATCGGAGCGGCCGTGCTGCCGGCGCTGACGGGGCTCAGCGTGGCCTTCGAGGCGCAGATCGAGGCGTTCAAGAAGCAGGCCGCGGGCGGGATGTCGGGATTCATCAAGGCGATCTTCAGCGGAGAGGACATCAAACTCTACGAGCAGGAATTGACGGCGGCATGGGACCGGCTGAACCAACGGATTGCGGCGGCGAGTACGAAAGGGACCAGTCCGGTTGCCGCGCCGGCGGGGCCTACGCCGGAAACGCTGGCGGGCTGGACAAAACTTTCGGACCTGTTGGAACAGGTCCGCGAGAAAGAGGTGGCGACGGGAAGCGAACAAGGCAAGGTGATCGCGCAGGCGATGAAGTTGCAGTCCGAAATGGCCAAGGCGGCGGCGGAGCTCGATGCGGTGCACAAGGCCGGCAAGATCAGTCCCGAGGATTACGCCAACGAGCTGAAGGCGCTGGCCAGCCTGGCGCCGGCGGTGGCGGAATTGGCTGCGCGGGCGACGAAGACGGTCCTGGATAAACAGAAGGAGGCGGTGGCGGCGGCGGGGCGCGAACTGGCGACGCAGATGCAGGCGCAGCAGGAGGAGACCTACACCGGGCGGGTGGCGGCGTGGGATCTCGAAATCCAGGGCCTGCGCGCGCAATATGCCGAGAAGAAAGTGCTAACCGCCGAGAACGAGGCAGCGCTCGAGGCATTGCGGCAAGCCGGGTACAACAAGTTGCAACGCGACGAGGCAACCGAATTCCGAGACGAGCTGGTGGCGCTGCAAACGCACCTGGCGGAGTTGGTGACGGCGCACTTCACGTCACGAGAGCGGATCGAGTGGAGCTATGCGCAGGAACTGGTGAAATACAGCGAGGCCGAAGAAGCCAAGGTGATGAAGACCAAGGCAACCTTGCTCGAGATGGAGATACTGCATGCGCAGTTCGAAATAAATCGGCACGCCGCGTTGATGAAATACCAGACGGATTTGGCGACGCTGGCGAATTCGACGGGCTGGCAGGCAGTCTTCGGTGCGCGTTTCGCGCAGAGCATCCGCGGAAACGAGGAGCTGCTGCGGCAATGGGTCGAAAACACGGGCCATAGTTGGTTGATGGTGCGCGTGGCCGTGGAGAGCATGAAAGAGGGCGTACAACAGGCTTTCGGGACGTTTGCGGATGCGATGGGCCAGAACATCGCGGACGCAATCGTCTACCGGAAATCGCTAGGCGACGCCCTGAAAGCGGCGGCGGCGGCGGCGCTGGAGGCATTGGCGGCGCGGTCGATCTCGGAGGCGATCTTCGCGATGGCCTACGGGTGGATGATGTTCGCCGAGAAAGACTTCGGGAGCGCGACGGCGGCATGGACGGCCTCGGCGATGTTCGCGGCGCTGGGAGTATCGGCGGCGCTGGCGGGGCGGGCAATCGCACCGAAACAAGAGACGGGGAGCACGGCGGCGGCGGCAGCGGGCGGGGGGACGACGACGATGGCGGCGGGTGCCAGCTCGGCCGGGACGACGAGCACGGGGCCGGCGGTGGTGGTGTACGTCCAAGGGCCCATCATTGGCCTGAGTGGAGGACAGGAACTGGCGCAGATCCTGAACGACGCCGTTGAGGGGCGGGACGTGCGGCTGGTAGCCAGTTCGCTGAGAGGGCGGGGATGAGGACGCCGGTAATTTACGGCAGGCGTGGCGCAGGCGGGCGCGCCGTGAGGCCGGACGGGGGTCGGAGGATATTCACGTCCACCCACCGCGCCGATGTCCTGTAGGGGCAAAAACGAGGGGTGAATGGCAAGAGCGGTCGAAGTTCCAGCAGGTCCGATCGCAGGCGATCAAGCCGGCCAGGTGGCGGTGATGGTCGAAGTTCCAGTCTTTACGATCAGGGCGGATCAATCTGGCGCCGTGCCGGCGCTGATGGCTGCCCTTCCGAAGCTCAGCATCACAGCCCGTGAGGCAGAGAGGATTTTGAGGAGTTTCGAACTCTTCCTAGACCACAAGAACGCCTAAGCTCGGTGGGTAGTCCCAGCGTCCGATCGCGGATGTTATTTGTGTGTCCGGCCCCAGTGCCGACCGGCTGGTCCGGTGCTTGTCCGAAATAATTCCTGTTTTTTTCCTACATATTGTTGCTTGCACTAGTACACCGAGTCCAGTCGCAACCCCCAGGGTTACACGGATATCCAGCATTTTGTGGTCTTCCGCGAGGCGCCAGCCGCCGGCGCGACCGACCTCTCGCTAACCCGGTATTGGCTAGGGGTCGAGGACATCGCCGGCGGTCTTGGCCCTTCGGATCGCGACTTCAACGACATGGTGTTCTCGGTGGAAGCCGTTCCCGAGCCGGCCACGCTGCTGCTGTTCGGCTCGGCGCTGTTACTCCTGGGAGCCCTCGGCCGTCGCCGTCGGCGCTAACCTCTGCTGCCGCGGGATAGAATGGGGGCATGTGGTGGCCGGCCGCTGCCTTCTTGCTGCTGCTGTTCCAGAATCCGGATTTCAGTGCCCAGGGGCTGAAAGCGCTGGAAGAGCAGAAGTACGAGCTGGCGGCGGAGTACTTCGCCAAAGCAGTGCAGGCGGATGCGAGCGACTACGCCGCGCACTTCCACCTGGCCCTCGCCAACAGCCTGATCGGCAAGGACCAGGAAGCCATTGCGGGCTACCGCAAAGTTCTGGAGCTCAAGCCCGGACTCTACGAGGCGCAGTTGAACCTCGGAATGGTGCTGCTTCGCCTCCGCCGGGCCGCTGAGGCGCTCCCCTACCTCCAGGGGGCCACCGACGGCAAGCCAAAGGAGTTCCGGCCCCGGCTGTACCTGGCGGACGCCCTGTTTGACAGCGGGGAGTTCACCAAAGCTGCGGCGGCTTTTCGCGCGGCGCTCGATCTGAACCCCAAGTCGGCCCCAGCCGAGTTGGGGCTGGCGCGGTCCGAGGTTCGGGCCGGCGACCTCAAGCAGGCGGATGCGCACTTCCGCAAAGCCACCGAGCTGGACGCCGGCTTGAAGGATGCGCTGCTCGAGCTCGCGCCGTTGTACGAGAAAGGTGGCCAGGCGGCCGAGGCGATGGCCGTCTACCGGCAGTTTCCCGACAACGTCGCGGCGCGCGAGCGCCTGGGGGAATTACTCACCGAAACCGGGAGTCCGGCGGAAGCGATTCCGCACCTGGAATGGGCGGTAGCGAAGTCTCCGACCCCCGCCAACCGCCTGGCGCTGGCGCAGGCCTATCGGAAGAATCACCAGCCCGAGAAAGAGCTCCCCCTCCTGGAGCAGGCGGTGGCGGCGGAGCCGGACAATCTGGACCTGCGCATGGCGTTTGGCCGCGAATTGCGCGATCAAAGGAAGTTCGCGGAGGCGGCGCGCCAGTTCCATCGCGTCATTCAGGCACGCCCGGCCTCGGTGGAGGCCTGGAGCGAGTTCACCGCCATGCTGACCTCACTCGGAGACTTCCCTCAGGCGCTGGCGGCCTTGGATCGCATCCGGGCGCTGGGGGCCGAATTGCCGGGACACCACTACTTGCGCGCCATCATCCTGGACCGGCTGCGGGATTTGAAGGGCGCGCTGGCGAGCTACCAGAAGTTCCTGGCCACGGACCAGGGGAAAAGCCCCGACGAAGAGTTCAAGGCGCGGCAAAGAGCGCGTATTATTGAGAAGGAACTCAACAGGAGGTAGCGCCGCGTGATCCGCCTGGCCGCTTTGCTGGTCTGTTTGTCGCTTGCGATTCCCCTCGGCGCGGGGGACCTGGCGGCGGTCAAGGCGGAGCCCAACCTGGAGAAGCGTGCCCGGCGTGCCCTGGACAACGCCGACGTGGCCCTCAAGGCCGCCGAGGACGCTTACCTGAAAGACGGTGATCTGGAACGGGCCAACGCCGCGCTGGACGAACTATCGCAATCGGTGGAGCTGGCCTTCACATCGCTCCGGCAGACCGGCAAGAACCCGCTCAAGAGCCCCAGGCGTTTCAAGGAAGCGGAGATCAAGACCCGCGAGCTGCTGCGCCTCCTGGCCGACTTTCGCCAGGGGATGAGCGCGCTCGACCGCGACCCGATCGACAAGGTGCGCACGGCGATTCAAAAAGTCCATGACGACCTCCTGGCGGGAATCATGGGGGGGAAGAAGAAATAGACATGCACAGACCCTGGTTCGCATTGGTGATGTTGGCCTCGCTCCCGGCCCTCGCACAGCGGGACTTCCTGACCCCCGACGAGGTCGATCAGGTCCGCGAGGCGCAGGAGCCGAACGGCCGCCTAACTGTCTACCTGCACTTCGCCAGGCAGCGGTTGGACCAGGTGCAGCACTTGCTGACGGAGGAAAAGGCTGGGCGTTCCGTGCTGGTGCACGATCTGCTGGAGCAGTACGGCCAGATCATCGATGCCATCGATACGGTGGCCGACGACGCCCTCCAGCGCAGGGTCGACATCGAGGTCGGCATGAAGGCCGTCACCGCTGCCGAGAAGGAGATGCTGCCGAGCCTCGAAAAGATCCGCGACAGCCAGCCCAAGGACCTGGGACGCTACCAGTTCGTGCTGTCCCAAGCCATTGACGCCACGCGGGACAGCCTCGAGCTGTCCTCCGAGGACCTGGCCCAGCGCGCTGCCGGGATCCAGGCGCGCCAGCAGCGCGAGCAGAAGGAACTGGAATCCGTGATGCAGCCCAAGGACCTGGCGGAGAAGAAGGCCGCCGACGCCAAGGCGGAGGCCGACGAGAAGAACAAGCGCAAGGCGCCCACCCTCCTGCGCAAGGGCGAGACCGTCAAGAAGCAGTAGCCGGCTTACAGCGGCCAGCGCCGGCCGGACATGGGAATCGAATTACGCTTGCTGGGCTGCTCGGTCGCTCCGGGGTCCGCCGTGGACACGCGGCTCATCGAGTGGCTGAAGTCCAACTCATTCTCCTCGAAGCGGATGGGACGGTCGAGAATCATCTCCAGGGTGGAACCCTTGGTCAGCACGGCATCCGGGCCGCGCGTCAGCAGCACGCTCATCAGGCCCGCCACGGCGCCGGCGGCGGCTCCGATTCCCGCACCCATGCCGTAGTGCCCGGAGACCCCTCCGGCGATGGTGCCCACCGATGCTCCCGCGGCGGCCCCCTCTCCTACTGTGCGCGCGTCCCCGGTCTTATTGCCTTCGCTGCGGATCCTGCCTTCCTCTTTATCCAGTTCCTCGCTGGAGCGCCCGTCGAGCCCGCCGATGCGGGCCCGGAAGTCCCGCGTCACCCCGTTCGGCAGGGTGAGCGAGTCGAACCGCAGGTACAACTCGCCGCGCCCCTTAACCCGCCCGGGCCGCTTCACCTGGGTGATGGTCCCGGCCACGTAGCTGCCCGGAGGGATCACCAGGCGCCCTTTCACTAGGATCGGGAACACGGTTTCCAGGTACACCCGGTCGCCTTCGCCGGAGTGCTTCGTGCTGACGCTGTTGATCAGGCTCAGCGGGACGCGTGTGCCGGGATCCACTACGTAACCGCCCGCCGCCGCATCCTCCACCTGCCGCCAGGGCTGCCCGGCGGCGGCCGGCGTCTCCTGCCCCGCCAGAATCCCCAGCGAACCCGCCACGAACACAACCGTCACTCTGTGCAGCCACATACGCGCTCCTCCCCCAATTCTACTCCGTCATGCTGTTAAACGCGCCCCGATCGCAGTACGTTGCAGTCGCTCACTCCGGCTGCACCATCAAGTGCACTCCGGCCCGGCTTGTCTGGGAGCTTACCGCAATGCGGATTTCCGGCGTGCTGCCAACCTCCACCGGAAGCTTCAGGTTGATCTGGATCAGCCCCCAGTAGTTGACCACGCTGCCCACGTACTCCACCCGCCGGTCGTCGACCGGAACGCCGTCCAGGAACAACTGGAATGAGCTCCGCCGCTCGATCTGGATGGCTGCCGGCGGGGGCTCGTAGTCGTCCTCCGGCACAGCGTAGCCCCCCAGCCCGGTCGCGTACAAGATGGCGTACTCACCCGGCCGCGCGGGGGACTGAGTCGTGGCCAGGGAGTAGTCTGGCATCCGTTGCGCGATCACCCACTGTGGGTCGTCCAGGAAGCAGAACAGCGCCGGCGCGACCTCGGGCAGAGTGACCCTCACGGCGGGTCCAGACTGGCTTTCTCGCGTGAGTTGGATGGTGGCCTGTCCGGCCCGCACCGACGCGGGAACCAGGAAATTCACCTGCGTCGGGGAAACGTAGAAAACCATCGAGACGACGCCGTTGACCAGGACGTTCACTCCGCCCATGCCGGGCAGCGGGTCGGCGGCGCTGCGGCCTCGCTCGGCGCTCGCCAGGTTGGTGCCATAGAGCGTGGCGAACGTGTAGGGGGCGATGAAGCCGGCCTCGCCGCTGGCCGAATTCACAACCCCCGCCGCGGTGTAGCAGGGTCCGAGCGGTCTACAGCCGTCCTGGGCCCAACCAATCGGCGCGAGGGCCATCGCGACCGCCCAGACGGTGCGGACGCTGAATACCATACGGCGAACGCCTGCGCAGAGAAAGTGCTCCCAGCCGGAGGTGATTCTCAGTAAATTGCAGCCAGCGCCTTGCGGGTTGCAGTGCTCAGCGGGATGCGGCCAAGTTCCGCCGTTTCAATCCACGAGAAGCCGCGCGGAGCCCGCCGAAGGGTCGCCGTCACGATGCTCAGCCGGTACCGGTAATGAGTAATGGTGTGACCCACGGTGGTAACCCTCCCCCCCAGTACTGCTCGCGGCAGCAGTTCCGCCTCGGGCAATTCCCAGAAGCCGCCCATCCGCGCCGAGCCCGCGTCCCGCTTCCTCAGCAGGAGGCGATCTCCCCTTCGGATGACCAGCAGCGTCTTCGCGATACGCACGGACTGCGCGCGCCGCCGTTTCACGGGCAGTTCGCGCTCGACGCCCTTGCGGCGAGCCTGGCAGGACGCGGAAAGCGGGCAGCGCTCGCACTGCGGATCGCGCGGCAGGCAGATGGTGGCGCCGAGCTCCATCAGCGCCTGGTTGAACTCCCCAGGCCGTTTGCGATCTAGCAGCCGCGCGGCTGCGGCCTCCAAACGCTTCCGGGTCTTCGCGGAGCCGATGTCGCCCCGCTCCTCGACGAGGCGCGCCAGGACCCGGATCGCGTTGCCGTCCAGGGCCGCGCGGGGCAGGCCAAAGGCGATGCTGACGATGGCGGCCGCCGTGTAGTCGCCGATTCCGGGCAGCTTGCGGATCGACTCGTAATCGCGTGGGAAACCGCCGGTTTCCACGATCCGCCTGGCGGCACGGAGCAGGTTCCGGGCGCGCGCATAATACCCCAGCCCGCTCCAGCAGGCCAGCACCTCTTCTTCTCGGGCGGCGGCAAGCGCCTCGACCTTCGGGAAACGCTCGAGGAACCGCTCATAATACGGGATCGCGGCCGCCACCCGCGTCTGCTGGAGCATGATCTCCGAAATCCAGATGCGGTACGGATCCCTGTTTCGCCGCCACGGCAGGTCCCGCCGCTCCCGTTGATACCACCGAAACCAGGGGACAGCCACCATGTTTCCGATTTTACCGGGAACCTCCGCTTTCCCATGTTATAAACAAAGCAGGATTTCCGCGCCATGTCGATGCCCGCCGCGCGAGTGGCCGCCCTTGCATTGTTGCTGGCTTTCCCGCAAACCGCGGCCGCGAAAGACAACCCCGAAATCACCGTGCTCTTTTTCACCGCCTCCTGGTGCGAGCCCTGCCGCGCCATCGACCGGGTGCTGGAAAAACTGCAACGCCGGAACCGGAAATACGTCAGAGTTGTTAACGTGGATTTCGACGTTGCGGCGGACGAGTGCGCCCGCTGGGGCGTCGAACAGATCCCCGTCGTGATTGTGCTCTCCCGCGAGGGGAAGCTTCTGCTGCGCGCCGATGGCGCGTCGCGGCAAACGTTGAACGCTTTGGAATCCGGGCTGGCGGAGCTGATCCAGCGGTCCCGGAAAAGGAGTCCGCCATGAGACTCTCGAGCGGCATCGCGGTCCTGCTGGCGGCCTGCGTCTCCGCGCGCGGCCTGCCGCCGCGGAACACTCCGGCCAGCGGCGAACCGCAGAAATGGGTAATCGAGGCCACCGGCGTCGAAACGGCCGTCCCCGACGTCTTCCACGTCATGATGAAGATGGAATACGAAGCCGGGCGAGCCGCCGACGCCACTTCCCGGGGCGAAAAGCGGTTGCGGGAATTCCTGGACGCGGCCGAAGCCCTCAAGGTTCCCGGCCTCACCTGGCGGGTGGCGAACAACGTCCTCACCGAGTCCAACTCCGGCTACACGCCCGGCATCGTCTACACGCGAAACATCGTGTTCACCGCCGCAGGCATGGAACCCGCGGAGCGCGACCGGCTGATCGCGAAGCTGGAGGACCTGGGCGCCCGCTACAACTCGCATTGCGTCACCTGCATCGGCAGCGGTTGAGCCAGCCACGCCGAAGGCGTGGTCTTCTCGGTCCGAGAAGCAGAAACAGGTGAGCTTTACCGGCGAGCCGCCGAAAAGGCCTGGCGCGAGATCGAAACGCGCCTCCGCCAGTTGGCCGCGGCAGCTCCCGGCAAGTCGTTGGAAGTGGTCGAGGTCAGTTACGATCCGCTGCCCGGGGAATCGGTCATCGAGGAGCTCCCCGAGCTGCCCAAGTCGTCCCGGCCTCAGGCCGTAGAGGTTTCCGTTCGTCTGCGGGCAACGTATGTCCTGCACTGAAAAGTTGTGAAAGGAGCTTTCTGATGCGTATGACTGGTGTATTCCTGACCGCTCTGGCGGGCCTGCTGGCAGTCGCCGTTCCCGCCGCCGCGCAACCCCCCGAGCCGAGGCAGACGATCAGCGTCGGTTCGGTCGGAAAAGTGACGGCGAAGCCGGATCTGGCGATCGTTTTCGTGAGTGCGAGGAGTTCGTCGCCCCTGGCCGCCGACGCGCTCGAACAGAACAAGAAGAAGATCCAGGAGGTGAAGGCCAAGCTGCTCTCCCTGGGCTACAAGGAAGACCAGCTTCATTTCTCGGGCAACCGGTTCACGCCCGCCGGCGGGGGCATGTACTACACGGGGCGCGACCGGCCCTCCGGCTTCGACGTCTACAACAACATCTACATCTATCTGGAGGCAGCGGACCTGAAGAACCTCGACGAATTCAACGCCCGTGTCAGCCAGGTGCTGGATGAAATGGGCAAACTCGGCGTTGGCCCCACCACCATGCCCATTTCCAGCGTCTCCATGGGGGGTGCTTCCGTCGTGGCGTTCGTGGTGAAGGACCCAGCGCCGTACGAGAATCAAGCCTACACCCAGGCCATGGACAAGGCCCGCCCCATCGCCGACGACATCGCCAAGCGCATGAACGTCCGCATCACCGGCATCGCATCGGTGAATCCGTCGGTCATGTCGCGGTCGGCGGTCATGGGCCCTTCGAACCCGCTCGAAGAGATCCCGTACGAGTACCTGTCCTCCTCCATCGACGAGGTGCCAATCCGGGTCCGCCTGAACGTCGTGTTCACCTTCAAGTAGGCGGCACGCGCTCATTGCGGGTCGGCATCAACGAACGGATTGGGGCGGAAGCTTCGCTCCTCGTAGTCGAAGTAATCGAAATCCGCTGTCCGGCAAGTCCCCGCCAGGTCCTGGCAACACATCCCGACAAAGGCGCCCGTGAAATTCGGATTTCCAGGGGGGCCGGCCTCATCCGACAGGATGCTGGCATCGAATTGCTCGGGCAACCAGCACCAGTACCCTCCTTCCACCCGGTACGCGAAATGGAGACGCTCGTAGTCGACCTCAACCCGTAGATGCACGGGGACACCGCTGGGAATGGCAATTGGTGGCGTGAAAATGTCCGGCTGAACCTGGTCCGGGAGCGAGGACATGACGCGTACGTGCTTCCCCACACTCTCGTCATGCGAGATGTGGAAGTAATGATACTTGAAACTGTTGTAGTAACAGACCAGGCCAGCCATCTGCTGGAAGCGTTCCGGCTCGAACTCAACCACCGTGGCGGCACTGAAGCAGTGCGACTGCTGTCGCCGCGCGACGAGCGCCTGGCGAAACAGGCTGCCCAGCGATTCGCGGCCGTACAGACGCAAGTGGCCGGGACGTTCCCTCAGGCTGAAGAGCTCCTCCGGCCATGGCGACCGCAGCCATTGGAAGTCCAACGGAAGCCGCGGCCCGTCGAAGTCCTCGCGTATGGGCGACGCAGGGAAAACATGAGCCGGCAATGCCGGAGCGGCGACCTCGGAGTATGGCAATCCTTGGCCGTCGACCGTCCGCAGCCAGCCGTCCGCCAACCACGCCATCGGCTGGATGGCCGTTTCGCGGCCCAGCGTGCAGCGCCCCCGGTTGAGAAGGGGCCGGCCGCAGAGGTGCACCAGGTAGGTCTCCCCGCTTTGAGTTTCGACCAGATCGGCGTGCCCAGCGCGTTGCAGTTCGATGTCCGGGCGGTGGCGGGAAGTCAGAATGTGCACATCCGGATGCAGATCGTAGGGCCCGGTCAACTCGCGCGATCGTGCCAACGTGACGGCATGCCCCCATCCGGTGCCTCCCTCTGCCGTCAGCAGGTAGTAGTAGCCGTTGCGCTTGTAGAGGTGCGGGCCTTCGGTGAAGCCCAGTGACGTGCCCTGGAAGATCAGGCGGGGGCGCCCGATCAGCTTGCCTTCTTCACCCGAGTATTCCTGCAATGCGATCCCGGCGAAGCGATTGTGGCCCGGCCGATGGTCCCAGACCATGTTCAGCAGGTATTTCCGGCCATCGTCATCGTGGAACAGGGAAGGATCGAAGCCGCTGCTGTTCAGGTAGATCGGGTCCGACCACTCGCCGTCGATGCGCGGGCTGGTCACCAGGTAATTGTGCATGTCCCTAAGCGACGCCCCTGCACTGGCCCCCTGAGTGGTGCGGCCGTAACGCTTGACGTCGGTGTAGATCAGGTAAAACAGGCCGTCGGCGTAGCTGAGGCATGGCGCCCAGATGCCACACGAATCCGGGTCGCCGAGCATGTTGAGCTGGCTGGCCCGCGCCAGTGGTCGCGTCAGCAGACGCCAATGCACCAGGTCCCGCGAATGATGGATCTGGACTCCCGGATACCATTCGAAGGTCGAGGTGGCGATGTAATAGTCGTCGCCCACGCGGATAATGGATGGGTCCGGATTGAACCCAGGCAGAATCGGATTACAAATTGTCGGTCTCGCTTCCGGCATGTTTTCACCTGTGCTCGCGAACCAGTGTCCAAAGAACGACCGCGCCAACCAGGTCCAGCACGCCGAGGCAGACGAAGAACGGCGTGTAGCCGATCCTGGCAACCAGCGTCCCAATCAGCAGGGAGAAGATAAGTAGCCCCGCATTGCCCAACGTGCCAGCCATCCCGGCTACGGTTGCGACCTCGTTTTTCTTGAACAGATCGGACGCCATGGTGATCACCGTCACCGACAGAGTCTGGTGCGCGAAACCGGCCAGGCTGAGCAGCGCGATCGCGGCATATGGGCTCTCGACAAAGCCGACGAACCCCACCCCCATCATCAGGCCAGCCCCCAAGGTGAACGCGCCGCGGCGAGCGTTGATCAGGCTGACGTTCCCGTATTTCTGAAGCGCCATGCTGACCACCCCGCCAAACATGCAGCCGAAATCGGCGGCCAGGAATGGCATCCAGGCAAACAGCGCGATGTGCTTCAGGTCCATGTGACGAACGCTGCTCAGGTACAGCGGCAGCCAGAAAGTGAGAGTGCCCCACGTGGGGTCGGCGAGAAAACGCGGCAGGGCGATTCCCCAGAAGTTGCGATGGCCGAGGATCTTCACGACCGACGGGCGGATCCCGTCGCTCCGCAGGTACTTCTCCTGTCCCGAGGAGATGTAATCCCTCTCCTTATCCGAGAGCGCCGGGTGCTTTTCGGGCGATTGGTAGAGCAGCAGCCACAGCGCAACCCAAACCAGGCCCATCGCGCCGGTGATCACGAACGCCGCCTGCCAGTTGTACCTCAGGATGGCCCAAACGACGAGCGGCGGGGCGACCATCGATCCCACCGAGGCGCCTATGTTAAAGACGCCGCCGGCCAGCCCCCGCTCCTTGGCGGGAAACCACTCCGCGGTCGCCTTCATACCCGCCGGGTTGCCCGAGCCCTCGCTGAACCCCAGCAGGCCCCGCAGCCCCGCCAATGCCTGCCAACTGTGGGCCAGGCCGTGCGCCATGTTCACCAGCGACCATGCGCCGGCGAATATGGCAAAACCGATTTTGAGGCCCAGCACGTCCAGCACGTAGCCGCAAATTGGCTGCGCCATGATGGCGCCCTGGAAGGCTCCGAGGATCCACGAGTATTCTTGCGCAGTGATGTGCAGGTCCTCGAGCACCTTCGGGGCCGCCACCGCCAGCGTGCTGCGTGTCAGGTAGTTGATGATCGAGCCCAGCATGATCAGTCCGATCATCCACCACCTGAGTCCTCTGATCTTGGGCATCGCCGTGTTCATTCAAACACCCAACTCTAGCAAACCGCGGACAGCCACCATGTTTCCTGTTTTACCGGGGACCTCCGCGCCGGCGCTCTCGTCGGCAAACGACGGAAAATCGGAAACATGGTGGCTGTCCCCGCGTTTTGGCCGATGTCGGCCGCGGGAGTTGCCGCCCTTACACGCGACCCTGCGCAAGCGGTCCGCCGGGACACCGCCAAGGACGCCAGCGCGCCCACAATCTCCTGATCTCGGGTGCAATCCGCAGCCGGTGTAGACTTGATATTGACCCTGCCCGTCAAAACCAATCCGATTAGGCTCCTGGGTGCCTGGCAACAAGGCTATGCCTTGGATCTCCACACGACGACCAGCACCTTCCTGGGCACGGATTCCTTCGGCCATGACGTGTTCGATACGAAGCGGTCGGAGATCGGCGAGCTGCTGTACCGATTGAAGTGCGGCCGGGACCGAACTACCTTGGAGCCAATCGCCGACACGGTAACGGAATTCCTGCGGGGCTGGAACATCGGAATCGACGCACTCGTACCGGTCCCTCCGTCCAACATCGCGCGGCAGGTGCAGCCCGTCGCCGAGATCTCACGCAAGGTATGCGAGCGAGCCGGCATCGCACTGTGCGACAGGTGCGTCAGTAAGGTCAGGAGGACCGCACAGCTTAAGGACGTGTTCGACTTCGAGAGACGCGCCGCCGTACTCGCGGATGCATTCGCCGTGGATCGGGCGCTGACGGAAGGCAAACGGCTGCTGCTGTTCGACGATCTGTACCGGTCGGGCGCCACGGTTACCGCCATCACGAACCTGCTCGCATCGGAAGGGCATGCGGCGACGCTCTTCCTATTGACCCTGACTAGAACTCGGAGTAGGACATGACGACCGTTTTCATCGGCGGATCGCGAGCGGTCGCCAAGCTGAACGCCCTGATTCGCACGCGCTTAGAAGATCTGATTCAGAAAGCCTGCCGGATACTCATCGGTGACGCCAACGGCGCAGACAGGGCAGTCCAGCAGTTCTTGGCGGATCGCGGCTACTCCAAGGTGACAGTCTTCTGTATGGACGCCTGCCGAAACAACATCGGGAGTTGGGAAGTACATAAGATCCATGCCGATTCCTCGCGCAAGGACTTCGCCTATTACGCGGCCAAGGACATTGCCATGGCGCGCGAGGCGAAATGCGGCGTCATGCTCTGGGACGGCAGGAGCAAGGGCACGCTGCACAACGTCCTGAACCTGATCGGGGCGGGCAAGAAGGTACTCGTCTACTTCTCGCCACAGAAGGCGTTCTACAAGCTCTCAACTCCGCACGACCTCGACTCCCTGCTCGCGCTCTGCGACCGCCGGGAAATCGAGCGTCTCCAGAGCAGCCTGCCGACGCTGACTCCCCACACAGCGGCTCAGCTCCCGCTCCACTTCCACCGGTGACATCTTCCCGGGAGATGAAAGTGTTTTGTCCACAAGGATTTCTCCGTTTCTTGCACCCACGCCGCGGCCCCATGCGTCCAAAACTATTACCGGAGGGGATTCTGCCGATGTACAATTCTGGGGACCAGGAGAACGACGACATGCCAACGCCCGCCGCGGATCCGACGACCGAACCCATCCCCACGCCCTCCGACGCCGACGCGATGGCGGCGCTTGACTACACCTCCCGCTACTACCTGGGCATGAGCGCCGAGAAGTTTCTCTCGCTGCTGGACTCGGGCGAAATCTCGGCTTCCGATCAGGACCGCATTCCGGGGCTATCCAGAGTCTTGGACATGCTCGCCATGGTTCGCTGCTAGAGGAGCGGGCACCCAATAAAAACCAAACAAGAAGCGTACGACCGCTATTCCGCGCCCCTGAAGTGAGCGAAGACCCCACGGAGTAACAACGTGCGACGGTATATATGAGGTCAGCGTCAGCGTGGCCATCGCGGCCGGCGCAATGTGAATTCTTCAGGGTCGAGCTCCGGTAGGAGTTCTTCGTCCTCGGCAAGAGCGGGCGGTTCCATCTTGGCGACCCATAGGAGCGTGAGCACCGCGTCGTAGCTGGGCAGGGGAAGCGACTCTTCGATGAGAAGGCTGATGCGTTCCGCTTGGCTCGGATAGAACCAAAGCTGCGGATCGACCTTATCGGCTCGCGAGGTGACTTCTTTTCCGGCACACAGTCGGCCAGCGATGGATTGCTCGGTCGGCAAGTCCCGCAGCGGCAACTTATAGGGCAGCGCTTCGCTGGTCCGGTACCATACAGCCTTCCCGGCCTCGCTCCAGACCATGGCGCACGGGAGGTCTGTGAGGTCGAGGTACCGCCATGTTGTGGCGGTGAGGCTCGCTTCAAACTCCCTCGCGACCGTACCGATGGGATCCAGTGACGGGTGCTTCAGCGGAAGTCGATTGCTGATGAGCTTGCTGGGGAGGATGAGCTCGGCGGCAAACTCATTAGCCTCCAGCTCGGGTCGCGGCATTGTTGTTCCATACCTGTCAATCACGCGCGCATCGCACACGTTGCCGAGCTCCTTGTGATACGGAATGATGAAGTGCCCAATCTCGTGGGCGATCGTGAACCGCTTTTGCGCCGCCTCTCGCAGGGATGCCTTGACAGTGATGATGCCTTTTTGCGCACTCTTGCTTCGCACCAGGGTGCCGTGCGCACCGGAGAGCCGCTCTTCCTTGACACGCAGCCCGAGGCGCCGGCAGACGGCGGTCAGGTCGGGTTTCCCCGTGATGCCGAGGCGGTCCAAGAGCAGGCTTGCGAGTTCGGCAGCCGGGGTCACTGGTGCTCCTCATCCCCCCAGTCTTCTTCGAGTTCCTTTGCCTGTTCCTCCAAGATGCGCCGATCTTGCTCGGTCAAGTCCTTTTGTTTGTGGAACGCAAACGAGGGGTCGGCCACCGGTCCCAACGCCGGGGGCTTGAGGGCCTCCACGATGCCCTTAAGGGTGGATTTGGCAACACCTTCCAAGCTCGTTTGGGAGCGTGTGGCATCCAGGGCGGCCTGCACGTGTTCGGGCGGCACTTCTTGTCGCTTGCGGTACTCAACTGCGGCCTCTTCCGCGAGGCGGTGGATCACTTCGCTAGGCTCCTCGTCGGGCGTAACTGCTCGGTAGAGCGCATCCAGTTCTTCGTCGCTGAGTTCCGTGATCTCGCCGAACAACCGGTCGATGATCTCAGCGCCGGGTTCTTTGGGCGAGTTCTCGTTTGCCATAGAGTAGTTCCTTCACGCCGGGAACAGTCATGAGTTTGATTTTTAGTTTCGCCACCTGCGATGGCGTTTTGCCCATGAGCTCGGCGATTTCCTGGTTGACGTTCGGACCACCGGGCCGCAACTGCGCAGCCGCGACCAGGTTCTCCAAGTCCTTATGACCGTGCACGAGCTGCTCCAGTGCCTTCCACGCGAAGGCGCACTCGACGCGGCTATCCTCGGGTGCGGCGAGCGCTGAGTACCTGCTGTCCGGATCGTCCATCGATCCTGCCACGAACTTCTGTCGTCGGAGATGGGTGATGGCCTTGTTTTGCAGAACACGAGCGAGGAACGCTTCGAGCTTGCCCTTCTCTCGCTTCCAGCCGAGCCCGTTCTCGGAGGCCCAGAACTCATTCAGGGTCTCACCGACAAGGTCCTCGGCAGATACCCCGCAGTCGAAGGTTGGCGGTGCGTCGCGCACCGCGCGTTCGGCCGTGAGGCGCAGCACCTTGAGCAGTCGCTCCCAATCGACATTCTCGAACCTGCCCACGGGATCATTCCTTTCGGCACCGCACAGTTGGAGGCGCGGCCGGGCTTCTATAAGAGTATTCGAACCTGCCAGTAACATTCTTCCACAATTTCGCTTGTCTGGCGGAAAAAAAGACGCTGCTCACTCGAATCCCAAGTAGGGGGACACCGACCGGGGGCTCCAGATCGGCAAATCCCTTCCCCCGAGAGGCAGGACGATAATGAGGCAACCAAGCACAAATTCACGGGGCGACCGGTTCGACTCGGTGACCGTAGGCCAGGTGTGGAACAAGGCTCAGGCGGTTCCCGGCTACGATCCGTCGGTGTACCGCAAGGACTCGTGTGGTGCGTGGATCGCACACACCGATTATGGGCAGCTCTCCACCTACGGATGGGAGATCGACCATATCATCCCGGTCGCCAAGTCCGGCACGGATGCGCCGAGCAATCTGCCGCCGCTGCACTGGAAGAACAACCGGCACAGGGGTGACACGTACCCGAACTGGACGTGCGCCGTTACAGCCTGACGAGGACGGGCCGGCCAACTGGCCGCAAAATGAGCTGTGATATTGACGGAATAATACATGATGTGGTAGCGTGCTCTTAAGGGGGCCCAATATGCTGTAGGCAGGTAGGAGGTCTCAGAGGAAAACCATGGCTGCACCTGCACTGACACTGGATACGCGATACTCGCACCTCGATTCGATCTTGGAACTGGTTTGCGTTGCGCTCCAACTCACGCAGACGCAGTTTGAGGACGCCAAGCAGAAGTACGAAGCCGCCGGCACGTGGCTTTCTGCTCCAGGGAGCCCACTGCGCCATTTCTCCCCGGACATCTACCCTCAGGGGTCAATGCGGCTTGGCACCACCATCCGACCATGGAAAGGCGAGGAATTCGATCTTGACTTGGTCTGCCAGCTCCACGGTTGCGGGCACGCACACCCCCTTAAGGTCTACCAAGCGGTTCACGACCGCCTCAGCTCCCATGGCGTCTACGCGAAGATCCTGGAGAAGAAGAAGCGGTGCCTGCGCCTAGACTACGCGGGCAACTTCCACCTGGACATTCTCCCCGCTTGCCCAGACGGAGTCCGCGGTGGCACGGCCATCAAGGTGCCTGACTGCGAGCTCGCGGACTGGAAGCCGAGCAACCCGACCGGGTACGCGGACTGGTTCTTTGAGCGTTGCCTGTACCGGCCAAGCATGGTTCTCGCGGCACTCGAGAAGGGCGTCCGACCGCTCCCGAGCAATATGCCGTCCGCGATGAAGTACCCGTTGCAGCGCGCCGTCCAGCTCATGAAGCGCCACCGTGACTCCTTCTTCGACGGGAACCCCGACGCTGCCCGATCCATTGTACTCACGACCCTGGCCGGCGCGTTCTATGCTGGGCAGGAATCCCTGACGGAAAGCCTGGACGTGATCGTCAACGGCATCCTCGCCGTAATCCCCCACACGCCAGGCATCCCGCGCGTGCCAAACCCGACCAACCCGGACGAGAACCTCGCCGAGGGCTGGAACCAGAATACCTACCCGCAATTCGTCAGATACATGCATAGCTTCCGTCAGCACCTTGACAGGCTCATGCAGGGCGAAGGTATAGACGAGATCACGAAATCCCTCGGTGGCCTTGTCGGGCGAACGATGGCAGAGAAGGCGATCGGCGCACACGCCAACGAACTGGAGCGACTGCGCGCGGGTAAACTGCTGCGCGTCCATCCGGGCACCGGCCGGCTCGCGACCGCCGCGGGTATGCTGATCCCCCGCAACAATTTCTATGGAGCGGACTAGTGCCCCCGGTACGGACGTTCAGCTTGCGGGACCAAGCAGCATGGATGCGGGAATACTACCCAGGCTTCCAGTGCACGGCGACCAATCGGGACTTGCGATGCACCGGACGGCTGCAACCAACGCCATTGAGCCGTGAGTACGAGGTGACGATCACGTGCGACGCAGGCGGGCGGCCCCAAGCCTTTGTGCCGGGGCTGGTCGCCCGCAAACCCGACGAGCGGATTCCACACACGTACGCTCCGAACCGACCATGCCTCTACTACCCCGGCGGAGAATGGCGGTCGGACATGAAGGTCGCGACAACCATCGTGCCATGGCTATCGCTCTGGCTGTACCACTACGAGGTCTGGCACGCGACCGGCGAATGGATGGGTGGAGGCATCCACCACAATGGGCCAAAGAACTGACGGCAGGTTCCGCATTCTCAGCCTCGACGGTGGCGGCATCAAAGGCGTGTTCACCGCATCTGTTCTCGCGGAACTCGAACACATGACCGGGAAACGAGTCGTCGAGTACTTCGACTTATTGACCGGGACGTCCACGGGCGGTATCATCGCCCTCGCGCTCGCAGTCGGCATCCCCGCGGGCAAGATCCTTGATTTCTACACCAACTACGGCCCGACGATCTTCCCGGCGATAGGCATTGAAACTCGGTGGTGGCGAGGGCTCCGGCGAATCATGCGTGCAAAGCACGACGGCACGGTCCTGCGTAACGCCCTGGCGACGGTCTTTGCGGACAAGAAGCTCGGGCACGCCTCGTGCCGAGTCGTGATCCCCGCCTTCGACGCCCTCGGCGGGCGCGTCCACCTCTTCAAAACATGCCACTGTGAACGATTCCGCCAGGACTACCAGCGCTCCTGTGTCCACATGGCACTCGCGACAGCAGCAGCACCCACCTACCTTCCAGCATTTCAAGCAGACGACGGCACCGCGTATGTGGACGGCGGCGTCTGGGCAAACGACCCAATCCTCGTCGGCGTATTGGAGGCCATCGTTAACCTCCACCACGCCCCAGAAGATCTGGACGTGCTGAGCATTGGAACAACGGAAGAGCCGTTCCACATTTCAAAAAGGCGGCGCCGACGCGGCGGAATACTTCAGTGGGCTCTTGGCGTTGTACCGCTGCTCATGCACGCACAAGCGGAGGCTGCCCGCGCACAAGCAGGAATCCTCCTGCCCAGTCAGCCACTGCGCATCAACCGGTACGTCGAGCCCGGCCGGTTTAGCATGGACGACAGCCGACAAATCAATGACCTTGACGGCCTCGGACGCCTCGAAGCGCGCCGCTACGAGAAGGCGATCAGTGAACGCTTCCTTAGCACACGGACCCAACCATTCCGGCCGTGTCACACGCCCTGAGATGGCGTGTTCACAGGCAGCGCGCAAACTTCCACCGATTGATGGGTCAGTTCCCACAAGCGCCCTTGGCCCCGTGACACCGGCTACGAAGCGGCCCAGGCAACGATCACGCCCGTTCAACGAAGAATCGCCGACTTCCCGATACCCCCCATCACCGGCCCGTCGTTCCCCGAAGCCGGTCCGGCGACCGTCCTGAGAGCATTCGCCCCACACCCCGTTCCCCACTCTCCCCACATCTTTTCCCCCACCCCCACAACAACTTAGCCAAAAACTCCCCCTCCAGCCCCGCCCATCCGTGCTTACCTGGAGCCGACAGGAGATCCCATGTCCACCGAACGCCAGATCAACGCCAATCGCGAAAATGCCCGGCATTCCACCGGACCCAAAACCCCCGAAGGCAAGGCCCGCTCCAGCGCCAACGCCACCCGCCACGGCCTGCTCGCCCGCCAGATCGTCCTCCCCATCGAGGACCGCGCCCAATACCTCGAACTCCTCGCCGCCCTCGAAGCCGAGCACCAGCCCGAAGGCCCGACCGAAACCTACCTGGTCCACCAGATGGCCTCCGCCCAGTGGCGCCTCCAGCGTCTCACCCGCATCGAGACCGGCTTCTTCATCTGCCGTCTCGAGAAGGTCCGCGAGCTGGAGTACGAGGACGACGACGAGGAGGATGACGACGAATCCCCCGCCCCCCTCACCCCAGACGAGCAGTTCGACGAGGACACCCGCCTGCTTGGCATCCTGTTCCACAGGGATTCCGGCGGCGACCCCTTCGCCAAGCTGGCCCGCTACGAAAACGCGCTCCAACGCGAGTTCTACAAGGCCCTTGACCGCTTCCTCGACGCCCGCGCCCGCCGCACGCCTCCGCCGCCCGAAAAACCCCAGGAACGAAACGAACCCAATTCCCCGGCAAGCCCCAGCGCCCCCGAGCACTTACACGTCGCCCCGGCCGAGCCCATGCCCCCCGTGGGGCAGCCGGTCTCGCCTGCCGCTCGCATCCACCACCGTTCACTGCCTTACCGACCCGCGACCTCACGGGAGCGGTCTTCGCCACGTGCAGGTAGTATCCTGAAATGATAGACACCCCTGGATATCGCCGCCTGTGGAAGACTCGATCGTAATTCGGGGAGCGAGGCTTCATAACCTGAAGAACATCTCGCTCGAGATCCCCCACAACAAGCTCACCGTCGTCACCGGTGTCTCCGGCTCCGGAAAATCCTCGCTGGTCTTCGACACCATCTACGCCGAGGGCCAGCGGCGCTACGTCGAGTCGCTCTCGGCCTACGCGCGCCAGTTCCTCGAGCGCATGGAAAAGCCCGACGTGGATGAGATCGACGGCCTCGCGCCGCCCATCGCCATCCGCCAGAAGAACACCACGCGCAACCCGCGCTCGACGGTCGCGACCTCCACCGAGCTGTACGACTTCCTGCGCCTGCTCTACGCCCGCGCCGGGCGGACCTACTGCCCCAACTGCGGCCAGTTCGTCCAGCGCGACACCGTCGACCAGGTCGCGCAGCGGATGTTGCGGGAGCCGCCCGGATCGCGCTGGTACGTGCTCTTTCCCATCCGCTTCGGCGAGGGGAAGGCGACCGAGCTTCGTGACCGGCTCTTCGAGCTGCGACAGAAGGGCTTCAACCGCCTGTACCAGGACGGGAACATCCGCGAATTCTCCAGCCCCGAGTCGCTGCTCGAGATCGACTTCTCGCGCCCGGTGCACGTCCTGGCCGACCGCATCATCATGGCGCCCGATCTGCACCAGCGCATCGTCGATAGCCTCGAGACCTGTTACCGCGAAGCCGGCGAGGCCGTCTTCGAGCAGGCGGGCGCGCAGCCGCCGCACCGCCTCTCCTTTAGCGAGAAGTTCACCTGCAAGACGTGCAACATCGAATTCGTGACCCCCGAGCCGCCGCTGTTCAGCTTCAACAATCCGTTCGGCGCCTGCCCGCGCTGCCAGGGCTTCGGCAACACCATCGACTACGACCTGAACCGGGTGATTCCCGACCCGTCGCGCTCGCTCGACGGCGACGCCATCGAGGCCTGGACCACGCCGCAGTACAGCCGCTTCCTGGATCTGATGCGGCGCCGCACGGGCGGCCGCGTGCGCTTCGACGTGCCGTTCTCCGAGCTGTCCCGCCAGGAGCGCGACCTGGTGCTCAAGCACGTGCGGGAATTCTTCGCCTTCCTCGAGACCAAGAAATACAAGGTGCACGTGCGCGTGTTCCTGAGCCGCTACCGCGGATACGCGCAATGCCCGGTGTGCCACGGCGCGCGCCTGCGTGCCGAGGCGCTCAACGTCCGCGTCGGCGGCCGGAACCTGGCCGAGGTGAGCGCGCTGAACATCGCCGAGGCCCACGCTTTCTTCGATCGTCTCGAGCTCAGCCCCGAGGAGATGGCGATTGCCGACAAGATCCTGCTCGAGATCCGCCAGCGCCTGAAATTCCTCCACGACGTGGGCCTGGACTACCTGACGCTGGACCGGCTCTCGGCGACGCTCTCGGGCGGCGAGGCCCAGCGCATCCAGCTTGCCACCTGCCTGGGATCGCGCTTGGTGGGCGCTTGCTACGTGCTGGACGAGCCGTCCATCGGCCTCCACAGCCGCGACACCGGGCGGCTGATCCGCATCCTCGAGGAGTTGCGCGATCTGGGCAACACCATCATCGTGGTCGAGCACGATGCCGACGTGATGCGCTCCGCCGACCACATTGTCGACCTGGGGCCCGGCGCCGGCGAAAACGGCGGCCGTATCATCTTCGAGGGCTCGTACCCGCAACTGATCTCGGACGGCGCGGCCTCGCTCACCGCGGACTGGCTGCGCGGCATTCACCTCGCGCGGCGCACCCGCACCCCCCGCGTGGTGAACCCCAAGCGCAAGCTGAAAGTGCTCGGCGCCCGCTTGCACAACCTCAAGAACATCGACGTCGAGATCCCGCTCGACATGATGGTCGCCATCACCGGCGTCTCCGGCTCGGGCAAATCCACGCTGGTCCACGAGGTCCTCTACAAGTCGCTCGAGGCGATGCACAAGGCCGGCGCTCGGGGTGACGACGAGGATGCCGGCCGCGGTGCCGCGACGCTCGCCTGCAAGCGCGTCGAGGGCGCCGAACGTATCCGCGAGGCGGTCCTGGTGGACCAGTCGCCCATCGGGCGCAGCCCGCGCTCCAACCCGGTCACTTACGTCAAGGCCTTCGACATCGTCCGCGACCTGTTCGCCTCGACGCCCGAGGCCATCCGCCGCGGCCACACCCCGGGCCACTTCTCCTTCAACATCCCCGGCGGGCGCTGCGAGGTCTGCCAAGGCGATGGCACCGTGACCGTCGAGATGCAGTTCCTGGCGGACGTCGAGCTGGTCTGCGAGGAGTGCAAAGGCACGCGCTACAAGTCCAGCGTGCTGGATGTCCGCTACCACGGACTGAACATCCACGAAGTGCTGCAACTCACCGTCAAGGAGGCGCTGAGCTTCTTCGCCGATGTCCCCCGGCTGGCGGGCAAGCTCCGGGTGCTGGCGCAGGTCGGGCTGGGCTACCTCCGGCTGGGTCAGTCCGCCACCACGCTCTCGGGCGGCGAGGCGCAGCGCGTGAAGCTGGCCGCGCACCTGGCCCAGGCCTCCTGCGAAGGCGCGCTGTTCATCTTCGACGAGCCCACCACCGGGCTGCACTTCGAGGACATCGCCCAACTGCTCGGCGCCTTCCAGAAGCTGATCCTGAACGGCGGCAGCGTCCTGATCATCGAGCACAACCTCGAGGTCGTCCGCAACGCCGATTGGGTCATCGACCTCGGCCCCGAGGGCGGCGAACTCGGCGGCCGCATCGTCGCCCAAGGCCCCCCCGAGCAAATCGCCGCGACCGAGGCATCCTACACCGGCCAGTATCTGAGGTCGCTGCTTATGAGCCCATAGCCAGCCGGATGTTGTCTGACGTGCAAAAGGAGCAGGAATGAGAGATCCCCACGTTGAATCCCTTCGGTTCCGTTTTACGTCCAGTTCGACCACGTTCGACGCCCCACCGCCGGTTCTGGTCGAGAAGGATGATTTTCGAGCCGAGCTGCGCGACGGTGTCCTGACGGTCCAAATGAAGCAAGACTGCGCATCCATCGACGCCGCGCGCATGGTGGTTGCTGGGTTCCTTCGTGCGTGGGAGATTGACGTGGCGCTGCGCCTGGGCCCGGAGGAGTTTCAGTTCGTCTATCAGGACGCGCACGTGGTGGATCGTGATCCTCCCCCTCGGGGCGCCCCCATAACTTCGACGATTCATGCCACACTGCACCTTGACGGAACTGTTGTTGTACACGTCACCCGGCGAGAATATCCTGCACCGCCACAGTGTTTTGTGGCTTCACCCGACGTGGAGACCATGTGGTGCCGTTTCCAGGGCTACCTGAAAGGGCGGGAGCCACTGGCGGCGATGGCTTACTTCTGCTTGACGGTTTTGACATATCGCTTCCCGAAGGGGAGGACGAGAGAGGCGGCATCCCAAGAGTACGGAATAGATACGGAAGTTCTGAGTTGTTTGGGCGATCTGAGCACAAACCGGGGAGATCCCACCTCGGCGCGTAAAATGATCCCTGGCCTCCCAGCCCACACGCCCTCAGAAGTCGCGTGGCTGGAGGCTGCCATGAAGCGCATAATCCGGAGGGTCGCAGAGCACGATGCCGGTGGCACCGGGCTCCCCACCATTACGATGACGGACCTGCCGCGGCCAGTACCTGAGGTCGCTGCTGTTCTAAAATAGAGCGATGGCAGAAGAGCCGGAACCGGAAAAACCGCTGGCGAGCTTCGAGGCCGGTCTCGAGGAACTCGAAAAGGTGGTCAAGGAACTGGAGGGCGGCGACCTGCCGCTCGAGCGCGCCCTGGAACTGTTCCAGAAGGGCGTCGAGCTCAGCAATGCCTGCCGCAAACAGCTCGAGGACGCGGAAACTCGCGTGGAGATGCTCCTCAAGAAGAACGGCAAGATCCAGCCTGAGCCTTTCCGCCCGGACAAGGCATGAATTTCCTCGACTTCGTGGCCGAACAGCAGCGGCTGGTAGACCGGGAGCTGGATCGGCTGATTCCCAGCGAACAGACGCCGCCCGAGGTGATCCACCGGGCCATGCGCTACAGCCTCTTCGCCGGCGGAAAGCGCATTCGCCCGATCCTGTGCCTGGCCACGGCGGGCACGGTTTCCGAATCGGCGCCCGGGGCCGAGGTGGCCGCCTGCGCGCTCGAGTGCATCCACACCTATTCGCTGATCCACGACGATCTGCCGGCGCTGGATAACGACGACCTGCGCCGCGGGCGGCCCACCTGCCACAAGCAGTTCGGTGAGGCCATGGCGATTCTGGCGGGCGACGCCCTCCTCACGGTCGCCTTCGAGTTGCTCTCGCGCATGGACGGAGTGGACGACTTCCGGAAGGCCTGGCTGATCGCCGAGCTGGCGACGGCCTCCGGCACAGTCGGCGGGATGATCGGAGGGCAGGTGGCGGATCTGGAAGGGGAGCGCCAGCCGCCCACCGCGGAGCTGCTCGATCGCATTCACCGCGCCAAGACCGGGGCGCTGCTGCGCGCCAGCGTCCGCATGGGCGCGATCTGCGCCGGCGCGGCCAGCGATCAATTGCAGGCGCTCTCCTGTTACGGCGAACACATCGGGCTGGCCTTTCAGATCGTCGATGACATCCTGGATGTCGAGCAGTCCTCGGAGGCGCTGGGCAAGACGGCGGGCAAGGACGCCGCGCAGCACAAGATCACCTTCCCGGCCGTCTACGGCCTCACCGAATCGCACCGCATGGCGAAGCAGGAGTGCGAGAGCGCGCGCCAGGCCGTCGAGCCGTTCGGCGGCCGCGCCCAGCGTCTGCGCGAGGTCGCCGACCTGATCGTCCAGCGCACCAAATGAAACCGCCCAGCCGCCGGCGGCTCGATCAGTTGCTCGTGGAACGCAGGCTGGCCGAATCGCGCGCCAAGGCGCAGGCGCTGATCCTGGCGGGTGAGGTCTTCGTCGAGGGCCAGAAAGCTGCGAAGCCCGGCCACGCGGTGGCGGCCGAGAGCCGCATCGAGATCGCGGGACGGCTGCCGTACGTCAGCCGCGGCGGGCTCAAGCTCGCGGCCGCGCTGGACGGCTTCGCCATCCAGGTCGAGGGGCGCGTCTGCCTGGACGTCGGCGCCTCCACCGGCGGCTTTACCGACTGCCTGCTCCAGCGCGGCGCCCTCCGGGTGTACGCCATCGACGTCGGCGCCGGGCAACTGGACTGGAAGCTGCGCACCGATCCGCGTGTTGTGCTGCGCGAGGGCCTCAACGCGCGCTATCTTCGTTTCGAGGATGTGGGCGAGCGCGTCGATCTGGCCGTCTGCGACGTGAGCTTCATCTCGGCGACGCTGATCCTGCCGGCGCTCGCGCCCCTCTTAAAAGAGCGCGGGGAAATGGTTATACTTGTCAAGCCGCAGTTTGAAGTCGGCCGCGGCCAGGTTGGGAAAGGCGGCATCGTGCGCGACCCGCAATTGCACGCGGAAGCCTGCGCGCGGGTGGAGCAGGCGGCCAGGCAGCTAGGACTGGAAACCCGCCTGATGGAAAGCCCCATCCTGGGCGCGGAAGGAAACCGGGAGTTCCTCTTATATGCGCGAGATTAAGAGCGTCGGCATCATCTCCAAGCCGAACTCGCGGCGCGCGGCCGAGATTGTGCCGGGGCTGCTCGAGTGGCTGCAGGGCCGCGGGATCGCGGTGCGGTGCGACGAGTTCACGGCGGGCTACGCGAGCTCCGCCGAGGGGCTGCCCCGGGAGCAGGTGGCGGCGCACTGCGACCTGCTGATCGTGCTGGGTGGCGACGGCACGCTGCTGGCGGCCACGCGCGCCCTGCGCGGCCGGGAGATCCCGCTGTTTCCCGTCAACCTGGGCGGCCTCGGCTTCCTGACCGCCATCACCACCGACGAGATCCTGCCGGAACTGGAGCGCGCCTTCCGCGGCGAGCACCGCATCGGAAAGCGCCGCATGTTGCGCTGCGAGGTGGTGCGGGCGGGCAAGAAGGTCTCGGGGTACGAAGCGCTGAACGACGTGGTGATCAACAAGGGCTCGATCGCCCGCATGATCGACCTGGACGTGATCGTGGACGGGCACTTCGTCGGCGCCTACAAGGCCGACGGCCTGATCGTCTGCACGCCTACCGGCTCGACGGCCTATTCCCTTTCGGCCGGCGGCCCCGTCATTTTCCCCCGCGTCGGGGCGCTTTGCCTCACGCCCATCTGCCCGCACATGCTCACCAACCGGCCGGTGATCGTACCCGACACCAGCACCGTGGACGTGGTCAACCAAGCCGGGGACGACGAGGCCTATCTCACCATCGACGGCCAGGTCGGCGAGCCGCTCAAGCACGGCGACCGGGTGGTGGCCAGCCGCTCTTCCCACGTGCTCGAGTTGATCCGGCCGCCGCGCTCCCTGTTCTTCGACGTCCTGCGCCAGAAGCTGAAGTGGGGCGAACGGTGAGGCGGCTCTCGCTCACCGCCTGGATCTTCATCGGCATGGCCGCCGGCATCGCGCTGGGCGTGGCGGCGCCCGCGGTGGGAAGCAAACTGGCGCCCATCAGCAACATCTTCTTGCGGCTGATCAAGTCGATCATCGCCCCGCTGATCTTCGGCACGCTGGTCTATGGCATCGCCGGCGCGGGCAGCCTCAAAGCGATGGGCCGGATCGGCCTGAAGGCCGTCGTCTACTTCGAAGTGGTCACCACCATCGCGCTGTTTCTGGGGCTGGGCGCGGTCAACCTGGTGCGGCCCGGCGAGGGAGTGGCGCTCAAGAAGCCGCCTGCCAAGGAGGAGCTCCAGGAAGCCAAAAAGACGCCGGCCGAAATGATCGAGCAGGTGGCCCCCGCGAGCATCATCGACGCGATGGCGCGCGGCGACGTGCTCCAGATCGTGGTGTTCGCGTTCCTGTTCGGCGCGGCCTGCGCGGCCATCGGAAGCAAGGCCAAGCCGGTGGTGGACTTCACCGGGTCGCTGGCGGAGGTGATGTTCCAGTTCACGCGCTACGTCATGGTCCTGGCGCCGCTGGGAGTGGGCGCCGCCATGGCGGTTACGGTGAGCACCAAAGGCTTCGCGGTACTGGTGGCGCTGGGGAAACTGGTCCTGACGATGTACGCGGCCCAGGCGCTGTTCGTGGTGGGCGTGTTCGGCCTGGTGATGCTGGTGGCCGGCATTCCCGTGCGCCCGTTCGTGCAGGCCGTGCGCGAGCCGTTCCTGATCGCCTTTTCGACGGCCTCGAGCGAAGCGGCGCTGCCCCGCGCGCTCAAGAACATGGAGGCCTTCGGGGCGCCCAAGCACATCGTGTCGTTCGTCATCCCCACCGGCTACAGCTTGAATCTCGACGGCAGCACGCTCTACCTTTCCCTGGCTTCCGTGTTCGTGGCGCAAGCCGCCGGGATTCGGCTCTCGCTCGGCCAGCAGTTGCTGATGATGCTGACGCTGATGCTGACCAGCAAGGGCGTGGCCGGGGTGCCTCGCGCGGCGCTGGTCATCCTGGCCGGAACGCTGGCATCCTTCAAGCTCCCGACCGAAGGAGCGGCGGTGCTGCTGGGCATCGACGCCGCCATGGACATGGCGCGGACGTCGGTCAACGTGCTGGGCAACTGCCTGGCCACCGCGGTGGTGGCGCGGTGGGAAGGCGTGAAGTTCAAGCCGGCGGGCTGAGCTACGCCGCGGCGTACCGCGCGGCCATCTCGGCCAGCGGAATGGGCTGGTAGTCGCCGGAGTGTCCGGCCTGTCCGAAAGCGGTCATGCGGGCCGTTACGACCTTCTGCATGGCCTCGCGGGCGGGCTTGAGGTAGCTGCGCGGGTCGAACTCCTCGGGCTTCTCCGCGAACACCTTGCGGATCGCCCCGGTGATGGCCAGGCGGCTGTCGGTGTCCACGTTGATTTTGCGGACGCCGTTGCGGATTCCGAGCTGGATCTCTTCGATGGGCACGCCCCAGGTGGGCCTCAGCTTCCCGCCGTACTGGTTGATGACGTCCTGGAGTTCCTTGGGAACGCTGGAGGAGCCGTGCATCACCAAATGGGTGTTGGGGATGCGATTGTGGATCTCGATGAGGCGGCCCATTTTGAGGGTTTCGCCGGTGGGCTTGCTGGTGAACTTGTAGGCGCCGTGGCTGGTGCCGATGGCGATGGCCAGAGCGTCCACTCCGGTCAGCTTCACGAACTCCTCGGCCTGCGCGGGGTCGGTGAGGTGGCTGAGGCCGTCCAACCCCGCGCCGTGGCCGTCCTCGATGCCGCCCAGGCAGCCGATTTCGCCCTCGACGGTGACGCCCTTGGCATGGGCCATTTCAACGACCTCGCGGGTAGCCTTCACGTTGTACTCGAACGTCGACGGGGTCTTGCCGTCGGGCATCAGCGAGCCGTCCATCATGACGCTGGTGAAGCCCATCTGGATGGCCGACTTGCAGGTCTCGGGGCTGTTGCCGTGGTCCAGGTGCAGCACGGTCGGGAGCTCCGGATAGATCTCGGTGGCCGCGATCATCAGGTGATAGAGGAAGATGTCGTTGGCGTACTTCCGCGCGCCGCGGCTGGCCTGGATGATGACCGGCGACTTGGTTTCGCGGGCGGCCTCCATGATGGCCTGGATCTGCTCCAGGTTGTTGACGTTGAACGCGCCAACGCCGTACCCGCCCTTGGCAGCCTCGTCGAGGACCTGTCGCATGGGGACTAGCGGCATCGTGTGATTCTCCTTAGGTGTGAAGTAAAACGCTTCGGAAAGAAGGGCCTCGCAGCCCCTAACTGCTTAAAACACAAGGTACCACGCGGGCTCCGCGCGCGGCAAGCGGGATGACGCGCATACCGCGGCTCTGCCGACGCGGGAACGGGAAGTCTTCTAAGGCAACGCCGTACGGAGGAAGTACTGCCGCGCGCGCGCGATATCGCGGAAGATTTGGGTTTTTAGCGCTTCGGGAGTTGGGAATTTGCGCTCGGGGCGGAGGCGGAGGAGGAATTCGACGCGGATGGATTGGGGCGGTGGGGCGTCGAGGGGATCGAGGAGGAAGGTTTCGACGGCGAGAGCGCCGGCGCCGAAGGTGGGGCGGTGGCCGACGTTTGAGACGGAGGGCCAGGTGCGGGCGGTCGCGAGGTCTCGGGTTCGCGTGATGTAGACGCCAAGTGCCGGCATGACGCCGGTTTCGGGGGCCAGGTTCAGGGTGGGCACGGTTTGTTTCGAGCCGATGCCGCGGCCGGGGACCACTTCGCCCTGGAGGACAAACGGGGACTCGAGCAGGCGGCCGGCGAGCGAGACCTTGCCGGCGGCGACCAGGCGGCGAATCTCGCTGCTCGAAACCACGCGGCCGCGCAGTCTAATGGCTGGGATTATTTCGGTAATGAACCCGAATTGTGCGCCGAAGCGAGCCAGCATACGCGTATCGCCGGCATGGAGGTGGCCGAAGCGGAAGTTGTCGCCGACGAGCACGGCGCGCGCGTCGAGCATCCGGGCAAGAATCCGGTCCGCGAATTCTTCTGGCTCGATCAGAGAAATCTCGCGAGTAAACGGCAAAATCAGTACCTGCTCGATGCCTTCTTCGAGCATGAGCGCGGCGCGCTGTTCGGGGGTGGTAAGAAGCGGGGGCACGCGCTCCGGAGCGACGATTCGCGCTGGATGCGGATGGAAGGTCAGAGCCGAGGGCTTCCATCCGCGCCCGCGCGCTACCTCGACGACGCGGCGCAGAATCCGGCGGTGGCCGGCGTGCACTCCGTCGAAGTTCCCGATGGTGAGGACGCAGGGGCCGAAGCGGCCAGCGGCTTCCTCGAGAGTGCGGAAGATCACGCGGGGCCTCCCACGGCGATCTCGAGGCCGTCGTAGGCCAAACGCACGCGATCGGGGAACTGGCTCTCGGTTTCGGCGTGCGCGAGGTCGTGGCAGATGTGCGTGAAGAAGGCGCGGCGCGGCGCGATCTCGGCGACGTGCTCGAGCGCGCGGGCGACCGTGGTATGCGTCGGGTGCGGGCGGTGGCGGAGGGCGTCGAGGAAGAGCACCTCCAGCCCGCGCAGTTTTTCGACGGATTCCTCCGGGATGCCGCTGTGATCGGTGAGGTAGGCGGCGGCGCCGAAGCGATAGCCGTAGATGGTCGAGCGGCCGTGCCAGAGCGGGATGGGGATGAACTCGAGGCCGAACAGATCAAAGGGCGCGCCGTCCAGCGCGTGCAGCTCGAGCCTGGGAACGGAGGACTCGGCCTCGCGGCCGTCGAAGATGTACTCGAAGACGCGGCGCACGGTGGAGATGGTCTCGGCGGAGCCGTAAACCGGAATGGGGGCGCGCTGCCGGTAGTTGAAGGGGCGCACGTCGTCCAGGCCCATGATGTGGTCGGCGTGGGCGTGCGTAAGCACGACGGCGTCGAGGCGGTCGAGGCGGGCGCGCAGGGCCTGCTGGCGGAAATCGGGCGTGGTGTCGATGACCACGTTGCGCCCGCCGTAGCTCACCAGCACGGAGGGGCGGAGGCGGCTGTCGCGCGGATCGGTGGAGCAGCACACGGCGCAGTGGCAGCCGATGGTGGGCACGCCCACGCTGGTGCCGGAACCGAGCACCGTGATGGTGAGGGAGGCCTCGGGGGAAGCCATTTACTTGGGCTTGCGTTCCTCGGCGACTTGCACGTAGCGGAAGCGCAATTCGGTCAGCGAGTTCTCCAGGTAGCGCTGCTCCTCGAGGCTGAGATTGCCGCGGGTCTTGTCGAGCAGCACCCCCAGCAGGTCGATGGCATGCTGGGCCATGCGGAGGTCGGGCTCGGGGCGGTCTTTCTCTTCGCCGAAGTGCAGCAGCCCGAGGTTGAGCTCGGCCTGGGCACGGAGCGAGAAAACGAGGTAGTCGAAAGTTGCCGGGGGCAGGGGGAGTTCCTGCTCGGGCGGTTCGGTTGTCGGGGTATCGGGTTCGCTCATCAACTACTGATTTTACAGTGACGAAGCGCGCCTCTGGTAAACTGGGAATTCCTTGAGCGCCGGCGAGAAATTCCAGCGATTGATCGAGATCATGGCGCGGTTGCGCTCGCCCGAGGGCTGCCCCTGGGACCGCGAACAGAGCTTCGACACAATCAAGCCGTACCTCCTCGAAGAAACCTACGAAGTGCTGGACGCCGTTGATAGGCGCGACTGGCGGGCGCTGGCCGAAGAGCTGGGCGACCTGCTGCTGGAGGCGGTCTTCTTCGCGCAGATGGCCGCCGAGGAGAAACTGTTCGGAATCGAGGACTCGCTCGACGCGATCAACGAGAAGCTGGTGCGGCGGCACCCGCACGTCTTCGGGTCGGGCACGGCGAAGACCGCGGGAGAGGTAAAACTGCGCTGGGACGAGATCAAGGCCGAGGAGAAGAGAGAGAAGAACCAGGCGCCCGAGCTGCTGGAGTCGGTTCCGCGGTCGCTGCCGGCGCTGGTCGAGGCCACGCAACTCACCTCGCGCGCCGCCGGGGTGGGGTTCGACTGGCAGAACGCCGACCAGGTGCTGGAGAAGCTGGACGAGGAACTGCGGGAACTGGCGGCAGCGCGCCAGGGGGCGGAGCGCGAGGAACTCGAGGGCGAGTTGGGGGACCTGCTGTTCGTGCTGGTGAATCTGGCGCGCTTCCTCGCGGTGGACCCCGAGCAGGCCTTGCGCAAAACCAACCGTAAGTTCCGGGAGCGCTTCGGGCACGTCGAGCGGCGGCTGAAAGAGGCCGGCAAGTCGCCGTCGGAGGCGACGCTGGAGGAGATGGACGCGCTGTGGAACGAGGCGAAACAGAAGTCATGAGCGCGATCTCCATCCGGGCGTTGATCACTACGGAGGAATTCCGTGAGGCGCTTGCGCTCCAGCAGGCGATCTGGGGGTTCGCGGACGTCGAGCTGCTGCCGGTGCGGATGTTCGTGGTGGCCTCGAAGATCGGCGGGCAGGTCCTGGGCGCGTTTGACGGCGCGCGCATGATCGGGTTCTGCCTGGCGCTGCCGGGGTTGAAGCCGGGCGGCGGCTGTTTCCTGCACAGCCACATGCTGGGCGTGCTGCCGGAGTACCGCGACCGCCACATCGGGCGGCGGCTCAAGCTCGAACAACGCCAGGACGCGATGGCGCGCGGAGTGGACCTGGTCGAGTGGACCTTCGATCCGCTGGAGCTCAAGAACGCCTACTTCAATTTGGAGCGGCTGGGCGCGATCGTGCGGCGCTACGTGCCGAACCAGTACGGCATCACCGCCAGCCCGTTGCACGGCGGCCTGCCGACCGACCGCCTGGTGGCCGAGTGGTGGCTGCGCACGCGCTTGGTCGAGACGACGCTTTCGGGCGAGCGGCCGCGCCCGCCCGTCGAGCGGCGCATCGAGGTGCCGGCAGATATCGAAAGGCTCCGCCGCGAGGCGCCCAAGCAGGCGCGCGAGATTCAGAAGGGCGCCGGCGGGAGCTTCATCGAGTGCTTCGAGCGGGGCCTCGCCGTGATCGGGTTCGAGCGGTCGGAGCGCGCCGGGACGTACTTGTTGGGACGATGGGAATCCGAATAGAACAGATCGTGCTGCGGCAGGTGCGGATGCCGCTGGTCCACTTCTTCGAGACCAGTTTCGGCCGTACCACCGAGCGCCAGATCGTGCTGGTCGAGGCGCTGGCGGGCGGAGCGTCCGGCTGGGGCGAAGTGACGGCCGGGGAGAACCCGTTCTACAACGAGGAGTGGACCGAATCGGCGTGGCTGATCCTGCGCGACTACGCCGGGCCGCGACTGCTGGGTGAGCCGATCGAGAGAGCCGGCGCGGTGGGGCCGCTGCTGGACCACATCCGAGGCCACCGGATGGCCCGCGGGGGCTTGGAAGCGGCGGTGTGGGACCTCGAAGCGCGATTGGCCGGCCTGCCGCTGTGGCGGCACATCGGCGGCGTGCGGAAGGAAATCTCCTGCGGCGTTTCGATCGGGATTCAGGAGTCCCTGCCGCAACTGCTCAGGAAGATCGAAGGCGAGCTGGAGGCCGGCTATCAGCGCATCAAGATCAAGATCGGGCCGGGTTGGGACGTCGAGGTGGTGCGCGAGGTACGGCGGGAGTTCCCGCAGATCCGGCTGATGGTGGACGCCAATTCGGCCTACCAGCTTTCGGACGCCGAGCACCTGCGGCGGCTGGACGAGTTCTACCTGATGATGATCGAGCAGCCGCTGGGCCACGACGACATCATCGATCACGCCGCGCTGCAAGCGAAGCTGGAAACGCCGATCTGCCTGGATGAGTGCATTCGCTCGGCGCGGCACGCGGAACAGGCGATTCGGTTGCGGGCCTGCAAGATCATTAACATCAAGCTGGGGCGCGTGGGCGGCTTCGGGGAAGCGCGGCGGGTTCACGACGTGGCGAGGGAGGCGGGCGTGCCGGTGTGGTGCGGGGGAATGCTGGAATCGGGCGTGGGCCGGGCGCACAACATCGCGCTTTCGACGCTCGAGAACTTCATCCTGCCGGGCGATGTTTCCGCCAGCCGGCGCTACTGGGCGCGGGACGTGATTGCGCCGCCGGTCGAGGTGACGCCGGGCGGCACGATCCTGGTGCGCGACGACCCCGGTTTCGGCTATCCGCTGGATCTGGACTTCGTGCGCCGCATCACCGTGCGCGAGGAGACGCTGGGCTGAACCATGTCCGCCTTTGTTGGGCTGCTGCGCGAGAACCGCAACTACCGCTACACCTGGACGGGGCAGGTGGTGAGCGAGATCGGCGACCACTTCAACAACATTGCGGTATTCAGCCTGGCGCTGGCGGTGACGAAATCCGGGTTGGTGGTGACCGGGATCATGCTGGCGCGGGCGATTCCGGCGGTGTGTGCGGGCCCGCTGGCCGGGGTGCTGCTCGACCGCATGGACCGCAAGCGCATTATGATCGCGAGCGACCTCATCCGGGCGGCGGTTGCCGCGTTGTTCATTGTGACGGTGCGTCGTCCGGATCCCTGGCTGCTTTACGTCTTGAGCGGCCTGCTGATGTTCGCTTCGCCGTTTTTCACCAGCGGCCGCTCGGCAATCCTGCCCACCATCGCCAGCCGGGAGGAGCTGCACACGGCCAACTCGCTGACACAGACCACGCAGTGGAGCACGCTGGTGGTGGGCACGATGCTGGCCGGGACCAGCGTGATGCAGTTCGGCTATGCGTGGGCGTTTGGCCTGAACGCGCTTTCGTTCCTGTTCTCGGCCTGGTCGATCTCGAGGCTGAGGGCGCCGAAGGGCACGTTCCGCGCCGAGCGCACCGCGCTGACCGAGGCCCGGGTGGTGCGCCCCTGGCACGAATACGTCGAGGGACTGCGGTACATGCGCCAGACGCCGCTGATTCTGGGAATCGCGGTGATCAACGTGGGATGGGCGACCGGCGGAGGCGCGGCGCAGATCCTCTTCAGCCTGTTCGGCGAGATCGTGTTCGGCCGGGGCGCGGCGGGCATCGGGCAGATCTGGGCCTGCGCCGGCGTGGGGCTGCTGGCGGGCGGCGCGATCGGCCACTGGTTCGGCAAGCGCGCCAGTTTCGCGGCGTACAAGCGCGCCATCAGCATCGCTTACATCATCCATGGCGGCGCGTACGTCCTGTTTAGCCAGGCGCGCGCGTACTGGCTGGCGCTGGTGTTCATCGCGCTGTCGCGGGCGGCGGTGGCGGTCAGTTCGGTGCTGAACATGTCGCAACTGCTGCGGCACGTCTCGGACGAATACCGCGGGCGAGTGTTCGCGACGCTGGAATCGCTGACCTGGTCCACCATGATTCTGTCGATGACCGGGGCCGGCATCGCCTCCCAGACCGTGAGCCCGCGGGTGATCGGCGCGGTGTCGGGCGTGCTGAGCTCAACGACGGCGCTGGCCTGGGGCCTGCTGAATTGGCGCGGCCGGCTGCCCGAGCCCGCCCCCGAGGGCATCGACCGGGACGAAGTGGAAGTCCACGGCGAGCCGACGGTGTAGGGCGCTGGGTTCCGGCGGCCCAGTTGTTCTGTATGGACAATGGGTATACACTCAAGATGGATGGCCGGAACCGGGACCGCGGCTTTCGATTGGGACGACGCCAATGTTGCCCACATCGCCAAGCACGGGGTTTTACCCGGGGGAGGCCGAGCAGGTTATTCGTGGTGGATCGCTCCCGCTTGAGACAGAAGAGCGGGGAGGCGAAGAGCGCCACACAGAGTTGGGGGAGACTGCCGCAGGGCGGCTGCTCGTGGTGGCTTGGACCTGGAGACGGCAGCGGATTCGGGTTGTGACAGCATTTCCCGCCAAGCGCAAATGGCGTGCGTACTGGCGGCGCGTGAAGGAAAGAGGTCCACATGCCTAAGAAGAAGCTGGCGGATGCGCGAGACGAGGCAGAGGAAGCCCGTTGGTTCGAGGAGAACCAAGGCCGGCTTCTGAAGCTCTTTGAGCAGGCCGCGCGGGAAGGATCGTTGCGGGTGGGGGATAAGAGCATTGGCATCACCCTGTCAAAGCGCTCCGCGGCCCTGGCGAAGCCGCCGTCCCAGAAGGTGATGCTGCGGATTCCTACCGGCGATGTCGAACGTGCGCGCCGGCTGGCGGCGGCCAGGGGCTTGGGCTACCAGACCTATATCAAGTCGCTGCTGCGAGAGGGATTGGATCGGGAAGAGAGAACGAGACGGCGAGCATAGCCTGAAGAGGCTCGCAGACGATGCGCCCAGACCGTGAGCCCGCGGGTGATCGGCGCGGTGTCCGGCGTGCTGAGTGTGAGGCCGGCCTTGAAGGAGCAGGCCGGCTCAGGTATGCTTGGGGCTGCCGAAGACGGCTGCGTGTGAGGATCGCGGAAATGGACCGTGCGGAAGGGACCCACCCGTGAAACCGCTGGGGGGCGTCGCAGAAGTCCGGCGCATGATCGACATCGTCAAGACGGCCGCCCGGGGCTTCGGCACGAATTTCTTCCTCCCGGATGGCGCCATCGAGCCGGCCCTTCGGGCGGGCGACTTCGAGGCGCTGGAGGCCGCCGGGGTGGTCCTCTTTCTGAAACGGGAAGCGGGGTTCGTCCGCGTGTACTACTGTGCCGCGGACACCAGCGCCTTGGCCGACGGCCTGGCCCGGCTGAACCTGCCTGAGAGCGGGGTCCTGGTAGCGGACATCATCGGCCGCCCGGACGACACCGCGCCTTGGGAGGAGCAGTTCGCCGCCGCCGGCTTCTCGCGGTATAGCCGATACCTGCGCATGCAGCGCATCTTTTCCGGGAACCCGCACCCGGTGGCTCCGAACCCGGAGGTCGAAGTAGCGCAGGAATCGGACGCGGAAGCCATTCTGGATGCGATCACGGCGACTTTCGACGCATATGCCGACCATATTCCCGGAATCGAGGAGATCCGGCGGGCCGCCTCGCTGGGCACGATCCTGCTGGGGCGCGACGCCGGCCGCCTGGCGGCCGTCCTGTACTACGATCGTTGCGGGGTGACTTCCCTGCTCCGCTATTGGCTGGTTCTGCCGGACCACCCCCGCAGCAGCCTCGGCGACAAGCTGATGGGACGCTATTTCCAGGAGTGCGCCGGCTGTCGGCGTTCGGTGCTGTGGGTGCAAGAAACCAACCAACGCGCCATCGCCATCTACCGCTGGTACGGCTACAAACCGGACTCCACCGTGGATGCGATTCTGATCCAGCGGCCATAGCGGCCTGTTGTGAAAGTCCATGGCAGGCGAAACCGCCTGCCCCACACGGCGTTGACATCGGTTCGCCGATTCGTAGACCATTACGCATATGGCCGAAATCGTGCCGCTGCTTCGTCCTCCCAGACGCCTGCTGATGGGCCCCGGGCCCAGCATGGTCGAGCCCCGCGTCTACGAGGCCATGCGCCAACCCATCGTGAGCCACGTGGACCCGTATTTCTTCCAGGTGACCGAGGATATCCGCCGGCTGCTGGCGCCGGTCTTCGGCACGCGCAATCCGTTCACCATGGTGATCTCCGGAACGGGCAGCGCGGGCATGGAAGCCGCGATTGTGAATTTCACCACCCCGGGTGCGCGCTTCGCCGTCTTCGCCAACGGCTATTTCAGCGACCGCATCACCGACATCGCCCGGCGACAGGACGCCAACGTGGTTCGCTTCGAGAAGCTCTGGGGCGAGACCTTTAGCGACGAGGAAGCGCGGGCATTCATTTTGCGCGAACGGCCCGAGGTGGTAGCGTACGTTCAGGCCGAGACGTCCACCGGAGCCTGGCAGAACGGCAAGGCCATCTGCGAGGCGGCGCACGAGATTGGCGCGCTGGTGATCGGCGATTGCGTCACCTCGCTCGGTGGCATGCCGGTGGATGTGGACTCGACCGGCATCGATATCGCCTACAGTTGCACGCAGAAGGGCCTGAGCTGTCCGCCCGGCCTGGCCCCCATCACATTATCCCCGCGCGCACTCGAGAAATTGCGCGCACGCCCACACCCGGCCCGCTCGTTCTACCTGGATCTGAAATTGCTCGACGACTACTACCAGGGGGCGCACCGTTACCATCACACCGCGCCGGTCACCATGTTCTACGCGCTGCGCGAAGCGCTCGCCGTCGTCGCCGAGGAGGGCCTGGAGAGCCGCTTCGAGCGGCACCGGCGCAACCACCTGGCGCTGGTCGCGGGCCTGGAGGGGATGGGATTGCGCATGCACGTAGCCGACCCAGCCAAACGCCTGTGGACCCTGAATACGCCCCGCCTGCCCGAGGGGATCGACGACCAGAAGGTGCGCCGGCGGCTGCTCGAGGAGCACGGCATCGAGATCCTCGGAGGCTTTGGCCCGCTCGCCGGGAAGGTGCTCCGCATCGGCCTGATGGGCGCCTCCTCGACCGCCAAGAACGTGCAAACCCTGCTGGCCGCCCTGGAATCCGCGCTGCGCGCCTAGTAAGCCCAGCGCCAGAGATTCGCCCCGACCGTGTAGCCCGCGCCCACCGCCACGAACAGCACAACGTCGCCCTTCTTGACTCTCCCGGCCGCGAGGGCGTCCCGCGTGGCCAGCGGAATGGTTCCCGCCGTAGTGTTGCCGTAACGGTTGATGTTGAGGATCACCTGGGCGGAATCCATGCCCAGCCGGTCGGCGCTTGCCTTGATGATCCGCTGGTTGGCCTGGTGCGGGATCATGGCCGCGACCTCCCGCGGGCTGATCCCGTTCCTCGCCAGCAGGTCGCGGGAGACCTCGTACATTTTTCTCACCGCGTACTTGAACACCTGCTGCCCGTCCTGGTGGATGTAGTGCAGGCGCTTCTGGACGGTCTCGGCGGACGCGGGCATGCGGCTGCCACCCGCTGGCATGTTCAGGAACGGGGCGCCCGAGCCGTCGATTTCGTTGATGAAATCGAGGAAGCCGACCGAGTCATCCTCGCTGGCTTCAACCAGCATTGCCCCCGCCCCGTCGCCGAACAGTATGCAGGTGGCGCGGTCGGTGTAGTCGGTGATCCGCGACATGGTGTCGGCGCCGATCACCAGCACCTTCTTGTGGCTTCCCGAGATCACCAGTTGCGCCGCCGTGGTCAACCCGTAGAGGAAACCGGAACAGGCGGCGATCAGATCGAAGCCCCAGGCCCCCTTGGCCCCCAGTTGATTCTGCACCAGGCAGGCGGTCGAGGGAAACAGCATGTCGGGGGTCACCGTGCACACCAGGATGGCGTCCAGCTCGGAGGCCTGGATGCCACGCTGGGCGAGCGCCTCTTTGGCCGCGTTGACGGCCAGATCCGAGGTCGCCATCTCGGGATCCGCAATATGGCGCTCCGAGATGCCGGTGCGTTCCAGGATCCACTGGTTGCTGGTCTCCACCATCTTCTCGAGATCGAAATTGGTCAGTAGGCGGGGGGGAACGTAGCACCCCAGCGCGCTGATCTTGGCATTAGGCACGAATCCTCCAGATGCGAGCTAGAAACAGTAGTAAGGCGATAGAATGCCCATCCTGCTATGGTAATACCAGAGCCATGCCTGTCGAGAGCGCCCTCTTCTTCGAGACGCCGGAAGAGATCTACGCTCGTGTTTTCAGCGACTTGAAACCCAGAACCCCGCCCCCGAAGATCGCCGTCGAGTTCTGCCGCTTTGCCAATCCCGACAGTTTTGCCCGCATGGAGGGCGGGCGGATCCAGATCCGCATGAGCGACTTGCTCCAGGGGGCGCCCGCGCCGATCCTGGAGGCTCTGGCTTACATCCTGCTGGGAAAACTGCTGCGCCGCCCCGTGCCGCCTGCCTACGCCCGCCGCTACCGGCTGTATCTGAACCGGCGCGACATCCGCCGCAACGTGCATCTGGTCCGGCAGATCCGCGGCCGCAAGTTCATCTCCGGTCCGCAGGGCGCGCGGTTCAATCTGGAGACGCTGTTCGAGGATCTCAACTTCCGGTACTTCTACGGACTGATGGCCCGCCCGCTGCTAGGCTGGAGCCGCCGGGCCTCGCGGACCAGCCTGGGGCACTACGATCCGTCGCACAACGCGATCATCATCAGCAAGCTGCTGGACAGCCCGGAGGCGCCTCCCCTGGCCCTGGAGTACGTGCTGTTTCACGAGATGCTCCACCTGCGCTATCCCGCGCAGGCGCACGGTGGACGCCGTACGGTGCACACCAAGGAGTTTCGTGAAGCGGAGCGCGCCTTCCCAGAGCTCCGGAAAGCGAAGGAACTGCTGAAGAAACTCTAGCGGCCGCGGGGCAGGCTTACGAGGGACAACACCGGCGGATGACCGGCCGCGCTGGTCGGTCCGCCGCCGGCGGAAATCAGATCTCGGACGGCTGCGCGTGTTGCGTCAACTGGCGGAGCTGGTCCCGCATGGCCTCCAGAGAGGTAACCAGCCGGCGCACGTCCACCCTGCCGATCCCCAACGTCTGGAGCGCCAGCCGGAACTCCACCACCAGCATGGCATAGCTGAACACCATTCGCTGCTTGAGCAGCGTCGTGGCCAGGTCCGGCCGGTCCTGCGCCGCATGCACCAGCACCGTCTTGGCGGCCGCGGAGAGCCGATCGAAGTCCCGGCGCAGGCAGCGTAGATAGTGCCGGAACACCCGCCGCCGCTCGGCCTGAAGCTTCCTGGAAATCCGCGGATGGAATCCCGGCTGCGCCGCCAGAAAGTCGTAGTCGTCCTCGACAAAGAGCCGCTCCATCGGCCGATAGCGTGCGATGGAGAAATCGCGGCACCACTCCAAATCGGCGTCCGCCCCCTTGTGCCGCGAAATCAGTTGCCGGAACAAGAAGAAAAACGCGATGGCCGCCAGGACGGCCAGCGCTGCGGCGCCCGCAAAGGCAAAATTCATCGGTAGCGCCTCCCTATTAGCACCGTGACCAGAATAATCCACACGGGACCGGAATTGCAAACTATTTCTGCGGTTTACAGGCTATTCTTCCCGGTTATGTATAGTCTATTACTTACGTGCCGCCCGCAAAAGGGTGGAGTTGATCGCCGCCAAATGCTCAACCAGATCCTCCTCCTGGTCCTGGGCCCAGCGCGGGCGCAGCCGCACCTTGGCGTTCTCCCCTTCCCGGTTGAGCAAACAGATCCATACCAGCAGACACACCAGCGTCACACACGACAACAGCAGGCTGACCACCTCGGTCACCCCGCTTCCCAGCAGGTTCCGCAGCAGGAACGCCAGCGTCGTACTGAGGAAATATCCCGCGTACACGATGCAGTGCACCACCACATTCCGGCTCAGCGGCACCGGATACCACGCCAGGAAACAGGAGATGACCAGCAGGAAAATCACCAGGCTGGAGGCCACGCCGCGGCTGATCACGAAGAACAGGCGCACGATAGGGTACTTCTCCGCCGGATTGCTGAGGTCCGCCTGCAAAGTCAGGAAGGAGATCCCAATCGCAGCCACCAATCCCGCCAAAAGGACCCACCGCCCCAGGCTGGCGATGCCTTTATAGTCCTGGAGCACCAGCGAATACAGCTCCAGTACCACCAGGACCCAGAACACCCACATGACCGGCTCGGTCAGCAACCAGACCCGGGCGTATGCATTCGTGGCAAAAGGGACGTTCGGCCGCCCCTCGAGTTGCTTCACCCCCCAAGGCACGCCGATCAGCAGCACGGCGCGCAGGACTCGAAACAGCAGGTAGGCGCAAAAGAAGCGATAGTTCCGATGGAATCCGGCCACCCGCAGCCGGAGGAAGAGGAAAAGGTGGCCGGCAATCGTCAACCACCAAACGCACTGCACCAGCAAGTCGAGTCTAGACATGGCCGGCGCCGACACTCACTCCCCAATCTTAACATCGGGGAACCGGTTCGCCAACAGGAACTGGAGGACAGAATCACCCTACGCCCCGGAGAGCGTGTTGGAGACGCCACCAGCGTCAGCGCGGCTGGGGCCCACCCTGGCGGGCCAAATCTCGTGGTCTGGGGATGGCCTACCTAACGTCCGGGCAGGGGAAGCACTGGGGCAGCGGATCATCCTGCCGATCCACCATCACGCCGGCCATGCCGAGCATCAGGATCATCGCGAAAACGGCTTTCAGCAACATGGGTTCTTTGTCCTTTGGAATTAAGCGTTTCTACCTATATACTGAACAGGGTATACGCTTCCGCTCCCCGCCGGGCTAAGCCGGCCCGGATTTTCTGAATTCAGAACAGATCCGCCCGCCCCGCCCCAGCCCCAGGAAATCGTTCAAAGAACCACGCTTCTCGTGTAAAATGGGGTAAATCAGCAGCGCGCCGTATGAACCGCTATCCGTCCAAGGGAACCCTGGAACGAGGCCCCGCCTCCGATCTGTGGCGTAACACGCTCTCCCAGATCCCGAGCGTCTTCGGCCGTCTGGTCTATCTCTGTTCGCTCCGGGACGCCAACAGCGGGCTGTATCAGCACTACGGCCTGGCACAGGTGTTCAACGACGAGGAGGCCGACCGGGTGCTTCGCCACAGCCACGAGGAGACCTTCGCCCAATGGCTCTGCTTTACGCTGGAACAGCAGAAGGCCGACCTGGACCTGTACCTGTCAGGCTTGAACGGCAACCGGCGGACGATCCTGGATGCCTGGATCCGCCTCACGCCCTATCGCAACCTGATCCCCACGCTGGCCCGCGAGGTCGAACGGCGGCTCTATCTCACGGATCTGGAGACTATTCTGGAGCTGCTCAAGAACGAGTACGGCGTCGTTTCCCCTGATCCAGACGCATAGCCACGGCCGTCACCTGGCCGATGACGTCGATCTCGTCGGGATAGACGAACACCTCGGGAGGGCACAGCGAAGCCGGGTGGGGCTGCAACAGCAGGTGGTTACCCGTGACATTGCACCAGCAGCAGGCGTAGCCTTTCCGGTGCTCGAAGAAATAGATCGGGCGCTCGAATTCGTTGCTCCAGGCGCTGTCGGCCACCTTGCGCCGGGTTTCGTCGATCACCACCAGCGAGCCGGGCGGGAGCAACGGGTACATGGACCAGTCCTCCGTGCCCACAAACCCGTAGCGGTGGTTCTTCAGATCCATCCCGTTCAGCAACATCAGCGGCAGTTTCCCCCAGCGCTGGATCAGGCGGCTCAAGTAAGTGGTCCGCCGCAAGTCGATGCCAGGGTCCAGGGAAAGCGGGACCAGCGCCTCGCCGCGCGCGTCGGGCTGGAAGCCGATGGGGTGCGTGCGCTCGATCTCGACCACACTCACCGAATCCGCGGCCAGTGCCGTCAGATCGACGCCGTACCATTCCAGGACCTCGGAGACATCCAGGCGGTAGATGACGCACAGGGAGTACAGCCGGTACAGGGTGGGAACGGTGCCCTTGTTTTCGATGTCCGCCAGCCGGCTCAGGGCGATGATGAATTCGTCGTTCTTGTGCCGTTCGGCGATGCGCAGACTGGCCTCTTCGACGTCCCGATAGCGGAGGTTTAGCCGCTCTCGGGCGCGTTTGAGTTTTTGTCCGGCTTCCTCCATGTTATGATCCTCTCTCGGCGGGCTGTGCCGGCCCGAGAGCGTTCCGCGTGGCGTAGCAGCCACGAGCGCGCGGTCAAAACGCAGGCGCAAGCGCCTGCGCCAGGTGCAGAATCAGCGGCTTGACTGCCCGATGGGGCAGGTTGGGTCCGGCCATGGACTTCTGCCACGGGTTGCTGGCTTCGGTTGAATTATAGCGGTGAGAACGCAGCAGGGCAAGGGATTTGGAGCGGTTCTGTTCTGAATTCAGAACAGAATCGCGGGGGAGACTGATTTTGCGCGTCATTGTCGCCATCACCGGGGCCAGCGGCGCCCTCTACGGGGTGCGGCTAGTGGAGAAACTCCGCCGCAATCCGGCGGTCGAGCTGCACTTGCTGGTGAGCCGTTCGGGAGAGCGCACGCTGTACCTGGAAACCGGGCGGAAGCCGGCCGAGCTGCGGGCGCTGGCCCATTTTTCCTACGCCATCGGAGATATCGGCGCACGCCTGGCCAGCGGCTCGTACCCGATCGATGGCATGGTGGTGGCGCCCTGCTCCATTCGCACGATGTCCTCGATCGCCGCGGGCATCAGCTCGAACCTTCTGCTCCGCGCGGCCGACGTGACCCTTAAGGAACGGCGGAAACTGATCCTGATGGTGCGGGAGACCCCGTTTCACCTGGGGCACCTGCGCTCGATGGTCGCGCTCACCGAAATGGGCGCGATCATCGCCCCCCCGATTCCCAGCTTCTACCACAAACCCCAGAGCATCCTCGAGCTGGTCGACCACAGCGTGGACCGGGTGTTGGACCTGCTGGGGGCGCCCGCCGAGGAGGCCCGGCGCTGGGATGCCCGGCCGGAGCAGGCCTCGGACCACCGCCAAGGAGAATGAAATGAAGAGAACCGTGCTGCGAGCCGCCTTCCAGGGCGAGAAGGGAGCGTTCAGCCAGGAGGCCCTCAGACGGCTTCTGGGTGATCGCGCTGAAGCCGTTCCTTGTCAGAGGTTTGATGATGTTTTCCTCAAGTTAAAGGACAAGCAGGTCTCGGCGGCCGTCATTCCCATCGAGAACACGCTGGCCGGCTCGGTCCACGAGAACTACGACCACCTGCTCCAGTTCGACTTCCAGATCTGTGGCGAGACCAATGTCCGCATCAACCACAACCTGATCGCCGCGCCGGGGGTGCGCTTTCGCGACCTCCGCCGGGTCTACTCCCACCCGGTGGCCCTCAACCAGTGCCTGCGGTTCTTCGCCGACCACCCGGAGATGGAAAAGGTCCCGTTTTACGACACGGCCGGCAGTGTCAAGATGATCATGGAGGAGCGGCGCACCGACGCGGCCGCGATCGCCTCGGCGGTGGCCGCGGAGATCTACGGCGCACGCATCCTGCGGCGCTCACTCGAAGACGACCGCCGCAACTACACCCGCTTCTTCCTGCTGCGCCGTCCCGAAGATGCCCAGCGCAATCCCGGTCCCGCCAACCGCAGCCAGGAGTGGAAGATCTCGCTGGTCTTCTCGACCCGGAACGTCCCTGGCGCCCTTTTTCGCGCCCTGAGCGCATTCGCCCTTCGCGACATCAATCTCACCAAGATCGAGTCCCGCCCCCTGCGCGGGAAGCCCTGGGAGTACCTGTTCTACCTGGATCTGCTGGGGCGGGTGGACGACCAGAAAGTCCGCAACGCCCTGGGCCACCTCCAGGAGCTGGCCGACTTTCTCCGCGTCCTCGGCTGCTACCCGAAGGGCGATTGAGCCGTGCGCGTTTCCCGCTGGGTTCCCACGGCCTCGATGCTGGCGGTCTCGCTCATCAGCTACATCGACCGCAACACGCTGGCCCTGCTGGCCCCCACCATCCTGAAGGAAACGAGACTGTCCGGCTTCCAATACGGGTTCGTGATCTCGGCGTTCTCGGTCGCCTATACCATCGGAAACCCGGTCTGGGGGCGTGCGCTGGACCGCTTCGGGCTGCGGCTCGGAATGCTGGCCGCCGTGTCGCTGTGGACCGCTGCTTCGGTGTCCCACGCGTTTGCGGCCGGTTTCCTGAGCTTCGCCCTGGCACGCGCCCTGCTGGGCTTCGGAGAGGGCGCCACTTTCCCGGGCGGCCTACGCACGGTGATGCAGACACTCGAGCCCAGCCAGTATGCCCGCGGCACCGCCGTGGCTTACAGCGGCGGCTCGCTGGGAGCCATCATCACCCCGCTGGTGGTAACGCCCCTCGCGGTCTGGTGGGGTTGGCGGGCCGGCTTCTGGTTCACCGGCCTGGTGGGCCTGAGTTGGCTCGCTCTCTGGTTGGTGGTCAGCCGCCGCTCCGACGTGCGTTCCTACGCCGACGTTCCCAAGGCCGCCCCCCAGTTCGCCGACCGCCGCCTCTGGGGCTTCATGCTGGTCTACGCTTTTGGCGCCCTGCCCATAGGGTTCGTCCTCTACCAGGCTGCCATCTACCTTAACCAGGCCTGGGGCATGTCGCAGGCCGATATCGGGAAGGTACTCTGGATACCGCCGGTCGGCTGGGAGTTGGGCTACTTTTTCTGGGGCTGGTTGGCGGACCGCGGGTGCAGCGCCACCCCCGACCCGCTCCGGGCCCTGCGCCGACTGATGGCCGCCACCACGCTGCTCAGCCTGCCGCTGGCGCTCACGCCGTGGACCCACCGGTTCGGCCTGGTCCTGTTCGAGCTGTTCCTGGCCATGTTCGTGGCCGGCGGCTTCATCATCCTGGCGATGGCCTACGCCACCCAGACTTACTCTGGGGCGCACTCGGGATTGATCGCGGGCCTGGGCGCGGGCGCCTGGAGCGGCGGCGTGGCCCTGCTCATGCCGTGTTTCGGCCGCCTCTTCGACCTGCATCGCGCGGATGCCGCCTTCGTGTTCGCGGCCCTGTCCCCCGTGCTGGGTTACGGCCTCTGGCTCTGGGCCAGCCACCCGGGGTATCATTTTCTCAAACCAGCCGATAGACTACCACTATGAGAAACTCAAGGCTTCTCGCAGCGCTTGTTCCAATCCTCTGGGCGGCCATAACGGCGCAGGCCTGCGCCGCCCCTGGGAACTGGACTACCCACAAGGATCCCAACGGATTCTCGGTGTCGCTCCCTCCGGGTTGGAAGGCCGCGGCGGACCGTAAGTCCGGCCGCGTGGCGATCGATGGTCCGGCCCGCCAGCAGGTGGTGGTGTGGCCGGTGTTCCTGCCCGCGGGCCTGGAGCGGGCATCGGCCGGGGCCGTGCTGCGCCGACTGACGGCTCTGGCCGGCTTTGGCTCGTTCACCTGGCGAGAGCCGCTGTTCGCCGGCCAGGCCGCGATCCGTTTGGCTGGGGTTTCCGGGGACCGTGCGGCCGTAGCCTCCCTGACCTGGGCGGCCAGCGCCAAAGGCACGGCGGGCTACCTCTTTGTCACCGCCGCGCCCCTGGCTGCCTACCGCGGTGAAGAAACGGCGTTCACCGGGATTCTGGAGAGCTTCCGCGCCGCGGGCGCGCCGGCAAAGGAGGCGCCGGAGGCGCTGCCGTTCGTCCCTTGGCGCGACCCCTTGGAGAACGCCTTCAGCGTGCAGGTGCCCTCCGGCTGGACGGTCGAAGGCGGCCTCTATCGCTTCGCCTCCGTCGATACACGCTCGGCACTGGACGTGACCTCCCCCGACCGGCAGATCCGCATCACGTTCGGGGACCGCAACATCCCCCCGTTTGTCGAGCCCGACCCGATGTTGGCGGCGACAGGCTTCCGCGAGGGTTCTCGATACTCGCCGGGCTACGGCGTGCAGTTCGTGGTTCAGCGCTACCTGCCGGGCATGGAGTTCGCGCGCCAATATGTCGCGCTAAGGCCGGCGCGGGGCTGCGCGAACCTGGTGTTCACAGAAACCCGGGCGCGGCCGGACGTCGACGGGGTGGTCAACGGCATCTACCGCCGCTTCGCCGTGGCGGGCATGTCGGTCGAACTGCACTGCGGCGACGCCTCGTTCACCTGCGAGGAAAGCGGACGTCCCATGGCCGGATACTACTTCGCCGGAACCTTGCGGACGCGCGCAGCATCCATGCCCGGCGGCAACTGGAACGTGCAGCACCTGCTGGGTTACGTCGCCGCCCGGGAAAAGGCGGCGCTGGCGCAGCGGGTCATGGAGCGCATCGTGGCCTCGATCGCCATCAACCCGGACTGGGCCCGGCGCCAGCAGCAGACCACCATGGACACCTCCCGGATCGTGTCCGAGACCAGCGCGGCGATGTCCAAGGTTTCCAGCGACACCTATTGGAGCCGCCAGCGAAGCAACGACGAAATCAGCCGCCGCCGTTCGAACGCGACGCTGGGCCTGGAAGACGTAGTCGACCCGGGCACCGGGCGCCAGATCAAGGTGGAGAGCGGCTCGAATTATTACTGGATTGACGCGCAGGGCACCATCGTGGGCACCGAAACCCACACGCTGCCCAGCGTCGATTTCCGCGCCCTGACCCGGCTGCCCTGAGCCGGGCGCTCCCCGCGGCTCAGCGCTGCATTACCTGGCGAATGAAACGCACCGCCAGGTCTTGCATGCGCGAGCCGATCAGCAGGCGGAATGCGTGGTAGTCACGAACGGCGGCGATCACCACCCCCACGGCAGCGAGCACGAACAGCGCCCTGCCGCCGGACTCGGGCAGGAATCCCCGCGCCAGTGAAAACAGATACCAGAGACCCAGACCGGCCAGTAGACAATAAGGGCCGTCGGCCGGGCCGATGATCCGCAGGTATTGGAAGTTGGGGACCAAGGTGGAGAAGGCGAAAAAGCCCAGCGTGACGAATGCGGCAACGCCGGCTGCGCGCGGATCCGCAAGCTCGACCGTACCTTTCAGGCGGCCCAGCAGAGGGCACGGGAGCACTGCCACGGCGGTGCCCGCCAGCGCCAGCGCCGCGGTCGCCGGCCCCACCAGCCATAGCATGTAGAAGAACTGGTACCAGGGACCCGAGCAGTATTGCGCGGCCCACGCGCCTCCGCCGGAGTGGAACGAGTGATTGACCGCCGAGAGCGCCGTGGACCATCCGCCCGCCAGAAGGCTCCACACCAGAAGGCATCCGGCCAGCGATGCCAGCCCCCCGAGAGCCAGCAGAACCGCCCCTCGCCAGGACCGTTCCCTCCACAGCAGCACCCCGAGCACCCAAGCGGCGCAAAGCCCGTAAGAGAGAACTCCGGACTCCTTGGTGAGCACGGAATACGCGCCCACCGCGAGGAATGCGGGATACCACAGGACTCGGCGGGGGCGGCGCGCGATCTCGCAGGTGAGGTATACCAGCAGCAGCCCGAGGAAGCTGAACGTGGCGTCCTGCCAGGCCCGTTGCGCCATGCCGAGTTCGCCCACCGAGAACGCCAGGAAGGTCCCCGCGGCCAGGGCGATCCATGGGTTGAAGAATCGCAGACCGATCCACATCACCAAGACCAGCGAGAGGCTGCTGAACAGGCAGGAGACGGCGGCGCCGGCGCTCGGATCCCGAACGCCGCTGATCTTCATGGCGGCCGCAAACAGCAGCACGTGACCGAACCGGCTAGGGCAGGGGAAGATCCAATTGGCCCGGTCGCTTTCGTAGTCTGCAAACAGCCCAGGCATGGCCCCCAAACCGTGGTCCGCGATACGGATCGCGCATTGGGTGTATATGTACTCGTCAGGGCTCAGGGTGCGAGCGCCTTCCAAGCCGATGACGCGCAGCAGCACCCCGACTGCGATCACCAGCGCCAAAGCCATGTGGACGAACCACCGGTCTCGCGGACCGGTTGGAGCGGCAGGCTTGGTGCGGGCGGTTCGGGTCTTCATCGGTGACTAACGAGGCCTGAATTGGGCCGCGAATTCGACCGCTCCGGCCTGGCTCAGGCGCGGCTCATTTCCTCCTGAACAGATACCACCAATCGGATTCGGCCGCAAGCGAGAAGCGGCGAAGCAGCGCCGGCTCGTAGATCTGGTAGAAGCCGACCCAGTAGATGTCGTCGGCGGAGGGCCGTTTGGGAACCATGACGATATCCGCATTCCCAAAATACCGGTCGTCGGAGGGCCGATATCGATCGCTGAGCGTGTTCTTGTAAGCGGCGGCGGCAATGCCCCCTAAAGCCGGCGGCCGGTCCATGGCGTAGGGGAAAGGGTTGGCCACGTCCATGGTAAGCACCGCTTCGTTGGGGCGGGTAGCCCGGCGCAGCAGAGCCACCCCGTCGTTGACGTAGGTGGTGTAAATGCGCCCGTTGCTTCTGGGTATCCCGCCGTCATAGAGCAACAGCGGCGCCAGGCGAGGTTCGCTGAAGCGCAGCACCGAGGCCAGGTCGGAGGGGCTGGCTTTCTGCCACGCGCCGTAGGCCAGCCCGAAAACGTCGGAAACGAATTGAGGCAGCGACAGCAACCCTCCCAACAACAGCAAGGTGGCGTAGAAAGGGCGGCCGTAGTAAGCCTTGGCATCCGGCGCTTGCCGCTGGTGCGCCGTGACCCGGTTCACGATCACCAGAGCGAAGACAGCAATGAGCGGGAAACCGGCATACTGGGCATTGGTAGAGAGCAAGCCGACGTCCGCCACAGACACCAGGACAGCAAGAAGCGGAAGCTGGAATCCCCGCCACCGGGAGCGGGCTCCCTCCAGGACGAACGAAGCCGCGAACCCCAGCACCACGGCGGTCAACAAGTAGGCGGAATTGTACCAGGCGTTGGTGATCACGCCCAGAGCATACAGGCTCTCGGCGCGGGCCCCGGCAGCCATCTGCAAGTCACTGAGAACGGCCCGGACATCGAAGCTGAGGTACGCCAGGACAGCGAGCGTGACCAGCGAGAACCCGATTGCCAGACCCAGGAGCCGCTGCCGCACCGGGCGCCAGAAGAGAAAGGAGGCTGCAAGGAACGCGAAGGCCACTAACGAAAAGCTGGCTTTGAGAAAGAGAGCCAGAGCTGTGGCCGCCCCCGAGGAAATGCCCCCCACCCACTCTTCGGTGGTCCGCTTGGAACCTCCTGCGGGCTGAAAAGCTTCCAGCATGACCAGGCCCAGCAGGGCGTAGCCGTAGCGGTTGTACACCATCGCCAGGGAGGAGTCCCAGGGAAAGGTTCCCAAAGCGTAAGGCGCCAGGACCAACGCGACCAGGAAGAGGCTGGCCAGGACCCGGGGGGAGAACTCCGAACGGTCGCGCCCGAGCCGGTAACTCCACAAGCCGATGAGTAAGCCGAATATGGCGCTGCCATAGCCCACCCCATCGACCGACTAGCCGGAGAGCGTCAATCCCAGGCCCACCACCAAGAACATGACCGGACCCCAGGGACTGGCGTAGTCCACGTGAGGACGCTGGCCGTTCACCACGCGCCAGCCGTTTTCCAGCAGGGTGAAGATATCGTGGCCATACTGGTGAGTGGGAACGGCGCCCATGAGGGCCGCGGTGGCGCACATCGACAGCAGACACACCAGGAAAAGAACCCGCCGCCGGGAGAGGCGATCGCTGGAGCCGTGCCAGAGAGAAAGCAAGAACTCGAACCAACGCAGGGAAACAGGAGCGCAGACCGGGCCGGCGCTTGATTTGGATTCCGCGCTTTTGGCGCCCATTTCGCGAGCCAACCCCCCGCTGGGTGGAGCAGTCCACAGAGTATATCACGACGAGGTTTTCCGCCGGGTTGCCGCCGGGGGACGCCCCATCGCCGTCCCTCAGCGCTGGAGTGCTTCGCGAACGAAACGCACCGCCAGGTCTCCCGCGCCCGTCAACGACCGAAATGTACGGTAGTCGCGGGCCGCGCTGATCGCGACCGCGACCGTGATCAACACCAGCAGCGCCCTGTGGCCGGATGCGGGCACACCCCTGCGCGCCAGCCACAGCAGATACCAGAGACCCAGTCCGGCCAACAGACAGTAGGCGCCGTCCGCCGGGCTGATGATGCGCAGGTACTGGAAACTGGGGCCGAAGCTGGCCAGGGCGACGAAGCCCACGGCGATCAACGCGGCCACCCCCGCGGCCCGCCAGTCGGCAATCCCCCCCTCGCGTTCGGCGCGGGACAGCAGACGGCGCCGGAGGGCGGGCACAAGCGTACCGACCAGCGCCAGCGCCGCCGTCGCCGGGCCCACAATCCAAAGCAGGTAGGGAAACTGGTACCAAGGGCCGGAACAATGCTGCACGGTCCAGTCCGAATTGCGGGAGCGAGCCGCGTGACCGAGAACGGAGAGCACCGGCCTCAAGCCGCCGCAGACAGCGCTCCACACCAGGGCGGCTCCCGCGAGGGAAGCCACTCCTCCCAGAACCAGGAGCGCCGCGGCTTTCCAGGACCGTTCCTTGACCAGCAGCACTCCCAGCACCCAGGCGGCGCAAAGCCCGTAGACAATGAATCCCGTCTCCTTGGTCAGCAGGGAGTAGGCCCCCGCGGCGAGGAACGCCAAGTACCACCGAAGCCGCCGGGGACTGCGGGTAATCTCGCAGGCGAGGTACGCCAAAAGCAGGCCCAAGAAGCCGAAGGTAGCGTCCTGCCAGGCTCGCACGGCCATGCCCAACTCCCCGACCGAAACCCCCAGGAATGTGGCCGCGGAAAGTGCGATCCAGGGGTTGAAGAAGCGCCAGCCGAACCACGCCACCAGCACCAAGGACAGGCAACTAAACAGGCAAGAGACCGCGGCGCCCACGCTGAAGTCCCGGACACCGCTCACCTGCATCGCGACCGCGACCAGCGACACGTACCCGATCCGGGTCGGAGGCGGGAAAACCCAATCCACGGGTTTGCTTTCGTACTCTGCCACCAGCTTGGGGATGACCCCGGGACCCCGGTCCACGATCCGGCTCGCATAGTCCGTATAGACGTACTCGTCGGGACTCCGGACGGGAACGCCCTCCAGGAAGCTAAGGACGCGGAGCAGGGCCCCGATCGCAACCAGCGCCGCTAGAGCGAACGGGACGAGCGACCGGCCTTCCGGAACAGTTCGGCCGGCCGGCCGGGGCTTGACGGCTCGAGGCTTCATCGGAGGCTCATCGGGACCGCAGCCGCTGCTGCTCCCGGGACCGGGCCAGGAGGTCGCTGGCGACTAGGTCGTCGGGCTTGAGTTTCAGCGCCGCTTGCGCCGCCTGGACGGCCTGGTCCCACATCTCCAGCGCGGCGAAAGCGAAGCCCATGTTGTCGTAGGCGCCGGTCGAATCCGGCTTCAGCCTCAGCGCGGTTGCCGCCGCTCGAATGGATTCGGAGTGCTTGCCGCTCTGGTAGTAGAACACCGACAGCCCCAGCCATTCGTTCGGGTCGCGGGAGCGGAATACCCGGGCCTGGTTCACGCCGGCGGCGAGAACGTCGATCTGCTGCTCGCTGGCCAGGGCGCTGGCAATCAGCAGGCAGGCGCACCCAATGGGAACTAACCACCGCCCGGCTCCTCCCAGGCGCGCCACGGCTTTGGCGAGCGCCAAAGACGCGCCCAGAGCCAGGCCAATACAGGCGGGCAGAGGCTCTCCGGGCACAACCACCAGCAGCACCAGGAACCACCAGAGACCAAAGGACACCAGCCTGGTCGCGCGCCAGAAAGCGGTCGTGACGGCCGCCACCAAGAGCACGATGAACAAAAGGCCACCCCACTGGTTCAGCGTGGCCGGAGCGGGTTGGCCAAACGGCGCCAGGAACATCGTCAAGGCACGTGCCGCGGCCACCGGCGGCGTGTCGCCGGGAATGGGGGGATCCGCCCTGACCAGCAGCAGGCTGGGCAAGGTCAGCAGCAGCGCCGGAACGCACCTCAGGAGCACCGCGGGAAAGGCGCGCCACTCCGCGTTTTTCTCGGCCAAGAACACGAACAGGAAAAGCAGGGGGGCGAACACCAGGGTGGCGCGGTGAACGCAGGCCGCGGCAGCCACGGGCAGAAGGTAGATCCCGTACTTTCGCCATCCAGGCCGCCACTGGTAAAGCACCAGGCCCGCCACCAGTCCCAGCGCGCTCCAGACGATCGGGCGGCGGGTAAGATCCACCAGGGTGGCGGCGTTGGCGGGGCTCAACCCGTACCAGGCCACCGCGAAGCCGGCTGCATATCGGGCGCCCGGTCCAGGCAGGGCAAGCTGGAATACTCCGAGAAACAGCGGCAGCATCAAGACCAGTAGGATCAGGAATGAGAAAAAGCCGGGAGAATCCCGGTATCCGGGTCCCGAATACGCCAGCCAAACACACGCCAGAATGAGCGCGGTGAGGATGCCCGTCTCTCGCTGGTCCGCAGACACCGGGAGGGATTATAGCATGGAGCGCTGGAGACCCAGTATCGGCGAATTGGGTCGCTTAAAATGTCACCAGGACTCGAGCCGTTGGGTCACGAAGAAATGTAACCCAAGTGGGCGCGGGGCATGACACCTTCGAGGAGTGGACATGCACGCGCAGAAGCAGTA
>Ga0187878_1000199_pt1 | contig 76395 bp, 63 predicted proteins | sample June2016WEW_17_1_FD_132979 | JGI IMG/M metagenome (GOLD analysis project Ga0187878, IMG submission 132979) | Peatland microbial communities from SPRUCE experiment site at the Marcell Experimental Forest, Minnesota, USA - June2016WEW_17_150 | ecosystem: Environmental > Terrestrial > Soil >... | reverse complement strand
CGCCGGCGCCGGCGCAGATGGCCGTCTCCCTCCAGCAGAGTCCGCCCTCTCCCCTGCCCTCGGCCGCGGCGACCCCGACGCCGACCGCGGCGACCCCGACGCCGGCCCCGAGCCCGCGCGTCCTCGCCGATATCAACGCCGTGCCGTCCGTGGGCACCCGCTTCCCGTCGGATTCGGTGACCGAGCCGACGGTCGCCGCGAGCCCGTTCGACCCGAGCCTGGTAGCCCTCGTCTATCAGCGCCTCACGTCGAGCTCCAGCTGTGGGCTGGACACCGGGATCAGTATCTCGCGCGACGGAGGACGCACCTGGAAGGCCGCTTCCGGACGCCCCTGGGCCGGGACGCGACGCGGACCGAACTACCACGGGGTGATCGCTTGGGGTCCTGGGCCGTCGAAAGGATCGTCGCGCCTGTGGTGGGCGGACACGACCGTTCCCAGCTGCAACTACACAGCCCACTCGGTGAGCGTGTCCTACAGCGACGACTTCGGGAAGACCTGGGCGCCGCTGTACGTCGAGCGGCGGACGCCTCCCTGGATCGGGGGTTACCCCGACATCACCGTGGACACGAACCCGGCCAGTCCCAACTTCGGGGTCGTCTACGTGGCCTACAACTGGCTTGCGAGTGCCCAGACCGGGCCGGGCCTGGCCGTCCTGGCGTCGGGCAACGGTGGCAAGAGCTGGCAAATGGCGGAGGTGGCAGCAGTCGGCTTGCGCGGCTATCCCGCCAGCTGGCGCATCGGCTACCGCGTCCGGACGGCGCCAGACGGCTCGGCGTACGTGGCGTTCTACGAGGCCGACATGCGTCGATGGAACAGCCGTCAGCCCTTCGCCTCGGGCGGACTCAACAACGTCGGGCGAATCGGATTCGCCGTCACCCAACTCCAATACGACCGCGTCGCGCGCAGACTCGCCGCCGACCCCGCGGTCTGGGCTATCACCCTGGCCCGCAACGCCTACACCGTGATCGGCGCCGCGGCACCGGGAACGAACGGGGTCCTGAGCCCCGAACCCAAGTGGCAGATAGGCTTCGACATCGACCGATCGACCGGACGGGTCTTGCTTGCGGTCTCCGACTACGCCAGCTCGGTCTCGGCCGGTCACGCGCACGGCGTCATCCGAGTCGGCCACAGCGACGGCGGAGATTGGTACTGGGAGACGCTGGCGGCTTTGCCCCCGATCGAAGGCCGGCCGCAATCGAGCTTCAAGCCGACTCTGGCCGCGCGGGACGGCGTCGTCTTCGTGGGCTTCCACGGGCTCACGGACATCCCGGCGGGCATCAAAGACCCGGCAACCGTCGGCACCTACTATGCGGTCTCGTACGACAGCGGGGGCTCGTTCACGGCCCCGGCTCGGATATCGGCGAGGCGCTGGAACCCGAACGATCTTGCCACCGATTCGAACGGGCCGGGCCTGCGAGAGCGAGCCGATCTCGGCGCCGACGGGATCATTCGGTTCGCCTACGGCGACGGACGTCTGGCTGCCAGGTACCCCGGTCGCTCGGCGGTTTTCGTGGCGATCGTCGACCCGGGCGTTCGGTAGGCTATCGCCGACCCCCTACTCTTCGAGCCGCGCCGTGATCTCGGCCGCCCGGGCCCGTAGGCGTTCGAGCCAGACGGATGGGTCTTCGCGAACGCGGATGGCGGCGAGCAGGCGTTGAACCTCCGCGTCGGACCACTCCGGATACCGCGACCGAATTACCAGCTCGACCCGAGCCGTCGGATCACCCAACCCGGAGCGATCCACGAGGGCCCAGGAGCGCGCGACCGCGATCTCCTGCAGGCGCCAGAACCGTGCCAGCCGGCCTGCCGGCGACATGGCCGCGAGCGCTGCGTCCAGCTCGGACTGGCCCGGCTCAGCGGACGGCTGCGAGTAGGCTGCTGAGTCCGAGAGCCTGTGCATGCCGCTCAAGGTACTCCCAATCAAGGTCCGGCCGGGTGCGAATGAGGACCCGGCAGTCGCCCATCTGCTTCGTGCTTCGTCCGCCTTGGGAGAACTCGAGCTTGGCGATGACCAGGTCTTCGGGCGAGGAGACCCACACGGGTCCGAAGGCCGGATCGTCGATCTGAACTCGACGCGCGAAAGCCGACTCACCCCAGCTATCCGGCTGGCGAACGATCATGTCGGCCTTCATCCCCTCGGCGACCGAGATGACCGCTCCCAGCGCCTTTCGCTCATGCGCGGAGAGCGGGTTGACGATGTAGTCAGGTTCGAAGGCTGGCCGCAGCCTGGACTCGTACTCGGCCGGCGTCAGCCGAACGACAAGATCCACGTCGTTGGTCTGGCGGAAGGTCGCCCACGCTCCGAGAGCCACCGAGCCCGTCACGAAGTACTCGATGCCCGCCGCCTCCAAGCGCCGGAGCAGATCCCGCTCGAACATGCGATCGACCTCCCGCTCGAAGCTTAGCGGGTCGGTCCGGCCGACAGACCGTTCAATCGCCCAGGGCGGTCCCCACGTGCCGCGCGGCCTGGAGCCACGAGTGATCGGGCGGGACCAGCTTGCGTCTGCCGGCCACCTGGTCGAGCGGCACCGGCTCAGTTCCCTCGCCCCGCGCGGCCACCATCACCCCGAACACCCCCTCGGCGATGAGGTCCGCCCCGGCACTGCCCAGGCGCGTCGCCAGCAGCCGGTCGGCCGCGGACGGCGTACCGCCACGCTGCACGTAGCCGAGGATGGTGACCCTGGATTCGAGCCCGGTGAGGGCCTCGAGCTGGGCGGCCAGACGTAGCGTGTTGCCCGCGTGGGCCGCCTCGACCGCTGCCAGCCCCGCCACCGCCTCCTGTATCTCCTCCGGAGTCGAGGCTGCCCGCTTTCGCGCCTCCGCCTCCGCGAACGCGGCCGAGTCTTCGGGGGTCCTGGCACCCTCGGCCACGGCGACGATGCTGAAGTTGGACCCGCCCCGGACACGGCGCCGGATCGCTTCGGCGATGGACTCCACGTTGTAGGGAATCTCCGGGATCAGGATCACGTCCGCGCCACCGGCGAGCCCGGCGCCCAGGGTCAGCCAGCCGGCCCGATGGCCCATGATCTCCACGACGATGATGCGGTGGTGGCTGTGCGCGGTGCTGTGCAGTCGGTCGATGGCGTCGGTGGCGATGTCGAGAGCCGTGGCGAACCCAAAGGTCGCGTCGGTCATCACGACGTCGTTGTCGATGGTCTTGGGCAGGGTGATGACGTTGAGGCCGGCGCGGACGAGCCGCAGGGCGTTCTTCGCCGTGCCGCCTCCACCGAGGCAGACGAGGGCATCCAGGCGGTGCTTCTCGTAGGTGCTGATGACGGCGCCGGTCATGTCCATGACCTCGCCGTCCACGAGCATCCGGTGGGGCTTGTCGCGGCTCGTACCGAGGATGGTTCCGCCCACTGTGAGGATTCCCGAGAGCCGCCTGTCGAGGCGCACGGATCGGTCTTCAGCCAGCCCTCGAAACCCGTCGCGGAAGCCGACGACCGCCATGCCGTGGTGGCCTATGGCCGCCTTGCCCAGCCCTCGAATCGCGGCGTTCAGGCCGGGGCTGTCCCCACCGGCGGTCAAGATGCCGATGCGCGTCGCACGGGTCATGGTTTCAACTCCACTGTGCTGGGACCGCAATCGTAAGTATGCTGGATACTCTGGATGTGCCGTTCTCGTGGGCTCCGAGATGTCGGCCGACGCCAGAAGGACCAGCAGCGGCCCCTACTTACGTCCTCTGCCTTTGCGCGCAATGGGCCCGAGTCCTCCCCTGCCCGGGATCGAAGGCGATCCCGGCCTGGCGCCCGCCGATCCCGACCTTCGGCGACGTCACCACCAGGAGATGGCGGGGAAAGGAGTCTGTTGGGTCAAGGGCAAATCGCCACCATGACCGACGTGGCCGCTTCGGTCGGTGCCTCGTCTAGCGACGTCGCGCTCGTCCTGGCCGCCGATCAGCGCGTTGAACCCCAACTTCGCCGGCAGATCCTCGAGGCCATCGACGCCACCGGCTATCGCCCGTTCGAGGCCATCCAGGCCCAGCTCGGCAGGCCGCTGCGGCTGGCCATCGTCCTCAAGACCCACCGCGGCGACGATCCGTGGGCGAACCGCTTCTACGCCCCGATCGCATCGGCGATTGCCGTCGCCTGCGTGAAGCGAGGGGCCGAGATCGTCCAGGGCCAGATGACCGTCGACGAGCACTACAAGTTCCTGGAGATCCCGTCGGCGCTGACGGACCGCAGCTGTGACGCCGCGTTCCTGGTCGGCACGCAACTTGACGCCGAGGCGGTCGAGCTGCTCCGCGCCACGATGTGCCCGCTGGTCCTCGTCGACGGGTACTCGGCGGGCGACGCCCTCGATTCGGTCGTGACCGACAATGTCGCGGGCGCAAAGATGGCGGTCGAGCATCTGATCGCGGCCGGCCATCGCGAGATCGCGCTGTTCGGCACGGAGCCGGTCTGCTATCCGAGCATGCAGGATCGCCGGACCGGGTACGCCCAGGCGCTCGAGGCTCGGGGCCTGCGCACCCACTTCATCGACACCGGCTACGTCCTCGCCGACACGGCCGCGGTGCTCGGCGTCGACTACATCGAGCGGCACCCCGACGTCACCGCGCTCTTCGGCGCCAACGACTTCGTCACGGTCGGGTTCATGCAGGTGGCCCGCGATGCCGGTTACCATCTGCCGGCAGACATCTCATTGGTCGGCTTCGACGACATCGACCTGGCGAGCCTGGTGATGCCGGCGTTGACGACGCTGGCGATCGACAAGACCCTCATGGGCCGCGCCGGCTTCGCCCTCCTGGCCCACCGTCTGGAGGTCCAGGCGACGGAACCGGTCAGGGCCGTGGTCACACCCCGTCTCATCGAACGCGAGAGCGTCGTTCCGCCACGCCCTCGCTGAGCTGCGCGGATCGGAGCCGCCGGATCAGCCCGTGGCTTCGGGCGGCTGGGGGTCGCGGGGTCGCAGGTGAAAGGCGACGCCGTAGATCTCGCCGCTTCCGGGATCGATGCGCGGCGATGCGGTCATGCGCCACGTCTCCCCCGCCAGGCGGACCCATCGGGCGAGCGGGCGGCCCTGCCGCAGGACGGCGTCCATCAGGGTGAAGCCCGTCCTTGACAGCCCCAGCATCCCTTCCCGAGCCGGCAGGCCAACCGACCCATCGCCGAAAACCCGCCTGAAGGCGGGATTCCCGTGCACGACGATCAGCCCCGGGCCGTGGCAGAAGCCGGCCGGGTGGACGGCCGCGCCGTCTGGCGCCCGATCGGCCTCATCCGCTGGATCGGTCGCGGGATCGAAGGGCTTCACGAGGCGCCATCCAGGACGGCCCGGACCCGGTGGGCCAGGCGGTCGGGCGTGAATGGCTTGGCCAGGAATGGGATCGCCCGACCTTCGGCGTCCCGGAAGGCCTCGGGCGCGTCGGCGTGCCCCGATGTCAGCAGCACCTTCATCTTTGGCCTGACCTTGCTCAATCGCGCCGCCAGCTCGGGTCCATGCATACCGGGCATGATGACGTCGCTCACGACAAGGGCGATGTCATGCTCCGTGGCGGCGATGCGCAACGCCTCGGCCGCGTTGGCGGCCTCCAGGACCATGTAGCCGTTGGATCGCAGGCCCAGGACGGCGAGACGGCGCACGCTCGGCTCGTCCTCCACCACGAGGATCGTCTCCGTCCCTCGCGCCGGCGGCTGAGGAGCCGAGGGCTCCCCTGCCCCGCCGGACCTGGGCGCAGCCTGGGGCAGCAGGATCGTGACCGTCGTCCCCTGACCGAGCTCGCTGTGAACCCAGATGTGCCCGCCGCTCTGCTTGACGATGCCGTGGCATGTGGCCAGCCCCAGGCCCGTCCCGCTGCCCTGGGGCTTGGTCGTGAAGAACGGCTCGAACAGGTGCGACAGCACCTCGTCGCTCATCCCCGTGCCCGTGTCCGTGACCGAGAGGGTCACGTACCGCCCGGCCGAGATCTCGGGGCGCGTGCTCACGTACTCGTCGGCGATCACCTGATTGGCCGTCTCGATGACCAGTCGCCCTCCCTCCGGCATCGCGTCGCGGGCGTTGACGGTGAGGTTCACCAGCACCTGCTGGATCTGGCCCGGGTCCGCCTGGACGATCCCAAGGTGGCCGTCGAGCACCGCCGTGATCTCGATGTCCTCGCCCAGCAGGCGCCGCAGCATCTCGACGGATCCTTCGACGACGGCCCCGAGATCGAGCGCCACCGGCTCGATCATCTGGCGGCGGGCGAACGAGAGCAACTGGCGAGTCAAACGGGCCGCCCCCTCGGCCGCCTTCGTGATCTCCTCGATGCTCGCGCGCGCCGGGTGATTCGTCTCCAGGTCCATCATCGCCAGCTCGGCGTTGCCCAGGATCGCCGTCAGCAGGTTGTTGAAGTCGTGCGCGACACCGCCGGCGAGCCGGCCGATGCTCTGCAGCTTCTGGGCCTGCGAGAGCTGCTCCTGCAGGGCGCGTCGCTCGGTCACATCCTGGATCAAGCCGTCGTAGCCGATGAGCGATCCGTCTGGCGCGTACTGGGGCACCGGCGTCGGGCGCACCCAGCGGACGGCGCCGTCCTTGCGAACGATCCGATGTTCGATGGCCCGCATTCGCCGGTTGGATTCGACCTCGCGGGCCTGCTCGAGCACCAGCTCTCGATCCTCGAGCAGAACCATGTCGAGCCACAGGCCTGTGTCCGCGTCGAACTCCTCCGGGCTGTAGCCGGTGACCGCGACGCACCCGGGGCCGTGCTTCGTGGCGACGACATTTCCATCCGCCAGGTCCACGTGGAAGACATAGTCGGTGATCGTTTCGGTGATCCGCCGGTAGCGGTCCTCGCTCTCGGCCAGGGCCGCGGTGCGCTGGATGACGCGTGCCTCCAGATCTGAGCGCGCAGCTTCCAACATCTCGCCCAGAACCGCGGTCTCGATCGAAACGGCCGACTGGCTCGCCATCGCCGAGAGAAGATCGACGTCGGCCTGCTCGAACTCGCGGCCGTCCGGCTTGTTGGTGACGACGATCACGCCCAATGCCGAATCGCGGTAGAAGATCGGGGCGACCATCATCGGCCCGTGGCCGGCCTTCCAACGCCGGTCGTGGACGTGCTGCGCCTCGCGAGGATCTCGAACGCCGCCGGGCGAGAGAGCCACGACGCGCTCGCGCATTACCCACCCGGCCAGCCCGTCCATGAGCTCGTCGAATCCAACCTGAAAGTGTGTCGCCGCTCCCGGCCCCGCTCGATAGTTTCCGGTGACGAGCCGGCGATCCATGTCCAGGCCGAACAAGTTCACGCCGTCCGCGTCGAGGACATCCGCCACCGCTTCGACGAGCCGCTGGAGGATTGCCTCGACCGGCTCCGCCGCGACAAGCGAACCCGCGACGCGATACAGGGCCTCGGCCTTGGTGAGCGCAGCCTGAGTCGCCAGCAGCGCCTGCCGATATCGTGCCTCGGAGCCCCGCAGGGCGTACTCGGCCCGCTCCCGCGCGGCCAGGGCCGCAACGTACTCCTCGCCACGAGGTTCGTCTGGCGACGCACTCGCTGTGTCGGAGATGGGCTTTGGGTCGTGGTTGGTATCCATCCGCACCCTGGAACGCTCCCGCCCGCCGGCGCGTGCCGCCGCCGATCGCGCAGCCGGCATCGACGCCGGGCGAGCAACCCCCAAGATTGTACGCGCCACAACCGGTGCGCCCCCTGGAAACCGAACCGCGCGCCTGCGAGCAGCCGTCGATCGGGCGCTATGCTGCGCGTTGACGCCCGCTGCAACATCAGGAGACAGCCCCGCCATGGACCAGCCCTCGGAGCGACGCGACATCGCCGCCAGGATCGGCGAGTTGCGCGGCATGGACGGCGTCGACGGCTACAGGCTCCGACTGGTCGCGTTGCGCACCCGAGTCGAGGCCAACTGGCCGGAGTCGGGCAGCTTGCTCCGTCGCCGCAAGGGCATGGACAAGGACGCGGAGGCGTCGATCGCCGACCTTCTGGTTGCCCTCCCCACTCCCCTGCCTCTCGTGCCCGGGGGCGAGCCGAAGCCCATCATCACCGACGCCGACACCGACCTCCGCGCCGTTGCGGGTCGCGCGGTGGACGCGGCCATGGCGCTGCTCGAGCTCGGCTCCACGGACGCGGTGTATCCGGGCGAGGTGCGGATGCTGGAGAGCTATCGACCCGGTGCGCTCGACCCGATCACCGTCTCCCGCCCATCCGTCGGCCTGCTCCTGGCCACGATCATCGGCGCGCTGGAGGCCATCGCCGATCGCCTCGCGCCCCGCCCGCCCGTCATGCCCGCCTGGGGCGCCGCGCCCAAGACCGGCCCACCTCCGGCCCGCCGGACCGGCCCCACCGTTCGTCCCTGATCAGGGCCGGGAAGCGAGCGAAGATGTCCGCCGTCCGAGAGCTGTACCGACCAAGCCTGGCGACCCTGACCGACCTGTACGAGCTGACCATGGGGTCCGGGTATCTCGCGACCGGCCTGGCCGAGCGGCAGGCGGTCTTCACGCTGAGCTTCCGAAGCCTGCCCTTCGGCGGCGGCTACGCCGTGGCCGCGGGTCTCGACGACGCCCTGGAGATCCTCGAGCATCTGCGCTTCGAGGCCGATGACATCGAGCACCTGCAGAGCCTGAGCGGCGTCACCGGCAAGGCGCTATTTCCACCCGAATTCCTCGCCCTCCTGGCCTCACTGCGCTTCACCTGCGATGTCGACGCCATCCCAGAGGGGACGGTCGTCTTCGGCAACGAGCCCCTGGTGCGGGTCAGCGGCCCGCTTCTTCAGGCTCAGCTGGTCGAGAGCATGCTGCTCACCGTCATCGGGTTCCAGACGCTCGTCGCCACCAAGGCCGCCCGGGTGGTGGAGGCGGCCGGAGGGGGTTCCATCCTGGAGTTCGGGCTGAGGCGCGCTCAGGGACCCGACGGCGCCCTCTCGGCCGCGCGCGCTGCCTACGTCGGCGGCGTATCTGCCACGTCCAACGTCCTGGCGGGGCGGCTCCACGGCATACCGGTTCGGGGCACCCACGCCCACTCCTGGGTCCAGGTCTTCGGCGACGAACAGGCCGCCTTCGACGCCTACGCCGACGCCCAGCCGGACAACATCACGCTGCTCGTGGACACGTACGACTCGCTCACCGGCGTCGCGCGGGCCATCGCGACGGGCAACAGGCTGCGCGCACGAGGCCGAACCCTGGACGCCATCCGGCTCGATTCCGGGGACCTGGCCTACCTCTCGATCGAGGCTCGCCGCATGCTGGACGAGGCCGGCTTCACCGAGACGAAGATCGTCGCCTCCAACGACCTCGACGAGCACACCATCGAGTCGCTCCGAGAGCAGGGCGCCCGAATCGATGTCTGGGGCGTCGGGACCAAGCTCGACACCGCCTTCGACCAGCCCGCTCTCGGCGCGGTCTACAAGCTGACCGCCGTTCGCGAGCCCGATGGCTCGTGGCGATATCCGGTCAAGCTGTCGGAGCAGACGGCCAAGATCTCGACGCCCGGCATCCTCGGCGTCCGCCGGTTCACCGACGAGACCGGCCGCTTCCGAGCCGACATGATCTACGACGAGGGCATGCAGCCGGAGGGGCCCGGAGGGGTGATCGTCGACCCGGCGGACGTGCTCCACATGCGCTCCATCGACCCGGCATGGGCGGCCCACGAGCTGGTCCTGCCGGCGCTGCGCGCGGGTCGCCGCGTGGCGCCCTCCCCGACCCTCGACGAGATCCGCGATCGAGCCCGTGGCCAGATCGGCGCGCTGCATCCCGCCATCCGTCGCCTGCTCAACCCACACGTGTACCCGGTCGGCCTGGAGCGCCGCCTCCACGAGCGACGCACCCAGCTGGTCCTCGAGCTGAGGCTTCCGCGACCGGTGCGCTGAGCGGGCGCGCCTGAGCCCTCTAGTCCGCCGAGGGAACCTCCGGCAAATCTTCGGCGGCGAGCGCCATGGCAAGCTCCTCGCCCGCATCCTCGGCGGCCTCCTCGGGCCGGCTCCCGGGCGTCGGCTCGGACGCCACGTCGGTCCCGATCTCAGCCGCCATCTCGGCCGAGGCTTCAACCGGCAATTCGGCCATGTCTTCGCGAGCGAGATCGACCGCAACGAGATCGACCGCCGCCTCCGGCTGCGGCTCGTAGACCGGCGCGGCCTCGTCGAACGAAGGCATGGCGTCCGGCGTCGTCCAACGCGGATCCAGGGCAAGGTGCAGGAGGGCCGGTCGTCCGGCCTCCATGGCCTGCCGCAACGCCGGCTCGAACGCCTCGTCCGAATTGACCGAGATCCCCATAGCGCCGCAGGCCTCGGCGATCGCCGCGAAGTCCACGGTCCCGAGCCCGGTGGCCAGCCCGCCCGGCCCGCCGCGCTGCACCTGGTGCCGCCAGATCATGCCGTAGCGGCCGTTGTCGAAGACGATCGCGATCACGTGCGCTCGCTCGCGCACCGCAGTTTCCAGTTCGGCCATCGTCATCGCGAAACCGCCATCCCCGGCCAGGGCCACGCCCAGCCGGCCCGGACGAGCCAGGGTCGCACCGATCGCCGCCGGCAGGCCGTACCCCATGGCGCCCGATGTAGAACCGAGAAACGTCCCGGGTCGGCGGAAGCGGTATCCGCGGGCCGCCCAGGTGCCGAAATCCCCGGCGTCGGTGGTGACGACCGCCTCGGGCGGCAGGACGCGGCCGAGGGTGGCCACGACACGGCCCGGGTGCACGCCCGGCCCGTCCCAGGGCTCCTCGCCGACGGTCGACGCGGCCTCGAAGGCTTGCCGGTCGCTTCCGTTCTGGAGGCGCCGCGCATCGAAGGAGGCGGCGTCCAGCGCAGCGTTGGCCAGCACGCGGTGCGCCATGCGCAGGAACACGGAGACGTCGGCGGCCATGACGATCTCGGCGCGAGGCGTCATCGCCGCGCCCCGCGGCTCAATGTCCACCTGGGCCCAGCGCGTCTCGGCGCCGGGAATCGTGTACCGGTAGGTGGTCATCTCGCCCATCCGGCAACCGAGTACGAGCAGGGCGTCCGCTTCCGCCAGCCTGGATCTGACGCTCGCCGGAGAGCCGAGGCCGGTCATGCCCAGATACAGGGGGTTGTCGTTCGGGAAGACGTCCCCGCGTCGCCATGACGCCACCACGGGGATTTGCACGGTCTCGGCGAAACGAACCAGCGCGTCCGTGCTGCGGGCCCGCAGAATCCCGGCGCCGGCGACGATGAGCGGCCGCCGCGCGTCCAGCAGCAGATGCAGCACCTTCCGGACGAGGGCAGGGTCCGGCTCGGCCTGGTGCTCGACACGATTGGCAGGATGGGGACTCGCGCTCGGCGCGACGAGGTCCAGCAAGTCCTCCGGTATGGAGAGGAGCACGGGTCCGGGCCGGCCCTTCATCGCCGTCGCGACGGCTCTCTCGCCCAGAGCGGCCACTTCGCCGGGCTCCTTCGCCTCGGCCGCCCACTTCACGATCGGCTCGAAGGCTCGCACCAGCTCCATCTCCTGGAACGCCTCGCGCCCTCGGACCTCTCGCCTCACCTGACCGACGATGGCGATCACGGGCGCCGAATCGGCGTAGGCAGCATGCAGGCCGATTGTCAGGTTCGCCGCGCCGGGGGCTCGCCCGGCCAGAACCAGGGTGGGCCGGCCGGTCAGCTGAGCGACCGCTCCGGCCATGAACGACGCCGCGCCCTCATGACGGGTGGTGACGACCCGGACCTTGTGGGCGGCCAGACCGTCCAGAAGTCCGAGAAGACTCTCGCCCGGGACGGTGAAGGCGATCTTCACGCCGGCGCGGGCCAACGCTTCGGCCAGGGCCGCGCCGACCGTTACGGTGGCGTTCTGGCCTTCGCTCATCGACATTGCCGCTCTCCTTCAGATCGCCGCGCCGGACTGGCTTCAAACCAGGCGGGCGGGTCTCATCGGTAGTTCGTGAATTGCAGTGCCACCGGTTCATCGAGCTCCCTCAGCCGGGCGATGACCCGCTGAAGGTCGTCCTTGTTCTTGCCGAAGACACGCAGCGCGTCGCCCTGGATCTGCGGTTTCACCTTCGGGAATTCGTCGCGGATCAGCTTGCTCAGCTTCCTGGCGAGATCCTCATCGAGACCTCGGCGCAGAGTGATGTGCTGACGGACCTTGTCGCCGCCCGCAGGCTCGATCTTGCCCCAGTCGAAGATCTTGAGCGACAGCCCTCGCCGAACGGCCTTGGTCTCGATCAGATCCTTGATCGCCGCCGCCCGAAACTCGTCATCCGTCAGGAGAACGAGCTCGATCTTGGCCTGGGTCAGCTCGAAGGTGATGCCCTTGAAGTCGTAGCGCTGCTGAACCTCGCGCCTCACCTGGTCGAGGGCGTTGCGCATTTCCTGGTCGTCGAAGTCGCTGACCACGTCGAACGATGACTCACCGGCCATCGGGCCTCCTGACTGATCTCACCCGGGATGGCAGCGCCGGGGCACGCAGATTGTGCAGCAGAACTGGCGAATTGGGGACTCCGGCCTGCGCCGATGGCGCGCAGCCGGCCAGAGGGGGCCCACCGGTCGCGTCCGGAGCCTCACCGTCGCAATGCCTCCACGAGCAGCTCAGCAATGCGATAGCTCTTGCCGCCGCCCATTACGAGAACGGCGTCGCCCGATCGAACCTCGCCGGCCAGCCAGGCAGCCGTCGCCTCCACCGAACCTGGAGCCGCCGCCGGTATCCGCGGGTTGCGGCGAGCGACCGCCTCAGCCAGCGCCGCCGCAGAAGTGATGGCAGTATCGGGGTCTCGACTGGCCCAGATGTCCGCGATGGCGACTGCATCCGCCCCGGCAAGCACCTCCGCAAACTGCTCGAGCATGGCCGCCGTGCGGTGGTAGGTGAGCGGCTCGTACACCGCCCAGATGCGCTTCCCCGGCTCCCTCTGACGGACGGCCGCGAGCGTCTCCCGGATGGCCGTCGGGTGATGGCCGTAGTCGTCGTACACGACGACGCCCCTCCCCTCCCCCTTTCGCTCCAGGCGGCGCCCGACACCCTCGAAGCTCGCGAGCCCAGCCGCGACCGCAGCAGGGGCGACGCCCAGCAGCCGGGCGGCGCCGGCGACGCAGAGGGCGTTCACCGCGTTGTGGCGTCCGGCGAGCCGAAGCCCGGCCGTCACCGCTGCATCGTTCGCATCCGCGTATGCGAATTCAAGCAGCGTGCCGTCCGGGGTCAGATCGACGATCTTGCCGAGCAGCACGCCGGCCGGCCCCGCAGCCGTTGCGAATCGGGCCCGGTACTCGGCGATTGCGCCGCGGTCGAGGAACGCGCCATCGTCGGCGCGCAGCGCCGTCGCGCACACGTATCCGGGCCAGTCGTGCAGTCGTTCGACCACGGCCGCCACGCCCGGGTCGGCCACGTTCGCCACGAGCATCGGCCTGGCCGCATCGTCCGCCTGGGCGGTGCGCCGGAGCCAGGCCACGAAGCAGTCGATCACGGCCTGGTCGTCGGCGAAGACGTCCGGATGATCCCACTCGGCGGAGGTGAGGATCGCCACCCTCGGCCGGTAGGCGTCGAAGTTGCCGGCGTACTCGTCCGCCTCGACGACGAAGGGCATGCCGGCGCCGCAGCGAGCGGTCGACGGCAAACCGCCGGTGATCGAGCCCGGTAGCAGAGCGCCGACGAACGCCGACGGGTCCAGACCCGCCTGCGCCAGCACGTGCACCAGCCAGCCCGACGTTGTGCTCTTCCCATGAGTGCCCGCCACGCCGACCAGGAGCCGCCCCACGGCAGCGTCGGCGATGACCTGCTGCCAGGGCTCGATGGGGATGCCGGCAGCGCGGGCCGCCTCCAGCTCCGCGTTGTTCGGGTCGATTGCCGTCAGGGCCTTGGTCACCGCCAGCCGCTCGGGCCGGGGCGCGTCCGTGACGTGGCACGGGTCGTGGCCGCCCGCCAGAGAGATCCCAAGGGCCTCGATCGCCGGCGTGTACGGCGAGTGCCCGCCCGGGTCGCAGCCGCTGACAACCGCCCCGGCGTGACGGGCCAGGATCACCGCGGCGCTCGCCCCCGCGCCCGCCGCGCCCACGACGTGGATGCGCTCGCCGGCACGGATCGGCCGGGCCTCGCGAGCCGCCGCCAGCCCGGACCCGATCGAAGCCGCGCCCCTTACGACGCTCACTCGGCCACTCCTCCCGCAGCCGACCCAGCGCCTGCGCTGGCCCGCAGGAGCAACAGCTCCAGTGCCGCCCGGGCGCTCGACTCCTTGTTCGCAAGGCGGTCCCCCGTCCACGCGAAGCGCCGCACTTCCGCGCCGGCCGCGTCGGCCACGGCCACGTACGTCAGGCCGACCGGCTTCGACGCGCTGTCGCCGCCCGGCCCGGCCACGCCGGTCACGGCGACGGCGAGATCGGCCGACAGCCGCCCCCGCACTCCGAGGGCCATCGCCCTGGCCACCTGGGCGCTGACGGCGCCATGAGCCTCCAGGAGCTCCGCAGGGACTCCCAGCAGCCCGATCTTCGCCTCGTTCGAGTAGGCGACCACCCCGCCGCGGAAGTAACCGCTCGAGCCGCTCACGTCGGTGATGGCGCTGGCGACGAGGCCGCCGGTGCAAGACTCGGCGGTTGCCACCGTCAGCTCGAGCCGCAGACACAACTCCTGCAATCGCTCGACGAGAACCCTGAGCGGCTCTTCCGCCATCGTCGGCTCAGGTGTCGTTGGAGGCCGTCGGCGGTCCGAAGGCGGTGATGCGCCAGCTGCCGGGCCGGCTGCCGACGCCGCCCAGCCGACCGAACGACACTCCGTTCACCGTCACGTAGGTCCTGCTCGGCGCGCCCGTGTGGATCCAGACCGACTGGTCGGCGACTATCTTGACCTGCGTGCCAGACGCAACGTGCTTGTACGGCGAGTACCCCGCGAGGACCTTTCCGTCCTTCCATACCTTCAGGTCCGCCGCCCCACCTTTGATGTCGAACGTGACGACCAACGACCCGGCCGTCACGATGACGGTGAGCTCGACCGGCTTGGTGCTTACTTCCTGGGCGTTCGTTCCGACCACCGACAGCTTCCAGCGACCCGACCACAGGTGGAGCTGCGCCTTGAACTTGCCGTCGATCGTCGGGATCACGGCCACGACCAACGGGTTGTTCGATGGAGCAGGGGTAATGGTCGGTCGCGGCGTCGGCGTCGGCGAGGTCACGGGAGTCGCGGTGGCCGTCGGCATGAGCGTCGGCTGCTGCGTCGGGATGGGCCCGGCCGTCTTGGTAGGCTTCGGCGTGGGCAGCGCCGATGGCGCCGTGCCCAGGTACGTAGGCGTGACCGTCACCGATGTGATCGCGACGGTGGTGCCGCTGACGGTGATGTTGCCGTCGCGGAATCCCTGGCCATCCGTCGGCGAGTCGACCGCCAGGAACTGCGGAACCGGCGAGGAGGTCGGTGTCGGCACGTTGATGACCCGTGTCACTTCGGCAGAGTGGTGAGTCGTCTCGAGGTCCGTCGAGTGAATGTCGAACTCGTTGTTGCCGCTGTGCAGCGTGACGTCGAAGCTCCAGTTGCCCTTATCGTCGGCCTGGGTGAGCATCGGGTCGCGCTTGTCCCACGAGATGCTGATCTCGGCTTTGGGGGTCGCCTTTCCTTGGAGCTTGAAGGTGGTGGCGCCGACGGGAGCGTCGTACACGGCCTGGCCGGGCGCGGTGACCGTCAAAGTCGGGTCCTGCAGGACGCGCGTCGCCTGAACGCCGAAGAAGAGGCCGACGCCCGCGATCACGACCACAAGCAGAAGCAGCACGATGTGGATCGGCTGAAGCAGGAGCGATCGCCCGGGCGCGGCGACCGGTTGCGGCCCGCCCAGCAGCGGCTCCACCGCCTCCTTCTTGCCGCGCCTCCGAAGGAACGCAGGGATGCCGAGCGAGAAGGCCGGCGGATTCCACGGCGGCGATTCGAGAATGGACGGCTCGGCCGACGCGGGCTTTTGGGTCACCAGCGCCTGCTTCGGCGCAGCCGGCGATTGCTCTGGGGTCGCGGGACCCACGTCCACAGTCTTGACCGTGGGCCACCCCAAGCCGGGCAGCTTGAAACTGGGCATCTTGAAGCCGGGCGCTGGAGCGCCCTCGGCCGGCGACGCAGCGGTCTTGACCGTGGGCGCCTTGATCGCCGGCGTCCTGACCGCGGGCGTACTGACCGCGGGCGCCCTGACCGTGGGGACGACGTTGCCGCGCCGCCACTCGCTCTCCGCCTCGTCCGGATCGAGGCCAAGGTAGCTGGCGTAATTGCGCAGGAAGCCGCGGGCATAGACGTCCGCCGGGAGCTCCGAGAACTCGCCCTGCTCCATCGCCGCGAGATACTTGACGCGAATCTTGGTATCGCGTTCCACGCGGAAGAGATCCAAGCCCCTCGCCTCGCGAGCGGCCCGCAGGCGCTCCGAGATCGGTAGTCTGGCTGCGGCTCCCCCTTCGTACCCGCTCCCCTCCCCCGCCTGGCGCCGCAGCCGGCGCGGTTGATGGTTCGTCGTCATACCTCATCCTCGCCGTGCCCGGTGAACGGATGCGCGGGCCCGGCTCCGTCTCTGCGCAGCACCTGCCGCGCATTGGATCCGTCGAACGGACCGATGTAACCGCGCTCCTCCAGCTGATCGATGATCCTGGCGGCGCGGGCATAGCCGATCTTGAGGCGTCGCTGGAGAAGCGACGCCGAGGCACGATCGTACTCCTGGATGACACCTACGGCGTCCAGCAGGAGCCGATCGGCGTCTTCGTCCGGAGGTTCCGGGACGCCTTCGGTTTCCTCGTCCGTCTCGACGATGCCCATGTCGTAGTGCGGCTCCGCCTCGGTGCGCCAGTGTTCGGTGATGTTCCCGATCTCCTTGTCGGAGACGAAGACACCTTGCAGGCGAATGGGTCGCGGCAGGTCGGCGGGCTGGAAGAGCATGTCGCCACGGCCGATCAGATCCTCCGCCCCGGGCATGTCGAGGATCGTGCGCGAGTCGATTTGAGAGGCCATGGCGAACGCTATGCGGCTCGGGAAGTTGGCTTTGATCAGGCCCGTGACCACGTTCACCGAGGGCCGTTGGGTCGCGAGGACGAGGTGGATGCCCGTGGCACGGGCCTTCTGGGCCAGCCGGACCACGGGATCTTCGACGTTCCGGCCCTCGCGCATCATCAGGTCGGCGAGCTCGTCGACGATGATCACCAGGTACGGCATCTTGTCGGCTGGATCGGCGCGCGTCTCGTTGAAACCGGCGATGTTACGGGCGGTCGCGCCGGCGAAGCGCCGGTAGCGGCTCTCCATCTCCGCAACGGCCCACTTGAGGGCCGCCTTTGCTCGCTCAGGCTCGATGATGACCGGCACCATCAGGTGCGGCAGACCGTTGTAGCCGGCGAGCTCGACCCGCTTGAGGTCGACCAGGATCATCCGCACGTCATCCGGCGTGGCGTTGCACAGCAGGCTCGTGATGAGAGCGTTGACCATGACGCTCTTGCCCGAACCGGTGGCGCCGGCGATGAGCAGATGGGGCATCCTGGCGAGGTCGGCCGCCTGAGCGCGGTCGGCCACGTCCCGACCGAGGGCGAAGGTGAGCTTCGAGGTGGCCCGGAAATCCACCTCCTCGAGAATCCTCCGCAGCTTGACTATGTTGGGGTCCTTGTTAGGGATCTCGATCCCGACGACGCTCTTGCCCGGGATGGGTGCCTCGATGCGAATCGTGGGGGCCGCCAGGGCCATGGCCAGATCGTCGGAGAGAGCCTCGATGCGGGAGACCTTGATCTCCGGCGACGGCTCCACCTCGTACTGGGTGACCACCGGACCGGCGTTCCAGACCGCGACCCGTGCCGGAATGTTGAAGCTGGCCAGCTTGGCTTCGATGATCGCGGCGTTGCGCCGGTGATCCATCATGCTGTCGCCGCTGCGAGGCGCGATCTCCTCGAGCAACCCCAGGGGTGGGAGGTGGTACTCGGGGTGCGGCCTGGTCTCGATGAACCCGGCCGCTCCTGTCGCCCCGTCCGCCGATGCGGTCCCGTGCCGGGCGCGGATCGGCACTCCGTCGCGAATGGAGCCACCTGGGCGCGCCACCTCGGGGAGACCGGCGGTCTCCCGCAGGGGTCCGCCGTCACGCGTGGTGGCGCCGGGCGCAACCGGCGGGGCGAAGGTCGACGAGGTGGGCCCCTGGTTCGGGATGGCCGGCGGAATGGACAGCGCTCGTTGCCCGGCGAGCTTGCCCCTTGGCTCGACGGCTATCGCCTCGCGTCCCAGCAGCTCGGGCCTCTCGGTCCTCTCCAGGCCGGCTGCTCCGCCCTCCAACTTGGCGGGAGCGGGACGGAAGAGCGCGTGTGCCGCGTCGGAGGCAAGCCGCGCGATTGGCGCCATCGCCGCCGGGAGTGACATGTCGATCGCCAGCAGCAGGCCGGCGATCATGATGACGGTCAGAAGTATCGCCGTGCCCGGCGTCGTGATGAGGCCGGGCAGATTGTGGGCCAGGGCCCTGCCGATGATCCCCCCGTGCGGCGGCTTGATGAGCTCGATCAGGCCGAGGCTCGCGCAGAAGCTGACCGCCGTTCCGAAGGCCGCCAGCTCCCAGTCGCCTCGAACGCCCTTGGCCCGCTCGACCATCCACCAGCCGACGGCCAGCATCAAGAAAGGCAGCACGCGACGGCCGAAGCCGACCCACGGGGCGATCGAGTCGCGCCACCAGTCGGTCAGCTTGCCTTCGCCCGGCAGTAGAAGGGCGATCAGGGTCGCCACGCCCACGAGCATCAGCGTTAGCCCGATGATCGACCTCGCGACGTCGGGCGCGATCCGTGGCCCCATGCCACTGCGGCCACCGCGCCGTCGAACGGCGGCGGGGCGGCTGTTGCGACTCGCGGCCGAGCCGCTGCGAGTTGACATTCAGACCTCCACCACGACCGGGAAGACGAGCGGCCGCCGCCGCGTCTGCTCGTAGAGATAACGCGACACCTCGTCTTTGATCTGGCTCTTGAGAAGGCCCACCTCGCTGGTCCGGTCGCCCGGGCTCTCGACCGCGGCCATGACGTGCTCGACCGCTCCCTCGATGAGGGGGTCGCGCTCGTTCCCGTGGACGAAGCCGCGGGTGACGATCTCCGGCCGTGCGACCAGCTTGCCGGTCTGCTTGTCCACGGTCACGACGATGATGAACATGCCGTCGCTCGCGAGAGCGCGCCGGTCGCGCAGGACCACTTCTCCGACCTCGCCGACCGAGAGACCGTCGACCAGCACGTACCCGGAGGTGACCGGCCCGCCACGCCTGGCACTCCCGTCGGCGTAGAACTCGATGGCCTGGCCGTTCTCGATGATGAAGACGTTCTCCGCCGCGACACCCGTCTCGACCGCCAAACGACCATGCTGGACCAGCATGCGGAACTCGCCGTGGATCGGGATGAAGTACTTGGGCCGGGTCAGGCCCAGCATCAGCTTGAGCTCTTCCTGGCTGGCGTGGCCCGAGACGTGGGCGTGCTTGACGGTGTGGTAGTAGACGTTGGCACCGGCCTTGAAGAGATTGTCGATGGTCCGCGCCACGTACTCCTCGTTGCCGGGGATGGGGCTGGCGCTGACGATGACCGTGTCGCCGGGCTGGATCTCCACGAAGCGGTGGTCCCGGTTGGCCATGCGTGCCAGGCCCGCCATCGGTTCGCCCTGGGCGCCGGTCGTGGCGATGACTATCTGGTCGGCCGGCATCGACCCGATCTGATCCTTGCCAACGATCTGACCCGGCGCGTGGGTGAGGTACCCGAGATCGGTCGCGATGCGGAAGTTCTGCTCCATCGAGCGGCCGACGACAGCGACACGGCGATCGAAGGTCGCGGCGGCGTCGATGACCTGCTGGATGCGGGCGATGTTGCTGGCGAAGGTGGCCACGATGACCCGGCCATCCAGCGGCTCCATGATCTCGCGGAACGTCTCGCCGACGGTCCGCTCGGACAGCGTGTAGCCGGGGCTCTCGGCGCGAGTCGAGTCGGACAGGAGGCAGACGACGCCCTCCTCGCCCAGGCGGGAGAGCATAGCGAAGTCCGACCGCCGCCCATCGACCGGGGTGTGGTCGAACTTGAAGTCGCCCGTGGTCACGACCGTGCCGATCGGCGTGTGGAGCGCGATCCCCATCGCGTCCGGGATCGAGTGGCTGATCCGGAACGGCTCCACTCGAAATGGCCCGATCTGGAGATTGTCGCCCGGATCGAGCGGCAGGAGCGGATTGTTGTGGAGCTTGTGCTCCTTGATCTTGATGCCCAGCAGGCCGCGCGCCAGCGTGGAGGCGTAGACGGGCACGCCAGGGAAGTACGGGAGCACGTACGGCAGGCCGCCGACGTGATCCTCGTGGGCGTGGGTGATCAGGAAAGCCCGGACCTTCTCGCGGTTCTCGCGCAGGTAGGTGACGTCGGGGATGACCAGGTCGATCCCGAACATCTCCTCATCGGGGAACATGAGTCCGCAGTCGACCACGACGATGTCGTCGCCGTACTCGAAGACGTACATGTTCTTGCCGATTTCCCCTACGCCTCCGAGGGGGATGATGCGGAGCGGTATCTGCGAATCAGGCATCTGAGCTCGAGTGACGGGCGGTATCGATTTCGTTCATCCTAGAAGAGCCCGAGCTGGGCCGTTGGGTTGGATTCGGTGCCGGCTTCGGCGGCTGAGTCGGGGGCGATTTCGGGGTTCGGCGGGGGCGACACGGGCTCCGCTGCCACCCCTGGCAGCACCGGCGATGGCATGCTGCCGGTCGCAGGCTGCGATGCCCGGAGGGCACGGGCCTCGGTCAGGGCCATGGGCACGCCCTGCATGTCGGTGAAGAGCGTCTGCCTGAGCGACCCCTGGCGTAGCGCGGCTGCGGGGTGGTACATCGCGAACGTCAACGCCCGCGGCGCTCCCGACTCGGCGGCCGCGGCCCGGAACGTTCCATGAATCTGCCCGATCCGCGCACCGGGGCTGAAACGAGCCATGGAGAAGCGGCCCAGGGTGACGACGAGCGCCGGATCCAGCGCCTCGAGCTGCCGCCTCAGGAACGGCGCGCAGGCGGCGATCTCGTCCGGCTCGGGATCGCGGTTGCCCGGTGGGCGGCACTTGACCACGTTGGTGATGAACACCTCTTTCCGAGACCAGAGGACCGAGGCGAGCAGCTCGTCGAGGAGCGACCCGGCCTGGCCCACGAATGGCCGGCCCTGCCGGTCCTCATTGAACCCTGGGCCCTCGCCCACGAAGATGACCTCCGTCGCGGCGGTCCCCTCCCCCGGCACGGCGCGCGTCCGGCCCTCGTGCAGGCGGCAGTGCGTGCATGCCGCGACCTCCACGCCTATGGCATCGAGCGCCGCTTGACGCTCGGCGTCCGTCATGGGACTTCCCCGGCCCCGCCTTGGACCGCCCGTCGCGAGCGGGCCTTCACCCAGCCGCGATCGAGGAGGGACTCGGCGATCTCCACGGCGTTCGTGGCGGCGCCCTTGCGCAAATTGTCGCTGACAACCCAGAAGGCAAGACCGTGCTCGACCGAAGGGTCGGTTCGCACGCGGCCGACGTACACCTCGTCCGAGCCGGCGGCCTGAGTAGCGATCGGATAGGCGTGGCTCTGCGGATCGTCGATCACGACGACGCCGGGGACCGCCGCGAAGGCGCGGCGGGCCTCGTCCGGTGTGATCGGGTGGGTCGTCTCCACGTGCACGGCTTCCGAGTGGCTGACGAACACGGGCACGCGCACGGCCGTGCACGATAGCCGCAATTCCGGCAGGTGCAGGATCTTGCGGCTCTCGGTGACGACCTTCCACTCCTCGCGGGTATAGCCGTTCTCGAGGAAGATGTCGATCTCGGGCAGCGCGTTGAAGGCGATCGGGTGCGGGTAGACCGAGGCGACCTTCGGCTCACCCGCGACGTGAGCGCGGATCTGATTCTCCAGCTCGGCGAGCGCCTCCGCGCCGGTCCCCGACACGGACTGATACGTGTCGACGACCACACGCTCCAGGCCGACGGCGTCGCGCAGAGCCATCAGGACCGGCACGAGCTGCATCGTCGAGCAGTTCGGGTTGGCGATGATCCCCTCGTGCCACTCCCCGTCCCCGGGATTCACCTGGCTGACGATGAGGGGCACCGCGGGATCCATGCGCCACGCGTTGGAGTTGTCGATGACCGTCGCGCCTCGGGCGGCAGCCTCCGGGGCGAGCTGGCGAGATACGTCAGTCCCGGCGGAGAAGAGCGCGATGTCGACGCCTTCGAACGCCTCCGGCGTCGCCTCCTCGACCGTGAGAGTCCGCCCCTCCGCGCTGACGGTCGTTCCGGCCGATCGGCCGGACGCGAGCAGGCGAAGCTCGCCGACCGGGAACCGTCGCTCGGAGAGAACCTGGATCATCGTCCGTCCGACGACGCCTGTAGCGCCGACGACCGCGACGGTCAGCGGTTGGGCTTCTCGGGACATGGCTCCACTACTCTTCTGGTCTTGCGGGCACAGGTCCGAGTATACCAGCGGAGACGCCCACGTCGGTCCCCGCGTGCATACTCAGACGGAGACGCGTATGGATATGCACCCGCTGGATAGTGGGCCCGGATCCACCGGTCAGGCAGCGATCGCTGGATGCGGGCTTGGCCGGCGAACTCGCCCGAGGACGAACTCGCCGGCCGCTCCCGATCAGGCTCCGAACTAGCTCTCGGTGCGGGCGAGATGGCGCTGCATCGCCGCCTTGCGCGAGAGATTGACACGGCCCTGGCGGTCGATCTCGGTCACGACGACCATGACCTCGTCACCGACGGAGACCACGTCCTCGACCGTGGGCACGTGGTAGTCGGCCAGCTCTCCGATCCGGATCAGGCCTTCCTTGCCCGGCAGGATCTCGACGAAGCAACCGAAGCCCATGATCCGGGTCACCTTGCCCAGGTACAGGCCGCCGATCTCGACGTCGCGGGTGAGCGACTCGATCCACTGGACCGCCTTGCGCGAGCTGTCGCCCGACACGGCCGCGATCTGGACGGTGCCGTCGTCCTCGACGTTGATCTCGGTTCCGGTCTCCTCCTGGATCTTGCGGATCACGGAGCCGCCCTTGCCGATGATGTCGCGAATCTTCTCGGGGTTGATCTTGATGGTGATGATGCGCGGCGCGAAGCTGCTCATCTCCGTGCGGCTGGCCGGAATGACCGCATCCATCTTGTCGAGGATCGCCATTCGGGCAGCGTGAGCCTTCTGCAGACCCTGGCGAATGATCGCCTCGCTGATGCCCTTGACCTTGATGTCCATCTGAAGCGCGGTCACGCCCTCGCGGGTGCCGGTGACCTTGAAGTCCATGTCGCCGAACGCGTCTTCCTTGCCGAGGATGTCGGTCAGGACCACGAAGCGGCCGTCGGGCTCGCTGATCAGGCCCATCGCTGCTCCGCCGACGGCGGCCTTGATCGGCACGCCGGCGTCCATGAGGGCGAGGCTGGAGCCGCAGGTCGAGGCCATCGAAGTCGAGCCGTTCGAGGTCACGCACTCGCTGACGAGGCGGATCACGTACGGGAACTCGTCCTCCGACGGGAGGACCGGCAGCAGGGCTCGTTCGGCGAGGTGGCCGTGGCCGATCTCGCGCCGGCCGGGGCCGCGCATCGGCTTGTTCTCGCCAGTGCTGTAGGGCGGCATGTTGTAGTGGTGGAGATACCGCTTCTCCGTCTCGGGGCTGATCGTGTCGATCCGCTGGACGTCGGAGGAGGGACCGAGCGTCGCCACCGTGAGGGCCTGGGTCTGGCCGCGGGTGAAGAGGCCGGAGCCGTGAGCCCGGGGCAGCACCCCGACCTCGACGGAGATCGGGCGGATCTCGTCGACGCCGCGGCCATCCATGCGGATCCCCTCGTCGAGGATCACCTGGCGGACGGTCTTCTTCTGTGCCAGGGAGAAGAGGTTCTTGCTGACGCGAGCCTGGCGGCGCGCCTCCTCGAGGAGAGCGGCCGCGTCCTGGCCCTCGTTGCGAGTGGCGCGGATCGAGATGGCGATGGCGTCCTGCAGCGTCTCGATGCGATTGGGCAGGTCGTCGGCGACCTTGAGCAGGACGGCCGTCGTCGTCTCGGCATCGGCAAGGCCGCGGTGGGCACTCTCGACTGAAACGCCGAAGAAGCGGGCTACATCACCGAGCTTGTACGACTCGAGATCCGGATAGCCCTCGCGGACGATCGCCAGCGTGTCGAAGCTGGCAGCTCCGGTGAACTTGCCCGGCTCGCCGGCGGCCTGGTCGAGGAAGCTCAGGTCGAAGCCCACGTTGTGACCGACGAGCGGTGCATCGCCGGCGAACTGCGCGAACTTCGCGACAGCCTCGCTGGCAATGGGCGCGCCTGCGACGTCGGAGTCCGTGATGCCGTGCATCTGGACGCCGAAGATGGTGCGAGCGGGATTGACCAGCGTCGAGAAGGTGTCGACCACCTGGCCGTCGCGGACCTTGACGGCACCGATCTCGAGAAGATCGGCGACCTTGGGGTCGCGGCCGGTGGTCTCGACGTCCACGACGACGAACTCGGCGCCGGGCTGGCGAACCTTCTTCACGAACTCCAGGACGGAGCCGGTGCCGGGCTCGAGGTAGCCGACCGACTTGGGCTTGCCGACGGCGGCCCGCATCTCATCCTGGATGTCGATGAGCGGCTGCAGGGCGCGATGACCGAAGAGGATGGCGTCGGCCATGACATCTTCGGGAACGATCGAGGCGCCGGCCTCGACCATCATGATGGCGTCACGCGTGCCCGACACGATGAGGTCGATGTCGGAGCGCTCGAGGTCGCCAACTGTGGGGTTGACCACGAATTCGCCGTCGATGCGGCCGATGCGCACGGCGCCGATGGGCCCGAGGAACGGGATCGCACTGATCGTCAGAGCGCACGAAGCGGCAAACGTGCCCACGACGTCCGACTGGTTCTCCTGGTCCGTGGACAGGACCGTGATCACGATCTGGATGTCGTCCTTGTAGCCCTCGGGAAAGAGCGGGCGGATCGGCCGGTCGGTCAGCCGGCAGGCCAGGATCGCCTGCTCGGAGGGTCGGGATTCGCGCTTGATGAAGCCGCCCGGGATCTTCCCGGCGGCGTACATGCGCTCCTCGAATTCGACCGTGAGCGGGAAGAAGTCCAGGCCGGGCCGCGGATCGGACCGGTTGGCGGTGCCAAGCACCATGGTGTCGCCGAAGCGGACCGTAACGGCGCCGCCCGCGAGCATAGCCAGCTTGCCGGTCTCGATGCTGAGGGTGCGGCCGGCGAACTGCGTCTCGAAAGTCTGAGACACGGGTTTGTATTCCTCCTGAGCCAGGAGGACGGATGGTGTTCCGAAACTCGCCTGGACGAGCCGAGCGCGACAGACCAACCTGCGCGGGTCTCTGCCCCGCGTCCCGGGCTGCAGCGCTAGCGGCGGAGTCCGAGCCGTGCGATGACGGCGCGATAGCGGGCGTTGTCCTTCTTGACCAGGTAAGCAAGAAGGCGCCTTCGCTGTCCGACGAGCTTGAGGAGGCCGCGGCGGGATTGGTTGTCCTTCGGAAAGCCTCGCAGGTGCTCCGTGAGCTCCTTGATCCTTTCGGTCAGGAGCGCGATCTGCACCTCTGCGGAGCCAGTGTCGCCGTCATGTACGGCGTAATCCGAGATCACCTGTTCCTTCGCTTCCCGCGCGAGCGGCACACGATCCTCCGACTAGCTCTCTAGAACGTGGGTTACTTTGTCTCTCTAAATGCCTGGCGGATGGTAGCAGGCTTCGCCCGCCTCCGCCAGCCGGACGCCCGGCTGGGCGGTGCTGTCACGTGGCGAAAACGACCCTGACGCCTCCCCCCGACTCTGCCCAGGAGCCGTTCTCCAGCTTCAGGCTGTCGCCCTCCACCATGGCCGTCGCGGCCCTGTCCGCGCGCAGCGGCGGCGCGTCCGCCTGCCACGGCGCCCCGACCAGGACCGGATATCGGCCCGCGGGGGGCAGGACGACCGGGAGGTCGAAGAGGATTCGAGCCGTCTCCTGGAGACCGGCGGCCTCCTCCATTCGGCCGGTCACGGAGAGCGGCCGGCCGAGCAGCCGCTGGGCGGCAGACAGATCGCCGGCCACCACCCGCCTTCGAATCTCCGAGCTCCGGACCGGCTCGCCATCGAGCAGCAGCGGGTGAACGACCGTGACTTCGAAGCCGTCTTCCTTGCCCAGCGCCGTGAGCGCTTCCGCCGTGCCCTGGCGTTCATAACCGAACGCGGCATCGGGCGTCATCACGAAGCCGGCCAGCTCCACGCGGCTGCGGATGCGGGCCACGAACTCCTGGTAGGTGGTGGTCCGAAGCGAATGGTCGAAATGCTGGACTACGGTGACCTCCGCACCTGCGGCAGCCAGACGAACGAGCCGCTCGTCCGGGTCGCACAGGAGCGCCGGAGCCAGGCCCAGTACGACCTCCTCCGGGTGGGCATCGAAGGTGATGACGGACGGCCGGGCATCGGCTCGGGCGGCCGCGTGACGAAGCTCCCGCAGCAAGTACATGTGGCCTCGATGGAGGCCGTCGAAGACGCCGACTGCGACGTACAGCCGGCCCATCTCCGTCCGAAGCTGGTCCACGCCCGGAACGACCTCATGCGGGATCCCGGCACGGGCGTACTGCAGACGCGGCTCCCCCGGCCGGCTCCGGGCTGTGGCGACGGCCGTCCCGGCATTGAGAGGGCCGGAGGCCGGCACGACGAACATCTTCTCGGGCACGATGCGCCCCGATCGCCAGGAACCGATCCCCACCAGGGCCTGGTTGGGATCGACCAGCCTGACCGTGGCCCCTTGCGCGACTTGGGGTCGCTGCGCCGGCTTCACTTGCCGGCCGCGAGCCGTCGCCGCCACCTCCTCGTCCGATAGGACTGCAACCGGAATCGCCTCGAGGCCCACGTCGATCGGAAGCGTCAGCCCGGCCAGCGCCGCGGGTCCCTCGGCCGCCGCGCTTCTCAACGCATCGAGACCGTGGGCCGCCTCGAGACGGAACGGCCCGCTGCGAGTTCGCGTCAGGGCGCCGAGGTAGGCGCCGCAACCGAGCCGCTCGCCGAGGTCGCGGGCGAGCGACCGAATGTAGGTCCCGGCGCCGCACTCTACCTCCACCCCGGCCGTCGGGCGATCGGGGTCCGAGCCATCCCATTCGACCAGCTCCAGGCGATGGATCGTCACCGACCTCGGGGGAAGCTCGACCGCCTGGCCCTGCCGTGCGAGCTGGTAGGCCCGGCGCCCTCCAACCTTCATCGCGCTGAACGCCGGCGGACGCTGCTCGATCGAACCGCGGAATGCACCGAGTGCCTCCTGGACGGCCGCGCGCGTGGGCGCCGGCCCCTTCCCGGGGACGAGCTCCCCGTCTCGATCGTCGGTGGCAGAGGTCGAGCCGAAGCAGATCGTCGCCCGGTAGGCCTTGTCGTCGCCCATGTGGTACTCGACGACGCGGGTCCCGAGCCCCAGGAAGATGGGCAGCACGCCCGAAGCGAAGGGATCGAGCGTCCCGCCGTGCCCCACTCGGCGAGTGCCGCTCAGGCGCCGGACCAGGCCCACCATGTCGTGGGACGTCGGACCGGCCGGCTTGGCCAGGACGAGGATGCCGTCGATGCCGCCTTCCCGCGAGCGGCTGGAGCCGCTCATCCGGCAGTCGCCCCACCCGCCTCGACGAGCTCCGCGGCTCGGGCGAGAAATGCGCGGCGTGCCTCCGGCGGCGGCAGGTACAAGGTCGCCCCGGCGGCCCGAGCGTGTCCGCCCCCACCGAACGTGCCGGCCAGCACGGTCGCATCCACGCCGTCGCGCGTTCGGACGCTGACACGCGTCGCTCCGTCGGCCTCCTTGAACAGCACGACCACGTCGGCGTCTTTGGCCTGGGCGAGCATGTCGATGAGGCCCTCGGACTCCTCGGGGCCGGCTCCGGCAGCCGCCAGGTCGGCCAGCTCCAGCGTGGACCAGACGAGCCGGCCATCGCACGCAGACTCGAGACGCGACAGCACGCGGCCGAAGAGGATGAGCTGGCTGTTGGCCTTGGTGCGGTAGAGCCGGCGGGCGATCTCGCTGAGCGGCGCGCCCGCCTCGCGCAGCGCCGCGGCCACGACCAGCGTCCGCGGCGTCGTGTTGGGGTGCTGGAAGTTGGCGGTATCCATCACGATGCCTGCCGTCAGCGCCGCGGCCAGCATTCCGTCGCCGCCGCTGAGGGGAACGCCCATGCGCCACGCGAGCAGCGTGACCATCTCGCATGTCGCCGAGCTGCGGGCGTCGACCCAATCCAACGCGCCGAAATGCCGGTTCGAGAGGTGGTGGTCGATGTCGAGTATCGGCACGCGCCCGAACAGGGCTCGGTGCGACTCCAGCACGGGGCCGATCCGCTCCAGCTCACCGCAGTCGACCACGACAAGCAGGTCGTAGTCCACGTCCGCCGCCGGTTCCCGGAGGAAGCGGTCCATCCCGGACAGGAACTCGTACATCGCCGGCATCGGATCCGCGCACGCGGGCGTCGCCACTCCCCCACTCGCCTCAACGAGCAGCGCGATCGCCAGCGCCGAGCCGAGCGCGTCCGCCTCCGGGTTCTCGTGGCATATGGTCAGGACGCGCCGCGCGGTGCGCAGCCGATCCACTACCGCCTGCGGCACAGCGGCCGCGTATTCGGACAGATCGACTCGCGGCTCGGTGAAGCTCATCGGGTTCCTCGCCGGCCGTCCCCGCCGCCCGGCTTCGGCCCCGGCTTCGACCGCGGCTTCGAAGTTCGCTCGGTCACCGGCCTGCGCCTCTTCTTTGGCTCCGGCAGCGGCAACACGGCCGACTCGGGCTCCGGGAGATCGCCCTCGTGCGGCAGCCGCCGGACGGGCGTGGGCAGCGATTCGCCTGGCGTGGCCACCTCGTCGGGCAGCTTCCCGGCCTCAAGATCGTTGAGGATCTGCAGGACGCGCGTGCCCCGCTCGAGAGAGTCGTCGAGCCGGGCCTCGAGCTCGGGGATGCGGCGCATCCGTATCTTCGAGCCCAGGCCGTGGCGCACGTACGGCATGGCCCGCCGCAGCGCGGCCAGCGTCTCCTTGCGCTGGGCCTCGGGCCCGATGACGCTGAACCAGACGCGGGCATGGGCCAGATCCGGGCTCGTCTCGACCTTCGTGACGGTCACGAAACCGATGCCCGGGTCCGCCAGATCGCGCTCGAGCGCCTGGCCGATCTCCTGGCGGAGAAGTTCGTCGACACGTTCGGTTCGCTGGCTCATCGGGGCTGGCTACTCCGGCTCCGGCAGGAGTCGCAACGGCGGATCAACCGGCCGCCCGACTCACCATCTGCTGGGTGAAGCACTCGATGACGTCACCTTCGATGAGATCGTTCGATCCGACCAGACCGATCCCGCACTCGAAGTTGGTCGCGACCTCGCGAACGTCGTCTCGGAAGCGACGCAGCGACTCGATCCTGTCGGTGGCGATGACCTTGCCCCCTCGCCAGACGCGCACTCCGCCGGCTCGAACGATGCGACCGTCCGTGACGTAGCAGCCGGCGATGACCGCGACCTTGCCCACCTTGAAGATCTGGCGGACCTCTGCTCGACCCTCGACGGTCTCCACTTCGACCGGCTCGAGCATGCCGCGAAGCGCCGCCGAGATGTCGTCGGTGAGCTTGTAGATGATGTCGTACTGCCGCACGTCGACCTTCTCGGACTCGGCCGCGCGCCGGGCGGTGTCGGTAACCTTCGTGCTGAAGGCCACGACGATCGCGTCGGATGCGGCGGCGAGCATGATGTCGTTGTCGGTGACGTCGCCGGCCGCCTCGTGCAGGACGTTGATCCGGACCTCGTCGGTCGAGAGCTGCTGCAGGGCATGGGTGATCGCGCCCAGCGAGCCCGAGACGTCGGTCTTGAGGATGATCCGCAGCTCCTTGGTCTGGCCGGCCTGGATCTGGGCGTACAGATCCTCGAGAGTGGCGCGGCCGCTCCCTTCGGTCCGGGCCGCAGAGGCGGCCTTGCGCTCCTCGACCATGGACCGGGCGATCTTCTCGTCCGCCACGACCCGCAGGATGTCGCCGGCCTGCGGAACGTCCGCCAGGCCCAGCACCACTGCCGGGCTCGAAGGACCGGCCTTCGTGATGCGCTTCCCAAGGGCGTTCTCGAGTGCGCGGACCTTGCCGTAGGTCTCGCCGACGACGATGACGTCGCCGACTCGCAGCGTGCCGGTCTGGACCAGCGCGGTCGCGACAGGGCCGCGGCCCTTGTCCAGCTCCGCCTCGACGATCGTGCCGATGGCGGGACGCTTGGGGTTGGCCTTGAGGTCCTGCAGGTCGGCCACGAGGTTGATCATCTCGAGCAGCTCGTCCAGGCCGAGGCGAGCCTTCGCGGAGACGGGCACCATCGGCACGTCACCGCCGTACTCCTCGACGACGACGCCCGCTTCCGCGAGCCCGTTCTTGACGCGGTCGGGGTTGGCCTCCGGCTTGTCGATCTTGTTGAGGGCGATGATGATCGGGACCTTCGCCGCGCGGGCGTGGTCGATCGCCTCGAGGGTCTGGGGCATGACGCCGTCGTCCGCCGCCACGACCACGATGGCGATGTCCGTGACCTTGGCGCCGCGAGCGCGCATCGCCGTGAAGGCCTCGTGGCCCGGGGTGTCGAGGAAGACGATGTGGCGGCCGTCCTTGACGACCTCGCTGGCGCCGATGTGCTGGGTGATGCCGCCGCGCTCGCCGGCCGCGACCTTGGTGGTGCGGATGGCGTCGAGGAGCGACGTCTTGCCGTGGTCGACGTGGCCCATGACGGTCACGATCGGGGCGCGCGGCTGCAGGAGCGACTCTTCGTCCTCCTCGTACAGCTGCTCCTTGGTGGCGGCGCTTACCGGCGCCGCCTCCGCCTGGGATCCGTCGGCGTTGGCCGTGGCCCCTGGAGCGGCCGTCTCGGCGACTTCGTAGCCAAGCTCCTCGGCCACCAGAGACGCCGTCTCACGGTCGATGCCCTGGTTGATGTTGGCGAAGATGCCGCTCTTGATCAGCTCGCGGATCACGTCCGCCGGGTTGACACCCAACAGGTCGGCGAGGTCCTTGACGGTGATGCTGGACGGCAGCTCGATAGCGCCGCGCTCTCGCGGATCGAGGACTGCCGCCGCACCCCCCGCTACGGCGTCGCGGCGCATCGGCTTGCGCGGACCACGACGGCCCCGCGTGCCGCTCCTACTCTTTGCCACGACTACCTCCTGTTTCGATCCTGTTCGCCTCCCCTGTCAGCTCGGCCCGGAGCTCTACCGGGATGGGCACTTCCAGCGCACGCTGGAGCGATCCTTTGTCGAGCGCCGCCTTGCGACACTCGGCTGTTTCACACACGTATGCCCCGCGACCGGGCATCTTACCCGTCGGGTCCAGGACGACGCGGCCATCGGGCGTCCGGACGACGCGCGTCAGCTCACGCTTCTGCCGGGGCTGCCGGCAGACGACGCACGACCGGGTCGGATAGCGCCGTGGTGGCGCGCCCCGGGCTACGATGGCACCTCCTCGGTGATCGCCGGTTCGACGGCAACCTCTGGTGGCTGTGTCTTGGCGGCCGCCTTTCGGCGCTTGGGCTTCGCCGCGACCGGTTCGTCCTCGGCTGCAGGCACGACCACGGCCGGCTCTACCGCCGCGTCGGGCGCAGCCGCTGCCACCGGTTCGATTGCCGGGGCCGGTTCCTCGGCAGCGGCCTCGGCGGTGTGCGCGGCCTCGGCCCTGGCCGCCTCGGCGACCGAGACGTCGCTCCGAATGTCGATCCGCCAGCCGGTTAGCTTGGCCGCCAGTCGCGCGTTCTGACCCTCGCGGCCGATAGCCAGGGAGAGCATCCGCTCGGGCACCACGACGTTGGCGATGCGGTGCTCCTCGTCGATCCGGACCTCTATCACCTGGGCCGGGCTCAGCGCCTTCGCCACGAATGTCGAGGCGTCCTCGGACCACTCGATGACGTCGATCTTCTCTCCGCCCAGTTCGGCGACCACCGCCTGGACGCGCGCGCCGCGCTGGCCAACGGTCGCACCGACCGCATCGAGTCCCTGCTGGCGCGACGCCACGGCGACCTTCGAGCGGCTGCCGGCCTCACGGGCGATGGCCTTGATCTCCACGGTGCCGCCGTGGATCTCGGGTACCTCCAGCTCGAAGAGGCGGCGCAAGAAGCCTTTGTGCGTCCGGCTGACGTAGATCTGCGGTCCCTTCGCGCTGCGGCGAACCTCCAGCACGAAGGCCTTCACGTTCTGGCCGATCCGGTAGTGCTCCAGCGGCGACTGCTCCGTGGTGGCAAGGATCGCCTCGGCCTTGCCCATGTCGAGGATGATTGCGCGCGGCTCGATGCGCGAGACCGTCCCGGTGATGAGCTCGCCTTCGCTGCTGGCGTACTTGTCGAAGACGACGTTGCGCTCGGCCTCGTGCAGTCGCTGCAGAATGACCTGCTTGGCGGTCTGGGCGTGAATTCGGCCGAAGGCCTCCTGGTCGAGCTGCTCGGTCTCGACGAGATCGCCCGGCTCGGCGCCCGGCTGGAGAGCCTGGGCGTCCGCCACGCTCATCTGAGTCGCGGGATCCTCGATCTCCTCGGCCACGAGGCGAGCCCGGAAGACGCGAACCTTGCCCGACTCGGCGTCGATCCGGACATGGATGTCCTCGTCGCCCGGCGTCCGCCGATACGCCGACTGGATCGCCTCCTCGACGGTCCGAATCAGCTGCTCTCGCGAGACCCCCTTCTCCGCGTTGAGCTGCAGGAGGGCGCCGACGAAATCTCGACTCACTTCGCGCCTCCCGTTCATCATTTCAGCCGCCGGCCGGTCGCCCGACCCGCCAGCCACTCAACAAAAGACGTGGGGGTCACCCACGTCACGAGCGGCCGGTAGATTGCGCAGAGTATACACGGCGCCCCCGGAGCATCCAAGGGGCGCCGCGATGGCTCAGCCGTCGGGATCAGCTGCAGGGAGTGGTCTCGTCGGCGAGTATGTAGCCCTGGCTGACGACCAGTTTGAAAGGCGAGTTGGCGAACTGCGTGCCCGCCAGATCGGGCTTGACGACGTGGCACGCCATATCGACGGCCTCGCTCTCGTGCCCCGGAGCGACGTGGATGACCCACGTGGTTCCGCCGTTCGCCCACTGGAATTCGACCTGGTTCGCCCTCGGCTGCAGATCCGCCAGGAGCTTCAAGTCCATGCCGATCGTCGGGCCCATCGTGACGACGCAGCCGACGACCAGGACGAGGATCACGCCCAGGGCCACCAGGAAGGCCAGCAGACAGCCGTGGCGGCGGGCGAAGGACCGCGGCTGAGCCGGCGGCGGTCCCCAACCCGGCTGCGGTTGGCCCCAGCCGGGCTGATCCCAACCTGGCTGCGGTTGGCCCCAACCGGGCGGTGGCGTGCCGGGTGGTGGACTACCGGCCGGTGGCGCTCCCCACGGCTGCGGCGCCCCAGGCTGCTGGCTCCAACCGGGCTGGTTTGGATCCTGTGGCGACGTCATGTGCCCCTCCGGCGACGGTACGGCTGGCGGCGGACGACGTTGACGGTCTGGCGACGGACGCAGCGCGAGTCTCCATCCCGCCGGCACGCCACGTCAAGACCGACGGCGGCACTAGGGCACGGGCGACTCAGCTCGGCGCGACCTGGACATAGACATCGTGATCGCCGAACGTGGCCGCGAGACGGTAGTTGGCGCGCACGAAGTCGCGGAGCGGTGCCAGGGTGTCGAGGTCCCGCCCGTCGCCGGACGCGGGTTTGGGCCGGAACAACGGCACGGCCGCAGGGACCTCAACGATCACGGAGGGCGGTGAGGCGCGCCACGCTTCCGCCAGAGTCTCGGTCCGGTCCGCGGACCAGTAGCCCGCGGTCACCATCGGGAACTGGTAGACGAAGCGGTCATAGGAAGGGCGGCCGGCGGTCAGATACAGGTCCGGGTCGTCGCCCCAAACGAACAGCGTTGCCGAGACGGAAGTGTTGGCTCGTATCCACGCCGCGGTCGCGCCCGACGACGCCCCGGCTTGGTCCGAGGTGCCCAGAGTGACGGCGGTGAGCTGTGACGCGACCGTGGCCGAGACGAGAAAGGCGAAAGCGGTGGCCGTCACGAGGGCGAAGGCGAGGCTCCGAAGACGCGGATTCCGCGACCAGAGTCGCGCCCACATCCACTGCATGCCCGGGGCCGCCAGCAGGACCAGCGGCGGGACGACGACGATCAGGTAGTGAAGGTAGATGCGGTCCTGGTACGCCACGTATGCCGCGTACGCGATTGCCCAGGCCAGGCTCGACCACTCGACGCCGCCGGCCGAGCGGGGCCGCAGGGCCATTCGCGCCACGGTGACGCCGGCCGGGACCGCCAGGCAGGCCAGGTACAGCAACGTGACGGGCAGGATCTCGGCCATTCCGGAGCTCGAATCGCGATAGGCCGCGTTGTACGTGACGATCTGGTCGAAGGCATCGCCCGCTGCGCCTCCGACAACCAGCCAGCCGAGCACGAGGAGAGGCAGGACCAGGCCTCCCGCCACCACAGCGGCGGCCCGCCGGCCCACCCCGGCCGGCCCCCCTTCTCCTGCGACGGCGGCCACCGCCAGCACGGCCGCCCCGGGCAGCGATTGCATGGATATCAGGCAGGCAACGCTCAGCAGACAGCCGATTCCCGCCGCCGAGCGCCAGTCGCGCGGCATGGTCGCGATCGCCCACAGCGCCGCGACCAGCGGGAGCAGCGCGAACGACTCCGTGGCGCCGCCCCCCAGGGCCAGCGGATGGCAGGCCACTCCAACTACGCACACGACGCTCCAGAACCACGCCGGCCCCGACGAGAGACGGCGGCGCAGCAGGCCGTCGATCAGCAAGATGGCCGCCGAGGTGAAGACAACGGTCAGGATCCAGCTGACCAGCCACGGGTCGAGCCAGGGCAACGCCGTCTGGCCGAGCGCGTTCAGCAAGTACGCCCCTGGCGGCTTGTGATCCCACAGGTCCTTGTACGGCATCGCACCCTCGCGGATGCGTACGCCGGCGAATACGAAGACGGCCGAGTCGAGCGGCGCGCCCAGGACCAGGCCGGGCGAGAGCAACAGGGCGTTCGCGGCTATCAGTGAGCCCGGCCGAAGCAGTCTCGCCGCCTTCATGAGCCGCGCGACGCCGGTTCCGAGCCCGATTCAGCCAGCCACTCCCCGGCGGCCGCGGCCACCCGGAGGCCCAGCTCGAGCGCAAGCGAGACGCCGCGGTCGTCCGGATAGATGTGCGCCAGGCTGGCGTGGAAGAGCCCCGGCATGCCCGTAGCCAGCGGCAGACCCGGCATCGGGCCGCCAGCCAGCGGAACCGGCTGAGCCCAGCGGTCGCGCGAGACATGCGCGGTCTGGATCCAGCCCCGGTCGAACGCCGGGTTGATGGCCCGCAGCACGCCCTCGGCCGCGCCCACGATCTCCTCCGCGGAGGCGCTCCAGGCGCGCCCGCCCACCTCGACGTAGTGCGTGAGATAGACCAGGTGCCGTCCGCCGTAGCGATCCGCCGGAATGAAGTTGGTGTGCTCGATCACTGCCAGGCAGGCGAGCTCGGTGCGCTCGATGAGGTTGACCCAGTAATACCGCCCCAGCGGTCGATCGAGCTCAAGCAGGGCGCACGCGACAGCCCGGTACGGGATCGCCTCGATCCTTCGCCGGTAGGCCTCGGGAATGGCCGTCAGGCCGGCCAGGGCCTCGCCGCCGAGACAGGCCACGACGGCCCGAGCCGAGACCTCCCGCCCACCGAACCGCACGCGCCAACGATCGCCTTCTCGAACCAGCGAGTCGGCCGGCGTCCCGCACCACACTCGAACGCCCCGCGCGCGGATCTCCTCCTCGTACCTCCCGGCCAGCGCGCCGAGTCCTCCGCGCAGGTAGCCGAGCCGGTCGCCGGTGCCCCGCTTGCGCGCGTTGGCGCGCTGCCTCATCCGCCCAACCAGCCAGGCCAGCGCCACGTCACTCGCGAAGGGACCGAACTTGCCCTCGAGAAGCGGCTGCCACAGCACGGCGTAACCCCTGGCGCCGAACCAGCGCGGCCCGGCATCGCCGACGCGCATCTGGTCGAGCCGCGTCCCGCGACCCCGAACCAGAGCCACCGCCGACCCCAACCCAAGCCTGATGCGGGCGCGAAACGGCAGCGGCCCGAAACGCAGCAGGTCGAGGATCGAGTCGAACGGGAAGACGCGGCCGTCATCCAGCACGGCCGTGGACGCCCGCCGCCATTCGAGCCTGTCGGACAGCCCCAGCCGGTCGATCAGGTCTCGCAACTGGCGGTCCTGCGGAAAGACGTGGTGGTAGTAGGCCTCGACCTCCTCGCCTCCGACGGAGATGGATCGAACGAGCCCGCCGACGACCGGCGCCGCCTCGATCAGCTGGACCGTGAAGCCGCGGCTTGCGAGCGCGTCGGCGGCTGCCAGGCCGGCCATTCCCCCGCCGATGACGACAACGTCGACGGCGCCGTTCCGGGGCTTGGCTTGCGACATCGCTCCTCCCAGGGCGCTGCGGCCGAAGGGGCCGCGATCAGTAGGCCCGCGCGAAGAGCGCCCGTCGCTCCGAACCCGCCCCGCAGACGACGCACTTGCCGGCCTCATCCGGCGAGTCGAACGGGATGCAGCGGATCGTGGCGCCGGTCTCCTCGTTGACCTGCTTCTCGCATTTCGCGTTGCCGCACCACGGCGCCAGGAAGAACCCGCCTTCGCCGTCGAGCCCGTCCTTGAGCTGCTGGTACGTGTCGACGTGATGCGTGTTCGAGTCGCGGAAGTCGCGGGCGCGCGCCAGCAGCTCGGCCTGGTAGGCGCGCAGACGAGACGCCAGCTCGGCCGCCAGTCGATCGAGCGGGACGGCCTCCTTCGAGCGGTCGACGCGCTTGACCACCATGGCCTGCCCCGCCGCGACGTCGCGAGGCCCGATCTCGAGCCGGAACGGCACGCCGCGCAGCTCCCAGTGGTTGTACTTGAAGCCTGGCGAGTCGTCGCGCCAGTCGACCTTGACCCGGACCGCCTTGCCTTCGGGCGTCTCAGCCAGCGCCGCCTGAAAGCGATCGATCGTCGCGGCGACGGCCGCCTTCTCCTCGTCATTGCGGAAGATCGGCACGATGACAACCTGGACCGGCGCGACGTTGGGCGGCAGGACCAGCCCGGAGTCGTCGCCGTGGGCCATCACCGTCGCCCCAACCATGCGCGTCGAGAACCCCCACGACGTTCCGTATGGGTTCTTTCGGACGTTGTCCCGGTCGAGGAACTCGATCCCTGCCGCCCGCGCGAAGTTCTGGCCGAGCATGTGGCTCGTGCCGGCCTGGAGCGCCTTCTTGTCGCGCATCATGGCTTCGACGCACCACGTGAACTCGGCGCCGGGGAACTTCTCGCTGTCGGTCTTTCGACCCTTGATGACCGGTATCGCCAGCCATTCCTCCGACACCTTGTCGTAGCAGTCCAGGCCGGTCCGGACCTCCTCGACCGCCTCCTCCTCAGTGGCGTGGAAGGTGTGGGCTTCCTGCCACAGGAACTCCGCCGTGCGCAGGAAGAGCCGCGTCCGCAGCTCCCAGCGAACGACGTTGTTCCAGATGTTCATCAGCAGCGGCAGGTCGCGGTAGGACTGGATCCAGTCCTTCACGCTGTCGGCGATGATCGCCTCGCTGGTGGGACGGATGGCCAGCCACTCGTCGAGGGCCTTGCCGCCGGCGTGGGTCACCCAGGCAACCTGGGGGTTGAAGCCCTCGACGTGCTCGGCTTCCTTCTCGAGGAGCGAGCGCGGCACGAAGAGCGGGAAGTAGACGTTGCTGTGGCCGGTTCGCTTGATGTGGCCGTCCAGCTCTGCCTGCATCGACTCCCAGATGGCGTAGCCGTAGGGCCGGATGATCATGCAGCCGCGAACCGGGGAGTAGTCGGCCAGCTCCGCCTTGAGGACGACGTCGTTGTACCACTCCGGGAAGTTCTCGGACTGGCGCGTGATGCTGGTGACGAAACCCGCCGTGGGCACGCTGTTCCTCCTCCGGGCGATCCGAGCTGGGCGACTTCGCGCAATCGTAACGCCTGAGCGCTCCACCGAACGCCTCCGACGGAATCCCGGTCGTATCGGCTGCCTACGGTCGAGCCACTAGCGAACCGCTGCCGGGAACCGCCGGTCCACGTAGCCCTCCAGGATCGCCTTGAACTCGGCGGCGATGTGGTCGCCGCGAAGAGTGCGGTCCAGGGCGCCGTCGATGAAGACCGGCGCGACCGGGTCCTCGAAAGTACCGGGCAGGCTGATGCCGATGTCGGCGTGCTTGGATTCGCCGGGGCCGTTCACGACGCAGCCCATGACCGCCACTCGCAGCTCCTCCACGCCGGGGTGCCGCTCGCGCCACAGCGGCATCTGGTCGCGCAGGTACGACTGGATGTCGCTGGCCAGCTCCTGGAAGTAGGTGCTCGTCGTGCGGCCGCAGCCCGGACATGAAGCGACCTGCGGCATGAACGACCGCAGTCCGAGCGACTGCAGGACTTGCTGCGCGACGGCCACCTCTTCGGTCCGGTCGCCGCCGGGCTGGGGCGTGATCGAGACGCGGATCGTGTCGCCGATACCCTGGGCCAGCAGCAGCGAGAGCCCCGCAGAAGAGGCCACGATTCCCTTCATCCCCATCCCCGCCTCGGTCAGACCCAGGTGGAGCGCGTAGTCGCCGCGGGCGGCCAGTCGTCGATACACCTCGACGAGGTCGCGAACGCCGGAGACTTTCGCCGAGAGAATGATTCGGTCGTGGGCCAGGCCGGTCGCCTCCGCCAGCTCGGCCGAGCGGATGGCGCTTTCGACCATCGCCTCGATCATGACCCCGCGGGCGTCCCCGGGCTCCGCCAGACGCGCGTTCGCGTCCATCATCTCGGCCAGGACGGCCTGGTCCAGCGAGCCCCAGTTGACGCCGATCCGCACCGGCTTGGCGTTCTCGATCGCCACACGGACGATCTCGGTGAAGTGGTCGTCGTGGTGGCGGCCGGGCCCGACGTTCCCAGGGTTGATGCGGTACTTGGCCAGCGCCCGGGCCGCCTCAGGATAGTCGCGCAGCAGCTTGTGGCCGTTGTAGTGGAAATCGCCGACGATCGGGACGGCGGCGCCCAGACCCCGAACCTTGCGCACGATCTCCGGGACTGCGGCCGCCGCGGCCTCGTTGTTGACCGTGATCCGGACCAGCTCCGACCCGGCGTGAGCCAGCCGCGCGACCTGCAGCGCCGTGCCGTCCGCGTCGGCCGTGTCCGTGTTCGTCATCGATTGGACGACGATCGGGTGGCCGCCGCCGATGATCACGCCATCGATGTCCACGGCCACGGAACGGCGCCGCGGCGCGAACCCCGAATCGCTCACGGCCGCTAGCCGCCCGCCCGAATCAGGTCGAAGTAGCTTATCCACACCAGGAACGCCATCAGCGCCGCAAACCCCACGACGTAGGTCGCCGCCTCGAAGGCACTGACGCCCCGCACGCCGAACACGCGCTTGATGACCATGATCGCCATCTTGCCGCCGTCGAAAGGCGGTATCGGCAGGACGTTGACGAGCGCCAGGTTGGCCGACAGCACGGCCGCCAGCAGAAGCAGCAGCAGCGGCCCGTAGTTGTTGACCACGTTGCCGACGTCCTGCGCGATGCCAACGGGGCCCTGTACGCCCGGGGGCGCCTGCGTGGGGTGGCTGGCGATATGACCTGCCAGATCGCCCAGCGCGCCAACGATCAGGGTCAGGGCCTTGCCCGTCGAGGTCAGCGACGTTCCCACCGCCGCCACCGGACTCCCCTGCACGTAGCCGATGTTGTAGTCGAAACTCACACCGAGGACGCCGGGATGCGCGTCGTCCGGCACCCGAAGCAGGACGTCGACCGACCGCCTCTGGCCCTTTGTGTCGACTACCAGCAGCGTGACGTGCTGCCCGGCCCGCGAGAAGAGGTACGACCTGAACTGCCCGACCTGGTCCTCGCCGAGATCGATCAAGTTGTACGTCCGGCCGTCGATTGCGAGGATCTGATCGCCAACCTGGAGCCCGGCCGCCTCGGCCGGGGACCCCGCGGTGATCTCGTGGAAGGTCGGCCGCATCATGGGGTTGGCAAGCCAGGCGACCAGGAAGAACAGGACCACCGCGGCCAGGAGATTCACCGCCACGCCGGCAACGAGAACCACCAGCTGCTTACGAAGCGAGGAGTTCACGAATGCCCGTGGGTCGTCTGAATCGGTTTCCTCGCCCTCGAGGCGCACGAAACCGCCGATCGGCAGGTAGTTGATCGTGTAGATCGTCTCGCCGTCGTCGTGGAGGATCTTCGCCCGGGGCGGGAAGCCGATGCCGAATTCCAGAACCCTCATGCCGGAGAGCCGGGCGGTGATGAAGTGGCCCAGCTCATGGACGAGCACGAGCAGCCCGACAATGACCAAGAATGCGGCGACGCCCGTGACCCAGAACATGATTCCGCCGATCGTCACCGGGCAACCTCCGCGAATGCGCGAACTTCCGCGTCGAGCGCGACCAGATCCTCGAGTCCAGGCTCACGCGGCTCGCCGGAGCCGAACCTCTCCACGGCCGCCCCCAAAACTCGCGGGATCCCCTGGAAATCGAGGCGGCCATCGAGGAAGCGGGCTACGGCGACCTCGTCGGCGGAGATGAGAGCGGTGCTCGCCCGCGGTCCGGCAAGTCCGGCCTCGCGAGCGATCCGCAACGCTGGGAAGCGCTCCTCGTCCGGGGCACGGAACTCCAGCCTGCCGGCGGCGATCAGATCCGCCGCGGCCGCCGGCGACGGGCGGCGGCGCGGGTACGTGAGCGCGTATTGGATGGGAAGTCTCATGTCCGGGGTCCCCAGCTGGGCCTTGATCGAGCCGTCCACGAACTGCACCGCGGAGTGGACGACGCTCTGAGGGTGGATCACCACCGAGATCGCCGACAGAGGCACATCGTACAGCCAGCGTGCTTCGATGATTTCCAGGCCCTTGTTGGCGAGGGTCGCCGAGTCGATGGTGATCTTCGCGCCCATCCGCCAGGTGGGGTGTCGCAGGGCGCGATCGGGCGTGACCGTCGCGAGGTCCGCGACACCGGCATCGAGGAACGGCCCCCCGGACGCCGTGAGCAGCAGTCGGGCGATGGCGCGGTGGTCCTCGCCGACCAGGCACTGCCAGATGGCCGAATGCTCCGAATCGATCGGACGGAGCCAGCCGAGCGGGCCGGCGAGGGGATGAGCCGGGGCGCCCTCAATGGCTGCCGCCGCAGTTCCAAGCTCGGCGGCCTGCGCCTCTGCCAGGGCCCGAGCCAGCGGCATCACGAGATGCCCGCCCGCGACCAGGGTCTCCTTGTTGGCCGTGGCCACGATCTTGCCCGCTCCCAGGGCCGCGAGCACGGAACGCAGCGCAACCAGGCCCCCCGTCGCGACGACCACCAGATCGACGTCCTCCCGGGCCACGATCTCCTCCAGGGCACCGCCGCCTGAAATGCGGGCGACTCCCGGGGGCAGATCGAGGCACGCGGCGGCGCTCTCGTCCGCCAGGGCCACAACCTGCGGGCGGAACCGGCGCGACTGCTCTTCGAGGAGCTGCGCCTGCGAGCCGGTTGCGAGCGCCACGACTCGGAAGGCGTCGGGCATCTCGGACAGCACCTCGACGGCCTGGCGACCGATCGAACCACCCGAGCCGAGGAGGGCGACGCGGACCGGGGGCGGGGCAGCTGTCATCGTGCCACCGCCGAGGCGCGACCGTGCCGACCGGCACAGCGGCCGCTCCCCTCCCCCGCCGGCGCCAGGCCGGACTCAGCGAACCAGAGCCGCGACATAGAGCGCGGCGACTGGCGCCGCGAAGATGAAGGAATCCACACGGTCGAGTATGCCGCCGTGGCCCGGAATCAGCCCGCTGGAGTTCTTCGCGCCCGCTGAGCGCTTGAGCATCGACTCGGCCAGGTCGCCGGCCTGCGCGGCGAGGCCGACCAGCGGACCCATCGCCAACCCCAGCACAACCGGCTGACCCAGGGCCCAGAAGCCGGCCGCCGCCACTGCCGTGCAGGCGACCAGACCGCCGAACAGACCCCAGTAGCTCTTCGAGGGCGAGATGTGGGCCAGGAACTTCCGCTTGCCCAGCGCGATGCCCACCAAGTACGCGCCGGTGTCGAACGACCAGACGAGCAGGATGACGAGCAGGATCCAGCCCCGCTCCCCGCCCAGCTGCCCGGCCGGCGCGGTTGCAGCGACGGCGGGCGCGCCGAGGCCGAGACGGACGAGCGAGGCGAGCAGCCCCACGTAGACCGCGCCGAAGGCAGTCGCCATCCAGGCCCCGAAACCGACCTTCGTGTCCATCTCGACGAATGCGGCAATCCCCGCCGCCACGACAACCGCCGCGATGAGCAGATCGCCGTAGCCGGCCAGCCACGAGGGAGCGGCCACGTCCGCGGCCACCGCCAGCGACCCGGCCACGACCAGCCACGGCGCCGCCGCGTACCCGGCGCCGCGCAGCAGCCGGCCCGCCTCCCAGGCGGCGACGGCGACGAAGACCGCGATCAGCGCCCCAAACCACGGCTCGCCAAGGGCCAGCACGACCAGCAGCGGCGGAACGAAGATGAGCGCGCTGAGCGCCCGCTGCCGCATCCCCTCGCCCCCTCTACCGCCCGAACCGGCGCTGCCGGTGGGCAAACTCGACGAGGGCCGCGTCCAGATCCGCCGGGCCGAAGTCTGGCCAGAGCGTCGGGGTAAACACGATCTCGGCGTAGGCAGATTGCCAGATCAGGAAGTTCGACAGCCTCTCGTCGCCACCGGTCCGGATGACCATGTCCGGGTCCGGCAGGCCCGCGGTGTACATCGCCCCGGCCATGACGTCCTCGTCTATCTCCTCCGGCCGCAGGCCCAGGGCGACGACCTTGCGGGCCGCGTCCACGAGCTCCGTCCGGCCCGAGTAGTTGAAGGCGATGTTGAGCTGGAGCCGCTTGCCACCCGCGGTGGCGTCCAGCGCGTCCTGGATCGAGGCCCGCGTCTCGGGCGGAAGCTCGTCCATCCTCCCGAGCAGCCGCACGCGCGCGCCCTGGGCGACCAGCTCGGCCGTCTCGTTGCGGATCACCTTCTCGAGCAGCATGAAGAGGCCACTCACCTCGTCATCGGACCGCGCCCAGTTCTCCCGGCTGAATGCATACAGCGACAGGACCTCGATCCCGCGCCGGACGGCGTGGCGGATGATCTCGCGGATGCCCTCGACGCCGGCGGCGTGGCCCTCCATCTCGGCCAGGCCCCGGGCTCGGGCCCACCGCCGGTTCCCGTCCATGATGATCGCGACGTGGCGCGGCATCTCCTCGGGCGGGACAGCGAAAGGCTCCTGGGGCCGCGCCACGGGCGCCCCTGCCGCCACGGCCGCCTCTGCCACCGGCGAACCGTCGGCCGGTTCGGTCGAAGCCTGGCGCTCCCGGTGGACGATCGACGGAGAGTCGGTCGGGCGGTCGATGGGACGGGCCACTAGACCTCCAGGATCTCCTGCTCCTTGGCCGCGCCGACGCGATCGACGTCGCCGATGTGCTTGTCGGTGACGCGCTGCAGGCTCTCGTGCTCGCGCCGGCCCTCGTCCGCCCCGATGGTGCCGTCGTGCTCTTCCTTCTTGAGCTGATCGCCTGCCTCGCGGCGCAGGTTGCGGATCTCGACGCGGGCCTCTTCCATGCGCTTGTGGACCTGTTTTACGAGATCGCGGCGCCGCTCCTCCGTAAGGGGCGGAATGTTGAGCCGGATGACGGTGCCGTCGCTGTTGGGTGTCAGGCCGATGTCGCTCTTGAGGATCGCCTTCTCTATCGACTGGAGAGCGGTGCGATCCCAGGGCTGGATCACGATCTGGTGCGACTCGGGGACGTTGATGCCGGCCAGCTGGTTGAGGGACGTGGGCGCGCCGTAGTAGTCGACCACGAGCCGCTCGACGATTGACGTGGAGGCGCGACCCGTGCGAACACCTTGCAGGTCGCGCTCGAGAACCTCCACCGCGCGCACCATCTTGTGTTCGGTGGCGGTCAACGTCTCGCTGCTCATGCGGGGCTGCCTCCGTTGATCAGGGTGCCGACGGTTTCGCCCACGGCCACCCGCGTGATGTTCTGGGGCTTGTTGAGGTCGAACACGACGATCGGAGTGTCATTCTCCATGCACAGGGACACGGCTGTGGCATCGAGAACGCCCAGCCGTTGGGCCAGCACCTGGGCGTACGTGAGTCGCTCGTAGCGCTTGGCATTCGGGTTGGTGACCGGGTCCGAGTCGTAAACCCCGTCGACCTTGGTCGCCTTGAGGATGACCTCGGCCCCGATCTCGACCGCTCGGAGCGCGGCGGCCGTGTCGGTCGTGAAGTACGGATTGCCCGTCCCGGCGGCCAGGATGATGACCCGCCCCTTTTCGAGATGACGCACGGCACGGCGGCGAATGTACGGCTCCGCCACCTCGTTCATCCCGATGGCGCTCATGACTCGGGTTGGCACGCCGGCCTTCTCGAGGGCGTCCTGGAGCGCCAGGGCGTTCATGACGGTGGCCAGCATGCCGATGTAGTCGCCGGTGGCGCGGTCCATCCCCTTGGCCGCCGCGGCGAGCCCGCGAAAGATGTTCCCACCTCCGACGACGATGCCGATCTCGACACCGAGCCGGTGGACCTCGGCGACCTGAGCCGCGATGAATGCGCAGAAGTTCGGATCGACGCCGTACTGGCGAGACCCAAGAAGGGCCTCTCCGGACAGCTTCAGCAGGATCCGACGATAGCGCGGCCGCGTGGCATCGGCGCCGACAGACTCGACGGCGACGTCCCCGGCGGACGTGACTTTGGCCGCTTTGGCTTCGTTCACATTTCCTCCCCCAGCTCGAAGCGCACGAATCGGCGCACCTTGATGTTCTCGCCGGTCTTGGCGACGGCCTCGCCGATCAGCTGGCCGACGGTCCGATCCTGATCGCGGAACGGCTGCTCGACAAGGACGACCTCGGCGAACCACTTCTTGAGCTGGCCCTCGACGATCTGGGCGCGCAGGGCCGCTGGCTTGGCCGCGACCAGGTCTGATCCGAGCAGCTCGGCGCGCTTGGCCTCGAGCTCGGCCGCCGGGATCGCCTCGACGGTGGTGTAGATCGGGCGCAGGCCGGCGACCTGGATCGCGAGATCGCGAACCAGGCGCTGGAACTCGTCGGTGCGGGCCACGAAGTCGGTCTCGCAGTTGACCTCGATCAGGACGCCGATCTTGCCGCCGGTGTGGATGTAACTGGCGATCTGGCCTTCGTTCGCCTCTCGGCCGGCGCGCTTGGCGGCGGCTGCCTGGCCCCGCTCCTTCAGGATCGCGGCTGCCTTCTCGATGTCGCCGCCGGTCTCCTCGAGAGCGCGCTTGCACTCCATGACGCCCGCGCCGCTCTGCTCGCGGAGGATCTTGACAGTCTCCGCAGTGATAGTCGCCATCGTGTTCTGGTGTCTCCTGTCGTCTGCGTCTGTACAGCCGGGCGGCTCGCCGGCCCCGACCGCCAGGCGGATGAGTTCGGTGGGTCAGTGAGAGCGCGGGGTCTCTTCGCGAACGCGGGACGTGTCCTCGCGAGAGCGGGGCGTTCCCTCGCCTTCGGCATCACGCGGGTGGGACGGGATCGCGCGCACGCCGGGCAGAAGGACTTCCTCCTCGTCGACGTCGGGCTCGAAGCTGAGAGCGGCGCCGCCGGCCAGGGCCGCCACGAGCTCCTCGGACGCGATCTCGCCGATCTCGGGCTCGGCCGGGGCCTCGGGCACCTCGACCTCGGCAGTGGCCCGGGCACCGCGCTCGCGCTGGCCCTCGACGCAGGCGTCGGCCACGAGCTGGCAGAGCAGCCGGATGGCGCGGATCGCGTCATCGTTGGCCGGGATGATGTAGTCGAGCTCGTCCGGGTCGACGTTCGTGTCGCCGGTGCCGATGATCGGGAGCTCGAGCTTTCGAGCCTCTGTCACCGCGATGCGCTCGCGGTGCGGGTCGACGATGAAGACCATGCCGGGCAGGCGCTTCATCTTGCGGATGCCGCCGAAATGGTCGCGCAGATGCTCCATCTCCTCGACGAGCTTGGAGACTTCCTTCTTCGTCAGGCGCTCGAAGTCGCCGCTTGCCTGGCGCGCCTCGAGCTGATCGAGGAGCGCGATGCGCTTCTTGATCGTGATGAAGTTGGTGAGCATGCCGCCGAGCCAGCGGCGGTTGACATACGGCTGGCCGGCGCGGGTCGCCTCCTGGGCGATCGGCTCCTGGGCCTGCTTCTTGGTCCCGATGAAGAGGACGCTGTCACCGCGGGCGACGGTCTCGCGGGCGGCGTCGAGGGCGAGGTCCAGCCGCTTGACGGTCTGGGCCAGGTCGATGATGTGGATCCCGTTGCGCTCCGCGAAGATGAACGGGCGCATCTTGGGATTCCAGCGACGAGTCTGGTGGCCGAAATGGATCCCGGCCTCCAGGAGCTGTCGCATCGAAACGGACGGCATGAACTGACCTCCTGCGGTTGCTTCCTCCGCAGCGCTCCTGTCGGGAACCGGTCCGCTGATCGCGTTCCGGCACCGCCCCGACACGGCAACTCTGCGTGTGTTCTCCGCACGCTCCGCCATGACGCGGACGCGCGCGTGGGCCCTCGCGACGCGACGACCGGCGGGGAGTGTAGCACAGCGGCCGGGGGCGGCGACCCCCACGGGACTGGCGAGGCCGTCGCTCCGAACGTATTCCTCTCACCGGCGGACCACCGCCACGATAACCTGGGGGCATGTGGCACAGGGGTATTGCCCGTCCTCCTCGCAGACTTGCGGCGGCGTTCGCGGCTTCCGTTGCCGCGGCCGTGCTGATCGCGGTTGGGACGATCTCATGTGGCGGTAATGCCGCCTCCTCGGTGCTCACAGGCAGCCTCGAACCGCAGTCGCCCACCGCGTCGAGCCTTTCGTCGGCGGCGCCGACCCAAAGCCCGGCCCCATCGAACATTCCATCGCCGAGCCCAACCCCTCGACAGACCGTCCCGCTCGTGCCCGTCGTGTCGTTCTGGTCCACGCAGCGCTCGATCGGCTTGGCGGACCTGGCGCTTCTGGTGAGCGGCGATGGGGCCTCGGTCCGGCCCGCCCACTCGAAGGTCGTCGTGGCGGCACCGGATGCCGCGGCCCTCGCCTCGACGCTCGGCGTCACGCTCGGCAGATCCGTGCAGACCGCGGGCCCGGAGGCCGTCAAGGCGGCGGTTCGCGGATCCGCGACCACCATCGGGGTGCTGCGCGCGGACGACGTCACGCCGGAGGTCCGCGCTCTCCGTGTCGGGGACGTCTCGCTGTTCGGCTCCGAACGCCTCGAGGATCTGCGGGCCTGGCCGCTCAACGTCCCCGCCGACTCCGCCTCGGCCTTCGACCCCGGAGCCGCGTGGGTCCTGGCCGCCGGCGGCGACGTCAACCTGGAGCGCAACGTCTACTACTACGCGGTCAAGAAGAAGCGCGGCCCGGACTACCCCTGGGCGGGCGGCAACGCAGTGATCAAGAGCCACGTCTGCTGCGGCTTCGAGAAGAACCTGCTGGCGGTGGGTCGACGAACGGGCGGCGCGGGGGCCTTCTCGAGCTTGCTGAGGAGCGCCGATCTCACGCTGGCGAACCTCGAGGGGCCGGCCCCGAATGACTACGTCTACCACGACGACGGCCTCTCGTTCAGCTTCGACCCGGCTCTCCTGGTTGGCCTGGCAGACGCGGGGATCGACGGCGTATCGCTCGCCAACAACCACATCCGCAATGCGGACAGCCAGGGCGTCCTCGACACCTGCGTCAACCTGGACAAGGTGGGCATCAAGCATGCCGGTGCGGGCGCCAACGCGGCCGCCGCTTCGAAGCCGGCCTGGTTCGCCGCCGGGCACGAGCTGATCGCGTTCCTCGCATACGACGCCCTGCAGGCCGGCAACTTCGCGACGTCCAGCAAGCCCGGAGCGGCGCCGTACAAGCTCGCCAGCGTCATCGCCGACGTCAAGGCCGCTCGAGCCGCCGGCGCCGACTTCGTGATCGTCATGCCCCACTGGGGCGCCGAGTACAGCGAGTACGTCAGCCCGCAGCAGCGCCGGGACGCCGCCGCCCTCGTGGCCGCCGGCGCCGATCTGATCCTCGGCAGCCACTCCCACTTCACGGGCGCGATCCAGGCGATCGACCGGCCGTCGGGCGGCCCCGTGTTCGTGGCCTACTCGCTGGGCGATCTGCTCTTCGACCTCAACTACAGCGAGAGCACCCAGGAAGGGGTCGTGGCCGACCTGACGTACGTCGGCACGCGACTCGTCCAGGTCGACCTGCACCCCACGCTGATGGTCGACCACTCCCAGGTGAACCTGCTCGATCCGGCGGGCGACGGCAAGCGAGTCCTCGACCGAATCCGGCTCGCCTCCCACCAGACGCTTCACTGGTAGCCGAGGCGGGCGAGGCGCGCGAAGCGCGGTCAGCCTGCCAGCGCGTTGCGGTAGAGGCGAATGGCCGGCCGGTCGCCGGCGCCGGGCTCGACTATCGCCAGGTCCAGCGCGAGCGGCAGGTGTGGCAGCTCGCCACCGCCGGCCAGGCGCCCGACCTCGAGCAGGCGCGCGACTCCGGCCTTGAGGTGGGCTCGTTTCCGACGATCGAAGGTCTCCTCCGCCAGCCCGAACTCCCGGGAGCGACGCCACCGAACCTCCACGACGACGAGCCTGGCCGGTGGGCCGGGGTCGACGGCGACGATGTCCAGCTCGCTGCGACCGACATGGACGTTGCGCGCCAGGATCCGCCATCCGCGGGCAGCCAGACGTTCGGCGACGAGGCTTTCGGCCGCATCGCCGGCCTTCTGTCGATCCGTGCGCTCGTGGCGCCGGTCGTCATCGCTCGGTCGGTCGGTCCGCTCCATGGCTCCTCCGGCGGACCGTCAGTCGACCGGCTGGGCTTCCTCTAGCAGGCCGGCCTCGTCGGCTTGCTCGCCCAGTTCATCGGCGTCCGCGGCGTCCGCCCCCGCATCGTCCCACAGGGCCATTTGCTCGCGATCACGGCACGGCGCGAACGAGAGGCGGTGAATGGGCGTCAGGCCCAGCAGAGCGATACCGGCGCGATGCTCGGGCGCGGCGTAGCCCTTGTTGCGGGCCAGGTCGTAGCCGGGGTAGCGCTCGTCCATCTCGGTCATCAGGCGGTCGCGGGCCACCTTGGCGATCACCGAAGCCGCGGCCACCGAGGCGCACAGCCGATCTGCGGAGACGAGGACGCGCTGGTGGACCCGGACCTCGGGCAGCGAGACGGCGTCGAGCAGCAGCGCATCGGGCCGGATCTGAAGACGGGCTGCGGCGAGCGTGCTGGCAAGCAGAGTCGCCTGAAGGATGTTGATGCGGTCGATCAACTCGGGGCCCACGAATGCGATCGACCAGGCGATTGCCCTGGCGCGGATCTCCACGTCCAGACGCCGTCGCTCCTCCGGCTTGAGCAGCTTGGAATCGCGCAGGCCGCGCGGCTTCCAGTTGGGCGGGAGGATCACCGCGGCCGCGGTCACGGGGCCCGCCAGGCAGCCCCGGCCGACCTCGTCAATGCCGGCCACGTGGCGATACCCGCGGCCCCACAGGATTCGCTCCTCGGCGAAGTCCGGGTCGAGGCGCTCGCTGTGCCAGGGGGCGACCTCGTACCTGCCGGTCGGCGCTCCGGGCGCGAATACAGTGGGACCCCGTCGCGTCGCCGAGGGCGAGCGGCCGGGGTCCTCGATCCGGAAGCTGGAGCGTCGGGCGCCGGGCATCGGGCTCCCGAGCCCGTCTAGCTGTTGACGCGGCGCTCGCGCAGGGTGGCCGCCTTGCCGACGCGCTTGCGCAGGAAGTACAGCTGAGCGCGGCGAGCCTGGCCGTGTCGCACGACTTCGATCTTGTCGATGCGGGGGCTGTTCACCTTGAAGGTGCGCTCCACGCCCACGCCGCTCGCGATCCGTCGGACGGTGATCGAGCGCTGGATCCCGCCGCCGCGCAGGCGCATGACGGTCCCCTCGAACACCTGGATGCGCTCGCGGTTGCCCTCGACGACGCGGGCCGAGACACGAACGGTGTCACCGGAGCTGAGTTCCGGAAGGTCCGTCCGGATCTGTTCCTGAACTATCTCGTCGAGCACGTTCACGGCGTTCCCTACTCTTCGTCAAGCGGCGCGGCTGCGCTCAGTGGCCGATCTTGCCCGCAGCCCGGCTGCGATGAAGACACATGAAATGAGGCCGCCTGGGCGGCCGACGCCGAAGGATACCACAAGCGCGCCGTCGTTCGGCCACACATCGTTCGGCCATTCTGCCGGCCAGCGGGCGCGCACAGAGGCGTGCCGGCGCATTTCCGGCCATTTGCTAATGGGCGGAGCAAGCGGCCAGGCGCTGCGGATCGCAAACTCCCGAAACTCGGCTCCGCAGGCCTGTTTCAAGCGTGGCGAAGGGAACTCCGGCCCCTCGCGAGGCTCGGTCGAGGCCCTGACGGCCTGCGGTTTCGCTCTCCTGTTACCCGGGTGTGCAATTGTCCAGTTCGCCGCCGGCGCGTGCTCGGCCGCGTCGGCCGCCCGCCTGTTCCGCCGGCGCGCCATCGGACGCCTGCGCCGCCTCGGCCGCGGCCACGCTCTCCTCGTGGCTGACCTCCGCCAGCAGCTTGGCCTCCTCCTTGGTCATCGGCCGGTCCTCGAGAAGCTCCGGCCGGCGGCGCCACGTCCGGCGCAGCGACTCCTTGAGGCGCCACTTGCGGACGGCCTCGTGGTGTCCGCTCGTCAGGACCGCCGGCACAGCCAGATCGCGAAAGACCGGCGGGCGCGTGTACTGCGGGTATTCGAGCAGACCGGCGGCGAAGGACTCCTCGGCCGTGGATTCGGCTTCGATCGCACCGGGCAGCAGCCGGAGCACCGTATCCACCACGACGAGCGCGGGGATCTCCCCGCCGGAGAGCACGTAGTCGCCGATCGACAACTCCAGGTCCACGAGCGAGCGGATCCGGTCGTCGACGCCTTCGTAACGCGGACAGAGCAGGATCAGGTGCGTGCGCTCGGCGAGGTTGTGGGCACGCGCCTGACCGAACACCTCGCCGCCCGGGTCCAGCAGGATGACCGTGCTGTCCGGCCGGCGCAGGTCGTCCAGCGCGGCGGCCACCGGCTCGGGGCGCAGGACCATCCCCGCTCCCCCGCCGTAGGTGTAGTCGTCCACCGACTTGTGGCGGCCCAGGCCCCAGTGGCGCATATCGTGGATGCGGATCCGGGCCAGATCTCGAGCCTGAACGCGTCCCGGGATGCTCTCGGCCAGCGGGCCCTGGAGCATCGCCGGGAAGAGCGTCAGCAGCTCGATCTCGAGCGGCGGGCGCGCCGGTCTGGCCGCGACTTCGGTTTCGACTTCGCCCGTGACTTCGCTGGCCGGAGGTTCGGTCGTCACGCGTCGGGCTCCGGCGCGGCTTCGGCCGCCTCGCCGTCAGGCGGCCCGGCCACGGCTTCGCCCGGTGCGGCCGGCTCGACATCGGCCGTCCGCTTTCGCCTGCGCCTCGCTTTCGGCTCGTTCGGCGCGGGCTGGTCCGTCTCTTCGCCGCGCAGCCCCAACACTTCCCCGTCGATCACGATCTCGCCGCGGGCAGGCGCGAAGATCCGCACGACCGAGCGGACGACGGGCACGTCCAGCTCCCCGGCGGGCCCGGCAACCACCAGGACCTCGGCGCCGCCAGCCCGGTAGATGTCCACGACCTCGCCGAGCGCGGTGCCGTCCACGTCCGCCACGGCCGCGCCGACGATCTGGTGCCAGTAGAACTCCCCGCGCGGCAACTCCTCGCCCGGTGCCACCACCGCTTCGAGGTATACGTCGCGCAGACCCTCGGCCGCAGTCCGGTCCGTCACCTCGGCGAAGCGGACCCGCCACCCAAGTGAGTCGGGCTGAGCCTCGACCACCGTCAGCGGGCTATCGCTGCCCTCGACGAAGAGCGGCTTGCCGACGGCAAACCGCGTCTCCGGCCGATCTGTCAGCGACTCCAGCCGCAACGTGCCGCGCAGCCCGTGGAAGCCCCGGACCCGGGCCACCACGAGCCTCTCAGCGGCGGTCATGGCCGGAGGCTCAGCTGATCTCCAGTGACACGGTTTCGCCGTCGCGCGCGGACATGACCTTGAGCAGCGTCCGCAGCGCCTTCGCGACGCTGCCGTTGCGGCCGATCACCTTGCCCATGTCGTCTTCGGCGACATGAAGCTCAATGACGGTCCCGTCCGGGCCGGTGTGGACTTGAACCTGAACGGCGTCGGGGTCGTCCACGAGGTTGCGGGCGACGTACTCGACGAGATCCTGGGCTGCCATTGGCTACCTCTTGTTGTGTTGCCCTGCCCGCGTGAAGCTGCGCCTGGGCGGCACGCGCCGCCACGGGCTCGGCTACTTGGCGGTGGGGGCTGCCTTGCGCTCCGTCTTGGGCAGGACGCCGGCGCCCTGGAGGAGGCGGGCCACCGTGTCCGAAGGCTTGGCGCCCTTCGCCAGCCAGCTCTTAACCTTGTCGACCTCGACCACGAACTCGACCGGGTCCGTCCGGGGGTTGTAGTGGCCGATCGTCTCGATCGCTCGGCTGTCCCGGGCGTTTCGGCTGTCGGTTACGACGATGCGGTAGGCGGGCTGCTTGGTGGCCCCGACGCGGGTGAGGCGGATTCGAACTGCCATGAGCGAGCGTGCTCCTCCTGAAGTGCTGGCGACTCGGGCCGGGCCTACTTGGCTGTGAAGACGAGCCGCAGGGTAACCGCATTGCCGTCGATCTCGGTGAAGGCGGCGCCTCCGACATGATCGACATAGGGCTTGTAGTTGAGGTTGTAGTACGACGGATTCGCGGAGAAAGCCTGGCCGATCTGGTCGGCAACCGCCGAGACGTTGAAGTACCCATATTCGAAGTTCGACGTGCCCGCGGCGGCCATGACGGCCTTGTAGTCCGACTGAGACGCCAACGAGTCGGCCGAAGTCGTGTCGAGGACCGCCTTGACGAAGGAGTCCTCGTAGCCGGCCACGAGCAGGTCTCCCTTGGTGGCGATCCCGATCCGAACCGGGACCGACCCGCCGCTGGACACGCTGACCATCGTGATCGTCGTGCCCTTGTACGTCTCGTCGACCGAGGTGATACCCATGCTGCCGCCGCCGAGCGCGATCAGGTTGGTGATCATCGCCTTCTTGGCGGTCGCGGTGGCGCCGTCCGGGGTCTTCACAACCAGCCCGCCGCCGTACGTCGAGCCGGTCTTGGTGAGCGCCATGTCGGCGTCGCCGACCCAGTCGATGCCGCCGATCCTGGTCAGCGCGTCCTTGACCTGCTTCACGCCGTCAGCCAGCGAAGCCGTGGCGCCCGAGCCGGAGAGCGCATTCAACTCGTCGTTGACGAGCTTGCCGACCGAATGAAGCTCGAATACGCCGACGGTCGAACCGGGCAGCTCCGAAGCCAGCACGGACTCCTTGTTGCCCGGGTTGAGCGCGCCCTTGGCCTTGGGCATGATCATCTCGACGGTCATGTGGTCCGACTCCGCTCGCACCGAACCGACCATCCACGCCGGCATCGAGTCGACGCCCATCATTGCCGACATTCCGCCGCCGCCGAGGATCATCCCGCCCGCGCTCATCCAGCCGGCCATCTCCTGTTGCATGAACGCCTGGGGATCCATGTAGAACGTGGCGACGCTGTCGCCCGACAGCGAGTGCATCGCGGCCTGGTAGCCGGCGTTGTCCGCGAGGGAGCCGTTGACCGGGGCATCCAGCCCGGCCTTGACGGCATCCACGGTCCCGAGCAGCAGGACCTTGTCGGTGAACGCGTACGCGGCGGCCAGCCCGCCCGTGGCCGTCTTCTGCGCCACGTAGAGCTTGGTGCCCGCGTAGTCCTGGGACGTGAACGTGACTCCGGTCTTGGCCATCTCGGAGGCGACCCACGTCTCACCCGCGGCACGGTCCTTGAGGGCGACGATGACGACACCGGCTGCCTTGCTCCCCGGCGAGGAAGCCGACGGCGCGAAGGGCTGGTCCACCGCCGAAGCGACGGCGGCCAGGATTTCGTCCGAGGCCGCGGAGTTCGCGGTTGCGCCAATCCCGAAACTGGTGATCGCCAACGAGAGCTCACCGCTGGTCCAGGCCTTGAACGCCCAGGTGTATGTGAGGTCCGGTGAGATCGAGCCCGTCAGCTTGTTGAGCATCTCGTCGAAGGCGTTGTCGAACTGAGCCCGATCCTTGAAGCCCGGGAAGTGGCTCATGAAGTCGGCCAGCTTCTGATGCTGGTCGCCCGGCAGGTCCGTGCGCAGATCCACGAACATGACCGTGCTCTTGGGCGCGTTGCCGGCGGTGAGCGACTTTGCCGCCCCGCCCGCGCCCGACAGGACGAAGGCCCCGCCCACGGTCACGAGCGCGACGACCAGGACGATTCCGAGAGCGATGGCCCAGCGGAACCGGCTGGATCTGCTGCTCAGCCGCACGGGGCCGACGCCGGACGCCCAGTTCTCGCCGATCGGCTCCAGCCGTCCGCTTTCCGAGCCCGTTGGAGTCTGCTGATCCACAAGAATCCTCCCTCAAACCTTACCGGGCATGCCCGGAATGCGCCGCGGGAACCGCCCGCCCGACATCTGCTTCATCATCTTCTGAAGCTCGCTGAATTGCTTGACGAGTTGGTTCACGTCCTGCAGGCGCGTGCCCGACCCCTGCGCGATGCGCCGCCTGCGCGAGGCGTTCAGGATGCCGTTCGGGTCGCGCCGTTCCTCCGGCGTCATCGATCGGATGATCGCCTGGACGTGCTTCAGATCGCCCCGATCTACGGCGGCCTGGGCCTGCTTCGCCATCCCGCCCATGCCCGGGATCATCTCGATAAGCTGGCCCATCGGGCCCATCTTCGAGACCTGCTCCATCTGCTCGAGCATGTCGTCGAGAGTGAAGCTGTTCTTGCGCAGCTTCTCGGTCATCCGAGCAGCCTGCTTCTCGTCGAACGTCTCCTGAGCCCGCTCGATGAAGGTCAGGACGTCGCCCATGCCCAGGATTCGGCCGGCCAGACGGTCGGGGTAGAACGGCTCCAGCGCATCGGTCTTCTCGCCGGTGCCAAGGAACTTGACCGGGACCCCGGTCACGGCGCTGATGGAGAGTGCGGCGCCGCCACGCGCGTCGCCGTCGATCTTGGTCAGGATGAGGCCGGTGACCCGGACGGCGGCCGCGAACGCCTCCGCCACGTGGACCGCTTCCTGGCCGGTCATCGCGTCGACAACGAGGAGCGTCTCGGCAGGCTTGATCGCGGCCGTGACGTCGGCGATCTCCTTCATGAGGGCCTCGTCGATGGTCAGGCGGCCGGCGGTGTCGACGATGACGGTGTCGCGGACCTGCTTCCGTGCGGCGTCCATGCCGGCTTTGGCGATCGCCAGGACGGTGGTGCCGCTCGCGGCGCGGAAGACGGGCACGTCCAAAGCCTTGCCGAGGGTCTCGAGCTGGTCCGCGGCGGCGGGGCGATACGGGTCCGCGGCGACCATGATCGGCCGGCGACCCTGCTTGACGACGTGGCGGGCGAGCTTGGCGGCGCTGGTCGTCTTGCCCGATCCCTGCAGGCCGACGAGCACGATCACGGCCGGATTCCCCGTCAGATGGAAGTTGCGGTCGCCCGCCGAGAGGAGCGCGACAAGCTCCTCGTTGACGATCTTCACGACCTGCTGGCCGGCGGTCAGGCTCTCGAGGATCTCGACGCCGGTCGCCCGCTCGCGCACCCGCGCCACGAAGTCCTTGACGACCTTGAAGTTGACGTCCGCCTCGAGCAACGCCAGGCGCACCTCGCGCATGGCGGCATCGACGTCGGCTTCGCTCACGCGCCCGCGGCCCGTGAGGGCACCGAGGGTCTTGCGCAGCCGCTCGCTCAGCGCGTCGAACATTGGTGGCGTGGACTCCTGATCCGTCCCGTCGATCCGAGCATCTGGACCGGCGTTGGGCCGCGGATTCTGGCGGCACCGAAAGCTCGCGGAGTGTACCGCATCAGGGCTGGGGTGGACAGGGTGCCTACGGCAGGAACAACTCCGCCGAGGCGATGTCCGACAAGCCGTTGAAGCCTCCCGCGATCAAGACTCGGCCGTCGGACAGCAATGTCGCGGTGTGGCCGATGCGGCCGCTGGCCATGGAGCCAATGGCATTGAACTTCGCGGTGGCCGGGTCATACATCTCGGCGGAGGCCAGACTCTCCGGGCCATGTACGCCGCCGACGATCAGGACCCGGCCGTCGTATAGGACCGTGGCGGAGGGCTCGAACCGGGGTGTAGTCATCGAACCGGTCGGTTCGAAAGTGCCCGTCTTGGGATCGTAGAGTTCGGCCGAGGTCAGATCGAGTTCAGCTGAGACGGTGATCATCCAGTTGTCGTAGCCTCCTGCAATGAGGACCCGGCCGTCAGAGAGCCTGGCGGCAATGTGCCCATTGCGGGGAGTGGCCATCGAACCGGTCGCACCACAGCGGCCAGTCGCAGGATCGTAGAGCTCAGCTGAGGCGAGGTCGCCCGAGTCGTCGGAGCCTCCTGCGATCAGAACCCGGCCGTCGGAGAGGCTCGTTTGAGTCGGCTCGAATCGAGGATGGCTCATCGGGCCGGTCAGCGTGAAGTTCCCGGTCGAAGGATCGTAGAGCTCGGCCAACGCGGCCAATGAGCCTCCCGCAATGAGGACGCGGCCGTCGGCGAGCAGCGTGGCGTTGTGGAAGACGCGTCTGTCGACCATCGAGCCTGTTGGGCCGAAGGTGCCGGTCTTCGGGTCGTACAGTTCGGCCGAGGCGAGGATGTCCAGGTCGTTCTGCCCGCCCGCGATGAGGACACGGCCGTCGGAGAGCAAGGTCGCCGTGTGACCGTTACGCGCACTCCTCATCGAGCCGGTCGGGCTAAACGTGCCGGTTCTTGGGTCATACAGCTCGGCTGAGGCGAGATATGTTGAGCCGTTCTCGCCTCCAGCGATAAGCACACGGCCATCAGAGAGTAGCGTGGCTGTGGCGGACTCGCGAGCGGCGGTCATCGAGCCCGTTTGGCTGAACGTGGGCCCGTTCGCCTGAGTCGGCAGGAGCGAGGGCGCCGCGGTCGGCTTCGCTGTCGCGGGCCCCGTGAGCGAGCAGCCGGCCACGACCGTGGCGACGAGCACCAGGCATGCGGCGATCCGGAGGCCGCGACCGGCCGGACCGCGGCGAGGCAGACGCGAGCGTGCGCGTCGGGCGAAGTCGACTGCCACGGTTCCCCCTGACGTCAAGCCCTGTGTCGGCGCTTCGAGCGCCGTACCTATCTTCTGTGGTTCGCTGACAGGCGAACCGGGTCCACGATCTCGGGCGACGAGCTGGAAGGCGACGAGCCCTCGGCCCGGGCAACCGACCCTACCGAGTGAACCGCGACCGAGTGTAGTCCTTAGCAACGCGCCCGTTCGGCGATTGTGCCGCGGGCCAGGCGGCGGCCTGACGCCCGGCGTCTACGAGAACAGCGCGCTGACGAAGGCCGCGGGGTCGAACGGCAACAAATCTCCGAGCTTCTCCCCAACTCCGACGAATCGGACCGGGACGTGGAGGGCGTCCTCGATGGCGAAGACGATGCCGCCCTTGGCGGTCGAGTCGAGCTTGGTCAGGACGATGCCGGTCAGGCCGACGGTCTCGTGGAAGACGCGGGCCTGGGCCAGGCCGTTCTGGCCGGTGGTGGCGTCGAGCACGAAGAGCACCTCGGGCGTGGCGCCGGGCAGGCGCCGGTCGATGACGCGGCGCATCTTGGCCAGCTCGTCCATCAGGTTGGACTTGGTGTGGAGGCGCCCGGCCGTGTCGGCGATGACGATGTCCACGCGGCGGGCGACGGCGGCGTCGATGGCGTCGTAGATGACGGCGGCGGGGTCGGCGCCGGGGGCGTGCGACACGAACTGGCAGCCCGAGCGATCGGACCAGATGCGGAGCTGGTCGATCGCGGCGGCGCGAAACGTGTCGGCGGCGGCGATAAGCACGGAGCTGCCCTCGGCGCGGTACCGATGGGCCAGCTTGCCGATGGTGGTGGTCTTGCCGGTGCCGTTGACGCCGACCATTAGCAGGACGGCGGGCTGGTCGGGCATGAGGCGGGCGGGCCGCCAGCGCGGGTCGCTCGGGATGAGCAGGGCCGCGAGCTCATCGCGGACGGCGGCTTCGGCGGAGGCGGCGTTCTTGCGGTCGCGGGCCCGCTCCACGACCTCGGCGGCCAGCGCGCCGCCGACGTCGCCGGCGATGAGCATCTCCTCGACCGAATCCCAGTCGGCCGCGGCGGGACCGCTCTTGAGCAGGCCCCGCAGGCGCGACATGAAGCCGCCCCGGCTCTTCTGCAGGCCCTCGGTCAGGTCGCCCGGAGTCTCGTCCGTCTCGGGGGATGCCGACGGCGCGGGTTCGGGCGAAGGCTCGACTGCCGAAGGTTCGGCAACCGGTTCGACCGCAGGTTCGACTGCCAGGACGTCGACCGCAGGTTCGACAGCTGGCTCGACCGTCGGTTCGCGCGGAGGCCAGTCCGGAGTCTCTTCGGCCTCGGGCTCAACCTTGGGCTGCTTCGGCTTGCGGAAATGGAACATGGGTCAGTTCCTCAGCCGGCGGACGCTGCCGCGCTCTTGCGCGTCACCTTGTCCGCCAGTTCGCGAGCCTCCTCCAGGCGCAGGCTAACGATCCGGCTTATCGCGTCGTCGCTGACCGTCACGCCGTAGAGGGCGTCGGCCATCTCGATCGTGCCGCGATTGTGCGTGATCACGATGAACTGCGTCTGGTCCGCCAGGCCCCGAAGCGCCTCCGCGAACCTGCCGACGTTGGCCTCGTCCAGGGCCGCGTCGACCTCGTCGAGAACGCAGAACGGGACGGGGTGGACCTCGAGCATGGCGAACAGCAGGGCCACGGCCGTCAGGGCTCGCTCGCCGCCCGAGAGCATGCTCAACGGCTGGGCCTTCTTGCCGGGCGGGCGGGCCACGATCTCGATGCCGGTCGAGGTGAGGTCCTCCGGATCGGTCAGGCTGAGCCGGGCGAAGCCGCCGTCGAACAGCTGGCGGAACCGGCCGTCGAAGGCGGTTTCCAGGGCCGTGAAGGTCGAGCGGAACTGGGTCGAGATCATCGCGTTCAGTTGCTCGATCAGGGCGCGCGTCTTCGCGATCGCGTCGGTGAGATCTGCGCGCTGAGTCTCGAGCCCGTCGAGGCGAGCCTTGAGGGTCTGGTACTCCTCGGCCGCGAACGGATTGGGCGCGCCCAGCTCGTGGAAGCGGCGGCGTAGGGCCGCCAGGCGGTTCGCCACAGGCGGCTCACCGGGCGGGCCCGCGACCCACTGTAGAGCGGCGGCGGCCAGTGCCTCCTCCAGGGAGTCGGCGGCCGAATCCTCGTCGGTCTCGTCGGATGCGAGCGGGGCGTCCGGCCCGTAGTCGACCTCGTCGTCGAGGTCGCCTTCGCTGGCCAGCAGACGCAGACCCAGTTCGCCGAAACCGGCCAGCTCGACGAGGACCTGCTCCCGAATGGCATCGAGGCCCAGGCGGGCCTCCAGCTCGGCCACTTCGGCGTTGCGGACGCGCTCCTGGCAGGCGCGGAGGCGCTCCCGCGCCTCCGCGGCGGCGGTCTCTGCTTCGGCGAGCTGGGCGCGGGCCACGGCCTCGGCGCTCCGGATCTCGTCCAGCTCGGCCCGGACGCCGGCTTCGCGCAGGCCGGCCGCGGCCAGATCCTCGCCGAGCCCCTCGCGCTCGGCCGCGAGGGCGCGCTCGCGCTCGGCGAGCTCGGCGGTCTGGCGCTCCAGCTGGGCCATCCGCGTCTGGTCGAATTCTGCTGCCGCGGCCGCGCGGGCGCGCCGGCCCTCCGCCTCGCGGCGAGCGGCCTCCAGCGTGGCTTCCTCGGTGGCGAGCGCGTCGCGGCGGACGCGCAGGGCGGCCGCGCGGGACTCCCACTCGCGCACGGCGCTGGCCTGCTCGGCGTCGGGGGGAGTGGCGGGAGTGGCGCTGGGCGGAGTAGCGCCGGCCGGCGTCGCGCCGGCCGCCTCCGCCTGGCGCGCCGCGGTCGCCAGGCGATCCCGATCCGCTGCCGCGCGCGCCGCCTGGGCCGATCGCCAGGCCGCTTCCCGGGCCACGTCCTCCAGGGCGCGCGTCGCGCGCCTCTCCGCTTCCTCCGCCTCCCGTCGAGCATCTCCGGCCCGGCGTTCCGCCTCGCGAGCCCCATCCAGCGCGGCGCGCGCGGCGGCGGCGCTTTGCGTGGCCTTGGCTGCCTCTACCGCCGCCGCCCGGGCGTCGACCTCGAGCCGCGCGACCTCCTCGCCGAGCCGTTCCAGCTCCGCGCGCCGATCCAGCAGAGACTCGGAGCGGCCCATCGTCACGACGCCCACCGCGGTGGCCACGGTGCCGTCGCGCGTGACCGCTATCCAGCCCGCCGCCAGGCGCGGCTGCACAGCCAGGGCCGCGTTCAGATCCGGCAGCCAGACGGCATGGGCGAGGACCCGCCGGGCCGCCCCGTAGGGATCCACGCGGATGGCGTCGACGAGCTTGCCGCCGCCGCGGCTCGCGGCAGCGGCGATTGCCGCCTCGCCGGCCTCCGCGGCCGCTTTCTCGGCTGCCCTGTCGGCCGCCCTGCCCGCGCCACTCGCCGCTCCCCCATCCCCTTCCAGGATCAGCGTTCCGCGCTGCCCGTCGAGCCCCAGCACTCCCTCGCGGCCCATGACGTAGCCACGCATCGCCTCGCCCAGGGCCGCTTCCACGGCAACCCGGAACCCGGCCTCCACCTCCAGGCCCTCCGCCAGCGGCTTCCCGCCGAGCCGTTTGGCCGCCTTCGCGATCCCGCGGGCCTCTTCCTCCGCCAGCCGCGCCCCGACCGCCTCGTGGCGTCCCCGCAAGCTTGCGGCCTTGCTCGCCGTGGAGCCGGCACGTTCGGCCGCGGCCTGTCTCGCGCCTTCGGACACGTCCAGCTCGGTCCGAGCCTTCTCGCGCGCGACCACTGCCGCCTTCTCGGCCTCCACGGCCGCCAGCGCCGCCGCGCGCGGACCCGCACACGCACCCTCGACCTCCGCCAGCCGTCGTGCCGCCTCGTCGGCTGCGGCCCGCTCATCCGCCACCGCCCGCGAGGCCTCGCCCAGCCGCCGCCGCGACGTCTCCAGCTCGGCCGCCCGCGCCGACTCTACCCGCCGCAGCGCCGCCAGCGCCTCGCCCTCGACCTGCTTGGCCGCCCGCATCGCGCCCAGCTCTGCGAGCGCCTCGGTGAGTGCCCGCTCCGCCTCGGCGAGCGACCCGGACAGGGCCAGATCCCGCGCCGGCACCGGCGCCGCCACCTCGCGGCGCTGGCCGGCGAGATCCGCCTCGGCGGCGGCCAGCTCCGCCTCCAGCCGGCCCCGCTCGCGCAGGACGCCGGCCGCGTCGCTCGCCTCCCGCGCATCCCGCAGCTGCAGCTCCGTGAGCAGCCCCCGCGCCACTTCGTGCGCGGCCCGGCGTTCGGACTCCGTCTCGGATCGCAAAGCCAGGTCGCGTGCGATCGTCGCGGCCCGCGCCTCGGCCTCGCGCAACGCCGCCAACAACGCGTCCGCCTCGCCCCGACCCGTGCGCAGCTGCCGCTCCGCGTCCCGCGACCGCCCGGCGGCCTCGACCCAGCGCGCGCGAGCCAGCGAGATGATCGCCCGTCCGTATTCGCGCCCCGCCGTCTGCCGCGAGGCCTGCTGCTCGGCCTGGGCCGCCAGGCGTCGGGCCTGGGGCCGCAGCTCGGCCAGGACGTCCTCGACGCGCGCCAGGTTCGCCTCGGCCTCGGTCAGCTGGTCCTCGGCCCTGGCCTTGCGCCGCTCGTGGCGCCGCACCCCGGCCACTTCCTCGAACAGGGGCCGCCTCTCCTCGGGCCGCAGCGCCAGGGCCTGGTCGACCATGCCCTGGCCGATGAACAGGAAGGCGTTGTCGGCCAGATGGGCCGCATCGAGGAGATCGACCAGGTCCTTGAGCCGGACGCGTTGCTTGTTCAGCAGGTAGTCGTTCTCGCCCGAACGGTAGAGCCGTCGCCCCAGCTCGACCGTTTCATAGTCGATCGGCAGCAGCCGGTCGGCGTTGCCGATGACGAGCGTGACGTCGGCCATGCCCAGGGCGGAGCGCTTCTCCGACCCGGCGAAGATGACATCCTCGGACTTGCGCAAACGCAGGGCCTTGCCCTGCTCGCCCAGGGCCCAGCGCAAGGCGTCGGCGAGATTGCTCTTGCCCGAGCCGTTGGGGCCGACCACGGCGCTGATGCCCGGGCCGAACTCGACGAGAGTCCGCTCCCCGAACGACTTGAAGCCCTGCAGGCGCAGCGCCAGCAGGCGGGCAGGGGCCGTCATCGGGCCTCGGAGCTATCGCCCGCCCCATCACTCGATTCGGGCTCGCCGAGCGGCTCGGGCTCGCCGGGCGGCTCGGGCTCGCCGAGAGGCTCGAGATCGAATTCGATCCAGGGCTCGCGCGCGGGGCGAGCCGGCTCGCTGAATGCCTCCCATTCGTCCCCGCCTTCGCCTTCGGCTCCGCCCTGAGCCGGCCCGAAGGCCAGCAGCTCGGGCGCCCCCTCGGTCTGTTCGGCGAGATCGCCGGGCGTCTCGCGCAGGGCCTCAATCGCGCGCGCAGCGGCGGCCGTCTCGGCCAGGCGGCGCGAGTGCCCCTCCCCCACTCCGATCACGCGGCCGGCCACTGCCACTTCGACGCGGAAGACCTTGTCGTGGTCGGGCCCGACGGCGTCGACCATGTGGTACTGCGGACGCTCGCCGGAGAGGCGCTGGGTGAACTCCTGCAGCCGGCTCTTGGGACTCTTGAGAGCACCGAGCGGTCTGTGGGAGGTTAGCTCCGGGGCAGCCAGGGCGACCACGAATCCGGCGGCTGCCTCGTACCCGAGATCCAGGTACACGGCGCCCACGACAGCCTCGAACGCGGAAGCCAGAAGAGCCGGCCGGCGCCGGCCGCCACGCTGCGATTCGCCCTCCCCGAGGAAGAGGTACTCACCGAGCGAGAGACGGCCGGCCAGACGAGCAAGACCGGCCGTGCTGACGATCGAAGCACGCCGAGCGGAGAGAACGCCCTCGTCGTCATCTGGATGGCGGCGGTAGAGGGCGTCCGAGATCGCCAGGCTCACGACGGAGTCGCCAAGGAACTCGAGGCGCTCGTTGTGGCCGACGGCCAGGTCCCGATGTTCGTGCAGGTAGCTGCTGTGGATCAGGGCCTGCTGCAGCAGTTCGAGGTCGCGGACCGCGAGCCCCAGCCGCTCGGCGAGAGCGGCTGCGGGGCGCATCTGTCGGGGGGCGGGCTAGGCCGCGTGCTCGTCGATGTAGTCGACGGCGTCCTGCACGGTCCGGATCTTCTCGGCGTCTTCGTCGGAGATCTCGGTTCCGAACTCTTCCTCGAGGCTCATGATCAGCTCGACGAGGTCGAGCGAATCGGCGTTCAGATCGTCGACGAACGAGGCTTCCGGCTTGACCTCATCCTCGTCGACGCCGAGCTGCTCGACTACGATCTTCTTGAGTCGCTCGTAGGTTGTGGCCACTGACGCCCTCCTCGGGGGTTCCTTTTGGGCTTGCGGTTGACGGTTACTGCGGCCCCGGCTCCGGGGCGCGGTGCGCACCGGCGACGGAGTCGCGAGTGATCCTCCCGAGTACGCCGTTGACAAGACGGCGGGCCGGTTCGCCACTGTAGGTGCGAGCCAGCTCGACCCATTCGGCAATCGCCACCCGGGGCGGCGTGCCGGAGTGTAGCACCTCGCCGATGCCGCTACGCAGCAGAGTCCGGTCCATCCGCGCGAGTTGCACGACCGGATACGCCGGAGCGACCCGCTCGATCAAGGCGTCGATCCGCTCGCGGTTGTCGACGACGCTCGTGACGAGCGCCCGAGCGAAAACGGCTGTCGGTTCGTCGGCCCCGCCCTCGGCCAGGTGCCGCTCCAGGATGGCCGCCGCGGTGCGCTGCCCGAACTCGGCCTCGAAGAGGGACGCCAGGGCCAGCCGGCGCCCGAGCCGGGCCGACGTCACTTCGTCGGGCGTCCTCCTGCCCACTCTCGCACCGGTCCGGGGCCCCGCGTCGCGCGCGGAGCGGGTCACGAGCCCCAGCCCCCGACCCCATCGACGACGACCGTCACTTCGCCGAGCTCGAGGCCGAGCAGCCGGACGATCGTCGCGCCGACGGCCTGCCGCACCTGGGCCGCAAGAGGTCCGAGCGGATGGCCTGGTCGGGCCATGATCCAGACGCGCACCGAGACCCGCCCTTCGCCCATGCGAGCCCGCACGGGAGAGCCCGAAAGCCGGGCCAGGGGCCCACCGCGGCTCACCTTGAGCACTCCCGGTACCTCAAGGGCCGCCACTCGAACCATCTCGACGATGACGCTGTGGCTGACAGTGAGCGGGTCGCCCGGCGGTTTGCGAACGGCCGACGCGGGTGTCTTGCCGGTCGTGTCCTGAGCGTCGCCTTCCATCTCGTCTCCGATCAAGCCTGCGGCTTTCGGGGCTGCCCGCGGAACGCGTCCGCGATCAGCTCGGGGATGCGGGCCCGCGCGGCGGTCGCACCCGCCTCGACTGCGAACTCGATCATGCGCCGCTTTGCGCTGCCGTGCGTGATCAGGACCATGCCCTTGACGCCCAGCAGCGGCGAGGCGCCCATGCGCTCGTAGTCAAAAGTGGCGCGGATGCGGCTCACGCCGGAGCGCATGAAGATGTAGCCGATCGGCCCGCGGATGCCGCGTTTGAACTCGCCCCGCCAGAGATCGAAGATGAAGGTCGCCAGCCCCTCGAAGAACTTCATCGTGACGTTGCCCACGACGGCGTCGCAGACCGCCACGTCGGCCCTGTGCTTGACCAGGTCGCGGCCCTCGACATTGCCCACGAAGTTGAGGCTGCCGTCGTCGTCGAGCATCTGCGTGGCCTGCTGGATCGCCAGGTCGCCCTTGCCCTTCTCCTCGCCGATGGAGAGCAGGGCGACGCGTGGGTTCTCGACCCCCAGCACGCGCTCGGCGTAGAGCGAGCCCATGAGGGCGTACTGGTAGAGGTTGTGGCCCGTGGCGTCGACGTTGGCACCGATGTCGAGCAGCACGAAAGGCCCGGTCTCGGTGACCATCTGAACTGCCAGCGCGGGGCGATCCACGCCCGGCAATCGACCGAGTCGCAGGACCGCGGCGGCCATCCCGGCGCCCGAATGCCCGGCCGTGACCAGGGCGTCGCCCCTGCCCTGCTTGATCAGGTCCATGGCGACCATGATCGAGGAGTCTTGCTTGGTCTTGAGGGCGAGCGCGGGCGACTCGTCCATCCCGACGACCTGGCTGGCCGCCACGACCTCGACGTTGGCCGGCAGCGGGCCTCCGGCCGCCTTGTCGATCGCTTCCGGGATACCGACCAGCAGGATCGTGTCGGTGGGATGCCTGCGGGCCCATGCCACGGTTCCGGTGACGATCTCCAGGGGCGCGTGATCGCCGCCCATGGCGTCCACGACCACGCGGACGGAGCCGCCGTCAACCGTTCGAACCGTGCTCAGGTCCACCGGCTCAGGCGGGCTGCTGCGGCTTTTCCTGCTTGATCTCGACCGTGGGCCGACCGGCGTAGTAGCCGCAGTTGGGGCAGGCGTGATGAACCTGCTTGGACTGATGGCAGTGGGGGCACGGCTCGAGGTGCGGCACGGTTAGCGCGAGGTGGGCGCGGCGGTCGCCCTGGCGGGCGTGGGAGACTCTCCTCTTCGGAACACCCATTGGTTCGACTACTCCTTATGCTCCGGCGCGGTGCAAGTTGGCTGGCCGGGAGGTGGCGCCGGGGCGCGACGGTCCTGTCCGCTATCGAGTAAGAGGAAGCATACCCTGCACACAGGGCCGACGGCGGAGTTTACCCGGTCCTGGCCTTGCCGTCATCGCGCGAACGCGGGGGGTCGCCGATCGGCCAAGCCCTACCCCAGGTCCCGCGAGACCGCGATGACGTCCTTGAGCTGCTCCAGGCGGCTCATGACCCTCGCCAGCTGGGCTACCGAGGCGACCTCGAGCGTGGCCTTCACGGTCGCAGTGCGGTCGGGCGTGACCTGGACGTTGGCCGCCATGATGTTGACCTTGTTCTCGGCCACGACCTGGGTGATATCCGACAGCAGGCCGGTTCGATCGTAGGCTTCGATCCGGATCGAGATCGGGTACGTCTGCTGTACCTGGCCTTCCCACTCGACCTCGATCATGCGCGCGATCTCGCGCTCGTTGAGCACCGTCTGGCAGTTCTTCAGATGCACCGTGACGCCCTTGCCGCGGGTGATGAAGCCGACGATGGGATCGCCGGGGATCGGGTGGCAGCACTTGCCGAAGCGGACCAGCAGGTCGCCGACGCCCTTGACGCGGACCCCGCCCTGTCGCGACGGGCTCGGTGGCGGTGCCGTAGGCGGCAGGGCCAGTTGCGCGTCGTCCACGACTCCCAGCCGCGACACGACCTGCTGCGCCCCGATCGCCCCGTATCCGACGGCGGCGTAGAAGTCGTCCAGGTTGTCGAAGCGGTAGGCCCGCGCGATCTCGAGGATCCGGTCCTGGCCGACGGCGCCGAGGCTCGTCCGGGCCAGGCGCCGCAGCTCTCGCTCGAGCGACTCGCGCCCGTGGGCGATGTTCTCGTCACGCTCCTGGCGCTTGAACCACTGGCGGATCTTCTCCCGGGCGTGGCTGGTCCGGACCAGGTTCATCCAGTCGCGAGAAGGACCGTGCTCGCCCTTGGTGGTGACGATCTCGACGATGTCGCCGTTCTGGAGCTTGTAGTCGAGCGGGACCAGGCGGTTGTTGATCTTGGCGCCGATGCAGCGGTGGCCGATGTCGGTGTGGATGCGATAGGCAAAGTCGAGCGGCGTGGCACCGGCAGGCAGATCCTTCACCTCGCCCTTGGGGGTGAAGACGAAGACCTGGTCCTGGAAGACGTCGAGCTTGACTCCCTCGACGAACTCGGTCGCGTCCGAGACGTCGCGCTGCCAGTCCATGACCTGGCGCAGCCAGGCCAGCTTGGCGTCGTACTCGCGGTCGGCCCGAGATCCCTCCTTGTACCGCCAGTGAGCGGCGATGCCGACCTCGCTGACCTGGTGCATGGCCTGCGTTCGGATCTGGATCTCGAGCGGCTGGCCGTCGAGCGAGATGACCGCGGTGTGGAGGCTCTGGTAGAGGTTCGGCTTGGGGACCGCGATGTAGTCGTCGAACTGGCCGGGGATCGGCCGCCACATCGAGTGGACGACGCCCAGGGCGGCGTAGCAGTCCTTGACCTCGTCGACCAGGATTCGAATGGCGTAGACGTCGTATATCTCGCCGATCTCGGAACCCTTGCGCTGCATCTTCTTGCGGATGCTGTAGAGGTGCTTGGGCCGACCGGACAGCTCGGCCTGGATGCCGGCCCGGGTCAGCGCCGGCCGGAGCTCCTCGATGGCCCGATGGATGAACGCCTCGCGACTCTTGCGGCGGGTATCCAGCATGCGCGCCAGTTCGCGAAAAGCCTCGGGCTCGAGGGTCTTGAACGCCAGGTCCTCGAGTTCCCACTTGATGCTCCACATCCCCAGACGCTCTGCCAGCGGGGCGTAGATCTCGAGGGTCTGGCGGGCGATGCGCGTCTGCTTCTCCGAGGGCAGGGCGTAGAGGGTGCGCATGTTGTGGAGCCGATCGGCCAGCTTGATGAGGACGACGCGGATGTCGTCCGCCATCGCCAGGAACATCTTCCGGATGTTCTCGGCCTGCTGCTCTTCATGACTGTGGGTGCTGAACTTGGACAGCTTGGTGACGCCGTCCACGAGCTGCGCCACTTCCGGCCCGAAGCGTTCCTCGATGTCGTTGAGGGTGAAGTCCGTGTCCTCGGGCACGTCGTGCAGGAGGGCCGCGGTGACCGCGACGGGGTCGATGCCGATGTCGGCCAGGATCTGCGCGGATGCCAGAGGGTGGGTGACGTAGGGTTCCCCGGTGAAGCGGGTCTGGTCGCGGTGGGCCTGCGCCGAGAACTCGAAGGCATCGCGAAGGGCTGTCAGATCGGCCTGGGGGTAGTGGCGTGCCAGCGAGTCCCGAACGTGCCGGAAGCTCGATTCCGGCGAATGGGATCTGGGAAGTCCGGCCCGCAGCCGCTCCGCCACCGACGGCTTCGGGGGCGTGGGGTGCGGTGTGGCGTGCGGCGCGGTGGCGGCACCCGCTTCCGGGCCAGACGGGTCGATGGACATTTGCCCAGAGTCTACCAGTCCATTCCCGCGATCCCGCTCCCTCGCCGGTCGGCCGGCTAGCCCCGGCAAGGCCCGGCTAGCCCCGGCGGTTGACCGGGCTCAGCCGAGCAGGTTCTGGATGTCGATCGTGCCGATCAGAGTCACGCCCGCCAGACCGATGGTCACGGAGGTGACCCGGAACGGGTTCCCGCTCCCGGGCGAGATGAGCGTGACCGTCGGAAGGGTGTCGCCGTTGGGCACGAGCAGCAGCGATCCGTTGCTGGTCACCAGGCGCCCGACCTGCGACTTGCCCCCGGCCGTGACGGTCACCAGGTTGGGGCCCTTGAGAGCCACCTTGGCCACGATTCCGGTCTGGACCTTCAGCTGGGACTCGGCCAGGGCCTCGGCCTGCGCAACGCTCATGTTGGCGGTGGCAGTAGTCGCCGTGGCGGATCCCTGCAGGCTCACCTGGTCGATCGTCACCGGGTCGCCGTTCGGGGCGGCGACACGCACGCCTTCGAGCGTGCCGGTCACGGTCTCGATGTTGCGGCTGAGCAGCTCCACGTCGCCGAGAGTGACGTCGACGCCGGCGGCATGGAGATCGCCCATCCCGGCCTCGCTGGACCGGATACGGACCGTGTCGGCATGCCCGGTTAGGAGCATAAAGGGCGGATTGGCCGCGACCTCCACTTTCGTGTCGGAACCGGTGAAGCCGCCCGCGTTCAACGCCGCGGTCGCGAGCGCGCTGACTCCCAATGGGAGGCCGAACCACAGCAGGCAGAAGACGATCGCCACCATGATGAGGATCTGGATCAGGCAGGATCGCATCTGCTGGTGGCCTCCGTGGGTGCCTTTCGGTCCCGCTAGTAGCGCTCGGGCCGCTCGTCGCGGCGGAACCCCATCCGCCCGAGGGCCGCGATGGCCTCGGTTCGCTCGTCCCAGGCGTGGGGTCCGTCGCTCATGATGATCGATTGCTCGTGACCCTTCCCGGCGAGCAGGACGACGTCGCCGGGGCCGGCCCGTTCGAAGGCTGCGGCGATGGCGTCGCGGCGGTCCGGGATGCAGATCAGGTCCTCGCCGCGATGCTTGCCCGCGGCTTCGGCACCGGCGGCGATCTCATCCAGAATCGCCTCGCGATCCTCGCCCCGTGGATCCTCGTCCGTGACGACCACGAGGCGACACCGCTCGCCGGCGATGCGGCCCATCAGCGGCCGCTTCTGAACGTCGCGCTCCCCTGCCGAACCGAAGACGGCGATCAGCCCGCCGCCGGCAGCTGCCAGCGGCGCGAGCTGGTCCAGCACCGTCTGCAGCGAGGCGGGTGAATGGGCGTAGTCGACGATCACGCCGAACGGCTGGCCGCGGTCGACTCGCTCCATGCGACCCGGCACTCCCCGCACATCGGCCAGGCCGGCTCGAATTGCGGCTGGTTCCAGCTCCAGCGCCTCCCCGAGCGCAAGCGCCGCCAGGGCGTTGTGGACGTTGAAGCGGCCCACGAGCGCGAGCGTGACCTCGCCACTCCAGCGGGGCGTCCGGACGTGGACTCTCAGCTGGCGGGCGTCCTCTTCGACGGCCACGGCGCGCACGTCCGCCTCGGGCGACAGGCCGTACCTGACCAGCGCTGCACCGGCTGAGAGGGCGGCCGCCTCGAAGAGGGACGCGGAGGGATCGTCGTGATTGACGATCGCGGCCCGCGGCCACCGGCGCGGGAGGCGCTTGCGTGGCAGCGGGTCGCCCCGCAGTCGCCGGAAGAGGCTCAGCTTCGCTTCGCGGTACGCCTCGAAGGTGCCGTGCAGCTCGAGGTGCTCGTGGGTCAGGTTGGTGAAGACGGCCACGTCGTAGGCGACGCCGCCGACCCGGTCCAGGGCCAGTCCGTGGGAGGTGGTTTCGACGACGGCTGCCCGGTTGCCGGCCTCGACCATGGCGCGCAGGGTCAGCTGGAGTTGCGGCGCCTCCGGCGTCGTCACGTGCTCGGCGTTCGCGCTCCGCAAGTCGCCGACCTTGAGCTCGGCAGTGGTCAACAGGCCGGTGGAGATCCCCGCCGCTTCCAGCACCGCCGCTGCCAGAAACGAGGTTGTGGTCTTGCCGTCCGTGCCGGTGATGCCGACCACCCCCAGCTCTCGGCTCGGGTCGCCGTACCACCAGGCAGCGGCGACGGCCAGGGCCGCCCGGCTGCGATCGACCACGATCTGCGGCGCGGCCACTCCGGGGAGGAGCCGTTCCACGATCGCGGCCGCGGCGCCCAGGGCGACGGCCGCGGGCACGTAGTCGTGGCCGTCGACGTGCTCACCCGGCACCGCGACGAAGACCGAGCCGCTCTGCACGCGCCGCGAGTCGAAGGCGATCCCTCGGATCGGCAGCGAACCCAGACCCGCGGACCCGGCCGAGGCTCCTGCCGGCGCTTCAGGCAGGCGAACGGTTCGCAGCCGGCCTTCGGCCTCCAGGCGTTCGATCAACTCGCCCAGCCGGCGAGTCGTCTTGGGCTCGGCCGCCGCGATCATCTCCGCCAGGGCCCGCTCGGCGGCGCCCGAGGTCACGCCACTCCCTCCGCGCCGTCGCCCTCCACGCCTCCAGCGCCGGCGCCGCCCTCTCCGCCGGCCGCTCCCCTGCGGCCGCCCCGAACATGGCGGATGCCGTGGCGCAGCCGCCCGATGCGGTCCTGCCAGACCTGGGCGCTGTCGAACGCCAAACGACCGGCCGGGTCCAGCACCAGGTCCCAGGCGCCCACGTAACGGATCTCCCGGCCCCCGAAACCGGTCTTGAAGTGCTCGATCCCCTCGTGCGAGAGGCCCCACATGTCGTAGCTCACTGCGCCCTGCTCGCGCGACGTCCGGATCGCCTCCCATTTGAGCAGGTAATTGGCTCGACTCTCGGCGCCCTGCGCCGTCATGCCGCCGTACGGCTCGATGACGCGATCCCCGACGCGCAGGACGAGAAGCGTCGCCAGCGCCTTCCCCTCCTGGGTTTCGGCCATCAGAAGGCGAGCCATCCCGAGCCTGGCGAAGGCCTGCCAGACCGCGAGATAGGAGTCGTAGGTCCGGATGATGAAACCGGCCCGCCTGGCCGTCTCCTGGTAGATCGAGTAGAACTCCGGCAGGCGATCGACCGTGGCGTCGACGACCCTGATCTCGCTCTTGCGCGCTTTGTTGACGTACTGGCGCCACTTCTTGCGGAGCTCGCCCCAGAGAGCAGCTTCATCTTCGCGAAGGTCGATCTGGCGCGTCCGGGGCGGCTGGATCGGCGTGCCCGGACGCCAGCCGGAGTGGCGCAGGGCGTGGCGCAGCTCGCCGTCCACGTCGCACGGCCCGTTGAGCTCGATCTCCGGCTCGATCCGAACGTGGGACACGCGCACCGGCGCGGAGACGAGGGCCTGGCGCAGGCCGACCGTGAACGAGCCGAGCGTCGACGGATCCCAGGCCTCGAGGACAGGCCCGCGAGGCGCATACGCGAAGGCCCACGGAAAGAGCCGCGGCTGGCGAAGCAGCAGCTGCACGCCGAATGCCGTTTCGCGCTTGGGCTGCTCATCCGCCCCCGTGTCCTCGTGCTCAGGGGCCTCGGGGTCCGCCGTCGGCCCGCCGGCGTCCGCACGGCCGATCAGGCTCGAGCCCATGAAACGCAGCGGCGTCCAGCCGTTCGGCGCCTTCACCTCGGCCCAGGCGGAGGTCTGCAGGTACGAGCCGGGGTTCGAACGCGACACGAAGGCGTCCCAGGTTGCCGTGTCCGGAGCGAGGTCGACGACGGAAGCGCGAGTCGAGGCGCCCCTTCCGGCGCGCGTCGCTTCCCCAGTGACCTGCTCAGGCATCCAACTGGCCCTCCGTACATCGCCGCGTCGTGGATCGTTCGCCGCTCCCAGACGAGCCGGCGGCCCGCCCGGGCTAGCCGCGCCGTTCCTCCGCAGCGCTATCCGACGAAGAGCCGGGGCCGGCTGCTCCGTCCGCGCTCTGCAGCCGCGCGCGCGGATGGGAGGCAGTGTACGCGGCCCGCAGCCGCGCCGGCGAAACGTGAGTGTAGATCTGCGTGGTAGCGAGGCTCTCGTGGCCGAGCAGCTCCTGGACCACGCGCAGGTCCGCGCCTCCGTCGAGCAAATGCGTGGCGAAGCTGTGGCGGAGCGTATGCGGCGAGACGCCTTCCGGCAGGCCGGCGGCCACTCTCAGGCGGCCGAGGCGCCAGCGAATGCCGCGAGCGCCCAACGCCGTTCCCCGGTGATTGAGGAAAAGGAAGCCCGGGTCCGGCGTCTGCGCGCCGGCCCGGTCGCCGGCCGCGTCTTCCAGCGAGACCCTCGCCCGCCGCGCCAGCGACGGCCGCCCTTCCTCGATGTACCTCAGCAACGCCGTCCGGGCCGGCCGCCCGAGCAGCGAGATCCGCTGCTTTCGCCCCTTGCCGGTCACTCGAACCTCGCCGCGGCGCAGGTCGACCGAACCGATGGTCAGCGCCGCCAGCTCCCCGATGCGCAGCCCGGCGGCATAGGCGGTCTCCACGATCGCCACGTCCCGCAATGCCAGCGCGCGCTCCAGCGCCGCCCGCGCTGTCCCCTCAGGCGCCCAGTCCCCTTCTTCGCCCGCGGCCTCGATGAGCCGCTCCGTCTCGGCAACCGAGAGGACGGCCGGCAGACGGCGAGGTTGCCGTGGCGTCGGCAGGGCCGCCAGAGGGTTACCCGCCACCAGGTCCTCGCGCGTGGCATAGCGGTAGAACGATCGCAACGCGGCCAACCGTTGCGCCACCGTGCGCCGGCCGCGCCCCTCGGACAGCGAAGCCAGGAACGCCCGCAGCGCGGCTCGGGATGGGGAGCGCCAATCGTGACCGTTGGCAGACAGCCAACCGGTGTAGCCCTCGAGCGCCGTTCGGTAGGAGCGAAGGGTGTGAACCGAGGAGCCGCGGGCCTGGAGCGCCTGCAGGAACCGCTCGACCGCCGCGGCGGCCTCGTTGTCGCCCGGACCCGCGCCCGAGGTCACTCGTCGCCGCGGGCGCCCGTAGCGCGCGTCGCCGCGCTCTTGCGGGTGGAAGAAACGCGGGACCCCCCGCCACTCCCCGTGGCCCTGCCCCGGGCTCGTCGCGGGGCCCGGCCGGAGCCGGGTCGGGCCAGCGCCGCGGGATTCGGCTCGCCGCCCGACAGCCGCTTACCGACCGTGTCTTCGCCCGACGGCAGCTCCACGGTCGCGCCGCAGACCAAGCAGAGGGCGGCATCGTCGGCCCGGGCTACCGGCCCGTCGTCCGTGTCGTGGACCGCGCCGACGGGTTCGTGCGAAGTCGTGTAGTCGCACTTCGGGTACCGCGAGCAGCCCCAGAACAGCGATCCCGTGCGGCGGGCGCGCCTCGTCGCCAGCTTCCCCTGGTGGCACTTGGGACAGGCCACTTCGAAGGCCAGCTGATCCGGCGGCGGCGGGCCGTCCTTCTTGATGTAGTCGCAGTCGGGGTAGCGCGAACAGCCCATGAACGGCCCGAAGCGCCCGCGGCGCTGTACGAGCACGCCACCTTCCGCCTCGCCGCACTTGGGGCACGCTTCGACTGCCGCGGGTGCGGCCGGAGCTCCATCCGGGCCGACCTCCGGCGCACCGGGCGTGCGGCCGTCGGCGCCTGGAAGCTCGCGAGTCTCCTTGTGCTCCGGGTACGTGGAGCAGGCCAGGAACTCGCCGTACCGTCCGAGCCGGATCACCATGGGATGGCCCTGCGAGCAGACCTCGTCCGAAGGTCGCGTCGTGAAGTCGGCCCGGCGCAGCTCCTTGGTCTTCTCGTCGATGCGCGTCCGGAACGGGGTGTAGAAGTCGCGCACGACCGGGACCCAGGCTCGCTTGCCGCTGGCGACGTCGTCGAGCTCGTCCTCCATGCGGGCCGTGAACTCGAGGTCCACGAACTCGCCGAAGTGGCAGACGAGCAGGTCCGTCACTATCTCGCCGACCGGCTCGGGATGGAGCCGCCGCTCCTTCACCTTGACGTAGCCGCGATCGACGATCGTTGAGATCGTTGCCGCGTACGTGGACGGCCGCCCGATGCCGTGCTCCTCGAGGGCCTTGACGAGGCTCGCCTCGGTGTAGCGCGGCGGAGGCTCGGTGAAGTGCTGCTGCGTCTCGACGCCCTGGACGGTCGTCACGTCCCGTTCGTGCAGCTCCGGCAGACTGCACTCCTTCTCTTCTTCGAGATCGTCCTGGCCTTCGGTGTAGACGCGCGAGAAGCCGTCGAAGATGGTCCGGGTGGCGGTCGCCCTCAGGTCGTAGCCGTCGGCAGTGAGTTCGGCCGTGGTCGTCTCCTGGGCCTTGGCGGCCATCTGGCTTGCCAGGGCGCGCTGCCAGATCAGCCGGTAGAGACGCGCTTCGTCGCTCTTGAGGAACTTCGCCGCAGCGTCCGGCTCGCGCCAGAACGAAGTCGGCCTGATCGCTTCGTGGGCCTCCTGGGCGTTGCGCGTCTTGGTCTTGAAGGCACGGCCCTTGGGAGTGGTGTAGTCATCGCCAAAGCGGGCCTCGATCACGCGTGCCGCCTCGGCCATGGCCTGGCTCGACAGCGCCACCGAGTCGGTGCGCATGTAGGTGATGAGGCCGACCTGACCCTCGTCGGTCGCCACGCCTTCGTACAGTCGCTGGGCCGCGCTCATCGTTCGCTTGGGCGAGAAGCCGAGCTTGCGGCTCGCCTCCTGCTGCAGGCTCGACGTGGTGAAAGGCGGCGCCGGGTTCCGCTTCGTCTGCTTGACCGAAACCTCGGTCACGACCGGGTGACTGGCGCGGATCGCCGCGGCATGGCGCTCGGCCGTCTCGGCGTCGGACACGTCGGGCTTCTTGCCGCCGATCCTGACCAGGTCGGCCTCGAATGGCGAGCCATCGGGCGAGAGGAGAGTCGCCTTCAGGGTCCAGTACTCGCGCGCCAGGAACGCCCGGATCTCGCGCTCGCGATCCACGACGAGCCGAACCGCCACCGACTGGACGCGGCCGGCCGAGAGCCCGGCTCGAACCTTGCGCCACAGCAGCGGGCTCAGGGTGTAGCCGACCAGGCGGTCGACCACCCGGCGGGCCTGCTGCGCATCCACCAGGTTGAGGTCGATGGCGCGAGGTTCGGCGAACGCCAGCTTGATCGCGGCCTCGGTGATCTCCGAGAAGGTGACCCGGCGGGTCCTGCCCGGGTCGAGATTGGCCGCCTCGGCGACGTGCCACGCTATCGCCTCTCCCTCGCGGTCGAGGTCCGTGGCGAGGTAGATCAGGTCGGCGCGCGCGGCCGCCTTCTGGATCGCGGAGAGCTGCCTCTTGCGATCCGCCACGACCTCGTACACGGGCGCGAAATCGTTCTCCACGTCCACGCCGAGCTGGTTCTTGCCGGGGTTCTCCGGGAGGTCGCGCACATGTCCGTACGACGCCAGAACCGTGTAGCCCGGGCCGAGATAACGTTCGATCGTTTTCGCCTTGGCAGGCGATTCGACGATCACGAGGTTGCCACTCATCGGCGGGAGTCTAGCATCAGGCACTCTCCCGGCCGTTACGTGGCGCCAGGCGGGCGGGAATCGCGAGACGGGAGCCCGGCGCCTCAGACCTCGTGAACGCGCCGCAGGAGCTCGCCTTCGTACGTTTCGGGCTCTTCGGGCGGCTCCTCGGGCGACTCCGCGGCTGGCTCCTCGGGATGCGTGCCCCCGTCGCCGCTGACCCACGCGAGTCGCTGCAGGGGCGACACCGAGTAGGTGCCGCCATCGTCCTCGGGCGCGGCCCGCTTGACGTTCCTGCCGCTCTTGCCGTTCCCGCCCGCCCCGGGTTGGCCGGCGACGACCTCCGGAGGCTCCGCCGCCTCGTCGTCCTCGACCGCCGGTGGCCGGACTTCCACAAATCGAAGGTGGGCGAGTGGAAAGACGAATTTCGAATCGCCACGCTCGACGAAGACCGGGGTCTTGCCATTCATGGTCCGCAGGTTGGTGCAGATCAGGCACGTGTCGACCGCGGTCGGCTCCGCCACCAGGTCGGCAAGAATGGGCTGTTCGTTGTGCAGGTGTATGACGACGTCGCGGAGCATGCGTCATCCATTCGCCGCGCGGCGAGCGGCCCTCACCGGGAGTTATCGGCTATGGCGGGTCGCACCGTCCACCGATCCGACGTACTGCGCCCGGTGAACTGCGCGTACCGTCCCCGGTTCCATCGAGGTCCGTATGTGACCCGTCAGCCGTAGAACTCGATCGTCAACCTGACGCGACCGCTCGAGACCCAGACGCCGACGCCGGCCCTGTGGAAATGCGAGTTCATGATGTTGTAGTAGTGCGCGAACTCACACCGGCCCGACTTACACCGGTACTCGTTCTGGAAGAAGACCTCGGCGTCGATCATGCCGGACTTTCCGGCGTTGGGTGGCGACGCCAGGTTCTCGCCCCACGAGCCGCTGCAGAAGCCCGCCGAGCACATTCGCCCGTGAGGAGTCGTTCCGTCGAGGTAGTGGGTCAGCACGCGGCGTTCGGCCTGGATCTTCGAGTACGGACGGGCGACCGCGTTGGCGATCGGCGCGGAGTACGCCAGCGGATCCTGGGCCGGCATGACGTGATGGGCGACGGAGCTGCAGGTGCCGCTCCTGAGCACCCAGCCGCCGGTGCGGGTGCAGTTCATGAGAGCCAGGTAGTAAAGCTCCGCAGAGTGGTACGGCGCGGTCTTCGAGGCCAGGCCGCCCAGCCACGAAATGCCACGCACCACCGGCTTGACGACCTTGAAGCTGGCGGTCGCGGCTCCCGCCAGGCGCTGACCGGTGACCGCGCGGGCGGTCGTGGCGACGTGCATGACGACCGTCGAGCCGACCGGCAGCTTGGCG